>Ga0153916_10001296_pt1 | contig 17767 bp, 18 predicted proteins | sample Opewatmetagenome_FD_109642 | JGI IMG/M metagenome (GOLD analysis project Ga0153916, IMG submission 109642) | Freshwater wetland microbial communities from Ohio, USA - Open water 3 Core 3 Depth 4 metaG | ecosystem: Environmental > Aquatic > Freshwater > Wetlands | place: USA: Ohio, Lake Erie... | reverse complement strand
TGAAGCTGCCCGCCGGGCGGCTGAAGGCCGGCGCGGAGGCCGATCTGGTGCTGTTCGATGCCGATGCGCCCTGGCGGATCGAAAGCGACCGGCTGGTCGGCCGCGCCGGCAACACGCCCTTCGACGGCCTGCCGGTGCAGGGCCGCGTGCGCGCCACCATCAAGGGCGGCGCAAGGCTTTAGCTCTGATTTTGCGAAACAGGCTTAGCGCGAAGCGATCTGAGCCCCGCGCCGCGCAGCCATCTGCATCGTTTCGGCCTGGCTGCTCCTGCGAAGGAAGCATTCGCCGCCGCGACCCTTGATCGCCTGGCACAGCGACACGGCTTCGGTGCGGCTGGCAAAGCCGATCGCCAGCCGGTGATAGATCTTGCCCGGCGCGACCTCGAATGTGCTGCGCGACGGATCGAAATGCGCGAGGCGCGCGAAGCTGCCGCGCAGCTGCGCCCAGCCCGCTTCGACGCGCGCGGCCCGCGCATAGGCGGCGAGCTGCACCATCCACTGCGATTTGAGCACCGGCGCCGGCCCGCGATGCGCCTCGGGCTGGAAGGCCGCGCTCATCACGCCTGCCATCTCATAGGTCTTCTTCGGTGCGAAGCTCGGCTTGGGTGCCGGCACGGCTGCCAGCACGGATGGCCGCGAGACGGCGGGAACCGCCGCAGCCGCGACCGCCGATGCGACCGCCTCCGGCATAAGCGCAGGCTGCGCCTCGGCGACCGGCGCCGCCGTCATCGCATCGACGACGCTTGGTGCGGGCGCGGGCGCGGGCGTCGCCGCCAGTTCGATCGCCTTGACGACATCGACCACCGGCTGTTCGGGCGCGGCCGAAGCGGCGATCTCGACCGGCTGCACAGCGGCAGGCGCCGGAACCTCCGGCGCTTTCGGTTCAACCGGCGCGGCGGGCGCCGCCTCGGCAAATTGCGGCGCGTCCGCAGCCTGTGGGTGCAGCGCCAGCATCGCCGGCTGGCCGGGGTCCGCGTCGACCGGAGTGACGTTCAGCAAGGCCGCGATCTGCTGGCGCAGCGGCTTGGGCGAGGCAAGCTCGGCCCAGCTCTGCATGCGCTGATCGAGTTCGCCCGGCGCAACGTCCTGCGACGCGACCGCGCGGGCCTTCGCCCAGTTTCCGGCCAGCGCATAGCTCAAGGCAAGGTTCTGGCGGGTGCGGGGCGTGGATTGCAGGCCGCGGGCGGCGGGCTCCAGGATAGAGATGGCGCGGGCGGGATCGCCCGCGAACGCATAAGCGAGGCCAAGGTCGGCCGGCGGCGCGTGCATCGTCGTCTCGCCGAGCAGCGTCAGTGCGCCGTCGCGGTTGCCCTGCGCCAGCCGCGCGAGCGCCTGCTGGATGCGGCCACGGTCGTTTTCCGGCATCAGCGACAGCATGTCGCCGAGCGCCTGATCGGCGGAGACATGACGCCCGGCGGCCATATAGGCCTGGCCGAGCAGCATGCGGTAACCGGCGTCCTCCGGCGCGGCCTCGACCGCGCGCTCGGCGAAGCTGATCGCCGCCGCGGGATTGCCGTCCTTCATCGCGCGGCGCGCCTCGGAGGCGAAGCTCGCCGCCGCGCGCGCGCTGGCCGGGATGTTGGACGAAGCCGAAGCGATGCCGCCCTGTTGCGCCGCGGGCTTGCAGCCGCCAGAGACCGCGATCAGCGCCAGCGCCGAGACCGCCAGGCTCTGTTTGACATTCATCCGCATGACCCCGGCCCCTTTGGAATTACGAGTTGTTGGATGCTTTCGGCATCGCCGCCGCGAGTTCCGGCATGGTGGCGAGAAACGAATCCAGCGCGTCGCTCACCACCTGCTGCGCCGAACGGTGCTGCAAGGCGCAGGCGAGGCGGAGCTGCAGGTGCCGCTCCTTGTCGAGCCGCAGCGTGAAGGCCGCCTTCTGCTTGCTGCCCGGCGCCGCGCGGACGCTCGCCTGGGGCGCGGCGACGATCGCGGCGCGCTCCGGATGGCTGAAGCTCTCGACGATTTCCTCGTGCTGCAGCGCGACCGGGCTCGGCGCCGGCACCGCTTCCACGGCCGGCACCAGTACCGCATGCGCGTGCGCATTGGCGTGGCCCATGTCGTTCCAGCCGAGATCCTCGACAGGATCGGCGAAATGATAGGCCTGCGGGCGCATCGCCGGCTTGGCGCCGCCCTTGCGCGCGAGCAGGCCCGACGACAGCGACGCGAAGGGCTTCGGCTCCGCCATGTTCGCGCTCATTGTCCCACCGCCCTGCGGCCGAAGCCGCCACCGATCCCGGTGCGCATGCCGACCATCTGCGGCGCCAGACCCGGCGCCTGGAACACGGTCCTGCGGAAATTCTTTTCGAGCCGGTCGGAAATATAGACCCAGAGATCCCTGATCTCCTGCGCCGATCTGCCGTTGGGATCGATTTCCATCACCGTCCGGCCATCGATCATCGAGGCGGCGTAATCGGTGCGGTGGTGCAGCGTCACCGGCGCCACGGTACCGTGCTGCGACAGCGCGATCGCGGCCTCAAGGGTGATCTTCGCGCGCGGCGTCGCGGCGTTGATCACGAAAACCAGCGGCTTGCCGGCGCGTTCGCACAGATCGACGGTCGCCCCGGCGGCGCGCAGATCATGCGGCGACGGGCGCGTCGGGATCACGATCAGTTCCGACACCGAGATCACGCTCTGGATCGCCATGGTGATCGCCGGCGGCGTGTCGAGCACCGCGAGCTTGAAGCCCTGCTGACGCAATGTTTCGAGATCGGCCTGCAGCCGTGCGACGGTGGTCTGCGCGAAGGCCGGCATGTCGGCCTCGCGCTCGTTCCACCAGTCGGCGAGCGAACCCTGCGGATCGATGTCGATCAGCACCACGGGTCCCGCCCCTGAAAGTTGCGCCTGCACCGCAAGGTGACCGGAAAGCGTGGTCTTGCCCGATCCGCCCTTCTGCGAGGCCACTGCCAATACGCGCATGGGATTTCCTTGATTGATCCTGTCCAGCGCCTGGATTGCCATCGATCCACCTAAGAAACAGTTAAGCAACCCGGAGTCGCCACCCCGCCGCGGTCGCCAACAAACCCCTTGAACGGCGCCGCGGAAGCGACAAAAGATCGTTTTAAGCGGAGCAACCGGGCGCCTTTGATCGCCCGGCAAAAATGGCGATCTGGGATGAGTGTTCTGAAAAACTGCGGCTGGCTGTCTCTGGCGGTGCTGCTCGCCGGCCCGCTGGCGGCGGGAACCAAGGAAGGCGTCGTCAAATGGCAGGCCGGCGACTATCCGGCCGCGGTCGCCGAATGGCGCGCGCCGGCGGCGGCGGGCGACGCCGACGCGCAGTTCAATCTCGGCCAGGCCTATAAGCTCGGGCGCTGCGTGCCGGTCGATCTCGGCGAGGCCGCCGCCTGGTATCGCAAGGCCGCGGTGCAGGGCCACAAGGCGGCCGAGGCCAATCTCGGGCTGGTGCTGTTCCAGCAAGGCGAGCGCGAAGTGGCCCTCCCCTATCTCCGGCGCGCCGCCGAGGCGGGGGAACCCCGCGCGCAATATGTTCTGGGCATCGCGCACTTCAACGGCGACATCGTCCCGCGCGACTGGGTTCGCGCTTATGCGCTGATGATCAAGGCGGCGGCGGCCGGCGTTCCGCAGGCGGCTTCGGGCCTGGCCGAGATGGACAAATACATCCCGCTGCGGGAGCGGGAACGCGGCGCCGAGATGGCGCAGGCGATGCGCAAGGAAGAGCCGCAGGCGGGAGCGCGGGCGGCCAGCGCGGCGCAGAAGGTTCCGTCGAAACCGGCCGCGGCTGCGGCCCGGCCCAAAACCGCCGCCCTGCTCCCCGCTGCGGCAAAGCCCGCGGCCGCGAAAGCCGATGGCGGCGCGTGGCGCGTTCAGCTCGGCGCCTTTTCCGGCAAGGCCGCCGCCCAATCCGCCTGGGGCAAGGCGCAGGGCCGCGTCGCCGCGCTCAAGCCGCTCGATCCCTTTTATGTCCCTGCGGGAGCTGTTTTCCGTCTCCAGGCCGGACCGATCGGCAGCCGCGCCGATGCCAACCGCCTGTGCGAGGCCGTCATCGCGGGCGGCCTCGCCTGCTTTCCGGTCAACCCACGCTAGAGCGCTCCGGAAAAACAGGCCTCTCCCCGCTTTAACAATTCGTCAGCCCATCCCGCTTATGCTCGGCGGATCACAGGGGTTTGACGGAGTTTATCGTGGCAGCTCGGCGGCGCTTCACCAATTCGATGTCGATGGAATCGCGCTGGAGACGGCGCCGCATGTGCGTGCTGGTCGCGGACTCGCCGTCGCCGGCCTGCCTGCGCGGCGTGACCGCGAGCGGCGCCTTTCTGGAAACCAATGCCCGCCCGGAACTCGGCGCGTCGATCGATCTGCACCATCCCGAAGCCGGTCTGATCGCAGCGGTCGTCCAGGCCCACAGGCTGGATGGCATCGAAGTCGCCTTCCCCGCCGCGGGTCCGGCCATCGCCTTCGCGCTGGCCACCCTCGCCGCCGACATGACCGGGATGGCTCAGCAACCGCCTGCATGAGCACGGGCTTCACAGGCGGCGATCCGGGTGGCGACCTGACGCTCAGGCTTCGTGCCATGTGGCATAGCCAGAATTCGCGGCGGCGCGTCCAGGTGCCTGGCACGCTGCTTCGACGCAGGACCGATCCGAAGCCTGTCGCGCAGACTCGCGATTCTTCGGCACACCGCGATCCTTCGGCATACAAGGCCGGGATCACCGCGGCCCAGGTCGTCTTTGGCGACCATTGCCTCGGCCCGGTCGGCAAGGTCGATGTCGCGAAGGCGATGCAATTGCTCCATCCGCGCCGGGACGCGGCCATCGCCATCGTCGGCGGAGGACTTGGCGGGTTTGGCCGGGCTCTCGCAGCCGCCGGCCCGTTTCGCGTCACATCCTTCGATCCCGACCGCCGGTTGCTGGCGCTGATCGGCCGCCGCGACCTCAATGTCAGGCCGCTGCCGCCGGACGGCGCGGATGAAGGCCGCTTCGACCATGCGGTGATCGATGGCCTCGGGCATCGCGCCGGCGATATCTTGCCGCTCATCCCCCCGGCCGCCGCATTGCTCGGCGCCGGCGGCGCATTGCTGCTCAGAACCTATGTCCGGGTGCGGGGCGTCCGGCATGACCGGCGGCGGCAACCGCGTTGCGATCAGCGATCGCTTATCCCCGCGATCGATGAGATCCGGGCCGCGCTCGGTCAGGCCGGCTTCACTGTGCGTCAGGAACAATCCTGCGCCGATATCCATGCCGCGGCGATCGAGGCCACCTGGCGCAATGCCGTCGATCTGGTGCGGATCGTGCACCGCACCCCGGATCAGCGCAGGCTCGTCCCGGCGCTGCTGGACACGGGCGAAGCCTGGCAGCAGCGCGTCGAGCTGATCCGCGGCGGCGCGATCGACGCCCGATGGATCCTGGCGGTGCGTGACAGCGCCGCCGCCGAAGAAAGCCCGATCCCCCGATAGGGCTCAGTCTTTCCAGGCCTGCTTCCTGTATCCCTGCGCATAGAGCAAAGCGGTCAGGTCCGCGAAATCGATCCGCGCATTGGCGGCCGCGGCGGTCTTGGGCTTGGCCCGGAAGGCGACGCCAAGCCCGGCGGCCTCGATCATCGGAATGTCGTTGGCGCCGTCGCCGATCGCGAGGGTCGCTTCCACCGGCAATCCCGCCTTGGCCATTTCCTCGACCAGCGCGGCCTTCTTGGCGGCGCTGCCGACGATCGGCTCCGCGACCGTGCCGTCCAGCCTGTCCCCCTGGATGCCCAATATGTTGGAAACCGACCGATCGAAGCCGATCGCCGCCGCCACCCGTTCGGCGAACACCGTGAAGCCGCCTGAAACCAGCACCGTCCGCGCGCCATGCGCCTTCATCGTCTGGATGAGCGTGCGGGCGCCCGGCATCAACCGCACCCGCTCCGCATAGCAGCGGTCGATGGCGCTGGCCTCCAGCCCTTTGAGCAGATTGACCCGGCTCTTCAGCGCCCCTTCGAAATCCAGTTCGCCGCGCATCGCCGCCTCGGTCACCTTCGCGATCTCGGCCTTGATCCCGGCGTAATCGGCCAGTTCGTCGATGCATTCGATGGTGATCATCGTCGAATCCATGTCGGCGACGATCAGCCGCTTGGCGCGCTCCGCCTTGGGCTGCACCACCACGTCGACGCGCGGCAGCAGGCCTTCCAGCGCCGCGCGGGCGGCGGCGGCGGAAACCCGTCCGATTGCGATATCCGCGGCGACCCCGGGCTCAAGCCATTCCGCTTCGCCCGGCACCGCGCCAACTCCTGCAAGAGCATCGCGCGCTGCCGAAATATCTCTCTCACTCAGCGTTTCGGCTGCTATCAGCGTCGCAATGAGCAAATCATCCTCCTCGTCTCTGCCCCCGCTGGCGCTCATTGCAGGGCCGACCGCCAGCGGCAAGTCCGCGCTTGCATTCTCGCTTGCGGAACGCACCGGCGGGATGATCGTCAATGCCGACGCCAGCCAGGTTTATGCCGACCTGCAGATTCTTTCCGCCCGGCCCACGCCTGGCGAAATGGCCGGCATCGAGCATCGCCTGTTCGGCCATGTCGATGGCGGCATTGCCTATAGCGCCGCCGCCTGGGCCGCCGACGCCCGCGCCGCGATCGGCGAGAGTCACGCCGCCGGCCGGCTGCCGATCCTCGTCGGCGGCACCGGGCTCTATATCCACACGCTTCTGGAAGGCATCGCGCCGGTGCCGGAGATCGACCCCGACATCCGCGGCGAGGTCCGCGCGCTCGCCACCGACACGGCCTGGCAGGCGCTTCTCCGCGAAGATCCGGCGGCGGCGGCGCTTCTGAAGCCCGCCGACAGGAGCCGCATCGCCCGCGCGCTCGAGGTCATCCGGTCGAGCGGCCGGTCGATCCTCGACTGGCGGACCGAGCGGCAAGGCGGCATCGCGCGGGGCGTGCGGCTCCTGCCGTTGATCCTCGATCCGCCGCGCGAGCAGCTTTACGCCCGGTGCGACGCCCGTTTCGAAACGATGATGGCGGCCGGCGCCGAAGAAGAGGTCGCCCGGCTGATCGCCCGCGGCCTCGATCCCGCGCTGCCGGTGATGCGGGCGATCGGCGTGCCGCCGCTGATCGCGCTGCTCGAAGGCAGGATCACGCGCGCCGAAGCTGTTGCGGTTGCACAGCAGGCCACGAGAAACTACGCAAAACGGCAGCAGACCTGGTTACGCAACCAGGTCGACCCGAACTGGCCACGCAAAGAACAAGTTATAAGTGACAATTTTCTTAGGTATTTTGAAATATAATTACACGAATAGTGGTTGACACGATATTTTTATGAAGATAGCAGGCGCCGCTTGTGCAACGCGGCATGTACGTGACGCAGGGAGTAGAGCATGACCAAGGAACTCAGCGGGGCCGATATCCTGATCCAGGCGCTGGTCGATCTGGGCGTCGAGGTCGTGTTCGGCTATCCCGGCGGGGCGGTGCTCCCGATCTATGACGCGCTGTTCACCCAGAATCGCATCCGCCACATCCTCGTCCGGCACGAACAGGCCGCCGCGCATGCCGCGGAAGGCTATGCCCGTTCGACCGGCAAGCCCGGCGTCGTGCTGGTCACCTCGGGTCCGGGCGCGACCAACGCGGTCACCGGCATCACCGATGCGCTGATGGATTCGATCCCGATGGTGGTCATCACCGGGCAGGTTCCGACCCACCTGATCGGCACCGACGCCTTTCAGGAGGCCGATACCGTCGGCATCACCCGCCACTGCTCCAAGCATAATTATCTCGTGAAGGACCCGGCGAAGCTCGGCGACGTCGTCCACGAGGCGTTTCATATCGCCACGTCGGGCCGCCCCGGCCCGGTCGTCATCGATCTGCCCAAGGACGTCCAGGTCGCGACGGCGGTCTACAAGCGGCCGGAAAATTTCACGCACAAGACCTATCGCCCGAAGATCAAGGGCGACGCCAAGGCGATCGAAACCGCGGTCGAGATGCTGGCCGCGGCCGAGCGCCCGATCTTCTATACCGGCGGCGGCATCATCAACGCGGGGCCGAATGCGAGCCGGCTGTTGCGGGAGCTGGCGAAGGCGACCGGTGCGCCGGTGACGTCCACCCTGATGGGGCTTGGCGCCTTTCCGGCGTCGGACGCCCAGTTCCTCGGCATGCTCGGCATGCACGGCACCTATGAGGCCAATCTGGCGATGAACGAGGCCGATCTCATCGTCTGCCTCGGCGCGCGCTTCGACGATCGCGTCACCGGCCGGCCGGACGCCTTCTCGCCGCATTCGAAGAAGATCCATGTCGACATCGACCCCTCGTCGATCAACAAGATCATTCCGATCGACCTCGCGGTCGTCGGCGATGCCGGCCATGTCCTTGAAGACATGCTGAAATCCTGGCGCGCGCGCGGCCATCGCGCGAACGATCTCGCCCCCTGGTGGGCGAAGATCAGGGGCTGGCGCGCCGTCAACTGCCTCGGCTTCGAACAGAAGGGCGACAGCATCCTGCCGCAGCACGCCATCCGCCGGCTGTGGGAGGCGACCCATCATCTCGATCCGATCATCAGCACCGAGGTCGGCCAGCATCAGATGTGGGCGGCCCAGCATTTCAGTTTCGAGAACCCCAACAAGTGGCTGACCTCGGGCGGGCTCGGCACGATGGGCTATGGCCTGCCCGCGGCGATCGGGGCGCAGATCGGCAATCCCAATGATCTGGTGATCGACATTGCCGGCGAGGCGTCGATCCTGATGAACATCCAGGAGATGTCGACCGCCGCGCAGTTCCGCCTTCCGGTTAAGGTGTTCATTTTAAACAATGAATTTATGGGCATGGTGCGCCAGTGGCAGCAGCTCACTTATTCCAGCCGCTATTCGGAAAGCTACTCCGAAGCGCTGCCGGATTTCGTCAAGCTCGCCGAAGCCTATGGCTGGACGGGCCTGCGCATCGACACGGCGGGAGAGCTCGACGACGGCATCGCCGCGATGCTGGAAGCGCCCGGCCCGGTGATGGTCGACTGCCGCGTCGCCAAGCTCGCCAACTGCTTCCCGATGATCCCGTCGGGTGCCGCCCACACCGAAATGTTGCTGGCGGAATCCACGGTTTCGGGCGAAATGGACGACGAAGCGAAGGCGCTGGTCTAGACAGAACAGGCTTTGAGGTCCGTTTCGTCCACTTCAAGGATTTCGCCGCCCGGGATTCCGGCGGGCGCGACACGAATGGAACACTGAGAATATGCACATCAAAGAGCAAATATCGGAACGCCACACCCTGTCCGTCATCGTCGACAACGAGGCCGGGATACTCGCCAAGATCACCGGCCTGTTCTCGGCGCGCGGCTACAATATCGAAAGCCTGACGGTCACCGACATCAGCGAGGACGGGACGGTATCGCGCATCACCATCGTCACCTCCGGCACACCGGCGGTGATCGAACAGGTGGTCGCGCAACTCGATCGCCTGGTGCCGGTCCACAAGGTCACGGATCTCACCATGCTCGGCCCGCATGTCGAGCGCGAGCTGGCGCTGGTCAAGGTCGCGGGAACAGGCGAAAACCGGGTGGAATCGCTGCGCCTTGCCGACGTCTATCGCGCCCGGGTGGTCGACACGACGACATCGAGCTTCATCTTCGAAGTGACCGGCAGCTCCGAAAAGATCGACAGCTTCGTCGCCCTGATGCGCGAAATCGGCTTGGTCGAGATCGCGCGGACCGGCGTGGTTGCGATTGCGCGCGGGCGCGAAGCGGCTTAACGGGTCTCGACTTCGCTCGACCCGACCCAAACAGAGCGAGACACATAGCAATCGCACGTCCCGAGCCAGGCGCGGGACGTTGCCAAAGGGAAAGCACTGCAATGCGCGTTTATTACGATCGTGACGCCGATGTCGCTCTGATCAAGACGAAGAGGATCGCCATCATCGGCTATGGCAGCCAGGGCCACGCCCATGCCCAGAATCTGAAGGATTCGGGTGTCGCGGAGGTCGCGATCGCGCTGCGCGAGGGTTCGGCGACCGCCAAGAAGGCGCAGGACGCCGGCTTCAAGGTGCTGAGCAATGCCGACGCGGCGAAATGGGCCGACGTCATCATGGTGCTGGCGCCCGACGAGTATCAGGCGGCGATCTGGGAAAACGAGCTGAAGCCGAACATGAAGCAGGGCGCCGCCCTCGCCTTCGCCCACGGCCTCAACGTCCACTTCGGCCTGATCGAGCCGCGCGCCGACATCGACGTCTTCATGGTCGCTCCCAAGGGCCCGGGTCACACCGTTCGCGGCGAATATGTGAAAGGCGGGGGCGTGCCCTGCCTCATGGCCGTCCATCAGGACGCCAGCGGCAACACCCATGACATCGCCCTCTCCTATGCCTCGGCGATCGGCGGCGGCCGTTCGGGCATCATCGAGACCACCTTCCGCGAGGAATGCGAGACCGATCTGTTCGGCGAGCAGGCGGTGCTCTGCGGCGGCCTCAGCCACCTCATCATGGCCGGTTTCGAAACCCTGACCGAGGCCGGATATTCGCCGGAAATGGCCTATTTCGAATGCCTCCACGAAGTGAAGCTGATCGTCGACCTGATGTATGAGGGCGGCATCGCCAACATGCGCTATTCGATCTCGAACACCGCCGAATATGGCGACTATCACACCGGTCCGCGGGTCATCACCTCCGAGACCAAGGCCGAGATGAAGCGGGTTCTGGAAGACATCCAGAAGGGCCGTTTTGTCCAACGCTTCATGCTCGATAACCGCGTCGGCAACCCGGAAATGAAGGCTGCCCGCAAGCTCCAGGCGGAACATCCGATCGAGAAGGTCGGCGCTGAACTGCGCGCGATGATGCCGTGGATCGGCAAGCACAAGCTGGTCGACAAGGCGAAGAACTAAGTGGTGCGCCGCGCCTCACATCGAGGCGCGGCTCCCCCACCCTGATGCTGGACGACCATCGCAAACATCTCGACACGCTGGCGGAAAGAAGCCGACTGAGACGGCTGTCGCCCCGCCAGGGCCTAGATTTCGCATCCAACGACTATCTGGCGCTCGCTTCCGATCCGGCGCTGCGTGGGGTGGCAGCAGAGGCCATTGAACGCGGTGTTCCGCTAGGTTCCGGCGGCTCCCGGCTGCTGCGCGGCAATCATCCCGAACATGAAGCGCTGGAACAGGAAGCCGCCGTTTTTTTCGGAGCTGAATCCGCCCTCTATTTCTCAAGTGGCTATGCAGCCAATTCAGCGCTGTTTTCCACCCTCCCCCAACGTGGCGACCTCATCCTCCACGACGTGCTGATCCATGCCAGCGTGCATGAAGGCATGCGGCTCGGCCGCGCGGAGACGCGCAGCTTCCCGCACAATCAGATGGATGCGATCGAGGCGGCGATCAAGGACTGGCGCGCATCCACCGCAACCGGCCGGATCTGGATCGCCGTCGAAAGCCTGTACAGTATGGACGGCGATCGGGCGCCGCTCACCGACATCGCTGCACTGGCGGCACGGCATGATGCCTTCCTGATCGTCGACGAAGCCCATGCCACCGGCGTCTTCGGCGAAGATGGACGAGGCCTTGCAGCCGATCTTCAGGGCAATGAAAACCTGATCACCCTCCACACCTGCGGCAAGGCGCTGGGCTGCGAGGGCGCGCTGCTTTGCCTGCCGGACATCTTCAAGCAGTTCCTGATCAATCGCGGGCGGGCCTTCATCTTCTCGACCGCCCCCTCCCCGCTGATGGCGGCGGCGGTCAGAGGCGCCTTGCGCCTGATCGCGGAACAGCCGGAGCGCCGCGCACGCCTGCTCGACCTTGCCGATCATGCTGCCAGGCGCTTGGCAGATGAACTCGATATTCCGCCGAGTGGCTCGCAGATCATCCCGATCATCCTGGGCGATGACAAACGCACCATGGACATGGCCGGCCGCCTGCAGGAAGCGGGTTTCGACATTCGCGGCATCCGTCCGCCCACCGTTCCCATCGGCACATCGCGGCTTCGCATCTCGATCACACTCAACACCGGTCCGGCCGAGGTTGATGCAATGATCGATACGCTTGTCGCGCTCTCGGGGGACAGCCGGTGACACCGGGCTTCATCGTCACCGCCACCGACACCGATGTCGGCAAGACGGTGTTCGCCGCTGCACTCGCTCAGGCGCTGCACGGTTATTACTGGAAACCGATCCAGGCGGGCTTTAGCGACGGCACCGACAGCGAAACCGTCGCACGGCTTTCGGGCCTGCCACCCGAACGCATCCTGCCCGAAGCCTATCGCCTGCGCTTGCCCGCATCGCCGCATCTGGCGGCGGCTGCCGAGGATATCAAAATCGACCCTGACGCCCTGCAGCCGCCCGGTTGCGACGCGCCCTTGATCATCGAGGGCGCGGGCGGCGTGCTCGTCCCGCTTTCGAAGGATCTCCTTTTCACAGACGTATTTGCACGCTGGGGGATTCCAGTCATCCTCTGTGCGCGAACCCGGATCGGCACAATCAACCACTGCCTCCTGTCGATCGAGGCGCTGCGTGCACGCCGCATCCCCGTTCACGGCATCGCGTTCATCGGCAATGCCGATGAAGCTGTCGAAGCGACGATCACCACCCTCTCCGGCGCAAAGCGGCTGGGCCGCCTTCCCCACCTTGCCCCGCTCGACAGCCAGACCCTTGCCCTCGCGTTTCGTGATCATTTCCGCCTCGAAGATTTCGCGGCATGACCCGGCACACGTCCCCCGTCTGGCATCCCTTCACCCAGCATGGCCTCGGTGAGCCGATCCCGCTGATCGGCCGGGCCGAAGGAGCAATGCTTTACGGCCGAGATGGACAGAGCTGGATCGATGCGATCTCCTCCTGGTGGGTGATCACGCACGGCCATTGCCATCCCCGAATTCAGGCCGCGATCCGCGCGCAGACCGACCGCCTCGATCAGCTGATCTTCGCAGGCTGGACACATCAGCCCGCCGAGGATCTGGCGGCGGGTCTCATCGCGATCACGCCCGATGCCCTAACCCGCGTCTTCTTCTCGGACAGCGGCTCGACCAGCGTCGAGGTCGCGCTCAAGATGGCGCTTGGATACTGGGCGAATATCGGTGCGCCACGTCATCGCATCCTGGTGATGGAGCATAGCTATCATGGCGACACCATCGGTGCGATGTCGGTGGGTGCGCGCGGCGTTTTTAATCAGGCCTATGCGCCCCTGCTGTTCGATGTCGGCCGGATTCCGTTTCCGGACAAGGCCAATCGCCAGGCCAGCCTCGATGCGCTAGAAGCCGCCTGCCGAGCCGAGGACAAGCCCGCCGCCTTCATCGTCGAGCCGCTGATCCTCGGCGCGGGCGGCATGCTGATCTACCCGCCCGAAACGCTTGCCGAGATGCGCGCGATCTGCGCAGCCCATGACGTGCTGTTCATCGCCGACGAGGTCATGACCGGCTGGGGACGGACCGGGACGTTGTTCGCCTGCGAACAAGCCAACATCGTGCCGGATATCCTCTGCCTCTCCAAGGGATTGACCGGCGGCGCACTGCCGCTCGCGGTCACACTCTGCGCGGAACCCATTTTCGCCGCCCATTGCTCAACCGACCGCGCGCGGATGTTCTTCCATTCCAGCTCGTACACCGCCAATCCGGTTGCCTGCGCTGCCGCCAACGCCAATCTCGCGATCTGGAAGGAAGAGCCGGTACGTGAACGGATCGCAACGCTATCAGCGATGCAGGCCCAGCGTCTCGCAGGACTGATGGAGCAAGGAAACATCTCCGCTCCCCGGCAGATCGGCACGATCACCGCGATGGAGGTAGGCAGAGGATCGGGCGACTATCTCAGCACACTCGGTCCCCGCCTCACGGGTTTCTTTCGCGATCGGGGCCTGCTGCTGCGCCCACTGGGGAACAGCATCTATGTGATGCCGCCCTATTGCATCACTCCTGAGCAACTCGATCATATTTATGAATCGATCGCCGAAGCAGTGGAATTCGCTGCCATGCAAAAGCGGTAGTGCGGAATGAGCGCCTCATTTGACAGAAACCGGATTCAGCGTCAGCCTCATCCATCTTCCCGACCGCACGGCTGACAGGAGATTTGTGATGCAGCGCCCCCTTTTCGTGCTTGCTCTTTTCGCCGCAACCGCTGGGCCGCTGCTTGCGCAAGGCCAACCCACATCTCCGAAGCCCATGCAGACGACCGAGGTTCAAGCCGGCAATTACCGGGTAGAAGGCAACCATACCCAAGTCTTCTTCAGCATCTCGCATTTCGGCTTCAATCCCTATTTCGGCCTGTTCGGCGACGCGTCGGGCAGCCTGAAGCTGAACACGGCCAAGCTGGAGAACAGTCAGGTCAAGGTCAGTATTCCCGTCGCCAGCCTGCAAACCAGCAACGCGAAACTGACGCAGGACCTCCCGGGCGAAGCCTGGTTCGACAGCGCCAAGTTCCCCACGATCAGCTTTGAATCGACCGGAGTAAAACGCACGGGCAATGCCACCGCTGACATCGCCGGCAATCTCACCCTGCATGGGGTCACAAAGCCCGTGACGCTCAAAGCCACATTCACCGGCGGCGGCGCCAATCCGATGTCGAAGGCCGCGACCATCGGATTCAAGGCCACCACTGAGATCAAGCGCAGCGATTTCGGGATGACGACCTATGTCCCGATGATCGGCGACGAGGTCAGCCTGAAGATCAGCGCCGCCTTCGAGCGTGAGGGCTGATCCAGCCCCCAAGCTGCTGACCGAGCGTTACGCCCTGAGGCTTGCGATCGCCCCGGCAACCTTTGCCAGCCGTTCACCCTGGAAACACGCTGCCGCAAGCTCTGCCTCGCCCGGAGGCGTGTTGTCCTGGCCGGCGATGTGCGTCGCGCCATAAGGCGTGCCGCCAGCGAACATCGCTGCGTCGGCATAGCCGGTTGGCACGATCACCAAGCCGAGATGAGCGAGCGTTGGATAAAGGCTGAGAATCGTCGTCTCGTTGCCGCCATGCTTGCTCGAGGTCGATGAGAAGGCGGTCCCCGCCTTGCCGTTGAGCTTCCCCTGAAACCAAAGCCCGCCAAGCCCATCGATCCAGGCACGCAGCTCCGAAGTCGCCGAACCGAAGCGGGTCGGCGTTCCCAGCGCGATTGCGTCGGCCCATTCCGCGTCGGCGGTGGTCGGCGCTTCATAGAGTGCATTCATCCGCTCCGCATTCTCGATCCAGCCGGGGACATGTCGCATGATCTCTTCGGACAGGAGTTCACGCGCACGACGCAGCCGAACCTCGGCGCCCGCCTTCTCTGCGCCTTCCGCTACCGCTTTGGCGAGCGCCTCGACGGACCCATTGCGGGAATAGAATGCGATCAGAACCTTGGTCATTTCTGTCTCCTCTGAATGGAACGGGTTTCAGGCGCGCCTAGGCAAACGGCCGAATTCGCCGCGCTGAAAGGCGGCGATCGTGGCGCGCATCGCCTCGATGCTGTTGGTGACGAACGGGCCATAGCGGACCATTTCCGAGGTCATTCGATCTCCGCCGAACAGCATCAGTTCGGCGACACCATCGCCGGCTCTGATATCGATGTGCTCGCCACCGGTGAACAGCAGCAAGAAGCCCTCGGCCGCCTCTTGTCCGCCTGAAAACGCAGCATGACCACGAAACATGTACGCGGCGAGCTCCTCTGCCGGGGTGTCCAACCGCACCCGCATCCCGGGTTTCACGGTCAGATGCGCGAGAAACGGAGTTCCGAACGTCTCGATCGGTCCCTTCGCACGACCATAGCTTCCGGCGATCAGACGCAGGCTGCCGCCATCGAGCGGAACCTCTGAAATCTCGTCGCGGTTCACCTGCCGATAGGCGGGCACCACCTGCTTTTCTTCGGGCGGCAGGTCCAGCCAGAATTGCAGCCCCTCAAGCGTGCCACCTTCCTGCAACAAGGACGGATCCGGCGTCTCCTCGTGCAGGATGCCGCGACCGGCGCGCATCCACTGCGCCTCGCCGGGGCGCATCACGCTGGCGTTTCCGATCGAATCGCGGTGCGCCATGCGCCCCTGGACGAGATAGGTCAGCGTCTCGATGCCGGCATGGGGATGCTCAGGGAACCCCTGCGTCGAGCCGGCAGGCAAGCGTACCGGCCCCATATGGTCGAGAAAGATGAACGGGCCGATCCGGTCGATGCCCGCGCTCGGCAGGGCCCGACGCACCTCGAAACCATCGCCCTCCATCTGACGCCGCGCCGCACTGACGCCGGCAATCCTGCGAATATCCGCCTGATCGACAGACATTTGTAACGCTCCCATCCTTTCGTCCGAAGCCAGAGGATAGGGATTTTGATGCATTGAAAAACTCGGATAAACTTGAACAGTTCAATCGGGTTTTTCGAAATATGATCGGTTATCCCAGCCTCGACCATTTGCGTATCTTCGCGTCCGTCGCCGAAACCGGCAGCTTTTCCGCCGCCGCAAAGCGGCTGAACCGCGCCCAGTCGGTGATCAGTTATGCCGTCGCGACATTGGAAGAGCAGTTGGGCGGCATCCCGCTTTTCAACCGTTCGACCCACCGTCCGACGCTGACGGCGGCTGGGCAAGCCTTGCTGACGGATGCCCGCGAGATTGTTCTCGCCGTCGAAACGATGCGCGCCAAGGCACGCGGCATAGGCGCGGGGCTGGAGCCGGAGGTGGTCATCGCCGTCGATGTCATGCTTCCTTCGGCCATCCTGACGGAGGCCCTCAATGCGCTCCGCGCCGCCTATCCAGGCATCGGTTTGCGCCTGTTCGTCGAAGCGCTTGGCGCCATCGCGGATCGCGTGCTTTCGGGTCAGTGCGCGATCGGAATTACCGGCCCCCTTCCGGATCCGCCCGATCTGCTGGAGCTATCCGTCATCGGTTCAGTCGAACTGGTTCCGGTCGCCGCACCCTCCCATCCCCTCGCCCAGATCAAAGACTCGATCACACAGAAGCTGCTGCGCGGTCACGTCCAGTTGGTGCTGACGGATCGGTCTCCTTTCACCGCCGGGCGCGATTTTGCGGTCGCCAGCCTCGAAACATGGCGGCTGGGCGATCTCGGCGCCAAGCATGATCTGCTGCTGGCCGGGCTCGGCTGGGGTAACATGCCACGGCCAATGATCGCTGATGATCTCTCGGCGGGGCGACTGGTGATTCTGCCTATCGAGGATGGCAGCACCCATCGCTATCCGCTGTCGTCAATCGCGCGCAGCGATACACCGCCTGGCCCGGTCGCCCGCTGGCTCGTTAACCAGATCGCCGACCGTCTTCGCGGCCGCTGAGCAAGAATCTGGACAAACACAGCCCTCTCGCTGTACAGGGGCGCCATGTGTTCACGGCAGCCTTTCCTGCTACGACTTACGCGCCCTTAGGCGCGGGTTTTTGCATGCGCCCGTTTCTGGGCGGTTGGCAGCAGCGCCTAAGGGCTTGAAGATTTCCACCCACAGGACGCCACCTCCCGGCAGGGAAGAATGCCATGACTGACAAGATTCTGATTTTCGATACGACGTTGCGAGACGGCGAGCAGGCTCCCGGCTGCTCGATGAACCTGGAAGAGAAATTGCGCGTCGCTGCGCAGCTCGAAACGCTGGGCGTCGACATCATCGAGGCCGGTTTCGCGATCGCCTCCGAAGGCGATTTCGAGGCGGTCAGCGAAGTCGCACGCCAGTGCGAACGTGCCACCGTCGCCAGCCTCGCCCGCGCCAGCAGCTCGGACATCGAGCGCGCATGGGCGGCCGTGAAGCATGCCAAGAAGCCGCGCATTCATACCTTCATTGCGACCTCGCCGCTGCACATGCGGGTGAAGCTGAACAAGACCCCCGAACAAGTTCTGGAAGCCATCCAGGCCTCGGTCTCGCTCGCCCGCAATCTGGCCCCCGATGTCGAATGGTCGGCGGAAGATGCCACCCGCTCGGAACCCGATTTCCTGGCGCGCGCGATCGAGA
>Ga0153916_10001295_pt1 | contig 17773 bp, 17 predicted proteins | sample Opewatmetagenome_FD_109642 | JGI IMG/M metagenome (GOLD analysis project Ga0153916, IMG submission 109642) | Freshwater wetland microbial communities from Ohio, USA - Open water 3 Core 3 Depth 4 metaG | ecosystem: Environmental > Aquatic > Freshwater > Wetlands | place: USA: Ohio, Lake Erie... | reverse complement strand
CATGTGGCGTGCGAAGCCGTCGATGAAGTCGTACTGGCTACGGTGCGCCTCATCAGCGATCACGATGATGTTGTGCCGATCCGAAAGCTTTGCATTCGTCCCGTTCTCTGGCGGCATGAACTTCTGGATTGTGGTGAAGACGACGTGACCTGACGAAACTGCCAACCGTGCCCTCAAGTCTTCGCGGTCGATTGCCTGCTCCGGTGCCTGCCGCAAAAGTTCGTGGCATCTAGAGAACGTCCCGAAAAGCTGGTCGTCCAAGTCGTTTCGATCAGTGATGACGACGATGGTGGGGTTTTGCAGCTTCGGTTCGAGTACAAGCCGTCCGGTATAAAAAGCCATCGTCAGACTCTTGCCGCTGCCTTGCGTGTGCCAGACGACGCCAATGCGCTTGTCCCCCGTTTCAGCCGAGGCAGTGATCGTCTCTGCTACAGCACGATTCACCGCATGAAACTGGTGGTATCCGGCGATCTTCTTCAGTAGAACCCCGGCTCCCTCGTCCTCGAAGACGACGAAGTAGCGGATGAAGTCCAGCAGCCGCCGCTTGTCTAGCAGCCCCTCGATCACAACCTGAAGCTGCACAAAGGACGGAGGTGCGAGTTCCTCTCCCTCGATGGTTCGCCACGGCATGAACCGCTCAGTGTCAGCCGTCAGCGACCCAACCCTTGCTTCCATGCCATCGGAGATGATGAGGAGTTCGTTATATGTGAACAGCGACGGTATCTGGGCTTTGTAGGTTTGAATCTGTTGGAATGCAGACCAGATGGTCGCGTTCTCGTCAGCCGGGTTCTTCAACTCCATCAGCCCGATAGGCAGCCCGTTGATGAAGACGAGCACATCGGGTCGCCTGTTGTTCTGCCCCTCAACGACGGTGAACTGGTTCACCGCCACCCAATCGTTGTTGTCGGGATTATCAAAGTCGAAGACGTGTACCAATGCTCCGCCTATTGACCCGTCAGGACGCGTGTACTCGACCGTGACGCCGTCCACGAGCCTCTGGTGGAATCCGTGGTTGCGCGTTACCAGCGACGGCTCACCAGCCCAAGTCAAGCGCCGATAGGCATCCTCAATAGCCTCGGGCGGCAGCACCGGGTTTAGTCGCTGGAGTGCCTGTTTCAGACGGCTCTCTAAGATGACATCGTGGTATTCAGGATCGGTGCGTTCGGCACCGGGTTCACCCGCTGCGATGTTGGGGCCAGACAGAATCTCGTAACCGAGACCTTCCAGCCATGCAAGGGCTGCCTGCTCGACCACGGATTCGGAGAATTCGCTTGTGATCATTGAGCATCTCCAGCAGCCTGTGGCAGGATCAACGTAGCTGGCTTGCTTGCCTCATACGCTTGAACGACCCTTTCAGCGGCGTCACTCGTGAACAGTTCAAAGCAGTTGATGATGGAGTAGGGATCGAACTTCTGAACCAGCAGGTCGGCGTTCTGGTCAGCCGAGTTTGACGGCGAAAAAAATAGCCCGTCTGCCCCATCCGAGATGAACGACGTGTCCTCCAACTCGACCGTTCCTTTGTCGTCCAGCGTCTTCAGGTAAGCCACGTCTTCATAGTGGACGAACCTGATCTCACGGATCGAAGGCTTGAGGCAAGACGGGTGTTGCGCCGCAAACTCGGCAAGAACATTGCGAGACTCATCCACCGAAGCCGCAACAGCGAGATAGGCTTCTCGGTCGGTGGCGTACAGTGCCTCGCTGAGAGCATAGGGTTCACCGATCATGCTGATGGGGTCGTATACCGTGTCCAGCAGCCTGTCTATGGTGCGGCTATGACCAGTTGTCTTCGGCTGCATGCCGTCTCGCTCGACCCGGTGCGCACTGAACAGAAATCCCACGATTGCGTCGGCAGCCTGAGCGGCGAGGATCGCCTGAACCCCTTCCATCGCCGGCCGTTGTGCATCACTGCCATGGGCGGTGAAACCGCAAGAATTGCGGAGATCGCATACGCCCTGCAAGGCTGTGTGCAAGCCGTTCAATGTCTGTAACAGCTTCTTTCGAGCCTCTGCCTCGCCGCTGGCACCCACAGGCAGCATCGGAACATTCATGGTCACTGCCTTGTACAGCTTTGGCAGGTCATCCCTCCTGTCGAATCCGATCCCCCGTTCCGTAAGAATCGTTTTGCAGGTGCTTTCTACGATGAACTTGGCGAGATCGAAGGCGAGGCTAGGATTCTCAACGACCGCACGTTCCAGAGCGGCAATTTGCTCCGTGATCTGCGGAATGCCGTTGGCAGCAGCAGCACGGGCACCCCGCATGACAATAACGTCGGAGGTCTCTGCATCAGCCATCAGACATGTCCCCCTACGATGCGTTCGGCGTCAGGTATGCGAAGTTCACCGGAAATGAGTCTCGGCAGCAGCGTGTCTCGAATGTTTGCCAGCGTTCTCGACGACCGCTCGTTACACACCATTCGCTCGAATAACGGACGCACAATCCGGTCGAACTCTTTCATCACAGGAGCGGGAGGGGTAACCACAAGAATTGGGCGGAAGCTGGACTTGCTGATTTCCAAAAACGTGGAGCCGTTTGCATGACTGACGATGAGGTCGTGCGCCCATTCAACCCATCTCAAGAGGAACAGGTTCGACACTCCCACAGCAGCTTTCATCGCGATGAATCCTTGATTGATCGCGACCGGAACCTCGGCGACGGCAAGATAGCCGATGGGCGCACGCGATGACATAAGCACTGTTCCCGCTGGCAGCAACCCCGAGGAGATTTGAGCCAGTCCTGCGTTGGTGATCTTCCGCTCCGTGTCGAGCAAAATAGGCGTCTTCAGAGCGGAAAGGTCTTTCGGCGTAGCCCAAAAATGTGTGCCGCCCTCCCAGTACGACGGCTCCTTTGTGCTTGGCGTGCTGCCGCCATTCACAGCTGCAAGTTCTCCGATGGGTTTCAGCTGCCATCCCGAGGGAATCTCGCCCTTCTCGCTGGGCGCGAAGGAGTCGGGGAACAAATCCGCGATGCTCTTGGGCAGCCCGCAGTTACGACCTTCGGCTTTGGCACGGACGGGATCGAAGTCCACAAACCACGATTTGAACAGCGCCCGAGCAATTGCTGCCAGCGTCTCATTCATCATTCTGTTCAATTCGAGTTTCCGGTCTAACGTACCGAGGACGTGAGCGATGGCTCGTTGTTCGTTCCGAGGGCGAGTCGGGATCGGCAGGTCGCGGAGTGTCCCTAAGTTGATCTTCTGAGTGACGCTGCCTTGGAGCCGTGCCCTTAACCAATTCACCGCCATCGGAGATTTGAGGCAATAATCGACATACTTGTGATCGACCTGATCGTTTAGAGCGATCACTGCGACGTCCCGCGATACGTTTGCTCCCGCAAGTGCGGGAGGAACGATTGCGGTATGTCCGGGTTCAGCAATCAAGTTAACGAGAATCTCGCCACCTCGAAGGATGGTACGTTTGAATTGCTGGCTAACCTCCTCGGTAACGCGTTTCTCGCCATCGAAAACGATCCTGCCTTCTCGAATGTCTCCGCCCCGGATTACGGGGACGCCCCCTTCAACATAGTCACCAACCTTGACGATGCCGTAAGTGATCCCGCGTTCTGGGTCACACAGATCGCCTAGTGGTTTGAAGTCCGCCTCACTCGCCATACCCTAACTCCCTCAGATTGGCAGCGATGGCGGCATCGAGCTTCGACGCTTCGGCGGTTTGATCGTGGAGAGAAGCAGCAAGCCGCCTCATCTTGTCTTTAATCAGTTCGCCATCATCCTCGATCTCTTCAGCACCGACGTAACGCCCCGGCGTGAGGACGTGGCTATGCTTGCGGATGTCGTCGAGCTTTGTCCATTTGCAGAAGCCGGGGATATCGGCATAGGTTGCCGCATTTTCATCCCCGCGCCACGCGTGATATGTTCCGGCGATTTTGGCTACGTCCTCATCGGTAAGTTCGCGGTGCACCCGGTCAACCAACGTCCCCATCTGCCGGGCATCTATAAAAAGGGTCTCGCCCCTCCGTTCTCGGAAGCGGCCGTTCCGCTTGTTGCGAGCAAGGAACCACAGACAGACAGGAATCTGAGTCGAGTAAAAGAGCTGACCCGGCAGGGAGACCATGCAGTCCACTAGGTCGGCTTCGATGATTGCCTTCCTGATCTCGCCCTCACCGGACTGGTTGGAGGACATGGAGCCGTTCGCGAGCACGAAACCAGCTAGACCAGTCGGCGCGAGGTGATAGATGAAGTGCTGCACCCAAGCGAAGTTGGCATTTCCCGCAGGCGGCACGCCGTAGACCCACCGCTTATCTTCCTTCAGCAGTTCGCCGCGCCAGTCGCTGTCGTTGAAGGGGGGATTCGCCATCACCCAGTCGGCTTTCAGGTCAGGGTGCCTGTCGTTGTGGAAGGTGTCTCCATGCGCGATCTGGGCGTCGATGCCCCGGATCGCCAAGTTCATCTTTGCCAGACGCCATGTTGTGTAATTCGATTCCTGCCCGTAGATCGAGATGTCGCCGAGTTTGCCGCTGTGCGCCTCGATGAATTTTTCGCTGCTGACGAACATGCCGCCAGAACCGCAGCACGGGTCGTACACGCGCCCCTTGTACGGTGCAAGCATCTCGACCAGAATGCGGACGACGTGTGACGGCGTGTAGAACTGTCCGCCCTTCTTGCCTTCTGCGCTGGCGAACTGCGCGAGAAAGTACTCGTACACTCGACCGAGAACGTCCTTGGCACGGTCTGCGGGACTGCCAAGCCCAATGTCGCTGACGAGGTTGATGAGTTGACCGAGCCGCTGCTTGTCCAGCCCCGGACGCGAGTAGTCTCTCGGCAGCACACTCTTGAGCGATGGGTTGTCCCGCTCGATGGCGGTCATCGCCTCGTCAACGATGGTTCCAATCTTGGGCTGAGGGGCGTTGCCCTTCAGGTGAGACCATCGGGCTTCCTTGGGCACCCAGAAGATGCTTGCCGCTCGATACTCGTCAGGGTCTTCGGGATCGGCACCCTGACTGCGCTGTCCTTCGAGTTCCGCGTGCTTCGCTTCGAAGGCGTCGGAGATGTACTTCAGGAAGATCAGACCAAGGACGACGTGCTTGTACTCCGCCGCGTCCATGTTGTTGCGGAGCGCATCCGCCATGCTCCAAAGCTTTGCTTCGTCAATTCCCACAAACGTGCCGTTAGCCACTTGTCCCGCCTGTCCTGATTCTTCGGAAATTGCCAGACAGTATGTTCTACGTCGAAAAGGCCTATTGAGCAAGCAGGTACGTCACTAGAAGTGACGGTAACCTTGTTCCTTTGCTGTCCCTCATTTTTCGAACTTGAAATCGAGCCTTGTCAACATCTCGGCGAGTCCAATGCAAGGAACTTCAAACTGGGTGCAGATATTTGGAATCTTTGGTGTCATCGAAGACTTATCGACTCTGGATTCATGCGAAACCACGATCCCTCTATCACACTTTGCGTGAGCAATTATCCATCCATCGGCCCCACTCAAGAATGCGTTTGCCTTAGCTCGTCGTTGAGAATACTTTTCCATCGTGTAGTCGGCAATCTGCCCATAGACCTTCTGCCCATCCTTCGTGGGCAAGACAAACAGCCCGCTATTCTTTCGATTCTTGACCCACAACGTCAGCTTGTCCTTTTCGGCTTCCCGCTTGAGAATTTCGCCATAGATTTTGGTTGAAGACCGAATCTTCCCCTGTTTTGCCTGCTCGTCTAGGAAGCTCCAGAAAGGCGGTGCTATTTCGAATGAATAGAGACCATTCTTTGCCTGAATTAGAACGTCGGCATCTAGCCAGAAGCGCGGCACTGGTTCAGGCGAACCGCTCTGCAACCTTCTTCAAGGTTGCGATTTTTACGCCTAGCAGTTCGGAAGCACTCCTGAAAGTAATTCGGTTCTGCCCGAGTGCAACCAAGACCCCAGAGATGAGTCTCTTGCTATTCCTAGCACCGAATGTATTGTAAAAATTTCCACTTTTGTCTTCGCCTTCGGTCGTTGCTGCCTTTAAGAACCAAGGGTTCCGGTCAAGATAATCGACATATTGTTGATAGGTGATTCGGTTCGCTTCGCTCGCCTGTCGAGCCACCACGTATCGGCTGACTCGGAAGTATCTGGCTAAGTCAGCGATGGTGTCGTCAATCCCTGTCCCGCTCCGCCAGCGACGCAACAGTTCGGCTCTTGGAGCAAGTACCTCGGCGGCGACCTGATTGCAGAACCGCTCTATTGCGTTCGCTTCGTCGGCAGAGCGGCTTCGCAAGTTGGGATTGGAAATCCCGCTCTCTCCGATCCACAAGTGACAAAGCTCATGGATTACTGTGAAGTTCTTTGCAGCTTTGGCATCACGGGCATTGATGAAGATAAGTGGAGCAAATTTATCTGCTATGGCAAATCCCCGGAACTCACTGACATCCAACCGCCTCTTGGTGTTATTCCCCACGATCCCGCGCTGCATTACTAAGACACCAAGCTCCTCGGCTGCACGAACGATGTAGCTCAAGAAGTCTTGCCAGCTTCGGGAGTTCGCCCGTGCCGTGTTGTCGATCCGGAGAACTTTGGACACATTCGCAGCCACCTGTGGGACGCCATCTGACATTCGACAGCCACCCACGAACGAAACCCTTTTCGCGCCGCTTTCCTGAAGGTACTCGCTATACCACTGTTGCTTCAAAAGAGCGTCGTTCACTACCTCAATGAAATTGAGACTGGGCTTGGCAGCCGCCACATTGCCCACCGTTCGGAGATCGGGAAGCGGGAAATCCTCTTTCGGCGGCTTGGACAGAAACAAATAGCCGAACGGTATGCGAAGTTTGTCCGCGAGCTTTTCTGCCCTGTTGAATGGTGGCGATTGTTGGCCCGCCTCCCATGCTGCGAGAGTGCGGCTATCCACTTTCAACGCACCAGCAAGCTGTTCAACGGACATTTCAGCCCGTTCTCTAGCCCATCTCACGACCTGCGGTGTTATGTAAGCTGCGTCCATTCTCAATTTGTGGTGCTTTGGATTTTCAAGACGCTGGACACGGGAGAGTCAACGTTGTCTAACGCGTCAAAGACTAGTCCCTGAGGGGATTTGCGGTCAAGTTATCGTTCGAGAATCAGATGTAATTCGACACGTGAAATTCGCAGTTTTTGCGCCTCAGGATCAACAAGATAGAGCGGCTCTGGCAACAAGGTTTTTTGAACGTTTTACACTCGTGGCTAAGACAAGCCTCCAAACTCCCCTTAGGCTCCGTGGATCAAGTCAAATTCCTCGTTCTTCTCACTGATGCGGCTGGCAAGGTAGCTCGCAAGAACGCTCTCATGCTTATCTTCTAGGTCAAGAATTGCACGACAGGAACGGGTCACGCTATTCCATCGGGGTGATCCCTTCCAGCGAACGTGCTTGCCATCTGCTGTTCTGACGACACGATGCATCAGTCCCCCATCGTGATAAACCTCCAAATCGACCGCCGTTGCAAACCTCCGTGAGTGGCGGAGATCGCTGCTACCAACAAAAACTCGCTCACCCTCTCTTTCTTTCACTTTTCCGTCAACCACGTGAGCATTGAATGCCACCCGCTGCCGAGTATCAGGCGGCAACGTGTCGATTCTCTCTCCACTCTTTAGGATGCGTTCTACTCGCAGCGCACCGATTAAATACCACCCTCGATCACCCCTATCGAAAATGATGCTGCCCTGATCTGTCTTCCACAGTAGCGCCCAAAACAAAAGGATATCCCCCTTCCGCACCTTCAGAAGGCTTTTGGCTCGCGCGTTACCGCAGCGATCTCCGTAGGTAAGCCGATCCCAGTCTGGATCAAGATGACATTTGATACCGTCACGGACGCGCATGTAGGGGAACGTCGTTTCTGGAAACTGTTGACCCGTCCGGGTGGGCTTGCCCCGAGGAAACGGCACAAATATCCAAGTGCCATCGGGGAAGATAGGACTACGCGCCCTGCCTGCGTGGCTCGAATTTGCGCCGACATTGATCAGGTAAATCTTTGCCATCATTCACCATTCCAGTCCAAAGCAAACTATGATCCTCATTTCTTTTTTCTCGTCGTGCAGCCTGTGCCCTTCGTCCATGAATCATCGCCGTCGCGCCATTGCCGGGGTGCGGCGTGAACTCCAAATCCGACAGTCCCGGCAAAGCGAAGGAACGCGGCTTTGGTCTCGTCTGAAAATCTAGATCGGTGCCCCCTGCCTACAATGAGCGATTGGAGATCGCTGGGCAGCGGCTTGGGGTTCGAACCGAAATACGCGAATGTTTCAGAGACCAAGATGCGCTTGCCGCTGAGGTCATGCGCTTTGTTTCCGGTGTGCTCTGAACCGTCGTCGTGCGAATGCATCGAACGGAGTTGACGGTAGGTGCCCGGAGTTTTGGGTTCGTAGATGTTGTCGCCGCACTGTTTTTGGAGTCCACCTGTATAGCTTGGCTTCTTTGCCTTGAATCGGGCGGCAAACCAGTAATCTCTAAAAGACGGCACTATGTCATCCACCCGCATCAAGTAAGCAACTTTGTTCCCGGCACTTTTCGGCATCAGTCCGACAACCCAATCTCCCTTTTCCGCTTTGCGACGGATTCTCGGCTTGCAACATGCGAGTGTGCAGTAGCCGTGAAAGGGGTTCGGGGCAAAGCCCGTGTCGTGCTTGACGATATACGAATACAGTTTCATCGGAAGGAATCTTCCTGAGTCACTCTCAGTTCTCGTAAGGAGCCGTGCCGAAGCGCTCCTCAATGATCTACTTCCACCGCCAGAGTATACGGAGTCAGTACATGCAGGGAAGTTTTCGCAGAAGAACAGGTTCCCAACGAACCACTTGCGACGGGGGCCCTTCCGGGTCACACTGGCGGCATGACCGCGCTCATTCGCTACGATGCCGCGAGGCGTGCGCTCGCCGCTGCCCACCGCGTCGATGAGGTGAAGGCGATCCGCGACAAAGCGGAAGCCGTGCGCGTGTATGCGAAGCAGGCGGGCGACTACGACCTCCAGAATCAGGCATGCGAGATCAGGATTCGTGCCGAGCGCCGCGCAGGGGAACTGCTGGTCGATATGCAGACCAGCGGGGAGAGGCAGGCGAAAGAGCGCGGACGACCGAAGAAAGTGTCGTCGCCCACGACACTTCCGAAACTCGGCATCACCCGCGACCAATCTTCCAAATGGCAACGACTGGCGAGGATGATTGACGACGCCACATTTGACAAGGCGGTCGCCCAAGCGAAAGAGCACGATGGCGAACTGACAACGGCGGGATTGCTGCGTGCCGTCAGGGAGATCGTCACGCCCGCGCAGGTCGTCGTCGAGCCGGACATCAACGTCGTTGCGGCAGAACTGACACGGGACATTGAGTCGCAGAGCACGCGGGAGAAGCTTGAAACTTCCGTTCGCCTCCGCAATCGCCTGAACCCGACGATCAGGAGGAAGTTGATTTTGGCTCTCAAGAACTCGATGGCGAACGCTGCGAGGTGCGAAGCGGAGCTTTCGAAGGACTTTGAGGACTACCCGGCGAACGGCAAAGCTTTCCAGCGTATGATCCGCGAGCGAATGGCAGAACAACCCGATCCGCTCGTAGGTGAAAAGATGGCACTCGCCGCTGACTTCAAAAACGCCACAGTTCGAGAAATCTCTCTCGCCGAGGCACGCAACGTCCTGATGGGGCACGAATACTTGGGCACGCTCGGCAGCGCCGAACACGCCTACGGCTTGTCCTTCGGCGAGCACCTTGCTGGCGTTGTCTGCTTTGGGAGCACAGCAGGCACCCGCGTCAGGTCATCCGTCTGCGGAGTCGAACATGCGGACAAGGTCATTTCGTTAACGCGAGGCTGCTGCTTATCATGGGCTGATCCGCCCAGAAAGTCGTCCGATGGTAGGGTGCATGCGGGTTCGTCGGCGTCTTTCTTGGTCAGTGCAGCATGTCGAGAAATGACAAAGAAGGGCTACAACGTTTTTATCGCCTATGCCGATCCGGAGGCGGGCGAACGCGGAGTAATTTTTAGAGCGTGCAACTTTTTGTATTGCGGGCCGACTAGCCCAACCGAAAAGTTCAGGCGACCTGATGGCAAAGTTTACGATTCGCGAAATGTTCACCTGCTCACACGTGATCGGCGCTTCGGCAGGCTCCAGTATAAGCGCACTCGTGCGGAGCAGAAGCAGCTACTTATCGAACAGGGCTGCGAGTTCTTTAAGGACAACGGATGCAAACATCGCTTTGTGGGGATATTTGGAGATCGCCGAATTAAGCGAGTCTTGAAAAATGCCTTGCGATGGCAAATTCTGCCGTATCGTAAATCTGCGATTCCTAACGCAGTTTCTCTCGCTGGGACGCAAATCGTACAACAAGTCACCCTCAATGCAGAATGACGGTCAAATTGGCGGTTCGCGTTTTGCTTGTGCTTGAATTCGAGCGCTCTTCGCTTTTACCACAACCGCGACGTATGCGAGTCCCAATTCGATGCCGTTCGCACGCTCAGCCAATTCCAAGATGTGTTTACCGATCACTTCTGGGTTGAAACCTGACTTAATTGCTTCATTCGTGAGTTCATTGAGTCCACGGGCGGATGTGGACTGGTCACGCCTGCCCCGGTTTCGGTCGAACAAATCGACTTGTTGGACGGTCGAAGTTTCTTGTTTCGGCATCTGTTTTTCACCCTTCGCATATTTGGCTTGATAAAGGCTAGTTTCTGAAAGCTGCGGGAGGTCCTTTCGTTGCTTGGCTAGAATCGTCTGCCCCAAGGATAGTTCTAGCCATTGCCAGACACAACTATCCTTCCCCCGACTCTCCCATTTATCACCGATTGGATGGGCGTAGCCAAGACCTGCCACCGCAACGCTTTTGCGAGCGTAGCCCACGGCATCCAGCATCGTCTTCGGAGGGAGCCATTGCGTCAAGTCCGGGTATGCGAAGCTCTGATGCTCTTCGCCATTCCCGATCTCATAGAGCCGAATCGCCTCGTCTTTGATGTACTGCCTATCCATCAAATCTCCTTCAGGCTCAGCATCAGTGACCGCACCCATGATCGCCCCAGTCATCGTCGCAATCGTGTCGGTGTCCGATCCGAGTGCATTGACAGCCTCAAGGATTGCGGCACTTACAGACTCAGTGCGAAACATCCAACTTAGAACTGCGCTAAGAATTGCAGTTTTGGTACCTGAACCTCGCGTTGCCGACTCGAATGCACCCAATGATTTGACGAGCCGTGGGTAGGCATTCGGCTCACGCTTATTCAAGGTGTCAGAAATTGTCGTCAAGTCGTTTGCGCATTCTCGTTGTACTTGTCCAAATGCCTCTTCGAGTTTGCTATTGGTTCGTTGCTCCCACACGGGCAACCAAAAAGTACTTAGGTCATGATCCTCGCGTATCACTGAACACACCGTTGAAAGCCGCTGCACGATGTCATCCCAAACAGAGGGTCCGGGGATTTCTCTCGACCGCAAGGCTGAGATAATGCAGAACGCGTGAAAACAAGCTCCGGCAATTGCGCGAGGATTCCCGTGTGTACAGACGACGTTCCGAACAACGTTCTGCAACATGAGAGCGTCCTGCGCTTTTGAGGGAGCCACCCAGATATGAGGGTGGATGCGCATTGCGCCGCCGTTCCCACCCGCGTCGAGATAGTTCGAGAACTTCGTTTTATAGAAATTGCTGAACCAATTCACATCGCTGCGGCTCAAGCCGAACGCGGCGGCTTTCGTGGAGACACCCCCGCCGAGAGAGTAAGAAGGCCAAACTGGCAATTCAACCTTTGCGAAAGCTTCGACATCGAAGTAGCCGTCTCCTCGGATCGCTCTCGACGTGGCAAGGCGCAACTGTGTGTCGTCGGAATAACAGCCTGCTGGCAACTCTACCGTGGCACCAAATTTCCCGCCCACTCCACGTTTCCAAGGGACGGGATGGCGCACTTCGGATAGCCCGGTTCGCCGCTTGAGCGTACTTTGGTCAGCCAACTCAGTCATAAAACCGAGTGCGTCTCCATAAGCCGCCCAGAGCGCCGAATTCACAATCGCCGTTTTGGATGGATGTGACATGGATTCCTAAGCGCGAAACCTCGCTGTGTCTACAATAACATCTACGCCAGATACCCCGATCATGTGCATTTGGGCAAACACCTCATCCTGATCGTCGTTCGTTTCCACGTATACCCGTTTGAGGTACTTCACAGAAAGTTCGCACGGATACAGCGCCTCTGCTTGCACGCACGTCGTCAAATTGTCCGCACACTGTGCAGTTCTCACTGCAATGTTGCCATTGTAGCGAACCACTCTAGGCGCAAAGAGGTTCTCCAAGCCTGCTGCACCAGCGCCATGCACAACGCCAGTATACATATTGTTGGTTGTCGCAAAATCTACACCGGGATGCGTCAAAATCTCAGGATCAAAGGACATGATGCACCACCACAAATCTTCCGCACGGTGCCAACGGCACGAGGTAGCGAAGAAAACCACATTGATACGCGAGATGGACAAGTTCACATAATCGAGCCACGCTGGGTCTTTGCGGTAGATTGCGTTTGGCTGGTAAATGAATTTCAAATCAACTTCCGCTGGAAGACGTTTCCTTGACTTTACCGATCCTGAGTGCAGGCTTCCGAGGAGACCTCTATGAGTAGTGAAGTGCAAGACCTCAGTAATGGCGCGTCTCTTGATGACGTCTCGAATCGTCACAGGTCGATACCGTTGAACGTACCCGCAGCCAGATAGTCAATGAGCTTCGATGCTTCGCCGGGCTTGTACCCGAGAATCACGGATTTTCGAGCACGCCCGATCCCCATCGCGAGTAAGCGCCGAAGCGTAATAAGGCGATCATCATCGGCTTCGTCGCCGTGAACCGTGACCTCAGAATTTAAGCCAATGATGACGACATGATCGAATTCCAGACCTTTTGCCGAGTGAAGCGTGCTTAAGCCGATATTCTCATTTCCCTGAGGCCAATCGGATTTTCGAGTGATCTCTACGAACGGCAGCCCAGCCGTGCGAAGCCGACGTCTCGTCTCATCAAACCAGCCCAGAGGGTGCAAAAACGCGACCGACTCTTGCTTGAGGTCTACTTCATTTTCTAGATATTTGGTGACGTAGTCGATCTGCTGTCTAAACTTGCCTCGCAGCACAATCGGGACGGGTCCGTGCAAGGAGCACGCCTTGAAATCGGGCAAAGTGCCATCGTCGTCGAGTGGCAAACCCTCGATCAGCGACACGGCGAGCTTTGCAATCTCGATGGTATTCCGATAATTGTGCTTGAGGTGCCCGATATGCTCAGGACGAATAGTGACTCCAGCTTCCTGCCATGTAAAGCCACGGGCGTAGATTCGTTGGGCGGAATCAAGGATAAAAGTCAAGCTGTGAACGGGCGCAAGTTGGTTAGCTATCGCTCTAATCTGGTTAGCCGAGAAGTCCTGAGTTTCATCCGCAATGATGATGTCGTAGGGGACAGCCAACTTGTGCTTTGTTAGCTCCACCGCCAGATCGTTCCAGTCGGATTGCCTGCGGTTGAGTTTCCAAATCTGGTAAGGTCTGATCACGTCATCAAGTAAGGCTTGCCGCTGAGCCTTTTCCATGCGGGGGCTGGGGCCGCGCCCATGTCTCCGCGCTGTCAAGTACTTGTCAAGGTCTGCCGGGAGAAAACGTCCGAGCACGTAATCCACCTCGTCCAGCAAGAACACAGATGTCAAACCGAGTTTGCCGCCGAGAACCAAAATCTTTGCTTCGCGGAGTTCGTCGTTCATGATAGAAGGATTGCCCAGTGCAGTCTTCGCCCACCTACCGAAGGTTTCGATTTGAAGATCGACTCCTTGGAAGCTTGCGGCTTGCTCTTTTGTAAGCGCTTCGATGTAACCACGAAGGGTGCGATTGTACGTCAGGATGAGCACGCGGACAGCGGTGTTGTCATTTTCACGGCGACGGCGATTGAGAAATAAACCAATCAGAGACTTAAGGCGTAAAAGTGCCGTTGTGGTTTTCCCACTCCCCGCAGCCCCGCGAATCAACTCGACACCTAATCGGGTGCGCGAGAGGATTGATAGCTGCTCCGGCGTTGGAGTGACACTACGAAGTGTGCGCATCGCATTTAGATTGCAGGCTTTTGAGATAAACCCTGCAATTGGTTATGTCGCAAACAGTTTACCAGAGATAGCTACGCTCATGCTGTGGGGCGCGGACGCAATTCTATCGAAGAGCTTCGACGATTCGCTGGAACAATTCTGCGCCTGTATTGGCGGGGCTGATGTGGGGATTCCGAGGATTCTTCAGGAATGGGACATTCTGCACCGCTGGGACGGCGTTCAGCCAGTGCTGCTTCGAGCGCATGCCGACAACGACCTTACTCACGAGCATCTCTGTCGCAAGCTGGAAGGAATACTCCTGCGATGGACAGACGGGCTTGATGGGCAAACCCGATGTCTTCGAATGGTAGGGAAACCACTCGATCACGAGCAGTCGGTTAGAAATTGCTTCCCAAGAGAGACCAGCCTCATGCAGTCTGCGCGTGTGCGTCCGCCACCAAGTCCCGCACCCGGTCCAAGCGAAGTTCGGATTAAGTCCATAGAAGGGGTAATCCTTTGGTTCGTGTCGCAGGTTGCGCATCATCGCGCCCCGGAAGTCCGCATCGGAGTGGGCTTTGGCGTCATCTTCCGAGTGACCCGGATTTAGGTTCAGCAGCACAACCTTCGCCGATTGGGGATTTCCGATGAAGGGTTCGGGCAGAGACTCAACGATGATCTTCTCGCCGCTGTTGTGGAGCGTGTTGTACTTGTCGATGCTGGCTCGGTCTCTGTCGAGAACGTATGGACTTTGAGCGGGAAGTTCCGACCAAGGGTTTCGCACAGCAGCATTGTAGCCTTACTGACGGCGCAGGCACGAAGCCCCCAAACAACGACCAGTCTCCTTGCCCATCAGTCGCCTTCGATCCACTCTGCCGCTAACTCCGGATATGCGTGCTCAACCTCGCGGATGAGGTCGCGGCCCGTCTCCAGCCCAAGCGGCTCGCCAGCAAGTGTCATATCAACCGCCACGAGCAGCAAACGGGCGAGCATCACCTGCCTGCGCCTGCGCTCCTCCGCTGATGGCAACGGCACGACCGCGAGTACTTCTGGGCTTTCTGGTTTGTTCATCTGTCACCTCATTCATTCCGTCCTGTCCTCAGCCTTCTCTAGGCATACCTCGCACACGCATAACTTCGGCATACGCTTCTTGCCACAACGCTCGCAGCCATGATCCTTGCAGTATTCCCACCCATCAGGCGTCGAACATAAGCACTCTGGGCACTCTCCCCAACCCCGCCCCAGTTCGCAGACGCTCTCGCCTTCGCCCCGCATCTCGTCGTAGCAGTCTCGGCACCATTTCGCCCGCTCGCCGTCTTTGCCGTACTCGCAATAAGGGCACTGGAAATCGTCGGGAACCGCCAGTGTTGCGCGAATCCTCTCGTATTCCGCCTGTTTGTCCTCCTCGGTGCGCCGCTGCACGAGCATTTCCCGCAGTTTGTAGCGGGTCTCATCAGAGTAGATCGAGTACGCCATTTCGAACTGCCTCTCCAGTGAGGCTCCGGGGTCTCTCGCGAGGCGAAGGTTCTTCGCCGTGAAAGAGTTCCCAAGATCGTCGAGGCGGGTAGCCCAAATGATGAACCAGCGGAACTCATCGTAATCCAGACCCGAATGCGAGAGCAGTCCGTCCATGATTCCCGCCCATCGCGTCAACGTCGCTTCGTTGTCGGAGCGTGCCGGACGCCCAAGCTCGATCAGGAAACGGGCAGCTAGCCTCAAACCATCAGGAGAGTCCTCTCGAACCGTGAATCGGTTTCTGTTCTTGCCTCGGTTGCTCACTTTAAGCTTTGTGGTTTTGAGGTTCTTAATCTTGATCGTCGTCGATGAAGGAGAAACAGAAGAAACTCATTCTCCTTCTAATCCTTCATCGAGATCGAAAACGAAATCAAATCAAAACAGAATCAAAATCGCAATCCTTTCTCAATCTGTTTCTCAATCGAATCGCAATCACTTTCGCAATCGCAATCCTGAGCTAGAACGGTTGGCACCTTAGCTACGGCTTAGCTCGTGCTACACAGCCGATTCGTCAATATCCGTCCCAGTCTCAGCATCTTCCGGCGCATCTTCTCCAGAGTGATCGTTGTTGTTCTTCCCCGACTTCATCCATCGGTTCTTCCCTCCCTTGACGCGCTTTTTGTGGTCCTTGAGTAGCAACTCCCAATCGCGTAGTAGACGCTTGTGAGCAAGCAACTTCACGCCTTCGATCTCCACTGGTTGGAACTTCACCAGCACGGCGTCCTTGTTCTCTAGCCAGACCTGCGATGAACCCGCGTCGGCGAGGAGCCAAAGCAGGTTGTCATCGTTCGGCAAGTAGGGGCGTGTGGAGCAGAACATTCCTTTGATGCAAAGCGCCCGGTAGAAATGGCGTTGGAGACTGCTCATGCCCATAGCGACCTGTTCGTCACCCATGAACTCAAGCTCGTGCCAAAAGATGTATTTGGGCTGATATTTCTGTGAGGATGTCTTCTTGTTGGACATATCGTTCCTTCACTTGGACTTACCCTTCTCGCTCCCAACCGCAACCCATTTTGAAGGGTCGGGGCAGGCGGAACGACGAGACCTGCCCCTTGATCTCCCGGTTGCAATCCGAGACTGTTCTAAACCTACCTAGTAATACTGCGTTCTGAGCGAAACGCGGGCCGTGGAAAGCGCAAGAAGGCTCCCGGTCTTTAGCTGACAGGACTATCACTTTCCGCCGCCTCCACGGGATTGCCCGGTGTGCCCTCCGGCTCAGGCTTCCGGTTGGGACGTTCCTTTCCCAAATCTACCCGGCTCATTTGGAAGCTCTTGCGCTCGCTCTCTCCGAGCGCGTGATTCCTTGCCCTAATGAACCGATACAGACCGTCTTGGTATCGCTGGCTTGACGCCGCTTGCAGTTCGATCCAGTCCGCGAGCATTCCGGGATCGAACCGGATAATGTCCCCGACACGGATCGCTGGCACCTGTCGCCTGCGGACCCACCGCAGGATCGTCCCCTCCGTCACGTCTAGTAGCTCGGCGAGGTCTTTCACATTAAGCGGTGCTGTCCGCCCGCGCAGGTTCTTGAGAATCGACATCGTTTGCATCCCGTTTGCATGTATTGGGAGCTTTTGCCCCTCATCAAGAGGGTTCGGCAGCGAGAGAATTGGCAACTATCAATCGGGGGATGCAAAACGAATGCGCGGATCAGGCTCGGCAGGGTCGGGTGAGAGTCTCCAGCCATGCGTCGATCCTCGCCTCGTCGAAGCGCAGTTCGCCGTAGAGCATGATCGTACCCGGAATCTTCCCGGCGTCCGCCCAACGGTAGACGGTTTTGGCTGTGAGGGATAGCTTCGTTGCCAAAGCCTCCACGGTGATGAGTATCTTCTTGCCCATATCAGTCTCCCGTGATCCCCAGTTCCGCTGTCGCCGCCTTGACCTGCGCCTGCAAGCGCGGGTCTTGGTTTTCCATCGACCGCAGATAGATTTGGGTCGTCTTGATGTCGTAATGTCCCAGCAGTCTGCGCACTGTCTCGATGTCCGTTCCCTTGCGGGTGAGACTCGTGGCGTAGGCGACCCTGAAGGCGTGGTTCGGTTTCCTCGGCACCGGGACGCCCGCCGCGTTGGCTATGCGCTTCGTGCGCTTCTCAAGGTGCCGCTCCACGCCGCCACGGGCCGCCGGGAACAGCAGCGATTGTGCTTTGGGAAGCCCGTCGATGTACTTCTTGATGCGTTGCATGAGCGCCGGGTCGATTCCGATTGTGCGCTCCTGCCGATCTTTGACCTTGAAGTCGTATTTCGGCTTGTTCCGCACCGTCACCTCGTTGGTGCGGAAATCGAGGTCGCCTTTCTCGACGTG
>Ga0153916_10001294_pt1 | contig 17783 bp, 15 predicted proteins | sample Opewatmetagenome_FD_109642 | JGI IMG/M metagenome (GOLD analysis project Ga0153916, IMG submission 109642) | Freshwater wetland microbial communities from Ohio, USA - Open water 3 Core 3 Depth 4 metaG | ecosystem: Environmental > Aquatic > Freshwater > Wetlands | place: USA: Ohio, Lake Erie... | reverse complement strand
CTTTGACGATGGCGCGTGCCTGAAGGTAGCTATAATAGGATTGCTTGACTCCGAGGATGACGCCGTCTACTGCGGTCCTATAGTTATGATCCGTCGCATTCAGGGTTTCGCGCGCCGCCTGCACCGCGCCTTCGCGTTTGCCAAAATTGTAAAGCGTCAAGTTGGTGCTGATCTGGCCCGAGTAGAATTCGGATGCGACGGCGGCGACTCCCGTGCTGCCGCTCTGGTTGCCCGTTTGATATCGATCGGTGATCGAAAGCGAAGGATAGTAAGCCGCCATCTGCTGTCCCAACACCGCCCGCTGAGCGGCGACTCGCTCTCGCGCTGCCTTGAGATTAGGATGATTATCCAGTGCGATGAGCATTGCATCATCGAGGGTAAGAATCTTAGTGTCCGTTGCTTCCTTGGAAATCGTCATCGGAACAGCTGGCTGCTGGGTCGCGCTTTGCGGCTCGGCAGGCTGAGCAAGAGTCGGCCAAAATCCAACAAGAAGCAGCGCCAACCACAGACCACTGACCTCCTGGCGCATCTTGCCCGAATGCTTCATAGATTTCCTCCCTTGGTTAATAGCCCGCAGTCACCTTATAATCTCCCTCGCTGCAAAGCAAAATCTCGAAACAGCGAAATAGACCTTCATCCGTGTCGTCAAGCTGCGACGGTGAATAGGGCTCCACGTGGCAAACCCGTTCGGTTCTTAATAGACGGGTTGTTTTCATTGCCGTCCCATAGCATTCACTAACTGAGCCATCGCCAACTTGTAAGAAATTAACGCGTTCACATAGTTAGTCTGAGCGGTGGTGTAGGTTGTCTGGGCACTGGTAACTTCGACGATGGAAGCATAACCAACCTGGTAGCGCCCTTCGTGGAGATCGAGATTCTCCTTGGCTGCTTTTACTGCCGCCTCGTTTGCTTTGACAGCTTCTCGGGTGGCGTTCACATTCAGATAATTTTGTTCCACCTGTAAGGCCACCTGCTGCCTTTGCAGCCGCTCCTGTTCCTTAATGGATCGATAGGAGTACAACGCTTGCTGTAATTGGTTGGTGGTTTGAAAGCCATTAAAAATGGGAATATTCAAACTCACTTGCACCTGCCAGTTGGGGTGCAGGGGAAACAGCTTGCCGTCTTGGTTGCTGTTTTGACGTCCATAACTCGAATTAAAGAGAATATCCGGTAGGTGATTACGCCGAGCCACTGCGATCAATTCGTCTTGCGCCTTCAGCAGAGATTTGAATTGAAGAAGTTCGGGACGAGCGGCAATCGCGGCTTCTTGGGCTTCATTGAGAGTTATGGAGAGGGGCGCGACCGCAAGCTCTTCCGCCAACGGCTGCTTGGGAAAGTCGTCCAGCCCCATGGCGTTTCGTAGACTCGCCCAGGCGGTGTCGACGCTGTTTTGCGCCGTAATGAGACTCGCTTGAGCGAGATAGAGATTGGCCTCGGCCTGGGTAACGTCGCTCTTGGGCTTCGTTCCAACATCGTAGAAGCCGCGCGTCTGACGCAGCACGGCTTCACGATCCCTGACCGTCTCTTCGTTGACTCGAAGCAACGCGTTGGCCTGAAGAACCCCATAATAAGCTTGCTTGGCGGCCAAAACAATATTGTTGGAGGTGGCATTGAATCCGTATCGAGTCGCGTCGAGCGTATCGCTTGCCGACTGCACCGACCCTTCGCGCTTGCCGAAGTTATACAACGTCATCGTCACATTCGCCGCACTGGACACCGTGTCAAAAGCGTTTGACCCTCCCGAAGAGCCGCTGCTTGAGCTGCTTGTCCGGTAAGAGTTGTTGAAATTGACGGTCGGATAATAGGCGGCCATTTGCTGGTGTAGGACTGCGTCCTGCGCTCCGATCTGATACTCCGCGGATTTCACGCTTGAATGGTTTTCAAGAGCGATACGAACGACTTCCTCGAGGCTAAGAACCGTCGCCTGTTGCGCTCCTGCCGGTTCGCTGATCGTGCCTGGAGTTGCGAGCGCCGGCGTATCCGCAGATTGACCGCTTACCGGACATAGAAAGGTCAGTATTACCGCCAGCCAAATCCCAGTTCCTGAGGGTAATGTCTTGCCATATTGTGTCATATCGTTTCCCCCTTATTGATAGACCGCGAATATCGATATTATTTTCCGCAATTGAAAGAAAAAAACTAGCGAGGAGAACCTTCCCCTACGACAACGATCGGACTGAACAGCGGATCTTTCAGTTTCTGACATACCCAAGCAAGAGGTGTCAGGGAAACAGCGCATCGAGATGCTTTCTCACATGCTCCGAGTCGCCGTAGTTATATAAGGACCGTTCATCCTCGTGTCCTCCTGATTGCCGACGCTTCGGATAGGCGAATGGGCGGTTATTTATTGTTGCGCGCGGCGTCGAGCTGCCGCTTGGCGTCGATGAATTCCGGGTTGACCTTGAGCGCTGCCTCGAATTCCTTTTCCGCTTCGGCGTTGCGCCCGCGTGCTATGAGCAGATTGCCCAGTTCGTAATGGGCGATTTCGTCGTCGGGGCAGAGCGCAAGGCCGTCGCGATAGAGCGTGATCGCCTGGTCGCGGTCGCTGGTCGTTTGCGCTTTGTCAAAATAGTCGCGGAAGGCGCGATTGCAATCGCGCTGTTTTTGCTCCTGCGCTTTGATCGCCTCGATTTCTTTCCTCTGCCGGGCGATTTCCTCGTCCTGCTGTTTGATTTGTTCCGCTTGCTTCTCAAGTTCAGCCGTCAGGCACGAAGAGAAAACCGTTAGAGCCAGCAAGAACGCGGCAATGCCGGCTAACGTAGACCTGTTCTCAGCAGGCGTCATGGGAAAATTAAACCTTTCCCCGCACCGCTTCCAACGCCAGATAAATCTTCTCCGCCTTGATCGGCAGGTCTTTGATGCGCACGCCGACCGCGTCGAACACCGCGTTGGCGATGGCGGGCGCCACCGGGATCAGTCCGCTCTCGCCGATGCCTTTGGCGCCGAAAGGACCGTTGCGGTCCGGGATTTCAATGGCAATCGGGTCGATGACCGCCGGCATGTCGCCCAGCGACGGCAAGACATAATCGACCAGATTGGGATTGATCAGTTGGCCGTTGTCGTAGGCGATCTCCTCGAACATGGCTTGTCCGATGCCGGTGATCGCGGCGCCGGCCAGTTGTTGGCGGCAGCCGAGCGGGCTGATCGCCTTGCCCACGTCCACGGCGCTCGCGTATTTGACAAGTCTGATTTTTCCGGTCTCGACATCGACTTCCACCTCCGCCGCGCCCGCCGCGAGAAACCAGAAGGCCGAAGTGCTTTTCTCGCCGAACTCGTCCTTGACCGAAGTTTTCAGCTGACCGTCGCCGACCAACGTGCCGCCCTGCATGCCGAAGCGCTTGAACATGACTTCCGAGTAATCCAAGACGGTTTCCGGCAGCCGGATTTTGCCGTCGGCAAAACTAATCTTGTCTTCGGGCACGCCGTATTCCTTGGCGACGATCTGTTTGAGCTGGCGCACGATGTCCTGCGCCGCCAGCTGAACGGCTTTGCCCATGTGAAACGTCGAGCGGCTGGAAGAAGTGGTCAGATCGTAGGGCACGACGTCGGTGTCGACGCCGAGAACCTGAATCGTTTGCAGCGGAATGCCCAATTCCTTGCCGGCGATCTGCGCCAGCGTCGTTTCCGATCCCTGTCCCATCTCGACCGTCCCGGCGTAAATTGAAAGGCTCGCATCCTCGTTCATTTTCACCACGGCGCAGGAGACCGAAGGCGTAATCGTCGCCTTGATCATGCACGCCAGCCCTTTACCGCGCCGCACGCTATCGCCCTTTGAAGCCTTTTTCTCTGCGTCTCGGTCTCCCCATCCGATCGACTTCGAAACCTCGTCGAGGCATTCCTTGAGGCCGACGCTGTGCAGCGTTTCTTCGGTGACGAACTTGTCGCCATTGACGTAGCCGTTCTTGAGGCGAATCGCGAGCGGGTCCATATTCAGCGCCGCCGCGATGATGTCCATCTGCGACTCGACGGCCCAGGCCGATTGCGACACGCCGAAGCCGCGGAAGGCGCCGGCCGGCGGCTTATTGGTGTAGACCGAGTAGGAATCGATTTTCAGGTTGGGGATGCGATATGGGCCCGCCGCCGTGTAGCCGGATTTCTTCGCCACCCGCGGGCCGATTTCGGCATAGGCGCCGGTATCGAGATGGATTTCGCATTCGCGCGCAACCAGTGTACCGTCGTTTTTCACGCCGGTCTTCATGCGGATCACCGCGGCATGCTTGGTGATGGTATAAAAAACCTCCTCGCGCGACAGCACCAGGCGCACGGGCCGCCCGGCCTTTTGCGCCAAGGCGACGGCGATCGGTTCGACCTTGGGATAAACCTTGCCGCCGTAGCCGCCGCCGAGATAGGGCACGATGACGCGCACCTTGGCAACCGGCACTTTGAAGATATTTGCCAGTTGGGTGCGCACGACAAACGGATTTTGCGTCGTCGCCCAGACGGTAATACGCCCGCCCGGTTCGACCGACGCGATGCAGGCGTGGGTTTCGAGAAAGCTATGCTGGGTCGCCGGCAAGGTGAAAGTGTCTTCGAAAATCCGGTCCGACTCGGCGAAGCCCCGCTCGATGTTGCCGCGATTCAGTTTAAAGTGGGTGCAGAGGTTGGTCCCCTCCACCGGCTTGATCTCGGCGAGATCGGCGAAGCCGGAGGTCGGCAGCTTGATCGATTCATGAACCAGCGTCGCCCCAGGCTTGAGCGCCTGGTGAACGTCCAACACCGCCGGCAGCTCTTCATACTCGACCTCGATCAGGCGCAGCGCCTCTTCGGCGGCATCTATGCTCAGCGCCGCCACCGCCGCCACCGGATCGCCGACGTGGCGCACCTTTTCCACCGCGACGATGGTCTGGTCCTTGAAAACCGGGCCGTAATAGGGCTCGATGCCGGCGTCGTGGAGGATATCGTCGCGCGTGATGACCGCCATGACGCCGGCAACTCTGGCGGCCTTGGCCGCATCGATTTTCTTGATGCGCGCGTGCGGATAGGGGCTGCGGAGGATTTTTCCGTGGCCCATGCCGGGAACGATCATATCAGCGAGATACTGCGCCTTGCCCGTAACTTTTGTCTCGTAGTCCAAACGGCGAAAGGTTTTGCCGATGTCTGCTAGTTCCATTTTTTTGCCCTACAGTTTTTCGATTTCAGCAAGGGCTGAGGAGTGAGGAGTCTTCCAGCCCCCAATCTCTTACGCCTTACCACTTACCGCTTTGATCGCCTGCATGATTTCCTGATAGCAGCCGCAGCGGCAGAAGTTGCCGGCCAAGTAATCGCGAATCTGTTCGTCCGAGGGTTTCGGACATTCGTCGAGCAGCGCCTTGGCCGTCAAGACGAAGCCGGAGGTGCAGTAACCGCACTGCAGCGCGCCGAACTCCATGAATGCCTCTTGCAGCGGATGGAGCCCGTATTTGTCGCCCAGGCCTTCGATCGTTTGGACCGCGGCGCCATCGGCGTCCACGGCCAAGACCGAGCAGGCGCTCACCGGCTTGCCGTCGAGGAGCAGCGTGCAGGCGCCGCACACCTGCATATCACAGCCGAGCTTGGCGCCGGTCAAGCCGAGCTGCTCGCGCACCATGTCCAAAAGCATCGTGCGCGGCTCGACCTCCAAGCTGCGCTGCACACCGTTGACTCTCAGTGAAATGGTTTTCTTCATGACCTTTGCCGATGCACCGGCCCCGCTCATCGTTCCCTTCCCTTAATGACCCAGCGCCCGCTCATAAGCTTTCAGCGCCGCTCTTTTGACCAACGTGCGCACGATCGCGCGTTTGTACGGCTCCGAGCCGCGCAGATCGCTGGTCGGGCTACATTCTTGCGATGCGACGCCGGCCGCTTCCGCCAAAAGCTCCGGCGTGATTTTTTTTCCGCCCAGCAGGCTCTCCGCTTGACGCGCCCGAACCGGTGTCGGTCCGACGCAGCCCAGAACGATGCGCGCCGTTTTGCAGCTCTCCTTGCCCGGCGCCAGCGTGACTCTGACCGCGACGCCCGCGGTCGGCTTGTCGACCACCGAGCTGCTGGAAAAGCGGATATATTCGATGCCCGAGCGCGGCGGCAGCGGCGGCAGGACGACGTGCGTCAAAATTTCATCTTCCGCCAGGCTCGTCGTATAAAAATCGACGAACAGTTCCGCGACCGGAATCGAGCGGCTCCTTTTGGGTCCGCCGATCTTTACCTTGCCGTCGAGGGCGATAAAAATCTGCGCCAGATCGGTCAGCGGCTCGCCCGACGCGAGATTGCCGCCGACCGTTCCCATGTTGCGCACGCGAATGTTGGCGACCTCTTTTTCCGCCGCGCAGAGCACGGGAAACTTCTCCTGCACCAGCGTCGAGGTCTCGATTTCGCGGTGCGTGACCAGGGCGCCGAGCGTGAGCCCTTTTTTGGCGTCGAAGGCGATGCCGCGCAGCGCCGCGATCTTTTTGATGTTGACCAGGGCCTCGGGCTGAAGCAACCCCTGCTTCATCAGAATCGTCAGATGGGCGCCGCCGGCAAACACCTTCGCCGCGCCGCCATGTCGATGCAGCAGCTTGCAGGCCTCCGAAACGGTTTTGGGTTCGAGGTAATCGAAGTTCTTCATCGGACTGGCCACTCGCAATCAGCCGCGTTCAAACGCCGGTCAGAGATTTTCGCCGCCCGTGCCGATTCCCGCGCCTTGGCGCCCGTCGTGCTCGAACAAACACGAACCACGAACACAATCACGTTTTTCAAATGTATTTAACCTTGTCGACGCCGGGAATCTCGACCTTTTCAAAGCGCCAGCGATCCTTCAACGGCGCGGTCGCGTCGATGCCCAACCCGGCAGTCACGCGCGGCTCGGGCACCGAGGGGTCCAGCGTGGAACAGGCGATGCGCGGAATGATGATCGCGTCCTTGTCCGCCTGAAAGCGCGTCGCCATCGCCCAATCGACCTGCAGCGGATCGAACGGGTTGATATCATCATCGACGACGATTACTTGCTTTAGACCGATCCCCATCGAAAGCAACGCGAGAATCACGTTCCGCCCTTCGTTCTCGGCGCGCTTTTTGATCGAAACCACGACGTGGTGACGGAACGTCCCGCCGGGTGTGAGGTTGATCGCTTTTACTTCCGGGACGATTTTCTTGATCTCCCGGTGCACCACGGCGCCGTTGCCGTATTCAATCAGCGTATGGTTTTCCGTTACCGGCATGCCGGTCAGCGCGGTTTGCCAAATCGGCTTTTGCCGCATGGTAATCGCCGTGACTTTAAGCACCGGCGCTTGCTTCGCTTCGCTGTAGCAGCCGGGATACTCGCCGTAAGGCCCGTCGGCGACGCGCTCGCCGGGAATCGTTACGCCTTCGATGACGACTTCGGCGAACGCCGGCACCTCGACGTCGATGGTTTCGCATTTGACTAATTTCACCGCCGCGCCGCGCAGTCCGCCGGCGACGTGAAACTCGTCGATGCCGTAGGGAACCTTGGCCTGAGAGGCGATGACAATCGCCGGATCGACGCCAACGGCGGTGGCGACTTCCAGGCCTTTATTCTTCTCCTCAGCCATCAGGATCATGCGCCCGAGATGATGATCCGCCGGCGCCCAGAGCGAGAGCCGATCTTTGCCGAGCACGAGCATGCGGTGGACCGAGACGTTTCGTACTCCCGATTCAGGATCTTTGCCGATCTGCACGCCGATGGTGACGTAAGGGCCGCAATCTTTGCCGGCATGGGTAACGATCGGGAGCTTGGTCAGGTCAACCTGATCGCCGGTCCATTTGATTTCTTTCACCGGCCCGGTCGGAACGATCTCCGGCGGGATGCGGTGCTCTTCGAGCGTCATGTAACGATCGAGAATTTTGTCCTGCGGCACGCCCAGCCCAAGGGCGACCAGCTTGCGCGTGGCAAAAAGTCCGCCCAGCACACGCCAGCCCGGATAACCCTTGACATTCTCGAACAGCAGCGCCGGCCCTTCGATATCCGAAGCTTTACGAATCCCCGCGGCGATCTCATACTTGACGCTCACCTCGTCATGGACCCGCTTCAACTGTCCCAAATCTTCCAGATGGGCGAGAAACCCTCTCAGATCTTCAAACATGATTGGTTCCTAACTGAATAATTGTCGCCGGCCTGTCTCGGCCCAAACCCAAAGACGACTGAGAACCTTTTATCAGCGATGGCGCCGTCACTTCAACCGCAGGAGCGGCAGCACTTCGTCGATGAACCGTTTCACCTGCCCGAGTTGATCTTTCGACGTGAAGCGCAGCACCGGCGTGGTGATGCCCATGTCGATCCATTCCTGAATCAAGCGCGCGCAATCCTTTGGCGGGCCGTGGGCGAGCCAGACTTTGATTAAACTTTCCGGTGGATAGGCCGGGCCGTAGTAGTGATTGAAATAGTCCTTCGATTGTCGGTACGCCGCCTGCCTGTCGTCGTTGATGTTGACCATGCCGTGGATGGCGCACTCGAAGTTCGATAAGTCTTTGCCAATTTCCACCGCCATCTGTTCGATCACCCGCCAGCGTTTCGAAAACTCTTCGGCAGTCACGCCCATTGTGATGTAGCCATCGGCAAGCAAACCGACGCGGCGCATCGCCTGATCGACGATCTGGTCGCCCACCTGCTCGCGGTCGGGGCTCACGGCGATCCAGATCGGCGGCGGTTTTTGCACCGGCTTGGGCACGATGTTGTAACCCGCCAGCGTGTAATACTTGCCGCGGTGGACCACCTCCTCGTCGCGCCAAATTTTGCGCAACAGTTCGACGCCTTCTTTCATCCGGCCGACACGCTCCTCGCGCTTCACGCCGAACGCCCGCAGTTCCGGTTCGTGGCCGCCGCCGATGCAAACGCCGAGCAGCGCTCTGCCCTTGGAGATTTGATCGAGCGAGGCCCACTGGATCGCCAATAAGACCGGATGGCGCACGGGAAACGACGCCATGCAGATCGTGCCGAGACGAACTTTCCGGGTATGGGTCGCCACCGCGGCGAGCATGGTGATCGATTCGAGCCGCGGCTTGTGGATCAGGCTGTCGCCGAACCAGACCGATTCGAAGACACCGGACTCCTCGGCGCGGACGGCGGCTTCGATCAACTCATCGACGTCGGTGAGGCCGAAGAGCGCGCCACGATTGGGCAGGCTCAGCCCCCACCTCACCGGTACATTTCGCATCGTGCTAACCCCACGACCTACTGTTAGAAGAAGCTAAAATCTCTGTCAAGCAACGGGCTCCTTGACAGGTCTCGTGGATTTGCATCATATGACCGAGAACAATCTTTCGCGTCACGGAGGTTGGTCAAGATGGCAAAAGATCTGCGCAGCTACTTGGACGAATTGCTCGAAAAGCGGCCGAAAGACGTCGTGGTCGTCGATAAGGAAGTCGATCCGCGCTACGAAGCGAGCGCCGTCGTCGAGAAGTTCGAACGGGAGAACAAGTTTCCTCTGGTGTTTTTCAAGAACATCAAAGGCTCGAAGATTCCGCTGGTCATCAATCTCGGCGCCACCTATGAGCGGCTAGCCTTGTCGTTGGGCTCGCCGTCGGTGCCGCAGATGGTCAGGGATTTGGCCCATCGGGAACACCGTCCGCTGCCGGTGAAAGAAATTTCGGCCAAGAACGCGCCGTGCAAAGAAATAATTTTGAAGGGCGATCAGGTCGATCTCGATCTTCTACCCGTGCTCACGCACAACGAGGGGGATGCCGGCGCCTATGTCAATGCCGCCGCGATGATCTGCAAGGAGCGCGGCACCGGCGCGGTCAACGTCGGCATCTACCGCCATCAGAAGCAGGGCAAAAAACAACTCGGACTGATGATCAATCCGGCCAATCACGGCAACTACGTGCGGGCCGAGTACGAGGATCACAACGAACCGATGGAGGTCGCGCTCTGTATCGGCCATCACCCGGCGTTGAATATGGCCGCCGTCAGCAAACAAGCCGGCGTCGGATCGGAGCTGGAGATCGCCGGCGCGTTTCTGGGCGAGCCGTTGGAAGTCGTCAAGGCCGAGACAGTGAATTTGATGGTGCCGGCGCACTGCGAGATCATCATCGAAGGAATCGTGCCGCCGAAAAAGCGGCAATACGAAGGCCCCTTCGGCGAGTGGCCGCACTATTACTATAAGGAAGGCGAACAGCCCTATATCGAAGTGACCGCGATCACGATGCGGAAAAATCCGATTTACCAGAGCATCCACAGCGCCCACTTCGAACACAACATCATCGGCGCGGCGCCGCGCTTGGGCAGTCTGCTCAAACGCGTCCAAGAAGTCGTGCCCAGCACCACCGCCGTCAACCTGCCGATTTCCGGCGCCGCCCGCTCGCACTGCTACATCTCGGTCAAGAAACGGGCCGAGGGCGACCCCAAACAAGCGGCGCTCGGAGCCATCGTGACCGATCCGAACATCAAGCATGTCATCGTCGTCGACGATGACGTCGATGTGTTCAACGAGACGCAAGTGCTTTGGGCCCTGGCTATGCGCTTTCAGGCCGACCGGGATCTGGTCATTATTCCGCACATCATCGGCTCGCATTTGAATCCGACGGCCTACGGCTACAACCGGCTGGAACGGGGTCCGATGGAGACCAAGCTGATTTTCGACGCCACCAAGCCGCTGCCGCCGTACGATTTTCCCAAGGAAGCGCAGGCGCCCGACGAGGTACTCAAGCGGATCGACCTTGCCCGTGACACGCGGCCCTACGAACCGGGCAAAGACGACAAGGCGATCACGGGGAAGTAATCCTCGGAAGGATTGGTTCGAAACATTCAAGCTGTTCAAACCGTTCAAAACGTTTTGAACGGTTTCATCTACGCGGGAACATCATGGCAAACAAAGTTGTAGGAGGATAGTCATGAGAAATCGATTTTTTCGCGTATTCATTTCGCTCTTTTGTGTCCTATTCGTCGTATCGGCAGCAGGTTCGATCGCCGTCGCCCAAGGCCAACCGGAAAAACTTCGCGTCGCCTACACGGTGATCGCGCCGACCCAGTTGAACGTCTGGACGGCCAAAGAGATGGGTTTCTACGCCAAGCATGGGCTCGATGTCGAATTGGTTCTGCTCGTCGGCGCGCCGCTGGCCGTCACCGCGATGTTGGCCGGAGAAACGCCGATCATTCACACGGGAGCGTCGGCGGCGATCGCAAGTAACCTGACGGGCTCCGGCGCCGTGCTGATCGCGGGTTCCATCAATCGCTTTCCCTACATCCTTTTCGTCACGGATCAAATCAAGAGAGTAGAGGACCTCAGAGGGAAAAAATTCGGCGTGAGCCGTATCGGCAGCGCCGACAACGCCGCGGCCCAGACCGTCTTCGAAAGATACGGCCTCAAAGCGGACGATGTCGGTTATATTACGATCGGTTCGGTTCCCGCCCGTCTGGCGGCCATGCAGGCAAACGTCATTCAGGCGACGCTCCTCCAGCCGCCGGAAACGCTCAAGGCAAAAGAACTGGGAGTCAAATCGCTGCTCGACTTCACCAAGCTCGATGTCGAGTGGCAGCAAAACGGCGTCGCCGTCACGCGCGACTACATCCAGAAAAAACCGGACACCGTGCGTCGCTTCATGCGCGCCTTCGTCGAGGCGATCCATTACAATCTGACCAATCCCAAGGGTGCGCAAAGGGTCTTACAAAAGTATCTGGCGATCAAGGACGAGAAGCCCATCGAAGAGGCCTACAACGAAATCGTCGTCAAACTGACGCGCCGGGTCCCCTATCCCACCGAGCCTGGCATCCAGCTATACCTCGACCAATTGAAACCGAAGAACCCGAAAGCCGGACTTGCGAAACCGAGCGACTTTACCGACATCAGTTTTCTAAAAGAGCTTGAGTCGAGCGGGTATATCGACCGGCTGTATCGGTAACCATTAATTGAATCCGTTTCGGGTCTCGGGTTTCGGGTTGGGAATAACACGAAACTCGAAACTTTAGACTCGAAACGATTTACTTGTAGATCACCACGCGCAGGTCCTTGCCGCGACCGCCTTCCGGACAGGCGCTGATGCCGACGAGGCAGTCCATCTCGGAACGCAGGTCCATGTGATCCCCGCCGGGCCGGGGGCGGGTTATCGAGTAGCGCATCGATCCGGTTTTGGCGTTGATGACCATGGTCTGAAAAACATTGAGGGGACTCGGAACATCCTCCTTCAAGACGCCATAGGGTCTCAGCGCCTTGGCCAGGTTTTCCCAGCAGCCATGCTTGGGCGCGACGACTTTTTTTCTGCCCAATCTTTTCCAAACGCCACCGTAAATCTTGAAAATCTCATCACCCCATTTTTTGTAGAAAGAGGTGCTGCACATGCCTTTCTCCATGTCATGGGTGCCGCGGTAGGTATCTTTCACGATGGTCTGCATGACGTTGTTGTATTTTGAGATCAGCACGTCGCCCGTGGTCACGTAAATCTTGCCCTGATCGACCTTGGTGCGCGCCTGATCGAAGCGCTCCTTGACGTTGTGCAGATTGAAGACGACGTAGTCCGCCGTCGACTCGCCGATGACGCGAATGGTTTGACCCTTTTTAACCGCGAAAGTCTTCCCCGTGTTGCTTTTGATGATCGATTCGCTGATGATTTTCACCTGATCCTCCCAGCTCGGTTTTGGACTGTGATGCTTAAATTAGCCGATGGATCGGCGCAAAAGCAAGACGCCGGCGGTTGAAAAAAAACTTTTTACGTCATAGGAAAACAATGGAATTCTTGATATAGGCTGGCGTGCCTTACTTCGAAGCGTTTGACTCGAGCGTTAGCGTCGAGCTGATGGACGATCGGGCTTGCTGAAAGGTTGGAAGCGATGGCGGAAACGGCAACTGTTGCGCGCACGGACGGACAGCGCAGCGGCGACCTGGTCATCCGGGTCGACCAGGTCCACAAATACTTTCGCACGCCGAGCGACGAGGCCATCGGCGCCCTCCAGGATATCAGCCTGGACGTCCCCTATGGGGAGTTCGTGACGGTGGTGGGGCCGAGCGGCTGCGGCAAATCGACGCTGCTCAAGCTCGTTGCCGGATTTTTCGCGCCGTCCTCGGGGCGGATTCTGTACCAGGGAGAGGAAGTCCGGGGGCTTAATACCAAAGTCGGTTACGTGCCCCAGGAGAGCAAGCTCTTCCCCTGGCTCACGGTGGAAGAGAACGTCGGCTTCGGTCTCGACTCCAAGCGCTATTCGCGGCAAGATCGCGAGCGGCAGGTGAGTCAATTCATCAGCCTCGCGGGTTTGGCGGGGTTCGAAAAATATTATCCATCGCAGCTGTCCGGCGGCATGAGCAAACGGGCTTCGATCGTGCGCGCCTTGGCCTACGAGCCGCCGGTTATCCTGATGGACGAGCCCTTCGGCCCCCTGGACGCCCAGACCCGCATGGTGCTCCAGGACGAGCTTTTGAAGATTTGGGAACAAAAGCGCCAGACCATCGTCTTTGTGACTCACGACTTGGTGGAAGCGGTGGCGCTGGCCGACCGGGTCGTAGTCATGACCCATCGTCCCGGCAAGATCAAAGACATCATCAATGTCCCGATGGCCCGACCGCGCAACATTTTTGAGATTCACCGCCAAGAAGGATTCAACGACGCCTATGGCCGTTTGTGGAATATTTTTCGCCATGAGCTTAACATCGGCGCGCATTAGGTGACCGCTTTTATGTCTAATGATACAACCCCAGAGCGGGCGCAAACGGCGCACACGGACCGCGCCGCCGCTGCGCCTTTGGCAAAGGCCGCGCTTTCCACGCGCAGCCTGGGCGTAACCATCGTCCGCGTTGCGATCATCGGCGGTTTTTTCCTGCTTTGGGAAATCGCCTCGGGGAGGTGGATCGAGCCTTTTCTGATCAGCAGCCCGAGCCGCATTTTCACCTCGCTGATCAGCGGTTTTCGCGAGGGCGATTTGCTCCAGCACACTTGGGTCACCTTCGAAGAGATCGCCATCGGCTTTCCCGTCGGCGCGATTTCAGGCATTGCCCTGGGCTATGCTTTCGGCCGCAGTCGAGTCCTCGCCGAGATTTTTGAACCGATCATCGTCGCGCTCAACGGCATTCCGCGCACTGCCGTAGCGCCGCTGTTTATCGTCTGGTTGGGCATCGGCCTCTGGTCCAAAGTCGGCGTGGTCTTTTTGCTGACCTTCTTTCTCAACTTCTTTAATACTTATACCGGCATGAGACAGATGGACCAGGAATACGTCGACCTGGCGAGCCTGATGGGAGTCAAAGGCTGGAAGTTGACCTTCAAGGTCATCTTTCCGGCGATTTCCCCATACGTTTTCACCGGCATCCGCACGAGCATCCCGTTCGCGGTGATTGGCGCCATCGTCGGGGAGTTCGTCGCCGCCACCGAAGGGGTCGGCTTTTTCATCCGCATGTCGGCGGGCATTTTCAAGACCGCCGATGTTTTCGTCGGCATTATCGTCCTGATGATCATGGTCATCATCATGGACAAAATAGCCGAAATGATCGAGCGCAGAGCCTTGCGCTGGCAAACGCAAACGGAACATGTCCGAATTCAGGGTTAAACGAAAGGAGACTTTCCGATGGAAAATCTAAGGAGGGCTTATTTCAACGGCGTTGCTTTGGCCGTTCTCGTGACTTTGTTGGCCGCGCCGGCGCGGGCGGGCGCCCAACAGTTGCCGGAAGTCAGCCTGATGACGGCCGTGCCCAACTTCGCTTTCGGAGCGATCTGGGTCGCCGAGCAGCTCAAATACTTCGAGGCGGAAGGTGTGCGCGCCAAGATCACGCCGTCCCCGAGCGGTTCGGTCTGTTTGAATGCGGTGGTGGGCCGCTCGACCAATTTTTGCGCTTCCACTTCGGAGGGACTGGTCCTGGCGCGGCTCGAAGGAGCGCCGGCGATGGCGATTCAAGCGCACAACCGCACGCTGACGTTGAGCGTGGTCTTGCGCAAAGCGATCGTCGACAAGCTCGGCCTTACCCGCGAAAGCCCGATCGACGCCCGGCTCAAAGCGTTGACGCAGTTGGGCACGATCGGCGCGACGGGCCCGGGGGCGGCCTCTGAGCAGATCATTAAATTCCTGGTGAAAAAAGCCGGTGGGATTCCGTCCATACTCAAGTTCGTTTATATCGGCGCAGCCGAGCTTCCCGCCTCGCTGATGAACAACGTGATCGACGCCTACGCGCTCTCTCCCCCCTCGGCCGAAGTCACCGAGCCGAGCGGCAAAGGCTACGTCTTGATCCCGCTGGGAAAGGGGGAAGTGCCGGAATTGACCGATTACCCTTACGAAGTGCTGATGGTGCGCCCGGACTATGTCGAGGCGAACCCGAAGATCGCCACGGCGGTGGCGCGCGCGATCTCGCGCGGCGGCGCGCTGTTCCGCACCAGTCCCGAAGCAGCGAAGTCGGCGCTGCGCAGCCACCGGCTCTATACCAAAGACAAACTGGCCGACGATGTTTTTGAACTTTCTTATAATATGGTCGCCAATGCCATGCCGGCCTGGGGCAACATGACGGCTGAAGGGTGGCAGAAGGTCATCAACTTTTCGGCGGGCTCAGGGATCATTAAAGATATGTCCAAAGCCCCCTCCGCCAAAGAAGGCGTCCTTTGGACTAATAAATACGTCGGCAAGGCACCGTGAAACGGGCGCCGATAAGGCGAGCAACTTTGGTTCCAGGAGCATCAAGAAAAACATGAGGGGAAAAATGACGAAATCTCAAACAGCGCGCGGTTATCTCATCTGCTTGTGGATTGCGATTATGATCTTAGCCACCGTTACGTTGCCGGTCGGTCAAGCCAAAGCGCAACCCAAGGAGCTGCCCGAAGTCAACATTCTCACCGCCGTTTCCAACATGGCGTTTTCGGCGGTCTGGGTGGCCGAGCAGCTGAAATACTTTGAGCAAGAAGGCATCCGCGCCAAAGTCACCGTCGCCGGCGGCGGTTCACAGTGCCAAAACGCCGTGGTCGGGCGCTCCGCTCAATTTTGCGCCTCGTCTTCGGAAGGGCTGATTCTCGCCTACGCCGAGGGCGCCCCCCTGATCGCCGTGCAATCGCACAACAAGAACCTGACTCTGACGGTGGGAGTGCGCAAGGCGATCGCGGACAAGTTCAAAGTCACGCGCAAAAGCCCGCTGGCGGAGCGGCTCCGGGTTCTGACCCAACTGGGGACGATCGGCGCAACCGGACCCGGCGCCGCATCGGAACAAATTTTCCGATTCCTCGTTGCCAAAGTAAAAGGCGCGAACCCTGATAAGCTTAAGTTCGCCTACCTCGGCGGCAACGATTTGCCGGCGGCGTTGATGAACAACGTCATCGACGCTTTCGCCCTCTCGCCGCCATCGGTGGAAATTACCGAAGCCGCCGGCAAAGGCTACGCGTTGGTTCCGCTCGGGTTGGGCGAAATCGCGGAATTTACCGACTACCATTTCGAGGTTTTGATGGGCCGGCCGGACTGGGTCGAGGCGAACCGCCAAACCACCACGGCGGTGGTACGCGCGGTTTCCAGGGCCGGCGCGCTCTATCATAGCAAGCCGAAGGAATTCAAAGCCGCCCTGCGCGCGCACAAGTACTCGGACAAATCCAAATTGGAGGACGACGTATTCGAGCTTGCGTTCAACATGGTGGCACCCGCCATGCCGCGCTGGGGCAACATGACCACCGCAGGCTGGAACAAAATCATCAACTTCGCCAGCGGCGCCGGCATGTTGAAGGATCGGGCGAAAATCCCGACCGCCACCGAAGGGCTGTTGTGGACCAACAAGTTCGTCGGCAAAGCGCCCTGATTCGACGTTGCGACCGGGGGGAGGCTTGAAGCTCGGAGACGCCGTTTCGAAATCCGCAGATTGACAATCTGCGATTGGTTAAGCGTGACGGTTTAGCGATAGCCCAGCGCCGCCAGGAACTGCTTCAGGGAGTGAAATTGGCAGTAGGGATTGTTTTGCTTTTGTTCGCCGATCGTCGAGGTCGGCCGGTCTGAATAGTTGTGGCCGGGAAACAAGATCGTTTCATCGGGCAAAGCCATCAACTTCTGCGTCAAACTGTAATACATCTGCTCCGGATCGCTGCCGGGCAAGTCTACCCGTCCGCACGAGCCGATGAACAAAGTGTCGCCGGAGACGATGCGCCGATCGACTAAGAAACATTGCGACCCCGGCGTGTGGCCGGGCGTATGCAGCAGCTGAATCTCGACGCCGCCGACGTTGATTTTGTCGCCGCTCTCCGCCTTGATTAAATCGGACGCCGACAATCCCTTGAGAAATTCCGCTTCGGCTTTGTGCACCACTACCCGGGCTTTGCACTTGTTCAAGAGTTCCGCGACGCCGGCGATTTCGGTTCCGGCAAACCGCCCGCCGACGTGATCGGGGTGCGTGTGGGTGACCAAGGCGTGGGTAATCTCCATGTCGTCGGCGGCGGCGGTCCGCAGGATCGTATCGATCTCCCACGCCGCGTCGATGACCGCAACCTTGCGCGTTTCGAGCGAGCCGATCAGATAAACGTAATTCTGCATCGGCCCGATTTCGAGTTGTTTGAAGTAGAGCTGCTCTTTCACTTGCCCCTCGCCGCCAGCGATTGATAACTCACGCCGTCGCCGTTTTCTTGGCTCACCGGCAAACCCGAAACGGCCCAGCCCGGCGCCATCACATTTCCCATCGGATCGCGCATGCCGCCGAAGCCGCCGATCATGTTGGATACATCCTGGTAGCCCGCTTGTTGCAGTAACCCGGCAGCCGCGTTGGAGCGCGGCCCCGCCTGGCAGCCGACAATAAGCTTTTGCTCCTTGGGAAAGTTATTTTCCACCACTCTGACAAATTCGGGGTTCATCATCATGCCGCGCGCCGGGTCGGGAAACGCCACGGGGATATTCACCGCGCCCTGCGGATGGCCGTTGGCGAATTCCCGCTCCGTGCGCACGTCGAGGTAAACCGCGGCGG
>Ga0153916_10001293_pt1 | contig 17809 bp, 13 predicted proteins | sample Opewatmetagenome_FD_109642 | JGI IMG/M metagenome (GOLD analysis project Ga0153916, IMG submission 109642) | Freshwater wetland microbial communities from Ohio, USA - Open water 3 Core 3 Depth 4 metaG | ecosystem: Environmental > Aquatic > Freshwater > Wetlands | place: USA: Ohio, Lake Erie... | reverse complement strand
CTCATGCTAACCTATCTTCCCCAGCAGATCGTACCCCGTTATACGACCTATATGCCTTCTTTGATTGAATTCCTGGCTGGAGCTGGAGTGGTGGCATATGGAATCTTCGCCATCACGCTCGGAGTACGTTATTTAAATATAGTCAACCATAATACCATTACTCATGAACCCGAGCCGGTTCCCGAGGTAGCAAACTTACCAGTAACAGTGGAATGAAATTCAAAAATACAAAAACAACCCGGGCGAGTACACTGTCCGGGTTGTTTTTGTTAAGATATCTCAGGTCTGTTGATGAGGCTTACTTTGTATACAACAGCTTGCATTGGGGACATCCTTACCGGTCGGACGACCAGTGGTGGGGTTGACCTCACCCGTGGCAGGATTCATCCCAACTGTGGTGATCGTCACGGTAAAAGCTGATTGGACGCAACATATGAATGATAACAAGACAGACACCATAACAAGCATGGTGTCTGTCCAGTAAAAGCTTCGATAGGGCTTTCTTTTTATCTAATTCAAAAGGTTCACTTCACGAAAGTCCATTTTTATTGACTGAGATGGGCCGAAGACCACCTCATCATCCTCGCTTACTTGAAGAGTGCCATGATCTCATTGATTACATTCATGAGAGTGCTGATGGCATCCTCTCCGGCTTCGACCAGATAACCACCTTGCTTGGTATGCTGATTAAATACCAGCAGATCACTAGCTTTATCTTCATTGATCAACACTGCTCTATGGCATCCCCCACAGGCCCTCGTAGCAGGACCGGTGACATAAGACGGTATATCACCGATGTTTCTTTCCTTGCCAGTAAGAACATCGGTCGCTGAGAGGATACCCGGGAGCGATTTGGACTGATCCGGCACATTATTTGTACCTGCAACGTGGCAGGCCACACAGTTGGTATTAGCATGCGTGGGGAACGGGAACGTGATGTGTTCTTCATAATGCAATGCTTGAACCGGATCGGCAAAGTTAACATCGCCGATATCGAATCCCTGGGACGAGTGGATAGCATGGATATAGGAATCGATCGATCTGGATTGCAACTCGAGATGAGAAGCACCGCTCTTCGTATTGTGACACATCCGGCAGATAACGATATTCCCGCCTCTATCCGGTGTATGGAAAGTTGTTGCAAGCGCATCATGGCACTTGTTACAGCCATCCGCAACCTTAACGATAGGGTTGTAGAAGTCATTAGCGAAGTCGTTGCTGGCAAGGTCAAAAGTCCTGGAAGGAGCATTCAGTGCGAGCTGAACACCATCGGTGTTTACCAGCTCTGGCATAACGCCGATTTCCACTCTTTTTACCGTGCCATCGGCGATCAGGTCAGCCCAGCTCGATAGGTCGGCAGTGACTTCCCACTTGCCGCCCTCTGCTGCCACAGTCTTGAAACGCGGATGCTCTGCACCTACTACATATTCCAGAGCTCTCTGATCTTTACTGTCGATTTTTCCATCGCCATTATCGTCAGAAAGCCTCTCGTGTGGGCCGATGATGTAATCCTTGGTGTCCCAGCCGTACAATCCGACCAGCACTGTTGGAGTGATCGTGGTTACATCTATCCCTTCTAGAGCTGGATTTTTCACTGCACTGAATTTGAAATTAAGCATGCTGCCATCAAAGGATGCACTGTCAACGGTAACGGTAATTGCTTCAGAATACTTCAGCCCGTCGGCGGTATAGATCGGCTTGTTATAACCTGTGTGGATCTGATTGAAAGCTTTAGCCGGTTTGCCCTTACCATGGCAGCCCAAGCAGTCCGTCGTATTCAAATCCATCGACCCATGGATCGCAGGGGGCAATATAGTCTTCAGTGCGAGCTTGGTAGTATCATAAGCTGGCGTTTCTCCCTCTGCTGCAGGTGCTACTGCACCTGTCATGGGGTGACAGCTCTTGCAGGTCTTTATATTGAAGTTAGCATCCGACAGGATGGTATCCAGCTTGCCTTCATGGCAGGTTGCGCAGTTTGACATGGACTGAGGATAGGGGAATTCCATGGAATGCGACATATGCACGTCATTCATCAGCGTCGTATTATACGCGTACTGGGCTTCCTGCTCAGGTGTCAATGGAGTCTCGTGTGCGAGATAATCTGCAGCAAAGGCAGGATCATCGACCAAAAGCTGCCATTCGAAATGACCGCCGGGACCGTTATCCAGGTGGCAGGCCTTACAGGTGTAAAAGTCAGTGGCGGGATCGTGATTTACCTGACCATAAATGTAACTATGCTTGAGGTAGGGCACCGTATGGCATTTCTCGCATCCGCTGACATTAGCAGCAGAAACGTAATCGACGCCAGATCCCGTTTCTAGCAAAGCCGCAAACGGATATCTGTTTTGAGTGACGCGAGTACCAGGAATAGTACCAATGGTCTCATCTCGGCCGTACAGCACAATGAGACCGTTGACGCCACTCAAATCAGTGTAATCGATATAGCCTGTTGCGTCTGGGGCTTTCTCGACCAGAGTGCTTGTATTTCCGCCAGCGCCATCATAAGTTAACTTCCCTAACAGAGATAATCTCGGACCGGCTGGCTCGAATCCGAAACTGGTACCGTTATAGGGTACAAAGTTAATACCCAGAGAATCTGCGTCTTTGGCATTGAAAGGTGCCCCATTCTTGGTCATCTTGAAAGTTATCACAGTCGTTCCTGGGGCAGTAAACGCGTAGGCCAAATCGGTAACTTGAATGACACCGTCCTGATACAATTCATCATAGGATGCCTGATGCTTGGCGCCAACTTCCTTATGACAGATTGCACAAGTTTCAGGTTGAACGAGTGCTGAAACCAATGAAGTAGCCCCGGAAGGACCAGCAGGGCCAGCAGGGCCAGCAGGACCAGTAACGCCCGCTGGACCAACAGGGCCAGCAGGACCAGCAGGGCCGGCTGGACCAGCAGGGCCGGCAGGACCAGCAGGGCTTGAACAAGCCCACAGCAACAAGGTAAATCCGAGGATTAAAATCCCCAAAGTAATAAGCCTCTTTTTCATAAACACTCTCCTTAGTAATATAGATTTGTTTAATACTTTAAGGTAGGCACTCCATGTTTTGGATTCTTGTTTTTTGTACCACCTCCTTACAATCTTATACTTTGATCCGGTGTTGTTACATGAAATATGGGAGTAGGCACTGAACCCCTTCCTCATGGGTAATATACAGTTGATACGGTAGAATTCCGGTATGCCCTAGTAGGTCATCCGGTTAATCTCTCTACGCACCTTGACCCATGCTTAGGTTTGCCAACTTTGCAACCGTCCCAATGATCCAGACCGCCAAATCTCCCATACCCGCATTTTAACCAAATACGTGAGGGTAAGGTGTACTTGCTTAAATCTAAATGACACCTCCTTTCGTTAGTGTAGATAAGCTTTTGAATGTCAATCCATTCGAAAAATGGTTTTGATTTTCTCTTTCCAAACTTATTCTGCCTTCGCGCCCAAGATTTCAATATACGCATCATGGAGTCGTTGCCGCATGACCTGGGCGACCTTTTGGGTCAATAGAAAGGTAAAATGGTTATTACCTGGGTATAACTTCCAAAGCTCTTCACAATTAAACTCAACGATCCGGCTCGGTTTTACTGCCTTTGCACCGGCCGTTGATATGTAAGGTGGGATAAGAGCAGACCAACCAAACAGGTCTCCACCCTCAACAGTACTGACTACGACATCTTTTTTCTTGAGGTTCCCATAAAGTTGTTCGACGAATTTATGCTCAACATTTCGATCCGTCACTCCAATGACAACCGCCACGGTGCCTTCTACCACGAGGTAAAAGGATTTCAACACATCACCTTCGTTAAAAAAGTAATGTCCCGGCTCCGCGTTAGTCTCTTTGGCTACCTGTGCCAGTGCCACGAGCTGGTCATGTTCCAATCCAGCGAAAAAGGGATAACGACGAACCAATTCGGGTGAAACCATATTTCCTCCTTTGACTGAATAACCTTTGGTATACGCGATTACATTTCACTTTGATAGGTTGGATAAGTAGGCATGCAAACTTAGTTATTGGGTGCTCCGGATGTGATCCAATCGATAATGATCTGGATTAAGTTTTCGGGTAGTTTACTTGTGGGTGGCATCAGTCCTCCAGATGTTTGGATGCCAAGAAGCTTCTGAACTAATAAGCTTCCATTCGCGTCTCCGACTTTTATAACAGGCGCGTGATCTCCAGAATTCATAACAGTCTCGTAATTCGTGGCATCCCAGCCTCCTACTGTGCCATGACACATCGAGCAGTATTGTTTAAAGATAGGTAATACATCCGTTGCGAAGGATGGAATTGTTGAGGGTTTAACCGAAGCATCTTGTTTAAACCCACGGATGACTTCGACGAGTTGGTTTATCTGATCCGACGATAGTATCTCTCCCCAGGCAATCATTGAGGTTGTTTTATGTCCATAATTGATGATGTTGAATATGTCTTGATTGGAATTGGCAGCCTGGAAATTTGGATCACTCAGAGATGGTCCGACTGCTCCTTCACCTTTCAGACCATGGCATTGTGCACATAGCGATTGGTAAATCTCTGGACCCTTGAGCGGTATTTTTGTTGAAGCTATTTCGGGAGGCAGGATTACAGGGGGATTCTTTTCCCAAGTGCGAAGAAAAGCAACGATTGCACTGATTGCTTTATCATCCAGTTGACCTCCATACATGTTACCGAAGGGTGACATCCCAAAGCTAGGTTGACCTTGAGCGATGATAATTCTCAGTGTGTTATCATCGCGTGTTTTTAAAAACTCAGCAGAGCTTATTGGGATAATTAAATCCCCCGGATTGGAAGGATTGGGGCCACCCTCGCCAAATTTACCATGGCAAGGGGAACAATTTGTAATATATAATTGTTGCCCAACTTCTACGGATGTGCCTTGGGCAGCATCCAGGGTATAGTTCACCAATGCATTAAGTTGCTCTGAGGTTAATATTTTCCCCCAAATGGGCATCGTCTGGTGTGCACCTCCGGAGGCAATAATATTCTTGGCTTCCTCCACATTATTGGCTACGGGTATCCTTTCTCCATGACATTTCACACAATACTTTTTAAACAACTCCTGCCCGTCTGAAACAGAACCTGGATCAACGACATACCTGGCCAGTTTATCAAGGTCAGTATCGTTAATTTGACCTTGCCAGGGTGGCATTTCAAGATGCAGCCCCCCTTTACTAATAATCGATTGTAGCTCTGCTTTACTGCCACTAAATGCCACTGAGCTCCCATGGCAAGATGAACAATTGATTTCAAATAAGCGTTGTCCATCTGGTGCAGCTAAGAAGTTTAGAAGAGCAGCATTTTCTTCCGGTGAAATAACCTCTGACCAGTTGGGTACACTGACACCTATATGCCCCGGATAAGCCGATCCTTGGTCTATTGCATTTTTCAATTCGACCGGGTTGATTGCCACCAGTTCAGAGACTTTATGGCAAGGTACACATTCTTGATTGAATACCTTATCTCCGGCGGGCGATAAAATAAAACCAACCAGTGCATCAATTTGGTCAGATGTTAGATCACCATTCCAGGCAGGCATACCGGAATGTTTGCCCTGTGCAATCACAGTATGTAGATTGGTCCCGGGCTGAATACTGATGGTCGACCCATGGCAGGGTGCACAATTCTTTATATATAAAGCGGCTGTTTGATCTCCACTGCTGGTTGGTTCAGTAGGTGGGGGCGCTTCCTGAACTGCCTGGACGGTCAAGATTCCAATCGCAAGTAAAACTAATGTTGTTCCGCCTGTTATCAGCGGTCTTTTTACAAAATGTCTCCAGGAACTATGGTCTATAAATGGGAGGCTAATTAATAATAAGACCACGATAGTTGGAATAATAATTACACCAATAACTTCTAGCTTCCCCGGAAAATATTTTAATAATTGAAAAAGGAAGAGAAAATACCATTCGGGCCTGGGTGTGTAAGAGGTATCAGCGGGATTGGCACGTGCTTCTAAAGGTGCGCCAACGAAGTGAGCTAAAACGATCAATCCCAGGAATATCAGTAAAGAAACAACTGCGTCTTTAAAAAGAATATCGGGAAAGAAATAGTAACCTTTTTCTTTAGCCCGTTGGTATTTTTCCAAATAATCCTTCTTCTCTTCATCCTTCATTGTCTACTCCTGACGATTTGGCATTGCGCTTATTCCATTGCGGATTACCAGGTAGAGATGAACAAGGATTGTTGTAGCAAGCAGAGCTGGCAGTACCCAAACATGGGTTCCAAAGAAACGTACTAAAGTTACCCCAGACAACTCATCCCCACCCCGCATTATTCGCATGAGCCAATTGCCGAGACCGGGAAAGACACCAGCAATGCGAGTGCCTACAGTGGTAGCCCAATAAGCTTTTTGATCCCATGGTAACAAATAGCCTGTAAAACCAAACCCAATTACCACAAATAATAAGACAACCCCAGTCAGCCAGGTCACCTCACGAGGGTACTTGTATGCGCCGTATATAATGACACGCAGCATATGGAGGACTGAAAGCACGACCATAGCGCTAGCCCCCCAATGATGTAAACCGCGGATAAACCAACCCATTGGAAGTTGGTTTGTTATATATTGAACACTGTTATAAGCCTGATCTGGTGAAGGTACATAATAGATAGTCAGCAATATACCTGTAACTCCTTGTAGAATGACTACAAATAGAGTGGCGCTGCCCAATGTATATAACCAGTTAACTTTTGGGACTTTTCTTTTAAAAATAGTATCCCAAACGTTACGCCAACCCAGTCTCTCATCGAGCCAACTTACAAATTGAGCGATCATTTCATCCTACCTTAATAAATAACTGGTCATTTTCGACCTTAACTTCATAACGATCTAGTGGTCGTGGTGGTGGACCGGATACTACATTACCTTCTTTATCGAATATTCCATTATGACAAGGACAATAAAAACTTTGCTGCTCAGTAATCCAGCGTACATGGCAACCAAGATGCGTGCATATATTCGATATGGCTAAGAAGGTGCGACCATCCTCGGTGAGACAATATGCCGAAATTTCCTGATCACTTTGGATCCAACCGGTCTGTTTTTGGATATTCGCCTTAAACAAAGTTGGCGTACTGAGTCCGATTTTTTTGGTTGAACCAAGTGGGATCCATTCCTGGGTTTTTTGTGATTGAAGAGTTGGACCTAGAATATAAGCAATAGCTGGTATAACCAAGGCAGTACTAATCAACCCTCCTATCGCCAGAGTAGCCAGGCTTAAGAAATTACGACGACTTAATTTTTGTTCCTCACTCATATTCTTACTCCACTTGGTTATATAAATTGTTTTTGAGTATTAGGAAATATGTATAAAGCTTATTTTTCAGGTGTTCCAGAGGTAATCCACTGGATGACTTGAGTTAATTCATCTGGCGTCAGTTGTCCGAAATGAGGTTGGGCACCAGATTGCATTTTCACTAAAAGGCTGTTTTGTGGATCACCGGGGATAATCACAGGACCATCCTGACCTCCTTTGAGTAGTGATGCGTAGGTGGTTACATTTAGTCCTTTAATACCGCTTGCACCGTGACAGCTACCACAACGTCCGGTCAACATAGGACCGATCACTGCATCATAGTTCAATGTATTTGGTGAGGCTGTTGGGGTTGATGCATTCGGTGTAGAGGTTGGTGAAGGAGTTGGTGTAGGTGGGAGCTGGGATTGAAGCAGCTCGCGCATCCCGGGCGCATCAAATCCTGCAAATTGGAACACTGTTCCATGGCAAGCGCTGTTCGAGCAGAAGGATGTGTTGCTCGTTCCACCCGCATCAGCCGTATTATGACAATTAGAGCAGTTGACATCGAAAGCATTGTGGTGAAGGTTGATCCAGTTAGGATTTTTATGAGTCTGGGGTTCAGGGCCGCGTGGTATTTCGATATTCGCAACGAGTTGATTGGGACTTGCAACCACTGGGATCGAGTGGCACAGGTTGCACTCCAGGCGGATGGCCTCGCCTTGCGTATTGATATGCTTCCCATCATGACACCGGTAACAACCGGGGAAATAGGTATGCCCTACGTTATTCGTGTGAGAGTTCCAGTCCGATTTCTGTTCCGGAAAAACAGATTGTGTGTATATATCTTGAATTTCCTTAATTGCTTGTTGGACCAGGTCTGTGTTTTGGGCAAGAAAATCGGGATAATTTTGAGTGTAATAGCTTTCGAGATTAGCGATACCCTTTATGGCTTCTTGGGTAGTGGCATAAGGTTGTCGCAACACTTCCACAGCTTCGTTGCGAATCTCGGGTATCGAGGGGGAAATGAGATTGTTTGATAGGAGCTGATCCACCGAATCTTCTGGCTGCATGACTAAGTGGGTAATGCGATTATGACAGGTGATGCAATCCATCTGGACTAGTTGCTTTTCGTCGATAGTTTTCGGATCTAGGTTCGCGTTGATGTCCACGTATTCTGTGGTTGATCCATCATCTTCAACGACGCGGATAAATGGGATAGATTGCTGGAGAGGATCGGTCGCTAAGAAATAGACTTTGTTCTCGATATGCCAATGGATTCCCCGTCCTAGTCCCTGACGTTTGGATCCCCCGCCGGTTTTCAGGATCAGGAAGATATCAACCGGGGTATTTACCTGGTCTGAAGTAAAGTGTTTTATATCGCGTAAACTGTCATCCGAAAATTTTTCAGGGAAATGACAGCGCTCGCAGGTAAATTGCGACGGGCGTAGATCATACGCCCGGATCGGGTATTCATATGTTTTGAAGATCGTGGCAAGAATATGTTTGATATCCCCGGCTTTACGAGTCACCCGTACGCTGATGACGTCTCGCCCGATATGGCACTCAACGCATTGGATTCTCGCATGAGGGGATTGTAAATAACTGGTATATTCTGGAGGCATCGTATGACAGGCAGTGCCGCAAAATACTGAGCTGTTGGTATAGTCCCAGACATAGACGCCCGAAATGATAATAACGAGGGTAATAACTCCCAGGATAGCATAAGGCAAGATCCGTAGCCACAGGGGTGACCCTTCAGGAGGGAAAAAGAAACGTTTTAGTGCAGAGCGGAATTTTTTCATTACCTTCTTTACCATCATTTAGCTACCAAACCGGTTTATTTTTCGGGTGCGCCCAATAAAATCCACTGCTTAATGATCGCTAATTCAGCGGGGGTTAATTGTCCTGGGTGCCCTCCGGCAGTCTGTTTTGAATAGATCTGGCTCGAGCTCAAGTCACCCGGTACTATCCCTGGACCTGAAACACCACCTGTGAGGATACTTGCATAGGAAGTCAAGTTTAATGATGCTGTTGGATTCTGGACACCATGACACATGGCGCACTTTTGTTGAAAGATCTCAGCAATGCCGCCTTCCCAGGTGGAAGGGGCAACGGATTGAGGTGGTGGGGTGACGGTAGGCAGAGGAGTTGGTAGAGGGGTAGGGGTCAATGGTGCATAGATTTGGACATTCTCCGGAGCAGGTCGGTTGGCTATCGCTGTGCTTTCCATGTTGATAAACTCATAGACGGCGAACAGCATTAAGATAGCAAAGGCTCCATACACTGGGAAGAAGATCCTATTCCGGTGAGCCAATACTTTGGGTGAAACCGGTATTTTATCCAGACCAGCTTTGATATCCGCCAGCTCAAGGGGATGATCGTGGAGCATTTCTTCTTCTGTCATGGTGCCTACGAACATACTCTTGTTAAAATGACGGACGATGACTTGGTACATGTGCCACAAGATAATCGCCAGGACTGCCAGTAAAGCCTCGCCGCCATGCGCCGTTTTTGCCGCCGGGATGAATTCACCAGGCAGGAAACGGGTGGTGGCGATGGGGTTCCACATCATGAAACCGGTAATGACCATGATTACCATCCCCCAAACAACTGCCCAATACTCCAGTTTTTCTTCGAAGGTGTAGCGTCCTTGTTGAGGTGGGTTCTTGCTAAAACCAATATTGAATACGAATGCCTGGAAAGCAGCTTTCACATCTTGCCAACCGGGCATCATGGAAGGACGATCATGGCGTACGAATAAGCGGTAACTTACCACTCCAAGATGGTAGATGACTTCTAACATCAGGATAATGGCGGCAGTATGGTGGATTGTACGGGTAGTTTCGATCCCACCCAGGAATCTTATAATTGATAGCGATATGCCGTTGCTGGCGTACTTTTGTACCAATCCGGTTACCCCCAGGGTAGTAAATGCGAGCATAAAGATCCAATGCTCGATCCGGTAGGGGAGAGGAAAGCGCAGGTATTTCTTTTCCTCAGTCATTTTTATTCTCCTCAGGAGTGTTCGTAGGGTTTTGTACAGGCCCTTTCAGAGATTCTGCTTCCGAACTGGCAGGTGTACCTTCATCAAGTTGAACATCAGGTTTTGTTTCGGGTAGTGGAGCAGGCTTGGCTGCTGGTTGTGTATCCGCTTGGGAAGCAGGCTTATCTTTAAATTCAGTCTCCGGTTGCGTGGCAATCTTGACTTCCGGTGGAGCCTCCCCTTTGAGGGCTGGCTTTATCTCCGGTTTTACCAATGGTGGCAAGGGAGGTTTCGCCTCGGGTAACTTTACAACAGGCTGTGGGCGACGTCGTTTGTTGAAAATCCGCCGGGTTGCATCGGATACAACGAAGATTCCCATACCTCCCAGGACCGTAGGGATGAATATCTTATAGAACAGATTAACGTAGTAAACGAGGGCGTTATGTTGCGGGCTGGGTCGGTAATGGTTCAGCCAGGCGTCAGGAAAATTAGCAGTTGCATCAGGGTGGCATTTCTGACAGGTTGTCAGAAGGCGCGCTTTCATCACGGTGCTGTTTGGATCGTTGGGCGGAAGCATATCGTGTACCCCATGGCAGTCAATGCAGACCGGTTTGTTCGTGGCTTGCCCAGGGGCGGTAGCCTGGAAGAGCTCGACGGTTGTGCCGTGGAAATCGGCTATATAGGTGTTAAAAACATCCGTGTTTATGCCATACTTATCCATGAGTTGCTTATCTGCGTGGCAACGGGCGCAGATTTGCGGAGAAAACAGTAGAAACTCTGTGTTTGAGGGTCCTTGAACATTGTGAGCATTGTGACAATCTATGCAGGTTGGGACATCCGGATTTCCATCACCCAGGAGAGCCTTGCCATGTACACTATTCTTGTAAAGCTCAAAGATCTGGGAATGGCATCGCTGACAAGTTTGCGAGATCCGGCTGCGAGGTCGGTTGGTAGGGGTAATATCATGCGTTCCATGGCAGTCCGTGCATACCGCCGCATTTTGGTTTCCTGCTTCACGGGCTTGCTTGTGAGCATCATTAGTGGCCACATCGAATTTATCCTGGTGACATTGTGCGCACGTTTGGTATTGCTGCAGGGTGTAATCTCGGTGAGTCGCAGCGACCAGGGGAGGGTGAGGGTATTCGTTGATTGTAGGATGACACTTGACACAGGGAATACCTTTCGCTCCGTGGACTGAGTTATTATAGGTATCCGCGTCCACAGTCAAGTAAAGGACCTCGCCTGACGACAGGGTGGTTTGCATACCAGGCTGGCCATGACATTTTAGACATTCTTCATTCGATGGTTGAGCAATGGCAACAGCCTTGGTTTGTATGGTCGTTATTTGAGCTGTGGCTTTCCCGAAGGTTATGGCTAACCCCACCAATACAAGGCCAGTGATACAAAAGAACAATAACCAATTCTTCTTCAAGGCAATTATCTCCGATTGTCCAGGGAAAAATCTTCTCCCGGTTTATTAAGAAACAATGAGAAATTGGGTTATACTTCCCATTAACTCTGATGTATAATTGGGTAAAATTCTTGGGTATTTTACCCCAAAAATGAATTTTTGATTAGGGTTAAATAACTATCAATCTTGTTACGTTTGTCATATTTAACCTATGACAATATATTGATATAGTAGGGTATGTCGATCTTCGGTCAACATAGCGTTTTCTTGCTTGTTTATTTCATCTATGGTCTGGGCTTTTTCAGCATGGGGATTGCGCTGGCGCTGGAGAGCTATCGAACACCGGGTCTGGCAGAGCGTCGTGAGTTGCGACCATTAGCCTTATTTGGGTTAATGCATGGCATCCATGAGTGGGTGGAAATATATATATTACAGCGAGCGTGGTTAAGCCAACCGTTCCCCGAGGTGGTCACATGGTTGCGCGTAATCTGGCTGACGCTTTCTTTTATCCCCCTGATTATTTTTGCCTTTTTTGTATTACTGCCTCGTTATAAACCAGGTTCATACCATCCATATCTGGTATTTGGTTTATTTGTGTTTTTCATTCTTATAATCTTTTTCAATGGGTGGCTCGATCCTCAAGATATGCCGGGTCATTTCGATGCCCTGGCACGTTATATCCTGGCCGTCCCAGGGAGCGTTCTGGCAGCCCTGGCATTACGATATCGAGCTCAGCAGGTTAAAAGGGAGAGTCGCCTGGAATTAGCGAGTTGCTTGACTTGGGCCGCGATTGGGTTTGGTGTATATGGCTTAACCCAAATTTTCGTATCTTCCACGAATATGTTCCCGGCTAATTGGATAAATGCCGAGTTATTCCTTCGGGTGACATCCATCCCTATCCAGGCGGTAAGAGCTGCCATGTCTATCCTGATTACAGTAGAGTTGATCCGTGCAATCCAATTAGTTGACAAAGAGCGTGAAAACCAGCTACTGACCGCTAAGCAAGAACGTCTGGATGCATTGGAGCAAATTCACCAGGAGTTAATCCAGCGTGAGACGATGCGGCATGAGTTGTTACGTCACACAGTCCAGGCGCAGGAGGAGGAACGCAGCCGCATCGCCCGCGAGCTTCACGATGACACTGCCCAGTTATTAACAGCTATCAACCTCAACCTTGCGACCCTTAAAGAAGCAGTACCACGCCGCGCAGAGGTAACTGAGTTGGTTAACCGCCTGAACACACTAAGCCGTCAAATGTCTCTTGGAATTTACCGGATGGTCCACGATCTGCGTCCGTCTCAGTTGGACGACCTTGGTCTGATTCCCGCTTTGCAATATCTGGCTGATCAGGTTAAAGAACGGATGCAATTAGTGGCTTTCCTGGATGTGCAAGGAAACCGGCGTCGCCTTGACCCATTGACTGAAACCGTTATCTTCCGGGTTGCCCAGGAATCCCTGACGAATGTCTTTCGTCACGCAAAAACGGGTGAAGCTCAAATGCGGCTGGTTTTCGATCCTAAGGAAATTCACTTTTCTGTAGAAGATAAAGGGGTCGGTTTTGATCCAACCATTAGTATGATCCCTCCACATGGCTGGGGTTTGGAAGGAATGCGGGAGAGGGTGGAATCGGTCGGAGGCCAGTTTAAAGTGGAATCCGCGCCTGGAAGAGGAACATTAATATCGGTAGTTGTGCCGGTTAAGCAAGCTGCGACCGGTGAAAACACGGGGTAAAGTGAGGAGAGGATGGTATGGAGAATGCAATTAGGCTAATGTTGGTAGATGATCACGATGTCGTCCGGACAGGATTGCGCTCCTATTTAGAGCAGCAAAGTGGAATTCAGGTGGTCGCTGAGGCGCGCAACGGTAATGAAGCTCTCGAGCGCGCCCAACAAACCCAGCCGGATGTGATTGTGATGGATATTACCATGCCGGAAATGGATGGTTTGGCAGCGACGCGCCGGCTTAAGGAAATACTACCAACGATCCAAATTTTGGCTTTAACGGTACATGAAGATAAGCAATATTTCTTTGAGATGATGGCTGCCGGTGCTTCGGGGTATATTACGAAACAATCCGCCGCTGAAGATCTGGTGGCTGCCATCCATGCAGTTGCCGAAGGGCATGTCTATTTACAACCCGTCCTGGCGCGCTGGCTCCTGGAGGATTACCAGCGCCTCTCCGTGGGTTCTCCGAGCGAGGAGCGAATTAACGGGGAAAAACAGGCTCAGGATCGGGTTGGTGGGCAATTCTTGCTCAGCAAGCGTGAGATTCAGGTGCTGGAAATGGTTGCCGAGGGATTTACCAACCACGAGATTAGCGGGAAACTGGAGATCAGCCCAAAGACCGTCGCCCGCCACAGAGAACGAATCATGCATAAGCTCAATATCCATTCCTCTACGGAGCTGGTGAAATACGCCATCCGCACTGGTCTAGTGCAAGCATGATGAAAAACCCCCCGGTTATCTGAGTGACCGGGGGTTTTCGAAAGTTTATATGACAATAGACGGCTGGGGGCTAATGGTTTCTTTAAGGTACTTTAAACCTGTGCCGGTGTTAAATAGAATAATTTTTTCGTCCGATTTTACCCATCCATCCTGGATCAGTTTTTCCAATCCGGCCAGGGTGGCAGCCCCTTCGGGAGCGGCGAAGATACCTTCGATGCTAGCCAGATGGCGTTGGGATTTCAGGATATCTGAGTCACTTACAGCCAGGGCAATGCCGTTGCTTTGGACCAGGTCGCGCAGCACAAGCTGGTCTGCAAAGCTCTTGGGAACGCGTAAACCCGCTGCAATGGTATGGGCGTTGAGCCAGAAATCACAAAAAGGCGATCCCTTTTCGAAGGCTCTGACGAAAGGGGCGCAACCATCTGCCTGGATCGCTACCAGGCGAGGTCTTTTACCGTTCTTTAACCATCCTAAAGTCTCTAGCTCATCAAAGGCTTTCCACATCCCAACCAGACCCGTCCCACCACCGGTGGGGTAGACCAACACATCGGGTAGCTCCCACCCAAAAGCCTCAGCAATCTCATAACCCATGATCTTCTTACCCTCTGCCCGATAAGGCTCCTTAAAGGTTGATACATCGAACCAACCTTCAGCGCGCGCCTTCTCACCCGCCATACCAGCGGCTTCGCTGATCAATCCGTCGATTAGAATCACAGTCGCGCCTGCGATCCGGCTTTCTTCAATATTCGCTTGAGGCGTATCTTTGGGCATGAATATATAGGCTTCCAAACCACCCCGGGCGGCATAAGCCGCCATCGCTCCACCGGCGTTGCCAGCGGTGGGGATGACAACTTTGGTCACTCCCAGTTCGCGTGCTTTCGAAATCGCTGAGGATAACCCCCTGGCTTTGAAAGATCCGGTCGGATTCCGCCCTTCCTCCTTTACATATAAATTCGTCAGGCCTATTTCTTGTTCCAACCTGGGGAGGCGTAGGAGAGGCGCGTCTCCCTCTCCCAGGGTTAACATATTTTCAGGATTATGGACAGGCAGAAGCTCGTGCCACCGCCACATACCCGCCTGACGGCGAATAAAGGCATCTCGATCTAGCTCTTGGCGGGCAGTTACCAGATCGTACTGAGCCAATAGGGGCGCCTGGCAATCCGGACAAAAAGTCTGGATCACCCGGGAATTAAAGATCCGACCACAGTCGGAGCATTGCAGGTGAGATAAATAGGACATTGCCAATTATTAAGAACCAGGCAGACATGCCTCGACTCTGGCCCACAGCTCGCGGATATTGATCGGTTTAGACATATATACATTACAACCGGCTGCCAGGGCTTTTTCTGCATCTCCCTTGAGGGCATTAGCCGTTACGGCAATAATTGGTACATATAACGAATAAGGGGTACGGTTATCGCGTAATCGTTTGGCAACCTCATAACCATCGATATCTGGCAGGTTGATATCAAGCAAGATCACATCAGGCTGGTGAGTCTCGACCATATCGATCCCTTCCACTCCATTGGTAGCTCCGAGGAACAGAAATCCGCGAGCTTCCAAGGCTCTTTTTACCAGTAATCGATTGTCAGGATTGTCCTCTATGTAGAGAATTTTATATGCCATTAGGACTCTCCTTTGTTAGCAGATTTACCCTCAATCACTTCAATCACCTGTTCTGCAAATTTACGGGGTGGTAATGAACCTTTTTGATAAAGCGCTTCGATCTGTCCTTCCAATTGCTTACGCTCATCGGCTGAGATATCTTTCGCACTCACGACGATGATAGGGATATGCCGGGTGCGTTTATCCAACTTTAACTCTTCGAGCACACCAAATCCATCCAGTTGAGGCATCATCAAATCCAGGACGATCAAGTCTGGCAACCGTTGACGGGCTTGCGCTAATCCATCCCAGCTATCATTACTATGGAAGACGCGGTAGGATTTCCGGCTCTCCAGAATCCGGCGGATTAGATGAGCATCATCTGGGTTGTCATCGATAATTAAGACGGTCGTGGTCTTTTCATCCAGGTGTTCAAGAGCAGCTTGCAGTCCTTCCCGCAGGGTGGTGGGTAGCTCAGACTCTCCAAGATCCAGGTCCACACCCCACTGGTCCCCGAGCACGTGCTTCTCGACGGGAAAAGTATGCCCGGTGCAATTAATTATCACCGTGGAATTTTTATTAATTATGCCTTCTTTTAGCATTTTTTGCAAACCCGCGAAGGCCACTGCGGCCGCAGGTTCAACTGCCAGTCCGTCCAGTTTTGCCACCACCTTCATGGCGGTAAACGCTTCTCCGTCGCTGACACTTTCCATTGTCCCACCGAATTGTTGGATCAATTTCCACAGGTAGGTGTAAGTTTTACCAGGATCGCCGGTGGACAGGATAGCTATACGCGTTTCGGGGATGACCGGATCCGCTACACTTTTCCCAGCTTTGAAAGCCTGTACCATGGGAGAGCAGCCTTCCGCTTGGATAACTGCCATAGCGGGGATTTTATCGATCAACCCCATGCCCTGAAGCTCCTGAAAGCCATGAAAAACTCCCAATGGCCCCAGACCCCCGCTGACAGACTGGATGTACCAATCGGGCGCCTGCCAACCCAATTGCTCGATGATTTCATAGGCGATCGTCTTCATCGACTCGCGCGCTGCCAGGCTGGTGGAACCCCGGTCGAGTAAAAGGCCACGTCGCTTGGCGAATTCAGCCGCGATTAGCTTGGTCTGGTCATACGTTCCACTGACTTTGATGACTTCAGCCCCATATAAGGCGACTTCGCGTAGTTTCTCCGGTGGGACCATGCTGGTCATGAAAGCCCATAGTTTGATCCCTCCTTGAGCGCAGGCTGAGGCATACGCTACAGCGGCATTCCCGGTGGAGGCGATCACCATTTCCTGAATGCCAGCTTCACGCATCTGTGCCACTGAAATAGCTGCTTGGCGGTCTTTGAATGAGTTGGTCGGTCCAACACGCTCATCCTTGATGTAAAGCTTCTCGAAATTGAGATATTTTGCATAATTATTGGAGAGGCGCATCGGAGTCCCACCGATGCTATCTAAATTAAGATCGAGTGGATTTTCCACGGGGAGCACTTCGTGGTAACGCCAGATGTTGAAGGGTCTACCCGGTAGTCCACGCAATAATTCCCTTTTAAAAGAGGCATAATCATAATGAGCATCGACCCACGCGGATTTACATTCACCACAGATCGTGGGTTCTAACGGGTGGTATTCCTGTTTGTGACCACATTCGTTACACTGTAAATAGATTGGTTTTGTCATACAGTCCTTTTAGGTTGGTCAGGCTCTTATAATGGCGTGACCATCGGTAATTCCAGTATCAGGGTAGTGCCCTGACCCGGGATGCCTTCACTCTCAGCCCACAGGTGACCACCGTGCAACTCTACCAGACGACGGCTGATGGGTAGACCTAGGCCGGTGCCCCCTGTTTTGCGGGTTGTTGAAGTATCGACTTGTGTAAAGGCTTCAAAAATTGACTCGAGCTTTTCGGGTGGGATGCCGATCCCGGTATCTTTAAACTTGATATAAATCTTGCGGGGCGTTTTCTCGACCACGACGGTCACACCACCCGTTTCGGTAAATTTGATAGCGTTGCCTACCAGGTTAACGAACACCTGACGCATCCGGGTGCGATCCATGAGCAGGCTGATATTTGTCGCTTCCTCGTTGTCAATCTTCAAGTAGAGGGATTTGTTGGTTAACAAACCACT
>Ga0153916_10001291_pt1 | contig 17820 bp, 21 predicted proteins | sample Opewatmetagenome_FD_109642 | JGI IMG/M metagenome (GOLD analysis project Ga0153916, IMG submission 109642) | Freshwater wetland microbial communities from Ohio, USA - Open water 3 Core 3 Depth 4 metaG | ecosystem: Environmental > Aquatic > Freshwater > Wetlands | place: USA: Ohio, Lake Erie... | reverse complement strand
GAAGAACCGATTGTGAAAGATGAAGAAGTACCTTTGAAAGATAATAAAAGTAATCCTCTTAAAGACAAATTAACTGGAGCAGTTTTAGAAGGGTTTGTTAAGGTTTTAGCTGAACAATGTATTAAAAGATCTTTGAGATTAGAAGATGGTGGTCTTTGCTTGGAAAGAGATAAGGATACTGGTGTTTTCGTTAGCAAGCCGGTACCTAAGTTACTTGAGAGATCGACTAACGAAGAACTCCTTGAAGAGACAAAGAAAAGAATCATCAATAAGACTCTTATCTTTGCTGAATGGATGGACTTCGCTTCTGAAACTTTCAAAGGTCTTGGAGGAAATCCCAAATCACTTATTGACTTAAAAGAAGGTCTTGAAGGAAAGAAACCTGGTGATCCAGAGGCTCCTAAGATTATTAAGAAATGTATGGATGATTTATTCGCAGATACCATCAAAGTGGGTGAAGGAAAAGAAAGATTTACCATACGTCTTGTCAATATGGACCAGAAGAAATTCGAAGACAGTTGTGATGGTGTCGAATCCGAAGTCCATCCATTCAGCAAAGCTAAGAGTCTTATTGATGATGATGAAGAAGAAGAATCCGAAGAAGATGAGAAAGATGAAATCATTCACGACCTCCATACGTGTAATGAATGTCTTATGGAGTTGTTGATCTCTCAGATCCGAGCTACCGAGAACAATAGCATCGTTCTTCGTGGAATCTTTAATTCGACCTTACCTAAACCGAATAAATAAAAAAGCGTTTTTAAAAACTATTTTCTCTTATATCCATTCATCAATATCGCATTCGCTTGTTTCATAGCTAATGCTTTAGCTTTATCAATTGAACCTTGATCTCTAGGATCAAAGTAATATCTCTTTCCATTTCCCCATTGGAAGTAATAACCTTTCAAATCTTTACCTTCTTTAACTGGCATTTTTAATATATCTCGAAACAAGTTTTTAAAAAATGATTTTATCATTTTTAATTTTATCAATTAAAAATGTGTAAAGAACTTGATGATCTTATTAAGCAGATGTCTCCTACCATATACTTAATGTATACTATGGAAATAAATAAACGTATGATACAAAGAAATAATGGTTGTATCTTGGTTATTGATGAATTGATTACTCTTGCTAAAGATACTTTACATTTATACACATATAAATAAAAAATCAATTTATGTTGTACTTGAATGCGGAACCCCTTTATCCTCCTGTTTAAATTGTAATACATAATTTAAATGCGATTGTATATCCAGTAATTCTTGTCGGGTAAAAACATTAAATGAATCTTTAATCTCCTTAGGACCAATTGTTTCCTGATGATGATTAGCATTTATCCAGCACTCTCTATAATCCTCTGCCGTTTCCCATTCAGGCATTGGCGTATCTATCTCTTTTGCATATCTTTGATTAAAATATATTTCATGCTTTTCTCTATTCCATATCTTCCATCTATCTCGAGACATCGCATTCATCTTCGGTTTAAAATTCGCTGTCACCAAAGTTATGAAATTATTGAATAATACTTGACCACCCTGATATCTCGAGGCCACTAATCTCCCATCTCTAATCGATTCTAACGGCTGATAGATAGCCTTATCTTCGCAAGTTCTAGTAAAATCCGCAATCACAATCTCACAAGTCTTACCTTGTGCTTGATGATTCAGTAAGTTCTGAGCCGTCGCCGCTATCCCGCCAAATTCGTTAAATACAAACGACGTATCTGGAAACTCTTCCTCTACTACCTTCGCGAATTTACTTTTACCTATCTTACCCGGCTTATCATAAAACCAATAGATAGTTCTATCATCCATCTCAGGAGATACACCCTTCTCCTCAGCCTCTTTTATTATATTCTTCGCTTTCGCAATTTCTTTATGAAAGAACTCTATAAGATGTTGTTGCCATAAATATATCGGCTTCCATTTTATCTGCTTAATAGCTACCGGTTTTAGTGAATAAGCTTGAATAATCGGTCCAATCTCATTTGGTTTCTCCGCCATCTTTAAAGCCTCCTGTACTGAACCACACGCCCACCAATCCTCCACCATCGAATCTCCCGTGATCCATTCTAACATATCCAAGTTCTCTTTATCATATTTCCCCATATAGCGATATATATAATTCAGATGGGATCGTTTCGCAATTGGCCCAATGTTAGGATGCTCTTGTTTATCGCTTAAAAACTTCTCCGGCCATTTCAGTAATCTAAACGCATGATCGAAAACTCTTGAATTCTTTGAATTAAATTGTTTCTTGAAGTCTATAAAAACATGCGTATGTTCATACGGTATCTTCTTGGTACCAATCTCTATCGCCACTCTTACCACTGTTTCATTCATACCCTTCATTTTACCCATATTCGTATAATATTCAATCACTTCAGATTTAAATAACCATTGGGAGAATGTTATTAAATAAGTACTAGCCCATATATGAAAATGTCCATCCGGTTCTGTCCTAGCCAAATATTTATCAACATCTACCTCCTCTTCTCCCACTGGTTTAGCATTAAACGATAATCCAGTTCCTTTCTTTACTCCCGCCGGCACTTTACCAATCATAAGACTGTTAGGTATATATTCCTTATTTGGAACCTGATGCGATTGTGAAGTACACGTTTGACATTCCCAGTAATGGTACTCTCCATTCGTCTTGATAAACTTGTGCTTTCTCGCTTCTTTGCATGTCGCACAGTAGACCAGATTCTCCAACACCTTCTTTTTCTGTTTGGGTGGCATTGAGGGTGATCCCTTTTTAGAAGGAAATAAAAGAATAATCAATATCAATTTTAGCTATGTAATCATCCAGTTCTGCTATATTTTCCTCTATTATTACATCGGGTACCAAGTGACGATACATTATATAAGTCGATTTATGACCATGGTATCTAAATCTGTGACCTTCAACACGTCGACCATATATACGTTTGATTTCCATATATTCTTTATATGAATCGTGTGAACTTTTGAACGAATCTAAACTTCCGCAACCCCCTTCCTTTATAGCACCTGTATGATATCTAAATATACTTGCAAATACATCATGGAAGAAATATCCACTATAAGATCTGTTGTAATAACAAATAGTACCATTATTGTGAAATACGTATAAATTAAATTGGATATCATCTGGAAACCCAGTCATTATAGTTCCTTCTTCCTCTTGCATTCTTATAAGGAGCTGTCCCATAACCTGCTTGAAATATTTTTCATACTCTACTCTCCCTGTAGCCTTGTATACTGATTCATACCACATATCATAATCATGATCAATATTGAGATCAATTTCACTTACGCTATTGATATTCACCGGAATCATAAACGCTGATTTCTTACTTGGATGATGTATATGGCAATTACAACATTCCCACCATTCATTTAAGTTTATAAACCACATCCAATGGCACTGAATAGATTTGCATTGTCTGCAATAGAGTAATCTAGCAGAATTTGGAGACCGTAACGGTCTAGGCGGAGGAGGCTCCGGTACAGGAGTTCTCTGCGGAATAATTTCAGTTACTCGAATTTCGTCATTTTGAAAAATATTTTCCAAATTTTCTGATCTACCCTCCACAACGATCAAATTTTCATTTGCTTGTTGAATAGTTTTCGCGCCCATCTATAGTGAATTTTGTTATCACTTCAGAGCTTTTAATCTAACCCAATTTAAATTTTAAAATTTCAATTTAAATTTTAAAATTTTGAGTCAATAAATCGGACCCCGTCAGACTTAATTTATTAACTTATTTATTTATTAGCTTATTAACTTAGAAATTTTAGCTACTAGTAGGCCGAACAGGTTTGAACAGACATATAATTGGTAAAAAATCCATCTTTCAGACGAAAATTGAACGTTTCTGGATTCATTCGCGTTTTTTTCAAAAATTTTTCCCGATTCACGCCGACTGATGGAGACCAACCAGCTTATAACTAACGAAGAATTGATACCAGCCGATCTTTCAATTGAAGACATTGAAGAGAAAGGAAAAGGACCGTGGATTGATCATCAGTGGTATCACGTCACCATAGTTCTCAATGAAGACGTTCGCAAGGTACCAAGAGAACGCTTTCTCTTTCTAATGGCCTTACTCAGATCATTAGTTAACAATCAAAAACTCTTTATGACTAAGTTTTTCCAGTATAGAACTAATGCTGCATACAAAGAAGACAAGAAAGGTCAAAAGACTTTGTTCTTTCCTACCAATCTCGATAACTTAACCTTTCTTCATATCACGCCTAAAATTCAGATCGCCAAGACCACTGGTTATCTCCATATGCATATGTTGATTAAGTACTCCATCAAACCAACCTACGGACTCTCCTTTGGTATCAATGTTGATAGTATTAGAGAATACTGTATCGATAAGATTGGACACGATCTTCACATCGATTACTCCTACGATAAGTCCAACGAGTTAGCTATTCAGGCCTACGATGCTAGAAACGAAACCGACGTCAAAGCCGACGTCAAAAGTTTTTAAAAAGATTGTGTACCCTGACATATGGTACACATCCATGTTTCAAACATACACGTAACTCGTAAACGCCATTGAACAGTTCTAACTCTACATCTAAAGCAATATAATCTTTCAATATCTCTCATTCCTTTTTAATAGAAACTACCATAAATAACAAAGCAAAAAACAATATATAATAATCCAAATAATAATTTTATTACGAGTCTCCCTCTTCTCCAACATCCTCTAATTCTTCCCCACCACTCGTTACCTCCACCTTGCTCGTCGATCGACTTTGTAACGTCGGTACTCTTTGCGCGAAGTACGTTGGAGTTCTTTCTCCGGGACGATAAGCCGGTGGTCGTTCTGCGTAACCTCGTCTTGCTCTTGGTTGCTCGTGACGTACATCCCCCCTTTTTACACTTTCGGTATAATTACCGTATTCATGTGCAAATAAGTTCAAATGAGCTACTCCAGCCTTTACCCACGGGTTATCCAGATTCTTTACTATCTCACTCTCTGGATGCCCTTTTACTACATCCTTCCATCCTTCATCAATATCTCCCTTCATACTATCGAACAACTCCAACGTTCCTTCATGTTGATCTCGATCGTAGAACAAATTATCGTTCTCGATATAGACTTTCAGTACAAAGCGTTCGACATCCGTAATAATCTGCGCCTTCTTTAAATCTCGATCCTCCGGTCTCATCATATTACCATGTTCATCAATCCCATATACTCCATCGGCCGGTGCACCACCAAATCCAAATCCCGGACCACTTTCGTTAGCCTTATTAGCCGCCTCCACACTCTCGCTAATACCTTGCGCCTTCTCGTCTTCAATAATCTTCTGCGCCGTTATCTCTGCTCTTGCTTCATTCACTTTATTCTCTACCTTCTCATCCTTCTCTAATTCTCTTATTAAGAGGGTAACCTGATCTCTTAATAAATTGAAATTACCTTGTACCGTCTCTGGTCTTCTTTCCCGGCATTCTTTAGGACATTTTGAACTATATCCATAAGTCCAGATTGGAAAGTTATTACCCAATTCGATTAATTTAGGATGTTCTTGTCTAATCTTCGTCACCCATTCAATGCATTCATTGTAAATCTTTTCACTCTTTACTCCATCTAACGCTCTCTGTTCGTCCGATCTCTTACTCGGTTTGTTTACTCCAACACTCGGAGTCACTGGATTCGATATCGGAGTAGTCGTCACCGGTGGAGCTTTTCCGATCGCCGGTTGCTGTATGTCCGCGTTAAATTGGTTTACCATTGCATTCATGTAAGCCTCTTCATCCGGATTAATCATCGGCAATCCTCCCGGACTCGGTGTAACTGCTCCACCACCAATCGGCGTTCCTGCTCCATTTTGAAGGTTAAATCTTAATGGACCTGACATTGATCTTTTTTTACCTTTTTCGTAAAAAAATTCAAAAATATCAATTAATTCATGGATAAATTACCATCCAAGAAATTAACTAATAATGAAAGAGTTTTATTAAGTTTGGCCGGAATACATATAGATAGATCAAACGATCCCAAGGATATTCCATTATTGCCAGTTGGTGCTAGCGCTATGGTAGGTCCTTCAAAATCGGGTAAAACCTATACCCTTCAAAAGATGATGTTCCGTGGTTTTTATAGATTTATTAATCGTCAACGTTATAAAAGATGGAACCGTATTTATATTGTAACAGCTAACCTTGGAACGGGTGAAGGATGGCGTCAATTCTTTCTTAGATATTTTGGCGAAGTCGTTTATGTTATCAATGTTGATGAACTACTCGAGGTCTATAACGACGGAGCCTTCAGAGCTCAGGAATGTAGAAGAACTCATGTTTCCTTCGCTCATAACTTAATTATCTTTGACGATACCTCGCGTATTACCGATCCTTCTCTTAAGGAACAGAGACAAATCAAATATAATCCTGTCGTCACTACTCTCTGTCAAAACGGACGTAATAACGGTTTCGACTCTGTCTGTCTCTTCCAAGACTTTCCTGATGTTCCCATGGCTGTCTGGAATAATTGTTATCTCATCATGTTCGCCGCTCCTGAAAACATTAACGATAGAAAGAATCACGCCTATCCTAAAATCTTGGACGGCGCGCTCTCCGCCTTACCCGATAGTATTTCAACCCTTACCGATACTCAAAGATACGCATTTTTTAATCGTGAACTTAATAATATGAATCTTCATGAATTTGTCGTCAAACTCAAGTATGAAGAAGGTAACAAACTTAAAATCAAGCTCTACATCTTCAAGGCTTAAAAATGTTATTTTTAAACAGCATTAACACTCTCCGCTGGAATCTCCTTCTTTGAGAATCCCATTCTACCATATTTATCAGTCATTACCTTCTCCATATACTCTTCCTCTGTTACAAATAATTTTGTGTTGTATGCATTTATCATTCTTTGCTCATTTAGTACTAAGAATGATCTAAAGTCTACCCAGTATTTATGTTGAAAGTAATCACTAACATTAAACGTACCTTTAGCCTTAGTATCTATCTTTCTTCTCTGATGTAAATAATCTAAACGGGAATCATTAAATACAGACGCTACTAGCTCAACTACCGATCTATCCCAATAAAATAAAATCTTATTTGGGTCGTACGGATAACACACTAACACATTCCTTTCTTTTAACTTATACATCAATCCCGGGCAATTGATTGACGGCTGTAAGCCATCCATTTCTCCTAAATTTTAAAATTAAAATTGAATTTTCAATTTTTGACTCACTTGAATCGTAAAGCCGTATCTAAAATAATGCGCAATACTAACCCCCGTAAAACCGATACCAGCCAAAATCGAACGACACAAGAGAATCTTCTCATGCAGGCTATAGAGAAGAACATCGTCGATAACCAATCCGGTCTTGGTGAATACGGACCCAAGATCGATAATATCGCTGAACAATGTCAGCGTGGTGAAGAGATTCATGAAAAGAATCGAGCTACCATTAGAAAATTAATTCTCGATAAAGAAGCCTTAAACAAGAGCTTAACCTCCATCTCTGCGCAAAACGTCGATTATTTGCAAAAGATTAGAGACCTTGAGGAATCTATTCGATCTGCCAACGACGTCAACATTAAATCTCGTGATGAACATATTCAACGTCTCAGTGATATGTTGAATGCTTCGCAAGAACGAAACAAAGGAACTTTAAAATTGTTAGAAGAGAAGGACAATATGATCGGAGCTCAAGATCGTTTAATCGGCGCCTTCCGTATCGTTCTTGAATCCCAGAAGGTCTGCATCGACAAAGAAGGATTCAAAGAACTCGCCAAGGAGTACGATCCTCAATATCGTAACCCTTACTTCCAGTTCGTCGATAAGATGCTCGCCATCCTTCATAAAATCGATGAATATCGTGGCTCCAAAGAGTATAACGAACTTGGGCAAGTTATCTACGCCAAAGACTACTTTTCTCGAAACCATTTTGAAGATAAGTGTAAGACACGTGCCTATTTCGGATACGTCAACGAGCTTCTTCTTTTCATCAACTCCTTGTTCATGATGCCCACCTCTGAGCATAAATTGACTCCCGAAGAAGTTCGTTTGAGACTTCTCGAATCCGTCAAGGAACAACCTCGAGCCTTGGTTGAAAAATTGGAGCATGAAACCGCCTCCTTACTCAAGAAAATGCGAGACGATGAGGAAGCAGCAGAGTTCGGCGCTAAGCTTGAAAAATCTCGTCCGAAACTCAAATCTCAAGAAACTGAAGTTCCGCAATCTACTCCAGACTTAGATTAGAAATGGAAGAAGAATATAATAAACGTCTTCTTATTCTTGAAGAAGCAGTTCATAAACTCGAAGTAAAATTGGAGAAAGCTATGACCGCTATTGAAGAGTTAAGTAGACTTTTTACTATATGGAGACGACAGACGACTCCAATTAAAACCCTTTAAAAAGGGACCATGTCTAGTACTGCCTTTTTTTGCGGATATGACAAGATATTATATATCGAAAAGCATAATCTTTTAAATGAACCTATCCCTAACATGCACGGATGGTTTCGAACCTCGCCTGAATCTTACGAAGATATTATGTTTTACTGTGATAACGGTATCATTATAACTATCGTCACCATCAATTATCCTCGGCCTCCCATTACCGCTCTCTATCGTTATCCACCCAGTACCAATTGGATTAATCATACTGAATCGATCGCCAAAGGTCTTTACCAGTATCATTATGCAGAGTGTAGAAACGTAGACCATTATTACGATGAAAAGGCCAAACTCCATTATTTCCCAACCATATCAATGGAGATACCTAAACCTCTTCCCATCGGACAAAAGGTTATTCCTAAGCAATCAGAACCAATTGTTTATATTCCAGTCGCTAAGATGATGAATCCTATTCTGGCAAACTCTATCACCGACGACTTTGCGAGTAATTTAGACTTTTGCTTCTAAAAAGGATGCATCCCTTCATAATCCATCTCTTTAGCCTCATTATCATCATTTTCATGTTCTTCGTCATGTTTTTAATTTTGAAAAACATACCTTAAAAATTTACTTCTTAGCAGGTATCTTTGCACCCGGTAAAGGGGTTGCTCCATTGAACTGTGTCGTCCATATATCCGCCATATCATTTTGACTTGTATAAGGCGTCCATACTGGAGGATTTCCAACGTAATGATCTCCAGTATAAACACCATCATCAATTCGTTTCGAGATACTTACTTGTAAAGCATTATTACTAAATTGGTATAAGGTAGGAACATTTGGATTGAGATTCTTGTACCATCCGTTTAACGACATCTTTTTTAATTATATAAAAAACAAACTAATAAATCAATTTATGTAATATTGGTATAATTATTCGGACTGAATTTAAATGTCGCATATAAATCAGCGAAAGTTAAGGTTTTTCCCGGCAACCCATCACCAGCTGTCCATTGCAACATAAATTGCCATAATCCATTATCGTAAGAATCTTGTACCACCAGAGTCCCGGCAAAGAGTAGTCGTACGTCCGGATTAGCATTCAACTCCTTGGTTGAAATTCTGGCAATATGTCCTACATAAACTCCAGCACGGAATAAGTCGATATCGTAGGTGAGAGTTTGGGTCTCCAGCACACCGCTCCATCCTACACCGCCTGTAATCTCTACCTCCATGAAACGAGTTTCCGCTCCCGATGTATTGGAGTTAGATAAGGCAGCGAAGGTATTGAAGGGGAATTTCTGAAAGATAACGGTTTGCGGATTTTCTTCGTTCACATAAACGAATTGATCGTAGGTTCCTCCCAAGGCAGCACCCGAACTGTTGGCGGCCGAGACGTCTTTATTGAGGGCAACTAAAGATTGAATTCCTAGAATAATATCCTTCACCGGAACAGAGACTAACGATAAGGGTTGGTAGGCCGCACTTTTGGTCGCACCGCTGTCGTCCACTATCGTCAAGAGATTCCCGTTCACCGCCGAACTAGCATCAGCAATCGTAATCACCTTGGTTCCACCAAACAAGATTTGATAAGGGAAGTCCCAGATGCCGTTCCCTAATGCATCGGTCGTAGCGATTTGTACGGCAGGTTGAGGAGCTGCAGCAGCAAAGAAGCTGGTCTTAGTTAAGCCATTGTTGCTCACCAAACCACTCGCAGTGGTTCCATTATCGATAAAGACCACTACACCGGCCGCCGCAGTCACTGTCAAAGTTCCATAATCACTAGGTAAAGTGACTGTGACTGAGGCAGCAACAGCTCCACCGGCCGTAATAGTAATGTTACCATCTACCATGGAGCTGCTCAAATCAACCGCCATCGCAGTATGTCCGGCCGTAAAGTTGATATCAACATTTCCCAAGATAGCATCACTCTGGAACTTCGCATCAATTGGTTGCGCGGCCGAGGAGTTGATGGTGATATTGTTCTCCATCACACATTGTCCAAAGATCAAAGAGCTTCCTCCGTTAATGGTTAAGGAATCTCCAAAGACACACATCAAGAAGAAGAGTTGGGTGGTCGGCTCCGCTGGGTCGGCGATGGTGGTAGCAGTGGAGAAGCTATCGATATCGAACAAGACGATGGCTCCGGGACAGACGCTGGTATCGATACTTGTTGGATTGTTTACGAAATTAATATTGCAGATGCATGATATGCTTGATGCTAAAGCAGCGGCTTGGAAGCTAATACCACCATCAAAGAGAGTCTGTGCCTTACTAAAGCCATAATAGGCGGCATTTAATAAGACATTTAAAGCCGTCGCGTATAATCCGGGACCGATCGAAATACCAGCACCGGACCCAAAAACGATTGGGGGTAAACTCGTATTAGCGCTGGCTACAGTTAATTTAGGATGGGTCACCGATCCATCATCTGCATCTGAACCTGACTTCTGAACCCAGCGCTGTAAGCCATCTGCGCTTTTATCCACAAATACTGTTGGGTTATTGTTCGTCACCGTATCGATACCGCCCGGACCACCACTCGCTACCGATAATCCAGTACCAAATTGTAAATAGCGTCTATTTGGCATAGAAGGATCACTAGCACTCATACCCTGTAAGTAGAATTTTGCATCCGTCGGAGCTCCACTACCTCCACCTCCACCTATTACGTCAGGATTTCCTGATAAACCTTTAAATGAAGACATCTTTTTATTCTTATAAATTGAATTCCATAATATCAATTTAATAAATAAAATAAAGAGTATGTCGTCACTTCATGATGATCTTACTGCAAATACACCTCATATGAGTGGAGGAGTTAATAAGTATAATAAAGATAATAGACAAGATACAAGTACTCAAAATCCTCCTGATACTTCAACAGGTCCTCCTCCCTTAAAAGGAGGAACTGAACGTCATAACGTTGATGGAGAAAGTGATATTAATCAAACTGGAACTTTTATTTCTGCTCAAAGAAATGCTGGTTATACCAATGTTCAGTTAGACGAAGCCTATCTTGATCAAAAGGGATTACATTTTCATACAGCTGACAGAAAAATCTATGAACAGCAAGTAGCTCAAGAGAAAGCCAATGCTAAGCAGAATTTGATCGATCGACGAGGTATTACTAAAGACGATGTTTTTAAATCTAATTGGTGGTCCGATCATCCTGACCCGTACGGTGCTCCCATTACTACACCCTATCAAGTCTGGGATTCCAATTATGGTCCAAGTATTGAAGCTAGATGGATGTGGGATACTCAACGTTACATTTCAGAAGATGCTAGTCGTTATGCCTCTTGGGTTCTTGCTGGAAATACTATATTAAAACAAGAGGAATTAGTTCAGGAATTTGCAAATACTCCTATTACTACTATCGATATGTGGAAATATAATACCAGTGGGAGTCCTAGTAGTCCGGGACCTCATGAAGGTCGTCAATTAACCCCTGAAGAATCAGCTCTATGGCAGTCTAATTGGGATGCTGCTTACGCCCAAGCAACTCAAGATGTTGCAATGCAGATTCCTGTTACTAAAGCAGGTTATGATACCAAGAAATGGTCTTCCAATCCTGATATTTATTATAACGATTTAAAGAAAACTCCTTGGGCTCTCGAAACAGCACGGGTTTATTGGATTACCGGTCGTTTTACAAAAGATCAGGCCTACAAATATCTCACCAAAGGACAATTCAATTCACCTAACAAGAAAGACTATCAAACTCAATGTGAAATTGAACCTTGGAATGGAAAATATGAAGACCTTCCACGTTATATTATCGATTATATTAAATGTTCCTTCGAGGATGGTATCGAAGAAATTAAAACTTTTATCGGTAAAGTCGCTGATTATGTTTATTATGGTGCAATCGTTGCTCTTATTCTTTTAGGTTGGTTTGCTTGGAATGAAAGAGCCGCTATCAAGTCAGCTACCCTTACTTCAGCCGATATAGCCGCTAATCTCATTCCCGGACGTCAATACTATAAGCTTAAGCAGCAAGTAGCTAAATCTCAAGGTATCTCTACCAAACAAGCCATTTATCAAGATATCGGACAAGCTACTAATCCGATCGGGCTTATAAAGAAAGTAACAAACGAATATACGACCCAAAATCCTAACTCTTTAACTGCTCAGATTGTCCCATCCATTACTGCCTCTAAATTAGCCGATATTGTTCCAGATATTGATTAAATTGATAAATCCTAACTTCATTCCTTTATTTAAAAATGATTAGAGCTCCTGTTAACACTCTCAAGCTTTATTCATGGTCTGCAGTCTATAATTCTACTGATAAATCTTATAACTATAAGAATCTCACCCTATTTAACGGTGAAACATTTAAATGGTTGCGTGTCAGAGCCTTTGATTTCGCTACCTCTAATAAGACCTTTGATAATGAAGTACTGGTTAATACCAATACTACTTCTCCTACCAATATTTTAGATGGCGACTATGATTCCTTAACCTTACCAGCTGTATTGCAGACCATCTTTGCTGCCAATTCGGTAGCTATTCCTCTTGCTACCAACGTTATCAGTATTGCATTTGCAGGAGCCGTTACTCTTAATATTTCTCAGTGGGGAATCCGTGCCAGAAGATTTTTAGGCGCTGGCGATGCCGATCTCTCGCTTCTCGGTGCCGGAACTATTACCTTTCCCTATGTCTGCAATCTGGGAGGCGACATGGAATATTCTTTCCAATTCTCTAATCATCTCAGCGATATCAATCCTGTTGTCGCTCTCGGTAATGCTAAGGTTTCACCTGAAATTCCTCCCGATCCTACTTTTGTTTTTACTGTTCCAGCCGATACAGATATGTCAGGATTTGTTTGTTATCGTCCTGAAAATTACATTATGAAAGCTCCTACCTCCAAGATTACCTCGACCTCTCTTGTTATTAAGGACCAATTCAATAACGTTCTTGATATGCGTGGTGCATGGTTTTTTATTCAGCTGGAGTTTTACGACGGCGATTATTTTTAATTTAATTAAAAATGCTTAGTAGTTGAACGTTAAGTCATTATTCAAGAAACCGCCCAACGGTACAGCAATCGCGGTATCCGGTAATGCTTGCTTGAAAGTAATGGTGTAATCAGTAAGCCAATCTACACCATACACATAAAACAAGTTGGTTCCAAAGACAGTACCCAAGTAATTCCACAAACTGGCATAATCACCAGATTTGCCGAACTCCGGGAAGAACTTTTTCTTCAACGAGAAGTAAGCAAATTTGGACAAACCATAAATGCCTGCACGTTTGATATTTTCTTCATCAATAGACGGCATGCTCTCCGTGCGAATAGCCATCGCTCCGAATAAGGACAACGCATCCTTTCCTACGCGTTTCCAATCGAAATCAGCAAAATAAGAATCAGTCATAAGTTTTATTTTTCTATAAATTGAAATCACATAAATCAATTTATAGAAAAATAAAACTTACGATATGGCAACAAAAGATAACTTCTCTAATCCAGATAGCGAGCAAATCGCTCTCATCGATAAGATTACCAACGAGTACGCTACCGATATTTTCGATATCGCGAACGGGAATAAGTTGGTTCGTCAATCTATTCCTGTGACGCAAATCTGGAATACCATCAGTCCCATGAAGGATCCCACCTTTGCGGCTACTACTGATGGAGGTAACATTCAATTCCAAATCTCCCAAGGCTCCTTTGCCTTACAGGAGATGATTTCGCGGATTTATTTTACTTTATCCGCTGGTGTCACTCCCTGTCCTTTGGCACCCTACTTCTGGTACAACAAGTTCTCCGTTGTACAAGGAACGACCGTCATCATCAAGGAAATCAATCCGCAGGATGGCTTTGTGACTTGGCTCTTTGAAAATTTGCCTACCGAGCTTCAAAATTGGCTCGTCGACCTTGCCGCCGATCAGACTACCGCGGTGGGTGGTACCGTGGAGCAAATCATGGTCTGGCCTCTCTACTTCATCTCCGAGCTTCTCACTGGTATTGCTCGTCCTCCCGTTCCATGCGATAATTTCGCTAGTCCCATGATCGTCAACTTCACTCCTCTCGCCATCAATAAGTGGTGTACCGCCGTCTCCTTTGCCGGTGCTACCGCCACTATGGCCATTACCACCTACCTCAAGAAAGTCTGCTACGATCCGCGCATTACTTCTCCTACCGTTTGGCAATGTGCTATGAAGGTACCAGTCTTTACGGACGCCAACACCCAAAACTACACCGACGGTGCCTTCAAAACCGTTGGTGTCGTACCCTCCAACGTTCTCATCTCCTCCGAACTCTACTTCTACATGCGTAACGCTAACCAAATGCTTACCACCGCAGGAGGAAACGACTATCTTCATGGTCAATTACCTGATGAGTTCCTTTGGCTTCCCATCGGTACTGCCCAGAACGAAGGTATGACCTCTAAGGGCATGGTCAAAGTCTTCATGCGTTCTCAGGAGCTCAAAGGAAACTTCTACAATCCTTCTACTACCACATCCTCCCTCAGCCTCAACACCTCTGAGAACAACTTTTCTTATGGTTTCGGTCCCAAGAACACCGTCCAAGATTTATTGGCCCTTTACCAATTCAAAGGTGGACAAGATAAGAGTGTCATGAAGCTCAAGTTTAATACCATTCCCGGTGGTTCTGGAACCGTCACCGCTCTTACCATCTGCGTCATGCTTTTGGAGATGCGAAATGGACAAATCTTCTTCGTTCCGGGCTCTCTTACCTATTAAGTTTTTTATTACTTTTTCTTTTTTAATTAAATTAAAAACTTTAAGTCGGTACTTGTTTGGAATCAGAAACATTACGCGTCGTATCTTCTTCGCCATAGGCAATCTTACCAATCTTGTCAGCAAACTCCAAGGCTAACGGTAATGCGAATACGTAGTTCTTCGTACGAGGATATTTCGGATAAACCATCACTTGATCGGGCTTACCCAAAGTCTCCAATTTGTAAATCGAAGGGCCCTTCGTAATGATTTCGAAAGTCTTCTCCTTACGTCCGATAGCAACCTCGCCAAACGTAACAACTTTACCCGCAGTCATTTCATCTAACGACTCTAAAGTAGAGGTTAACTTCTTCAAATCCTTATTAAAGATAGTTACGCCATCAATTTCAAGACCTTCCTTTAAAACTGATATCTTCAATAATAACTCGTTATCATCTAAAACTTCAAATATGAATAACATTTTTTATTCATATAAAAATGAAAAAAGAATAATCAATATATTTATAAGTAAAAATATCCGAATAATTAACTAAAATGGCTAGACCTAAAGGATCAAAGAATAAACCCAAAGATGGACCCCTTAAATTTAACGAATCGTCGCTCTCAGCTCAGTTAGAAGCTATTACTTTAGGACCTGTGAAGGCTGAAGTAAATGAGCCGACGAAGAATACCTCTAAAGCTACAAAAGCTAATGTTGGTAAAGGCAGAGCAGAAGGCTCCCGTAAAGCACTCTCTAATGCTCGAGAGGAAAGAGCTCAAGAGTATGCAGGAGTCAGCACTACAACCGGTTCGCGTAACGCTGTCATGATCCGATTCGGTCATAAGAGCGATTCACCTAATTCGATTGTAAAATATACGTCGAAAGAAGCATTGAAGGATAAAGTGGGTGATAATTACAAGGTAACCGTGACCAAAATTGCCACCGTGACTAAGAAGACTAAAGCTGAAGTCGATGCTGAAAAGCACGGTGAATCTATTCTTCAAGGAGCTTGGGATGCCGTCAACAAGAAGTATCCCAATGAAAGTGGAGAATTCCGTCGAAAGAAAGTCCAACAACTTCTCAAGAAAGGCAAAGAAAAGGGAATTCTCAAAATGAAGAAGTAAGTTTTTTAATTTGGTTTGACCTCTTGAGCCACATTACTCGCTGTAGTAGGTTTCTTTTCTTCTAAAAATACTTTATAAAATAAGTATCCTCCACCTATCAATAATAAAGTATTACCTAAACTTGATTCCTTCTTTTCTTTAGCTGCTGCTGGTGCTTCTGCCGGTGCCGGGGGTGGTGCTGGAGTTGTCGATTGATTTTCCATTTTTTATATTTTTTATTATTTAAAAATAATAAATCAATCTACTTAACCGTATTATACGGAATCGGGGATACTGCAGGTACTTCGGTAAGTCTCACATAATGTCCCTTATGCTTCTTTCCAAAGAATAATTTCATTTCATCTCGAATTGCTTTAGGAGGTACCGTATAGCTATTAATCGGATTCTTATCCATAATAACTTGGATCGGCTTGTAGACCGGAGTACTCGGAGTCTCTAAGTTTTGGACAAATTCTCGATTACGAGCCTTCACCAAATCGTTGACGTTATTGGTTAACATAGCTACTTCGCTTTCGATATTATCAATGTATACTTTATGGTCAATTAAACCAGTACTACACATGTCGACGTCAGTATTGAGTCTCTCAATCTGCTCACCTACATAATTGGCATAATCCTTTACTATCTTACGAATTTCCTCCTGTTCTTCCTTAATGACTGGTTTTACCAAATCAACAACCATCGGTAATTTCGATTTGATATTCGTAATCTCTTCCTTCAAATCACGAATATTTGACGTCAATAACTTACCGTCATTGTCGTAAGTTACACCTAACAAATCAAACAAATTGTTTAATTCGGTATCGAAAGTAACTTGGGTTAAATCGCCAAGCGCTTCATCGATTCTTTCTACGTCTTTCTTTAACAATTCCATATTCGTTACTACGTTATTTAATAAGCTAACGTTATAATTATTCTGCTTACTGAGGTAATTCATCACAGCATCCAAATTAATCTGTTGTGCACCTACATTGATAGTAATACCATGCGTAGAATTTGAAATCAAATTCTCAAGTCTTTCCATCTTTTGATGTAAGTTCAACACGATGTTAGGTTGAATTTGTTGCTTCTTCAAAGCTTCAATTTCTTTTTCTTGGGCGGTAATTTTAGCTTCCATTGCAGCGAATCTTTCTAATATTTCGATCTGAGTCGACATCTTTAACTTCTTTTAAAATAAATGGTTCAAAATTTTAAAATTCAATTTTTAAATTTTAAAATTTGGATGGTGATTTTTACAATCGCGCGGAGCGCGTGATCCCCGGCCCGCCTATATGTATTTTTCTAATGTTATACATATAGGCGGGCCCCGCGCGCCAATTTCAGACGCGTCTGAAATTGGCGCGCTAAGCAAAATCAGGCAGAACCATTCAGTACCATCAGAATATAATCGGTTTAAAAAGCCCAAATTGATTTAAAAAGTTTTAATAAATAAAATATGAAAACATGGACGAAAAACAGATTGAAGACGGTGAAATCGATCAAAATCATATCGTGGAAGGTGTGGAAAAAGTAATCGAAGAACCGATTGTGAAAGATGAAGAAGTACCTTTGAAAGATAATAAAAGTAATCCTCTTAAAGACAAATTAACTGGAGCAGTTTTAGAAGGGTTTGTTAAGGTTTTAGCTGAACAATGTATT
>Ga0153916_10001290_pt1 | contig 17829 bp, 17 predicted proteins | sample Opewatmetagenome_FD_109642 | JGI IMG/M metagenome (GOLD analysis project Ga0153916, IMG submission 109642) | Freshwater wetland microbial communities from Ohio, USA - Open water 3 Core 3 Depth 4 metaG | ecosystem: Environmental > Aquatic > Freshwater > Wetlands | place: USA: Ohio, Lake Erie... | reverse complement strand
TGCCGCCGATCGCGACGCAGGGGATTTCGAACAGGGTCGACCACCAGGCGAGGATCGACGGATCGGGGCGGTGGCTGACCTCCTTGGTGGTGGTCGGGTAGAAGGCGCCGAAGGCGACATAGTCGACCCCCGCCTCGCCCGCTTCCATCGCGAGATGGCGGCTGTCGTGGCAGGTGACGCCGATCTGGCCCGAAGGCCCGAGCAGGCGGCGCGCCTCGCGCGGGTCGCCGTCGCCCTGGCCGAGATGGACGCCGTCGGCGCCGAGCTCGGCGGCGAGGTCCATGCGATCGTTGAGGATGAAGGCGACGTCATGCGCCGCGCAGACCGGCATCAGCGCGCGTGCCGCCGCGCGAATCTCGTCGTCGCTCGCGTCCTTGAGCCTGAGCTGGAACGCCGCCACCGGCCCGGCATCGAGCGCGGCGGCGAGCGTATCGGCGAAATCCGGCGCGATGACCGGCGGCGAGATCAGGTAAAGCTGGCAAGGCGGCCGTGGCTGCCGCTTGAACCGCTCGGCGAAGTGCGGATCGAGGGGGATGTTGTTGTCGTCTTCGTCGGTCATGCCAGCCAATCCTCAATGCCCCTCGCCCGCTTGCGGGAGAGGGAGGGGCCCGTCGCGCCGGCTCCTTCTCCCGCTTGCGGGAGAGGGTGAGGGACGCGGGCCGAAGGCGCGCGCAACCGCGCTCGCCCCCTCACCCCAACCCTCTCCCGCAAGCGGGAGAAGGAGCCGTTGTTATTCCTCGCCCTTGTAGATGCGGACCAACTTGTCGAGCATCGCCAGCGCCTCGCCGCGTTCGCGCTGGAAGGTGTTGCGGCCGATGATCGAGCCGTTGCCGCCGCCGTCGCGGATGTCGCGGGCGTCCTGATAGACCGCATCCGCGCCCTTGGCCGCGCCGCCGGAGAAGACGACGATGCGGCGGCCGTTGAAGCAGCTCTGAACGACATGGCGGACGCGGTCCGACTGCTGCGACCAGTCGCCGCCTTCATAGGCCTTCCTGGCGTCCTTCTGCTCGATATGGTTGGACGGCAGCTTCACCTTGATGATGTGCGCGCCGATCAGCGCCGCCATGTGCGCGGCATAGGCGCCGACGTCGAGCGCCAGCTCGCCCTCTTTCGAGATGTCGCCGCCGCGCGGATAGGACCAGACGACGGTGGCGATGCCGACCGATTTGGCTTCCGCCGAAAGCTCGCGGATTTCCTCGATCTGCTCGAGGACATGGTCCGAGCCCGGATAGATGGTGAAGCCGATCGCGGCGCAGCCCAGGCGGAGCGCGTCGTCGACGCTGGCGGTCACCGCCTGGTCGATGCTGGTCGCCCACGAGTTCGAGCTGTTGACCTTGAGGATCGTCGGGATCTGGCCGGCGAAGGTGTCGGCGCCCGCCTCCAGCATGCCGAGCGGCGCGGCATAGGCCGACAGGCCGGCGTCGATCGCGAGCTGGTAATGATAATGGGGGTCGTAGGCCGGCGGGTTGACCGCGAAGCTGCGCGCCGGGCCATGCTCGAAGCCCTGATCGACCGGCAGGATGATCAGCTTGCCGGTGCCGCCGAGGCGGCCCTGGGTGAGGATGCGCGCGAGATTGGCCTTGGTGCCGGGATTGTCGCTTTCATACCAGGAGAGGATATTCTTGACGGTTGGTGTGAAGCTCATGACCTGACTCCTGAATAAGATTAGCGTTTAAGGGCCTCGACCCCGGGGAGCTGCTTGCCTTCCATCCATTCGAGGAACGCGCCGCCGGCGGTTGAAACGAAAGTGAAATCCTCTGCTACACCAGCCTGGTTCAAGGCGGCAACGGTATCGCCGCCGCCCGCCACCGAGGCCAGCGAGCCATCCCTGGTGAGCGCCGCCGCGGTGCGCGCCAGCGCCACGGTGGCGGCATCGAAGGGCGGCGTTTCGAACGCGCCGAGGGGGCCGTTCCACACCAGGGTCCGGCAGGTCTTCAGCGCATCGGCCAGCGCCTCGACCGCGGCGGGGCCGATGTCGAGGATCATCTCGTCGGGGGCGACCTCATGGACATTGACGGTGCGGACCGGCGGATTGGCGCGGAATTCCTTCGCCACCACCACGTCATAGGGCAGATGCACGGTGCAATTGGCGGCCTCGGCGCGATCGAGGATGGAACGCGCGGTATCGGCCAGATCATGCTCGCACAAAGACTTGCCGACATCGACGCCGCGCGCCGCGAGGAAGGTGTTGGCCATGCCGCCGCCGATGATCAGATGATCGACCTTTTCGACGAGGTTGGTGAGCACATCGAGCTTGGTCGAGACCTTGGCGCCGCCGACCACCGCGGCGACCGGGCGCTCCGGATTGCCGAGCGCCTTCTGCAGCGCCTCAAGCTCGGCCTGCATCGACCGTCCGGCATAAGCGGGCAGCCGGTGCGCCAGCCCCTCGGTCGAGGCATGGGCGCGGTGCGCGGCGGAAAAGGCGTCGTTGACGTAGAGATCGCCGAGCCTGGCCATCGCATCGGCGAGCGCCGGGTCGTTCTTTTCCTCGCCGGCGTGGAAGCGGGTGTTTTCGAGCACCGCGATCGATCCCGGCTGGAGCGCCGCGACCGCGGCTTCGGCCTCGGGGCCGCAGCAATCGGCGATGAAGGCCACCGGCCGGCCGAGCACCCCGGCCAGCACCGCGACCACAGGCCTCAGCGACATCGACGGTTCAACCTTGCCCTTGGGACGCCCGAAATGGGCGAGCAGCAGCACGATCGCGCCGGCATCCGCCAGCTCGGTGATCGTCGGCACCGTCGCCGAGAGACGCGTGCCGTCCGACACCTTCCCGTCCACCATCGGCACGTTGAGATCGACCCGGACCAGCACGCGCTTGCCGTTTACGTTGCCAATGTCGTCGAGCGTGCGAAAAGCCATGATTGCGATCTTGTCCTCACCCCGCGCTTCGCGGGTTTCCCATCATTGTCATTCCCGCGAAAGCGGGAATCCAGATCCAGCGCCGCCCTGGATTCCCGCTTTCGCGGGAATGACAGAGCAGGTGAAGGGCCTAGAGCAGCCGTCCGATCACGCCGGCGGTGTCGACCATGCGGTTCGAGAAGCCCCATTCATTGTCGTACCAGGAGACGACGCGGACGAGCTTGCCTTCCAGCACCGCGGTTTCGAGGCTGTCGACGGTCGACGAGGCCGGATTGTGGTTATAGTCGATCGAGACCAGAGGCTCGTCGCTGTAAGCGAGGATGCCCTTGAGCGGGCCTGAGGTCGCGGCCTGCTTCAGCGCGGCGTTGACTTCTTCAACCGTGGTGTCGCGCTTCGGGGTGAAGGTGAGGTCGATCAGGCTGACGTTCGGGGTCGGCACGCGCACCGCCGAGCCGTCGAGCTTGCCCTTCAGTTCGGGCAGAACCTCACCCACCGCGCGCGCCGCGCCGGTGGTGGTCGGGATCATCGACATCCCCGCGGCGCGCGCGCGGCGCATGTCGCTGTGGATCTGGTCGAGGATCTTCTGATCGTTGGTGTAGGCGTGGATGGTGGTCATCAGGCCGCGCTCGATGCCGACCAGATCGTTCATCACCTTGGCGACCGGCGCCAGGCAGTTGGTGGTGCACGAGGCGTTCGAGACGATCTTGTGATCGGCGGTCAGCTTGTCGTGGTTGACGCCATAGACCACCGTCAGGTCGACGCCCTTGGCCGGGGCGGAGATCAGCACGCGCTTGGCGCCTGCGGTCAGATGCTTGCCGGCGCTGTCCTTGTCGGTGAAGAAGCCGGTGCATTCCAGCGCGATGTCGATGCCGTTGGCGGCGTGCGGCAGATTGGCCGGATCGCGCTCGGCGGTGACATGGATGCGCTTGCCGTCGATGATCAGATCATTGCCGTCGGCGACGACCGTGCCGGGATAGGCGCCGTGGACCGAGTCACGCTTGAACAGCAAGGCGTTGGACTTGGCGTCGGCGAGATCGTTGATCGCCACCAGCTCCAGTCCGCAATCGGGGCGCTCGAGGATCGCCCGCGCCACCAGCCGGCCGATGCGGCCAAAGCCATTGATTGCAACCTTCACTGCCATGATCTTGCTCCTCAGCGTTTAAGATGTGCGAGAACCCGTGCCGCGATCTGCGGCGGGGTCAACCCGAAATGTTCATACAAGGCTTCCGCCGGCGCCGATATGCCGAAGGCATCGATGCCGAAGCGCAGGCCGTCGAGACCGGTGTAACGCTCCCAGCCGATGGTGGCGCCCGCCTCGATCGAGACGCGCAGCACGCCATCGGGAAGGATGTCGCGGCGATAGGCCTCCGGCTGGGCGTCGAACAGCTCCCACGACGGCATCGACACCACGTCCGCGCCGAAGCCCTGGACTTCCAGCGTTTCGGCGACGCCCATCGCAATCTCGACCTCCGAGCCGGTGGCGATCAGCACCAGCTTGCGCGGCGCGGCGGCGCTGCGCATCCGGTAGGCGCCCTTCGCGCAGAGATTCTCGGACGCCTCGGTGCGCAGCTGCGGCAGATTCTGGCGGGACAGCGCGAGCAGCGACGGGCCCTTGGCGTTCGCCAGCGACAGCTGCCAGCATTCGGCGGTCTCGACCGCGTCGCAGGGGCGGAACACCGCGAGATTGGGCATCACCCGCAGGCTCATCAGATGCTCGATCGGCTGATGGGTCGGGCCATCCTCGCCGAGCCCGATCGAATCATGGGTCATCACATAGACGACGCGGGCATGCTGGAGCGCCGACAGCCGGATCGCCGGGCGGCAATAATCGGAGAACACCAGGAAGGTGCCGCCATAGGGAATAACGCCGCCGTGCAGCGCCATGCCGTTCATCGCCGCGGCCATGCCGAATTCGCGGATGCCGTAATAAACATAGCGGCCGGCATAATCATCGGCCGTGAACGGCGTGGTCGAATTGGTCTTGGTGTTGTTGGAGCCGGTGAGATCGGCCGAACCGCCGATGGTTTCGGGCAGCGCCGCGTTGATCGCGCCCAGCGCCATTTCGGACGCCTTGCGGGTGGCGACCTTCTGCGGATTGGCGATCAGGCCGGCGATGTGCGCCTTGAGGCCATCGTCGGCGGGAAGCGCGCCGCGCATCCGGCGCTCGAACTCGGTACGCTCGGGGTTTGCGCCAAGCCGCTGGTCCCAGGCGGCGACATCGGCCTTGGAGCGTTTGCCGGCTTCGGCCCAGGCGGCGCGGATGTCGGCGGGAATCTCGAACGGCGCCGAGGTCCAGCCCAGCTTCGCGCGGGCGCCGGCAACCTCGTCGGCGCCCAGCGGCGAGCCGTGGGTGGCCGACGTGCCCGCCTTGGTCGGCGCGCCATAGCCGATCGTCGTCCGGCAGGCGACCAGCGACGGGCGCGGATCGGCGAGCGCGGCGTCGATCGCGCGGGCGATGTCGGCGGGATCATGGCCGTCGCAGGCGACGGTGTGCCATCCGGCGGCCTGATAGCGCGCCGGGATGTTTTCGCTGGTCGACAATGCGGTCGAGCCGTCGATGGTGATGCGGTTGTCGTCCCACAGCACGATCATCCGGCCGAGCTTCAGATGCCCGGCAAGGCCGATCGCCTCATGGTTGATGCCTTCCATCAGGCAGCCGTCGCCGGCGATCACCCAGGTGCGGTGATCGACCAGATCGTCGCCGAACACGGCATTGAGGTGCCGCTCTGCCATCGCCATGCCGACCGCCATCGCCAGCCCCTGGCCCAGCGGGCCGGTGGTGGTTTCGAGGCCGGGAAGCTCATGCGCCTCGGGATGGCCGGCGCACGGGCTGGTGAGCTGGCGGAAATTGCGGATGTCGTCCATCGTCGGACGTTCGTAGCCGGTGAGGTTGAGCAGCGCGTAGATCAGCATCGATCCATGCCCGGCCGATAGCACGAAGCGGTCGCGGTCGGCCCAGTCGGGGCGCTGGGGATCATGCTTCAGATAACGGGTCCAGAGAACGGTACCGACATCGGCCATGCCCATCGGCATGCCGGGGTGGCCGCTGTTGGCGGCCTGAACTGCATCCATGGCAAGCGCGCGAATCGCGTTCGCCATATCCTCATGTGCGACGGTCATGCGGCGCTTTCGATCAAGACTTCGGGAACGCGCCGACTCAGAAGCGCCAGCGCGCGCGCACCCTGTCCACGAAAGTCCCAACCGTCAACCTCTGCGTGCACAGGCCGCAAATCCTTGCCTTGGACAAGCTGCTGGACTCAGCGTGCGCTCTCCCCCTATTCTTCGCACGGGAGATGAGCCCGATGGACCAACCATCCTCAAACCAATCGATAATTCGGCTGCAGTCGTCAATCGGGCGACTCGAATCCCTGATCAAGGGGCTCGACGCGCGCCTGGCGGCGCCGGCAACCGAGACCGTCGATGCCGATCGCTACCGCGCGCTGGAGGCACGCCACCAGCTGCTGCGCTCGCGGGTCGAGGCGGCGATCGCCGGCATCGACCGCCTCACCGACCTGTCGAGGGAGGAATAGCGATGGCCCAGATCGACGTGGTGATCGCCAATCGCCGCTATGCCATCGCCTGCAAGAACGGCGAGGAGGAGCATCTGCTGCGGCTGGCGGCGATGATCGACCGGCAGGCCGGCCAGGCCGCCGAAGCGCTCGGCACGATGCCGGAGAACCGCCAATTGCTGATGGCGGCGCTGTTGATCGCCGACGAACTGGTCGAGGCGCGCGGCGCGACCGTGCCCCTGCCGCAACCCGCCGCTGCCCCCGAGTCCGGCCCGCCGCGGCCCGACCCGGCGATCGACCGCGCGGTGGGCGCGCTCGCCGACCGCATCGACGCCCTCTGCGAGGCCCTTGAGAAGCGGCTCGCAAGCGCCTAGATAGGTGGAGGCGGGCACTGCCCGGTACGAGCTTTAGCGAACATCCCTGAGGCGATATCAACATCCACGGGAGCTGTCCCTGAACAGATCCAGGTCTGATTTAAACGGCGCCCACCTGACGTTACTGGCGTCAGAGGATATTCCGGCCAACGGCCACGGCGGTCCCGCCACCGCACCGCATCCCGACAAGGCAAGGCTGCGCGCCGAGCTGCGCGCGCGCCGCCGGGCGTTCGTCGCGGCGATGAGCCCTGAAGAACGCGCCGAGAAGACGCAGGCGCTGTGCGCACAGCTATATCCGCACATCGGCGACGCCCGCGTGGTCGCCGGCTATCTCGCCCTCGGCGACGAGGCCGATCCCGCGCCGCTGCTCGAACGGCTTGCCGCCGAAGGCCGCGAGATCGCGCTGCCGATCGTCATCAGCCGCAAGCATCCCCTGAAATTCGTCAAATGGCGGGCGGGCGATCCGCTGCAGCCGGGCCAGCTCGGCGTCCTGCAGCCGAGCCCCAACGCGCCCGAGCTTGTCCCCGAGCTGTTCATCACCCCGCTGACCGGGTTCACCCGCGCGATGGGCCGCATCGGCCAGGGCGCGGCGCATTACGACCGCGCCTTCGCCGCCCATCCGGCAGCGCGGCGCATCGGCTTCGCCTGGTCGGTCCAGGAGGTCGATACCCTCCCCGCCGACCCGTGGGACGCGCCGCTCCACGCGGTCGCCACCGAGCGCGAGTGGATCGAGCCGGTTTCGTCATGAAGCCGACCTGGCGCAAGCCCGTGGGCGTGCTGAGCATGGTCGTGGGGCTGATCCTCTATTCGGCTTTGATCGTGGCCTTTTCCGGCCCGCTTGGAACCCTGCCCGCGCTGGCGCAGGCGCCGATCTACCTGATTCTCGGGATTCTCTGGATCTTGCCGCTGAAGCCGCTGTTGCGCTGGATGGAAACAGGGAAATGGCGCGAGTGACGGGACTTGAACCCGCGACCTCCGGCGTGACAGGCCGGCGCTCTAACCAACTGAGCTACACCCGCTTTTGAAGCGTGAGGCGCCGTCCCTAGGCGAGGGCTCAGACGGTGTCAAGCGGCGCTTAAGCGTCTTCTTCATGGCGATCGGCGAGCGTCCGGTCCTCGAATAGAAAGCCCGCGATATCGGGCCGCCCGGCGCTGTCGAGCAGCACCTTCATCATGATCAGGAGCGGCACCGACAGCAAAGCGCCGATGGTGCCCCACACCCAGCCCCAGTAGCTCAAGGCGATCAGGATGAAGAGCGGATTGATGGTCAGCCGCTGGCCGACGATCATCGGCGTCACGATGTTCGCCTCAAGCGCGTGGATGGCGACGAAAGCGCCCGCGGGAATCAACCCGGCGGACAGATCGTCGAAGGTCAGCACCCCGCCGAAAGCGAGCACGGCGGTGGTCGCGATCGGCCCGACATAGGGCACGAAATTCAAGAGCGCCGCGATGCCGCCCCACATCATCGGCGAGGGCATGCCCAGCAATCCCACCACCAGGGCGACGACCGCGCCCATCATCAGATTGATGACCGTGATCGTCCCGATATAGGCGGCGGTCGAATCAACGACGGTGCGAATCGTCCGCGCCATGCGGAGCGACCGGTGGGTATGATCGTGTGACCGATGCGATCGTCTGCGCATCTTCGAATAGGTGGCGAGAAAGAAATAGATCAGCAGCAGGCCGAACAGCATCTGGAGCAGGGCCGCCGGGGCCGAGGTCGCCAGCAGGTCGACCAGCGAATTGGGCGTTTCGATGGTCACCGCCTGCGGCGCGCGCACGGCGCGGCGTTCGTCGAGCAGCGTCGAGAACTGATCGACGAAGCGCTGCAGCGCCGAATAGGCATCGAGCAGCGGCGCCAGCTTCAGCCGCAGATGGCCGAGCCGTTCGGGCACCAGGGTCAGCCAGTTGCTCGCCGGAACGACGATCGCCGCCAGCGCGGCGTTGGCGACCAGCAGGAAACCGCTGACGCACAGGAAGGCGGCGAGCGGCGGCGGCACGCGATGCCGCTCCAGCCATTCGAGCGACGGCACCAGCACGATCGCGACGACCAAAGCGGTCACCAAAGGCAGGAAAAACACCGCCCCCGCGCGCAGCGCGAACGGCAGCGCCAGCAGCAACCCGGCGCCGACCAGCAGGTTCAGCGATGAAAGCAGGCGGTCGCGGCGGAAGGATTCGCCCTCTTCCTCGTGATGGGGCGCGGCTTCCAGCTTTTCCAACTCGCCGGGATGAGACATGGCGTTCCCCCTTGCCGCGCAGGCGGTGCGATGTCCCGACCTTCAAGGATCAGGACAAAGAGCCTGTGGTGCCCCTGGCCCGACTCGAACGGGCACTCCTTGCGGAACTCGATTTTGAGTCGAGCGCGTCTACCAATTCCGCCACAGGGGCACGATCCCATGCCTTAGGGTTCAGACCTGTTCCTCGCAAGAGGCTGTATTGCTTCAAATGACCCCCGCCCTTGCCAGCGGCGTCGGTTTGTCCCAAATCGCGGCGATGGCATCCCCTCCCCGCCCGAAATCCGCGCCCGAAGGCCAGCGAATCGCAAAGCTTCTCGCCCGCGCCGGAATCGCTTCCCGCCGCGAGATCGAACGGATGATCGCCGACGGCCGCATCGCCATCGACGACAAGCCGGTGACCACGCCGGCGACCATCCTCACCTCGCTGAAGGGCGTCACGGTGGACGGCAAGCCGGTGCGCCCGCCGGTTTCGGCCCGCGTCTTCCTGTTCCACAAGCCGATCGGCGTGCTGACCACCGAGCGCGATCCCAAGGGCCGCCCGACCATCTATGACCGGCTGCCCAAGGACCTGCCGCGGGTGATGCCGGTCGGCCGCCTCGACATGAACACCGAGGGGCTTTTGCTGCTCACCACCGATGGCGAATTGAAGCGCGCGCTGGAACTGCCGTCCTCGGGCGTCACCCGCACCTATCGCGCCCGGGTGTTCGGCGAAATCAGCCAGGCGCAGCTCGAGGACCTGATCGAGGGCATCGAGATCGAGGGCGTCCGCTACGGTTCGATCGACGCCAATCTGGAGCGGCGCACCGGGCGCAATTGCTGGGTCGAGATGAAACTGACCGAGGGCAAGAACCGCGAGGTCCGCCGCGTTCTGGAACATTTCGATCTCAAGGTCTCGCGCCTGATCCGCACCGCTTACGGCCCCTTCGTGCTCGGCGATCTCGCGCCGGGCCAGGTCGTCGAGGCGCCCGCCCAGCAGGTCGCCGAACTGAGAAAGAGCCTGCGGTGAAGCCCCTCCCTTCGGGTTGCGCGCCATGCGCATAATCGCCGGCGAATGGCGCGGCCGCCCGCTGGTCGCGCCGGCAGGAAGCGCCACCCGCCCGACCAGCGACCGCGCCCGCGAGGCCCTGTTCTCGATGCTCGCCAGCCGCCTCGGCAGTTTCGAGGGGCTGCGCGTCGCCGATCTCTTCGCCGGATCCGGGGCCCTGGGGCTTGAGGCGCTGTCACGCGGCGCGGGGCATTGCAGCTTCGTCGAGCAGGACCGTGCCGCGATCACCGCGTTGAAGACCAATATCGAGCGGCTGGGCGCCGGCGGCCGGACCGAGGTGCGCGCCAGCTCGGTGCTGTCGCTGGGCCACGCGACCCAGCCGTTCGACCTCCTCCTCCTCGACCCGCCTTTCGGCACCGGCGCGGGCGCCGTCGCGCTCGACAAGCTCGCGCGCCAGGGCTGGGCCGCGCCGGGCGCCTGGGCCAGCGTCGAAACCGGACGCGACGAGAAGGTCGAGGTCAAGGGTTGGACGATCGACGCCGAACGCGTCTACGGCAAGGCCAAGCTGACGCTGCTCACCTATTCAGGGTAAACGGACGCTCACGTCAGCACGAGCTTCGCGCCGGCTATGATGAGAACGATGCCCAGCGCCTGGAGCAGGCGCGCCGTCGGCAGGCGCGCAACCCCGAAATTGGTGCCGATCGCCGCGCCAACCGCGACGGCGGCGATGAAATAGGGCAGTTCGGCCGGCAGCCGGCCGACGCTCGACAGGTTGCCAGCAAGCCCAGAGAGCGAATTGCTGAGAATGAACACCGCGGCGATTCCGCTGGCGAGCCGCGGCGGCGCCCAGCCGAAGAAGATCAGCAGCGGGCTGAGGAAGATGCCGCCGCCGGTTCCGGTGAGCCCCGACAAGAGGCCGATCGCGCCGCCGCTCGCCAGGCTCGCGGCGATCGGGGGACGGCTGATCGCGGCTTGCGATCCAAGCGGCCGGGGCCAGAGCAGGCGCGCCCCGGCGAGCAGCAGCACGCCGCCGACCAGCGGCCGGTAGAGCTCCGGCGGGACATGCAGCCGCCCGCCGAGAAAGGCGAGCGGCAGCGCGCCAAGCACGAACGGCAGCGCGAGCCGCAGATCGAACTGCCCGGCGCGGATGAACCGCCAGGAGGTGAAGCTCGCGACCAGGATGTTGAGCACCAAAGCGGTCGGCCGCATCGTCTCGGGCGCGATGCTGAACAGCGCCATGATGGCGAGATAGGCGGATGCGCCCGCATGCCCCACGGCAGTGTAGAGCATTGCGCCGACACACATCAAAGCGGCGATGATGGCTATGGTTTGACCGTCCATGCCGCCTCTTGGCAGACAGTCGGGCCCGAGGCCAGAGGCCGTGGATGGGGAGCGGACGAACGCTGCCTGAACGTCCGCCCTCCCCGAAGGCTCAGGCGGCCCGGGCGTAGAGCCGCGCTTCCTGCGACATCAGGATATCGGCCAGGAACCAGAAGGCCTGGCCCCAGGCGTCGAGCACCTGGTCGTTGACGGCATCGCCAAGAACATCCTTGATCGCCGGCAGCAGCGCCTTGGCCACCGCCGGATAATGCTCGGGCCGGACCCCGGTTTCGACGTGGCGCGCCACCATCCGTTCGACCGCCGCGTTGAGCGCGCCCAGATTGTCGATATTCTTGGCATAAGCGAGGATCGAAGCCGCGAGCCGCTTCGGCTGTTCGCCCGATTCCTGGGCGGCCTGATCGAACAGTTTCTTGATTTCGGGATCGGCGAAAAGTCGCTCGTACATGCGGGTCGTGATCGCGACGCCATGCTGCTGCAAAGCCGGAGCGGTGGATTTGACGATGGCGATCGTCTCCGGCGACAAAGATTGATTCACGCTGAGTTTCTCCCTGTTGATCTGCTTGTTGGATAATATGCAGCAAAAATGCTCATATTACCGGCCGGGCGATATGCAACCGGGATTAAGGTTGTGTGAAACCTTCATGGGGAATGGCGCGCGTCGCTGCCGGGACGTGAAAACCCGCGCGCATTGGACGGGATCGCAAAAAACAAGGGCCCGCAATGCGAGCCCTTGTTCATGGGATGGATTGCGCCGCCTACGGCACAACCGCGCCGATCGTTCAGGCGATAGCCAGTCTGCGCCGACGCATCGCCGCCCCGACCAGGCCGAAACCGGCGATCATCATCAGCCAGCTCGCCGGCTCCGGGATCGCGCCGCCGTCGCCGCCGACCGTGCCGATACGATCGCCCACGGCGTAGGCGTAATTGATCGTCGCGAAGCTGCCGGTCGTCAGGTCGCCGATGCGCCACGCCATGTTGAGGCCATGATCGCCGACCGAGGTCACGCCGCCCGGATTTGCCAGCACATCATTGGGATCGATGTTGCTGCAGCAGGAGCCGTTGATCTGCGTGCCGTGGACATAGACATCGCCGTTGAGATTGACGATCGCGAGCGTGAGGCCGGTGGAGGGCCCCTCCGCCCCGATGAAATCATCGACGCCGAACAGCAGGTTGCCGCGCTGGTTGTTGGTCGAATAGCTCCCGAAGGTATTGACGTCGGGATCTGGATCGACCGAGCGGGCGAAAGCGAGATTGGTCAAATCGCTGAGCGCGGTGATCTTGGTGGTGACCAGAATACGCTCGTCACCGGGATTGAAGAAATAGGAATTGGTGATGGAAAGGAACGCGTTGCCGCCGCTCCAGGTCGCCGCATTGGCATAGCCAAGGGCATCGGGGCCGACCAGCAATGTCGGCGAAGCCGTGCCAAAATTGCTGTAACCATCATTGTCGTTCTGCGAAAAACTGAACTGGTCCGAGACCAGCGAGAAGCCTTCGTGCGGCGTTCCCGGCGTGATGTAGTCATTGACGCCGAAAGTGCTGGTGCCGGTCGGGTCATGAAGCAGCCCCGGGCTGGTGGCTCCGCCACTGCCGAGCGTGCCGTAATCGCTGATGCCGACCCTGATGTAATCGCCTTCCAGCGTGAGAGGGGCCGCGTTGGCGGACACGGCCGCGAGGCCGAGCACCGCAGCGAGGGCGGCCGCCAGCGGACGGATCACCCGGTCGCTGGCGTGTGTGGAGAGATGTGCGTGGGTCATGATGTCTGCCTTCCGCAAGCATTGAAACTGCTACAGAACTGCTACGGACACTCCCAAGCAAACAGCGCGCCAGATGGGTGTTTTGTCCTGTTTGCAAGGGCTTATGGTTAAGTCACCGTTAACCATTAACTCCAATTGTCAAATTATCCGACGACCCCCGGCGGAATCAGGCAATCGACTGGACGATATGGCCTGGGATCAGCAGCGTCATCGGTTCCGCCGCCCTTGCCCTCGCCAGTCGCGTTCCCTAACTGTTCACGCGTGACTCACCCAGCCCCCGCCCCCCAGAATGAACCCGCCTATCTGCGCGGCCTCAATGCCCCGCAGCGCGAGGCGGTGCTGACCACCGACGGCCCGGTGCTGGTGCTGGCCGGCGCGGGCACCGGCAAGACCGCCGCGCTGACCGCGCGCCTCGCCCATCTGATCGCCACCCGCCGCGCCTGGCCGAGCCAGATCCTCGCGGTCACCTTCACCAACAAGGCGGCGCGCGAGATGCGCCACCGCGTCGGCCAGATCGTCGGCGAGGCGGTGGAGGGCATGCCATGGCTCGGCACCTTCCATTCCGTCGCGGCGAAGCTGCTCCGCCGCCATGCCGAGCTGGTCGGCCTCAAGCCCGATTTCACCATCCTCGACACCGACGACCAGCTGCGCCTGCTGAAGCAGATCATCCAGGCCGAGGGGCTCGACGAGAAGCGCTGGCCCGCCCGCCAGCTCGCGGGGCTGATCGACCGCTGGAAGAACCGCGGCTGGCGGCCCGAGGATGTCGGCGCGGACGAGGCGCACCAATATGCCGACGGCAAGGGCGCCGCGCTCTACCGCCTGTATCAGGAGCGACTGCGCACCTTGAACGCCGCCGATTTCGGCGATCTGCTGCTGCATTGCCTGACCATCTTCCGCGGCCATCGCGAGGTACTGGAGGCGTATCAGCAGCGCTTCCGCTACATGCTGGTCGACGAATATCAGGACACCAACACCGCCCAGTATCTGTGGCTGCGGCTGCTCGCCCAGGCGCACAAGAACATCTGCGTGGTCGGCGACGACGACCAGTCGATCTATTCCTGGCGCGGCGCGGAGGTCGCCAACATCCTCAAGTTCGAGAAGGACTTCCCCGGCGCGGCGGTGATCCGGCTGGAGCAGAATTACCGTTCGACCCCGCACATCCTGGGCGCGGCGGGCGGGCTCATCGCCAAAAATGACGGGCGGCTCGGCAAGACGCTGTGGACCGCGCTCGACAGCGGCGAGAAGGTCCGCGTCGTCGGCGTCTGGGACGGGCCCGAGGAGGCGCGCTTCGTCGGCGAGCGCATCGAGGAGACGATCCGCAAGGGCGGCCGCGCCGACGACACCGCGATCCTCGTCCGCGCCCAGTTCCAGACCCGCGAGTTCGAGGACCGCTTCATCGCGATCGGCCTGCCCTACCGCATCGTCGGCGGTTTCCGCTTCTACGAGCGCGCCGAAATCCGCGATGCATTGGCCTATCTGCGCGTGATCGCCCAGCCCGCCGACGACCTTGCCTTCGAGCGGATCGTCAACACCCCCAAGCGCGGGCTCGGCGACAAGGCGCTGGCCAAGGTTCACGCCCTCGCCCGCGCGGCCGGAATCGGCCTCACCACCGCTGCGGCGCGGATCGTCGAGACCGACGAGCTGACCCCGCAGGCGCGCCGCGCGCTGGCGGGCTTCGTCGCCCAGCTCTCGCTCTGGCGCAGCCGCCTCGACGAGCTGTCCCATGCCGAGCTCGCCCACCAGGTGCTGGAGGAATCGGGCTACACCGCGATGCTCCAGGCCGACCGCTCGGCCGAGGCCGCCGGCCGGCTCGAAAACCTCAACGAGCTGGTCCGCGCGATGGAGGATTACGAGACGCTCGGCGCCTTCCTCGAACATGTCGCGCTGGTGATGGACAATGACGCCGACGCCGACGCCGACAAGGTCACGATCATGACCATGCACGCCGCCAAGGGGCTGGAATTCGACACGGTGTTCCTCGCCGGCTGGGAGGAAGGGGTGTTCCCCTCGCAGCGTTCGCTCGACGAGGGCGGCAACGCCAGCCTCGAGGAGGAGCGCCGGCTCGGCTATGTCGGGATCACCCGCGCCCGGCGGCAGGCGTGGATCATCCACGCCGCCAACCGCCGCATATACGGGCAATGGACCTCGTCTATCCCGTCGCGCTTCATCGCCGAGCTGCCCGCCGAGCATATCGAAGAACAAAGCACGATGTCGGGCGGGCCCAGCCTGTGGCGCACCGCCTTCTCCGAGCGCGAGGACCCGTTCGCCAATGTGACGCGCGGCGCCGGCCGGGGCCCCGGCTGGCGGCGGGCGACCAGCGCCGGGGCGCTCGCCCCCGGCAAGGGGCCGCTCATCGAGGCGCGCGCCTCGGCGGCCAGCTTCGGCGCGAAGCCGCGCGGCGACATCGCGCTGGGCGCGCGCGTTTTCCACGCCAAGTTCGGCTATGGCACGGTCACCGGAATCGACGGCAACAAGCTGGAGATCGATTTCGAGCATAGCGGCACCAAGCGGGTGCTCGACAGCTTCGTGGAGCCGGCCCCCAAGGCCTGACGCGCGCGCCGCAACATCAGCGGCATCATGGTCAACGCGTCGTTAACCATAGTGTGCGACACATCCCGCCCATGTTGCACGCGAAAAGGATTTGCAAAATGACGTCACGTCGTCGCTGGGTGCTCGACGCCCTGCAGATGGCCGGTGGCCTGCTTTCCGGGCTTGCGGTCATCGCCCTCATCACCAGCTTGCTGACCCCGCCGGTCGGCGCCAGCGCGCCACCGCCGGAGCCGACGGTGCACAGCTTTAGCGGCTGATAGCGTTCCTGCGATTGCAGGCCCGGCCAAGGTCTGCCATTCCCTTGGCCATGGCCTCTGACGCGATACCTGCCGCAACCCGACACCCCTTCGCCTATCGGGATTACCGCTTTTACTGGTTCGCGCGACTGGCGACGATGCTGGGCCAGATGTCGATGGTGATCATCATCGGCTGGCAGGTTTACGACATCGCGCGCCAGACCATGGGGCTCCGCGCCGCCGCACTCCAGCTCGGCTATGTCGGTATGGTGCAATTCGTGCCGCTGTTGCTGCTGACCCTGGTGGTCGGCTGGACGGCGGACCGCGTCGACCGGCGCTGGATCGCCCGCGCGGCGGTGCTGCTCGAGGCGGTTTGCGCGCTCAGCCTCGCCTGGCTGACGTGGAGCGGCACGGTGACGCTGACCTCGCTGTTCATCGTCGCCGGGCTGCTGGGCGTGGCGCGCGCCTTCGCCTCTCCGGCGCTTCAGGCGCTTGCCCCCAATCTGGTGCCGGTGGCGGTGCTTCCGGCGGCGATCGCAATGAGCTCGCTCGCCTGGCAGGGCGGCGCAATCGTGGGCCCGGCGCTTGGCGGCTATCTCTATGTCCTCTCTCCCGCCGCGCCCTATGCCGCAAGCACCGTGCTGTTCCTGATCGCCTTTGCGGGGCTGATGATGATCCGCCCGGTGCCGCGTGCGTCGATCGCGGCCGGGACCAACCCGTGGGCGCAGATGATCGAGGGGCTGCGCTATGTCCGCCGCAACCGGCTGGTGCTCGGCGCGATCTCGCTCGATCTGTTCGCGGTGCTGCTTGGCGGCGCGACCGCCCTGCTGCCGGTCTTCGCGCGCGACGTTCTCCACATCGGCCCCGCGGGGCTGGGCCATCTGCGCGCGGCGCCCGCCGCCGGCGCGGCGCTGACCGCGCTGCTGCTCGCCTATCGCCCGCTCAAGACCAATGTCGGCAACAAGATGCTGGTCGCGGTGGCGATTTTCGGCGCGGCGACGGTGGTGTTCGGCCTGTCGCGCTATGAATTGCTGTCGCTCGCCTGTCTGGCGCTTTTGGGCTCGGCTGATATGCTCTCGGTCTATGTTCGGCAGTCGCTGATCCAGATCTATACGCCGGATGCGATGCGCGGCCGGGTGGGCGCGGTTTCCACCCTGTTCATTTCGGCCTCCAACGAACTGGGCGAGGCCGAATCCGGGTTCCTCGCGGCGGTGATCGGGCCTGTGGCGGCGGTTGTGGGCGGCGGCATCGGCGCGATCGCGGTGACCCTGTTGTGGGCGAAGTGGTTCCCGGAACTGAGGCACGCGCGCAGCTTCACGCCGCCGGACAATTTGGAAAACGGATCCGTTTGAGGAGGAAGCATCATGAAGGCCGAATCGATCCTCGCCACCATTGGCAAAACCCCGCACATCCGGGTGAACCGGCTGTTCGGCGCATCGCACGAGGTCTGGGTGAAATCCGAACGCGCCAATCCCGGCGGATCGATCAAGGACCGCATCGCGCTGGCGATGGTCGAGGACGCCGAGCAGAGCGGCAGGCTGAAGCCCGGCGGCACGATCATCGAGCCGACCAGCGGCAACACCGGCATCGGCCTTGCCATGGTCGCGGCGGTCAAGGGCTACCGGCTGATCCTGGTGATGCCCGAATCGATGTCGATCGAGCGGCGGCGGCTGATGCTGGCCTATGGCGCGACCTTTGACCTGACGCCCAAGGAAAAGGGCATGAAGGGCGCGATCGAACGCGCGCTGGAACTGGTCGCCCGCACCGAGGGCGCATGGATGCCGCAGCAGTTCGAAAACCCCGCGAACATCGCCGTGCATGCCCGGACGACCGCGCAGGAAATCCTTGACGACTTCGGCGATGCGCCGCTCGACGCGCTGATCACCGGCGTCGGCACCGGCGGCCACATCACCGGCTGCGCCGAGGTGCTGAAGAAGGCCTGGCCCGGCCTCAAGGTCTATGCGGTGGAGCCCACCCTCTCCCCG
>Ga0153916_10001289_pt1 | contig 17830 bp, 20 predicted proteins | sample Opewatmetagenome_FD_109642 | JGI IMG/M metagenome (GOLD analysis project Ga0153916, IMG submission 109642) | Freshwater wetland microbial communities from Ohio, USA - Open water 3 Core 3 Depth 4 metaG | ecosystem: Environmental > Aquatic > Freshwater > Wetlands | place: USA: Ohio, Lake Erie... | reverse complement strand
TCGTGGCCGACGACCAGTGGCGGCGTGATCGCGCCGGCAGCCCATGGGTCCCACGATTCGATGTGCAGGTCGGTGCCGCAGATGCCGGTCTTGTGGACCCGGATCAGGACGTCGTTGATGCCGATCGCGGGAACCGGCACGTCGCGCAGCTCCAGGCCGGCTTCGGGACGAGCCTTGACCAGGGCGAGCATCGAATTGGGCCTCCCGGTTCCGGTGCGGGCGTCAATGATGCGCGCGGTCGGCACCGCTCGTATCGTCCGACCAGTCGATCACCGGATTCTCCACCACGCCGATCCCATCGATCTCGCAGCGGACGCGATCGCCAGGCTCCAGGAAGACCGGGGGATCCCGGAAGGCACCCACGCCCGAGGGCGTCCCCGTGGCGATGATGTCGCCGGGCTCGAGGGTGATCGCCCTGCTGATGTATTCGATCAGGGCGGCAACACCCCAGACCATGTCCGCCGTGGTCCCGTCCTGCATGAGGAGCCGGCGTCCCCGGTCGGGGCCGGAGCCGGGGATTCGCCAGGAACGCAGTCGCAGTGTCTGCGGATCCGGAATCTCGTCTGTCCCGACGAAGACCGGCCCGACCGGAAGGAAGGTGTCGGAGCCCTTGGCTCGCAACCACTGCCCGTCGCCGGTCTCGCCCTCCCGAAGCGCCTGCTTCGTTCCCTGCCAATCGCGGGCGCTGACGTCGTTGACCACGACATACCCGGCCACGTGATCGAGCGCACGCACCTCGGGGACCCGTCGCGCGGTCGTCCCGATCACGACCCCGAGCTCGACCTCCAGATCCAGGGCATGTGTGCCCTCGGGTCGCACGATCGGGTCACCGTCACCGATGACGGTGTTCGCGAACTTGGCGAAGAGGAGGGGCCGGACCGGAAGGCCGCGGCCGCCCTCGGTGACATGGTCCCGGTAGTTGAGACCGACGCACACGATCTTGCCCGGGTTCGGGATGTACGAGGCGAGGCGCATCGGGCTCGGCCCCGGTCAGCTTGGACTGGGTGCGCTGGACTCGGTGCTCGGTGCGGCGCTCGGTGCCTCACTCGGCGCCGCGCTCGGGGCGGCGATTGGCGCCGCGCTCGCCGGCGTGCACTGTGGCTCGGGGTTCGTCCGTTCGCCCCATTCCTGCCAGAACGCCAGGATCTGCGCGGTGTCGAGCGTCTGGAGGGGCAGCACGCGGTCCCACACGAGTGCCGCGTACGGCGTGGCCATCTGGTCGAACCGTGCGATCACCGGCCCCTGGCTGGTGCCGGGCGCGATGCCGCAGATGGGGCTGACCGGGAACCCGTCGTAGAGCGCTCTGAGCGCCTGTTGCCCGGCCGCCGTGGGGCCCGGGTCGCCATCCCGCCCTCGATACAGGATCACCATGGCGCCGTGCTCGAGGTTGTGGACCCAGCCCTCGGGGATCGTGCTGTCGTTGGGGCCATACAGGCGCGGCGCGATCGGCCCGGCGCCGGCCGCATTGTCGTGCGATCCCGACGCTGGCGGGCAGTACGTGTAGGTCACCTTCTCGCCCACGCCGAGGTGCCGGCGGCCCATGTCGGGCTGGACGTACCCCAGGGCGGGCGACGCCCCGGCTGCCGGCGACGCAGTTGGGTCCGGGCTCCACTCCTTCGTGCACGCATACGCCGACGCGGTCGCCGAGGCGAAGACGAAGACCGCGATCAGGGCCACACCGGCAATCGCTGCCACGGCCACGATCGCGCCCCGGTAGCGCTCCATGATCGAGCGCTCGTGGGTCGGCCGTGCACGCTCCCGCCGGCCCGCTCGGGCGCCCGGCACGGAGTCGCCGGCCGGACGCGCCGCCGGATCGCCCCCCAGGCTCCCGGTCGTGGTCGCAGGCTTCGGCGCCGTCGACGCACTCGACGAGGGCGCGAGGGGCGCCTGGCGGGCACCCGCCGGACGGCCTGCGCTGGGTTGACTGCCGGGTTGCTGTCGCCGGCGGGACGGTTTGCTCACGATTGCGCCTCGGTAGGGTGGGAACGGTCGAAGAAGTCGCGGGGAGCGGTGTTGAGCTGCCGCGTGTCACGGCGCGCAGCGAGAGGGTACCGTCCCACGGGCTTGACGTGCCGGCGACGTCCAATCACGGCTCGTTGAGGTAGGCCCGGACCTCGGGACGGAGCAGACCTCGGAAGAGGATGACGCCCAATGCCGCCGCGAAGATGGCTTCAACGGGCAGGCGGCTCAGGGCCAGCAGCGGAACGAGCGGGACGATGAGGCTGGCGAGTCCGAGCGCCAGCCCACGCGCCGCCTCCTTGCGCTGCAGCACGAGCGTCGTGGTGAAGATCGTGTAGGCGAGCAGGGCCATCACGACCACGCCCTGGAAGCTGACCGACGCCTCGATCGCGGTGTCGACGACGAAGCGCAGGCTGAGGCCGATCCCAGCCAGGATCAGGAACGCGTAGACCAGAAAGAGGCGGATGCCGGTCGGCATCGCCCGGACGGCGTCGAGCATCGGGCGGCATGGTACCGCGAAGCCGGTCGACGGCCAGTCGGGCGCTGGCGAGCGCCAACGTGCCTGATCCCCCCGGGCATCAGATCGGACACACCCGAGCGTGGCGCCTCGCGGATTCAGCCACAGTCTGAGAGTCGCCCTGCGTGACTGTGCCCTGAATGATCCGTGTGCGCATCGGCTGGGCGGCGGCGTCCGTCGAGTGGACCAAACGTCCAGTGGGGTCTTGACACCGCGTGCCGGCCCCCGTATCTTCGCTAAACCGGTTTGCTAAACCGGTTTGCACGCGAACGGCGGCTTTGAGCCCTCCTCTTCGGAGCCGCCAGCTGACCTGACGGTCCGTCGGGACGGTCCGCGCCGGGAGTGGAGCCGAGTGGAGCTACGCACCATCCGTCCGCGTATTGCCGATGTCGCTCGCGAAGCCGGCGTCTCGAAGACTGCCGTGTCGTTCGCGTTCAACAGCCCTGATCGACTGGCCCCCGAGACCGCGGTCCGAATCCGTGAGATCGCCGAGCAGCTCGGGTACACGCCGCATCCGGTCGCACGGATGCTCACCCAGCGGCAGACGCTGACGATCGGCGTGCTCACGCCCCAGGCGCTGTCGGTCATCTTCTCCAACCCGTTCTTCGGTGCCTTCAGCGAGGGTGTCGCCGGGGCTGCGGAGGAGTCCGGCTACGCGCTCCATTTCATCTCGCCGCTGCACGGTTCGCTGGCCGGGGCGATGAGCCGGGCAACCGTCGACGGGGTGGTGGCGATCGGCCTGAGTGACGACCACCCCGAGGTCGAACAGATCCGCCGGGCGGGCGTGCCAATCGTCCTGGTCGACTCGACGGCGCTCCCCGAACATGGTTCGGTCGAGATCGACGACGTCGGCGGTGCGCGAGCGGCCGCCGAGCACCTGATCGCCCTCGGTCACCGGAACGTCCTGGTCATCGGCGTCGAACCGCCCGCGCCGTCGCTGGCGATGGATCCCGACGGCGTCACCAGCCGTCGATTGCGCGGCTATCGCGAGGCCTTCGCCGCCGCCGGCCTGGAGATCCCCGATGACAACGTGGTCGTCGGCCCGGCCAGCATCGACGGTGGCATCGCCGTACTCAACCGGGCGTGGGAGGACGGCATGCGCCCGACCGGCGTGCTCGCGATGAGCGATGCGATGGCGATCGGCGCCATGCGCGCGCTCCGCGACATGCGCCTCACCATCCCGGGCGACGTCAGCGTCGTCGGCTTCGACGACATCGATCTCGCCCCGCACGTGGATCCCCCGCTCACGACGGTGCATCAGCCGATCCGTCGCAAGGGCGAAGAGGCGGTCCGCCTGCTTCTGACCGTCGTGCAACGACGGGAATTGGCCAGCCCCGAGCATCGCCGGCTGGAGACGCGCCTCATCGTGCGCGGCTCCACCGGCCCGGCGCCACTCGAGGCGCACAGGGAGGTGGCCGGGGCCAACGACTGAGATCGACCCAACCGATGGCGATCGACGTTCGGGCCCCCCGGCCCATTGCCGGCCACGCCGGCATCGTCAAGGGAGATGGTGATCGACCCGATCGATCACCCGAGAGAGGAGTAGCAAGCAACCGATGAAACGACACCTTCGCTTCGCGGGCCTCGTAGCAGGAGTGGCCATCTTGGCCGCAGCATGCTCGTCGGGCGCCGCCACCACCGCGCCGAGCGCGGAAGCCACCGCGTCGGCCGCCCCGAGCGTCGAGGCCCCGTCGGCGGCCCCCGAGTCGCAGGCGCCCGCAGGCCTGAGCGGTGAGCTCACCCTGTGGGAGTCCTACGCGTCGGGCGGCGGCGAGCTCGGCGGCTTCAACAAGATCATCGACGGCATCAAGGCGGCCAACCCCGACCTCAAGATCAATGTCGTCGAGCAGCCATTCAGCGACATCTTCAACAAGTGGAACACCGACGTCGCGGCCGGCGGCGGCCCCGACATGTTCATCGCCCCGAACGACAACCTGTTCAGCCAGGCTGACGCCGGCGTCCTCGCCGACCTGACGAGCGCGCTCACCGGCAAGCTCGACGGCTTCAGCCCGGTGTCGGTCGACGGCTCCAAGGTCGGCGACAAGCTGTACATGGTCCCCGAGTCCCTCAAGGCCGTGGCGCTCTGGTACGACAAGAGCGCGCTGGCCACGCCGCCGGCGACCACCGATGACCTGCTGGCGGGCATCAAGGATGGCTCGATCAAGATCGGGCTGAACCAGAACGCCTATCACATGTTCGGCTTCAGCGGGTCGTTCGGCGGCAAGCTGATGGATGACACCGGCAAGTGCATCGCCGACCAGGGCGGCTTCGCCGACGCGTTCAAGTACTTCCAGGACCTCAAGGCCGCCGGCGCCAAGTACTACACCGACGGCAATGCCCTCAAGCAGGACTTCCAGACCGGCAAGCTGAACGCGGTCATCGACGGCCCGTGGCAGACCGCCGACTTCAAGACCGCCCTCGGCGACAAGCTCGCCGTGGCGAAGATGCCGGCCGGCCCGAGCGGTGGCAAGGCCAATCCCTTCACCGGCACGGATGGCTGGTACATCAACCCCAACAGCAAGAACGTCGACCTCGCCATCGCGTTCGCGCTCCAGTTCGTCGGCACCGCCAACGAGCAGATCTTCTCGGACGAGGGCGGGCACATCCCGGCCGCGCCGGGCGTGACGATCAACGACCCGCTCGTCCAGGGCTTCGCGGACGCGGCCGCCGATGGCCTCGCTCGCCCGCAGAGCGCCCAGTTCAACAACTACTGGGGCCCGTTCGGGGACGCCGTGAACCAGGTCCTCGACAAGAATGCCGACGCGACCACGACGGTCGCCAACGCCTGCAAGCTGATGAACGACGCGAGCGGCCTCTAGCCCTCGCCCGTCCCGGATCCGGGGCACCGCCACGGTGCCCCGGATCGTCCCCGGACCCCGCTGGACGCTTCCATTGATTCGAGCGGAGTCCCGGGCCGATACTCCCCGGGTCCGGCCCTAACGCGATCTCCACCAGGAAGACGGGAGTCCGCCCATGGCAACGACCTCCGCGGCCCTGCCACAGCCCGCGCGAACGAGGCGGGTGCGGCGCAATGTGCAGCCGTACCTGTATCTGCTGCCGGCGTTCGTGGTGATGGGGATCATCACCTTCTACCCGCTGCTCTTCCAGGTGTGGATGTCGTTCCACGACTTCGGCCTGAAGAACTTCCGGACGGTCAACCCGGTTCCGGCCCCATTCATCGGGCTCGACAACTACGTCCGGATCGCAGAATCGAAGCTCCAGATCCCGAACTTCGAGTTCCTGCGACTGGTCCTGTTCAACCTGTGGTGGGCATTCAGCAACGTCGTCGTCCACGTGGTGCTCGGCGTGCTGATCGCAGTCGTGCTCAACACCAAGGGCCTGTTGTTCCGCGGCGTCTACCGGGCCCTGTTCATCCTTCCGGTGGTGATCCCGTCGATCATCGTCGCGACGGTGTGGCGGAACATGTTCGATCCGGACGCGGGCGCCGTTAACTTCCTGTTCCAGGCGGTCGGCGGGCTGATCGGCATCCCGGCGGACAACCCGGCGTTCCACCTCAACTGGCTGCGCCAAGCGAACGACCCGATCTCGTTCATCCCGCTCCCGCTCGCGTATTTCGCGATGCTGACCGCGAACACCTGGCTGGGTTGGCCACTCAACGCCGTGGTCGCCACCGGAGCGCTGCAGAGCATCCCGGGCGATCTGTACGAGGCCGCCGACATGGACGGCGCGAACGGCTGGCAGAAGTTCCGGACCGTGACGATCCCGTTCCTCCGGCCGGCCATGCTCCCGTACGCGATCTACGGCTTCGTGATCACGTTCAACCTGTTCTTCCTGCCCTACTTCATGACCGGCGGCGAGCCGTTCGGACGAACGGAGATCCTCGTGACGCAGGCATACCGCCTGGCGAACGACCGCCAGCTCTTCGGCGTGGCGGCGGCCTTCTCCGTCTACCTGTTTTTCCTGCTCCTGGTGGTGACCCTGATCACCAACCGCCTGGCCAGGGCGACCAAGAGCTACGCCGACTGACCCGCATGAACCGCTGACGAGGAGCACGAGATGGCCACCATCGCCACACCCCGGCGGCTTCCCCTCATCGGGCGGGCTCGAGCGCGGACCCGCGGCAACGAAGAGCGCCGGATGCCGCTCGGCCGGCAGATCCTGATGCAGCTGATCTGCCTGTTCATCACCCTGACGGTCCTGTTCCCGATCATCTGGATCTTCAGCATGTCGATCGACCCCCGGAACATTTCGCGCCCGGATGCGCTGAACCTGATCCCGCCCGGCTGGTCGTTCGACGCGTACCGCAGGGTCCTCGAGCAACCGACGAACAACCCGATCAGCTTCCTCGGCCTGGCCGCCAACAGCCTCAAGATCGCCCTCGGCAGCTCGGTCGTGGCCGTCCTCATCGGGGTCACGGCCGCGTACGCATTCTCGCGCCTGCGGTTCCGGGGCCGGGAGTCGCTGATGATCGCGATCCTCGGCGTCCTGATGCTGCCGTCGGTCGCGGTCATCATCCCGCTCTACGTGTTCCTCAACCAGTTCAGGATCGACTTCGCGGGGCTGTCGTTCAATCTTCGTGCATCGCTGCTGGGCGTCTCGTTGGCGGTGATCTCCGCGCAACTGCCGTTCGCGATCTGGAACCTGAAGGGGTACCTGGACACGATCCCGCGGGACCTCGAGGAGGCGGCAGCCGTGGACGGCGCGAGCCAGAACCAGATCTTCATTCGGGTGGTCCTGCCGCTGTCGACCCCGGCGATCGCGGTCACGGGTTTCCTCGGCTTCCTTGGTGGCTGGACCGAGTACCTGACGGCCTACATGTTCATCGGTGGGAACGTGCAAGACTGGACGCTGTCGATCGCGCTCAACAGCATGGTCGGCCAGTTCGCCCGCACGACGCCGTGGTCCGCGTTCGCGGCATTCGCGATCCTGTTCGCCCTGCCCGTCTCGGTCGTCTTCTTCTTCTTCCAGCGCTACCTCGTCGGTGGCCTGGCAGTCGGCGGCGTCAAGGGCTGATCAGCGCGACCGCTCGACCCACCGGCCGTCGAACCACCATCGATAGGCGAACAGGACGGCCAGGATGCCGAGCTCGGTCAGGCCGAGCATGAGCGCCAGCGCGCTCCCACCCGAGCCGGCCAGGTCGAGGAATCCGAGGATGGCCACGTAATTGACCGCCACGATCCACAGCCTGCCCGCCCGGACGAGCACGCCCACGACGATCTGCGCGATGTTGAGGATGACCGTCAGCACGGCCAGCCATTCGAGGCCCTCGGGCCTGGAAGGGTCTGGGGCGAACAACCCGGCGATCCCCAGGAGGCCGGCGACGATCAGCAGCGCGGCGGCGAGCTCGATGAGCGCGGGCCGGTTGGGCCGAACCGGCACCTCGCTGCGCTCCTCGGCCGTGTCGACGGGCCGCTCCTCGTCGGCCATCTCAGGGGGTCAGCCTGATGGCAAGCGTCTCGCGCGGGCCGAGCCGATCGACGGGCACGTAGGCTTCGAACCCGCCGGTCGAGGTGATCGACGGTGGGCGGACGGCATTCGCGCCCAACAGGGCCTCAGTGGCCGGCGTCCCGCACAAGGGCCCGGCGTCCAACGTCAGTGCCGGGCTCACGACCGGCTCTGTACCCAGATTCGCCATGACCAGGATGGTTTCGCCGTCGGCCTGACGGAGGTAGGCGTTCACCGCTCGGCTGGAGGTGTCGACCGGCGTCGAGTTCCCGCGCGACAATGCCGGATGCGCCGCCCGCAGCTGGATCAGCGATCGATACGTGGCGAGCAGCGAGTTGGCGTCAGCCGATTCGGCCGCCACGCTGGTCGCGGCCGGGTCGTCGCTCAGCGCTTCCCACGGCGTTGTCATGCTGAACCCGGCGTTGGGTTGGGCGCTGTCCCAGCGCATCGGCGTTCGGATCCGTTCATCGGGCTTGGCGCCCGTCATCCCGATCTCCTCGCCGTAGTAGATGAACGGGACGCCGGGGCTCGTGAGGAGCGTCGTCGCGGCGAGCTTCGCGGCCGGGACGTCGCCGCCGAGCTGGGTCAGGATCCGGTTCTGGTCGTGGTTCGACAGGAACGTCGCAAAGCCGCCGGGAGGGTAGCCGGCCTGGATCTCCGCTTCGGCTGCCCGGTACGAACCGGCATCGTGCGAACGGATCGAACCCGCTATCGCGCCGGCGAAGTCGAATTCGAAGTCCATGTCGAGCGAGCCCTCGCGCACGTAGCGGGACGAGATGACCGTCGGATCCCAGTCCTCGCCGAGGACGAGGGCGTCGGGCTCGTCGGCGTGCACCCCCTGGCGGAATGCTGCCAGCCAGGCGAAGGTCTCCGGCGTGTTCGCGAGCGTCTTGCCGTCTTCGATCAGGTGACGGGCAGCGTCGAGCCGGAACCCGTCGACGCCGAGGTCGTCCAGCCAGAACCGCGCGACGTCGTCCAGGGCGGCCGTCACGTCCGGGTTCCGGAGGTTGAGGTCCGGCATCCCCTCCCAGAAATAGCCGTAGTACCAGCGGTTCCCGCTCTTGTGCCAGACCGGGTTGCCGCCCGGGCCGGCGAATGGCGGCTTCGCCCCGGTCGACCAGACGTACCAGTCGTCGTGCGTCGAACCGGGCGTCTGCGCGTCCCGGAACCAGGGGTGGTCGATCGAGGTGTGATTGAGCACGAGGTCGACGATCACGTTGATCCCTCGCGCGTGGGCGGCCGCCATGAGCGCCCGGAAGTCGTCGGCGGTGCCGTAGTCCTTCTCGATCGCCTTGTAGTCGGTGACGTCGTAGCCGTGGTAGCTGGGCGATTCGGCGACCGGCATGAGCCAGAGGGCGGTGACACCCAGGTCGGTCGTCGTCGCCGGGTTGCCGTCGTTCAGGTAATCGAGCTTCTGGATGAGACCCCGCAGATCGCCGATACCGTCGCCGTCCGAATCGGCGAAGCTGCGCACGAACACTTCATAGAAGGTTCGGTCGCCCCACCAGGCGGCCGGCTCGGCCGGCGACGTGGACGCGTCCGGCGCACAAGCCGGCGGTCGGCCTGCGGCTGCCGACGCCGACGGGACGCTCGCGCTGCCCGACGGGGCGGCGACCGAGGGGCTGACCGTCGACGAGCCGCAGGCGCCGGCGAGCAGCGAGACGATCGCCGCGACGGCCACGGGACGGAGCAGGGAAGCGAAGGACCGATGACACGACATCTCGACGAGTATGGAGGGGCCTGGCATTGAGTGCCGACACACCGCCGTGGGTCCGCGACGCGGTCTTCTACCAGGTCTTTCCGGACCGCTTTGCCTCGTCGAAGCGGGTCGCGAAGCCGGGCACGCTGGAGTCCTGGGATTCGCCGCCGACGGTCCATGGCTTCAAGGGCGGCGACCTGCTCGGTGTCGCCGAGCACCTCGGGTATCTCGAAGACCTCGGTGTCAACGCGATCTACCTGACGCCGATCTTCGCGTCTGCCGCCAACCACCGGTACCACACCTACGACTACCTGGCGGTCGATCCGCTGCTCGGTGGCGATGGCGCGCTCCGGGAGCTGCTCGATGCCGCCCACGACCGCGGCATGCGGGTCATCCTCGACGGCGTCTTCAACCACACCGGTCGGGGGTTCTGGCCCTTCCACCACGTGCTGGAGAACGGCGCCGACTCGCCGTACAAGGGTTGGTTCCACCTCGATGAGGCGGCGCTTCGAGCCGGTCGGCCGCTGCTTGCCTACCCGCCGGCCGGCACGCCGGCGACCGCGCTCGGCTACGAGGCCTGGTGGGGCATGCCCGCGCTGCCGAAGCTGAACACGGACGAGCCACAGGTCCGCGAGTTCCTGTTCGGGGTCGCCGAGCACTGGCTCCGCTTCGGCATCGACGGCTGGCGGCTCGACGTCCCGACCGAGATCGACGACGAACCGTTCTGGCAGGAGTTCCGGACGCGCTGCCGGGCGATCCGTCCCGACGCCTACCTGGTCGGCGAGATCTGGTCGGTGGCACCCGACTGGGTGCAGGGCGATCGGTTCGACGCCTTGATGAACTACCCGCTCGCGGAGGCCATCCTGGGCTTCGTCGGAGGCTCGGCACTGAACATGGGGATCGTGCGGGCCCACCACGAGTACGCCGCGAACATCCGGCGACTCGATGGCCCCGAGTTCGTGTCGCGGATCCGCGAGCTGGCCGTGGCCTACGATCCGTCGGTCGTCGCCTCGCAGCTGAACCTGCTCGGCTCGCACGACGCCCCGCGGATGCGGACGGTGCTGGGTGGCGATGCCGCCCGGGTCCGGCTGGCGGTCCTGCTCCAGGCGACGCTGCCCGGTGCGCCGTGCATCTACTACGGCGACGAGATCGGCCTGGCCGGGGGCAACGACCCGGAATGCCGCGCGGCGTTTCCGTGGGACGAGACGGCCTGGGAGCCGGGACTCCGCGACACCTTCCGGACGCTCCTGCACCTGCGGTCGACCGAGCCCGTCCTGCGCGACGGCCCGATGACCCTCGTCGGCGCCGCCGCTTCGGCGGCGGCGTTCGAGCGGGGCAGCGGCGCGGCCCGGTTCGTCGTCGCGGTGAATCCCGGTGACGCGGCGGTTCGCCTGGACGTCCGTTTCCGCGATGCGCCATCGGGCGCCGGCGGGCACCTGGCCCCGGTTGACATTCCGGGACTGACCGGCCCCGGCGAGTCGAGGATCGTCGACGGTCGCGCGACGATCGAGCTGGCTGCCTGCAGCGGAACCGTCCTGCGGGTCGTCTGAGGTCCACCGCCCGTATACTCCCCGCCCATGGCAGAACTCCCGATCGAGCTCGAGGACGGCCTGAACGAACGTCTGTCGCGCATCCTCGACGTCGAAGGCAAGATCCCGCGTGCGCTCGACGCGCTCGGTCCGATCGCCGGTCGCGACGTCCTGCTCCTCGACGGAACGGAGGGGATCCGGACGCAGCAGCTGCGCGATCTCGGGGCTCACGTCTCGTTCGCCTGCGCACGTCGGGCAGATGGGTCTGTCGGATTCGGCGCGGCCGACGCATCTGCGGACGTCGTGATCAGCTTGTGGTCGTCGTTCCAGGGTGCGGCGCCGGACGAGCTGGCCGAGGCGCGACGGGTGCTTCGTCCGGGCGGCCGTCTGCTGGTCGTCCACGACTACGGGCGAGATGATGTCTCGCACCTCCGCGGCGCCCTGCCCGAGTACGGTCCGTGGAGCAAGCGCGGCGGGCCGTTCCTGAGCGATGGGTTCAAGGTGAGGGTCGTGCACTGCTTCTGGACGTTCGAGTCGATCGAGGCCGGCGGCGCGTTTCTGACCGCCGCCTTCGCCGAGACCGGCCGCGCCGTCGCCTCGGCCCTGAAGCGACCCCGGATCTCGTACAACGTTGCGATCTATCACCGGACGTTGGGCGACCCGAAGCCCGAGCCGGGCGCCTGAACGCATGACCCGCGCCGTCCGCCCTCGCCGACCACAGGCCTCACGGCGTGGCGCGGTGCCGTTGCCCAACGTCACGCCGGGCATGGTCATCCTGGGCGTCGCGCTGGTCGGCTCGCTGCTGTTCGCGCTGTACACGATCACCGTCCGCGACGCCTCGCAGATCCCGCTGCTGGCGTCGGGTGCGGTTGCCCTCGGCATCGTGTTCATCGCCCTGGCCGTCTACTGCGTGCGGGCAACCTGGCGGGCCGGGGTGGACGGGCGAAATGGGCGGGCGATCGGGCTGGCGGTCGCGGGTGGCATCTCGGCGATCGTCGGAAGCGGTTGCCTCGCAGGCGCGATCATCCTGTTCATGCTGTCGCGGGCACCGGGCTGAGCGCGACCAGGGGGCCGCGCCGGGACCCTCTGGTAGACTCCCGGCGTTCCCGCCCCCATCGTCTAGAGGCCTAGGACGCCACCCTTTCAAGGTGGAGATCAGGGGTTCGAATCCCCTTGGGGGCACACCCGCTGTCTTTTCTCGAAGAACGGCCGGGCCGGCAGCGTCCAGCGGCGGCGGCACGTCGACCGTGTCGCCGACGCCACGGCCGACCGCCGCGACGTCGGGCGGCTACTACAGGCCGCCGGGCTGGGATGGCGTCTCCGACGTTGACCGCTCGGACTTCTCGACCCATGCCCAGGCCGAGAGCTTCTTCCTGGGTACCGGTGGCTCGCGGAGCCATGACCCGTACGGTCTCGACCACGATCACGACGGCCTGGCGTGCGAGTCTCTGCCGTAGGTTGACCGGGCAGGGGCTAGGGCAGCCCTCACGATGAGCAGATAGTGTGTGATGAGACCGATGGAGGCAGCTGCTAGGATCGGCTCCGTGGACTGCTGCTCTCCCGGCGACTCCCCATTCGATCGTCAGTTTGACGCCCGCCACGCGGCTGAGAAACTGCGCGCGTACCGACAGAACGGCCCGGCGGGCCTCACTCGCGCCCTGATCGAGGCGCTCGCCGCAGGTGGTGTCGACGGGCAGACCGTTCTCGACATCGGTGGCGGTGTGGGAGCGGTCCACCACGAGCTGTTGCGGTCCGGGGCCGCAGCTGCGGTCGACGTCGATGCGTCCCATGCCTACCTCTCGGTCGCCCGCGAGGAGGCCGCACGGCAAGGCCATGCCGACCGCGCCCGCTACCTAGCCGGCGACTTCGTGTCGCTCGCCGAGCATGTCGACAGCGCCGACCTCGTGGCCCTTGACCGGGTCATCTGCTGCTACGCGGACATGGCCGCGCTCGTCGCTCGGTCGGCCGCTCTGGCGCGTCATCGGTATGGCGTCGTCTACCTACGGGACACGTGGGTCGGTCGGCTCGGCGTCATGTTGGAGAACACCTGGCTCCGCCTCTCGCGGTCGCCGTTTCGAACCTACATCCACCGCACCGCCGAGGTCGACACCATCCTCGCAACCAACGGCCTGGTGAAGGTCTTGCACCGGACGACGCTGATCTGGCAACTCGTGCTCTACGAGCGGCCCGCCACGTAACCCACCGGCAGCCCGCTCCAACCACACGATCTTGCCATCGTGCTGGTCACGGTCTGGAACGTGATGGGCCATGTCGCGTGGCGAACGATGCTTGACACGGTTGTTCCAGCGGAGTACCACGACGCCAGCGGGTTGAGGCTGGCCCCGATAAGAGCCGTAAGCGGCCTCGGGCGCAGCCTCCCCGCTTTTCTGTGGAGGGGAAGAACCGGGTCCACGAGAGGCAGTGGTTCGTCGCGAGGAGCGAGGCAGGTGCTCGTCGATGATCTCGACCGCCTGATGGAATGGTGGTTCTGATACTCCACCCCCATCCCAGGTCTTCCCTCCTGAGCGCCCCCGACCCTCGCCCGGGGGCTCTCCCTCGCCCGGTCGGATTCCCGGCCGGCCCGGGTTCGCGGCAAAGGAGAAGGTCCGCTCGGCTCTTCGACGCGGTCGGTCCCTGGGGAGGATCGCAGGCCGCGGCTCCGGAGGCTATCCCGCGATGAAGAGTCAAACCAGCAAGAAGTCGGCCAGAGAGGCCAATCGCCGCGAGGCTCGGCGGCTCGCCAACCTCAAGACGCTCCCGCCGTTGCCGAAACTCCAGAGGCCACCACCCGAAACCCTACGGCGCCGCAGCGACCGCCCTGACCGGCTGCCCCAGTGACTTGCGTCACGACGACATCGTCGCGGCGGCCGAGGGTCTAAATGTACTGAGGGGCCCTGGGCAGGCGAGCACGGGCTGGAGCCATTGCGATGTCGAAGGTTCTTGGGGTCGATGCGGCGGCAGGCGAGTGGCTCGGCGTCCTTCTGGTCGAAGGCGTGTACGCGAACGCCGAACTCCAGCCCACGTTGGCCGCCCTCCTCCATCTGCACCCTGACGCGACGGTCGTCGCGGTTGACATCCCGATCGGGCTGCCGCATGGAAGGCTTCGACCTGCCGACACGGAGGCCAGGCGGTTCGTCGGCGGCGATCGAGCGCCAACGGTGTTCCCGACACCGCCAAGCGAGGTCCTCGCAGTCGAGACGTATGCCGCAGCCATCGCCGTCTCGCAGAGCCTCCTCGGCAAGGGCGTGAGCGTCCAGACGTTCGGATTGCGCGGGCGCATCCTCGAGGCAGCCGGAGTTGCCGCGAGCGATCCTCGTGTCGTCGAGGTCCACCCGGAGGTGAGCTTCCGGGCCCTCAAGGGCGAGCCGCTCAGATACTCGAAGCACAGCTGGAGCGGCATCGCGGAACGGCGCGCCCTCCTCGCATCGGCGGGCATCTTGCTCCCGGATGATCTGCCCGGAGGCGGCCGGGTCGCATCCGACGATGTCGTCGATGCGGCCGTCGCCGCATGGTCGGCCCTGCGGATCAGTCGAGGCCGTGGCGCGACGCTTCCGGCCGTTGCCTCGTCGGACCCAACCCACGGGGGCGTCATCCACTACTAGCCGCGACTGACTCTTAGGTGTCGAGTCAGGCAGTCACGTCGCCGTTGGATTGCCGGAACCGCGCAGCCAGCAGCCGCAAGGCGGTCGCCTCATCGGTGCCGTCAGCCTCTGCCCGCGGCTCGTACTCGCGTGGCGCTCCCCGTACATCGCGGGCGTAAACGCGCCACAGGCGTGCAGCCGGGTCATAGACCGGCGGGATGACCACCCAGCCCGTCGGCAGCACAGCGGTGACTTCGGCCCACGCTGTCTCCCGCTCATTGTCGCCCACGGCGAGAGTGTGGCTTGTCGTGCGCGATCTGGACAGAGTCGTCCAGGCGATGCGAGAACCGGCGGGGCCTCGCCTGGCGCCGTGCCGCCGACGTAGCGCGGTCAGAGGAGCACGCACCATGTTGCCATCGTGTCCGCGCGCTATGGCAGAGCGCTGAGCACCTCCGCCACCACATCGTCGCTCATCGCCCGGAAGACATAGAGCACGTCACCCTGTGCGTAGGCGTACTGGCGCCCGCCTGGGTACGCAGACTTGCCGTCGGGCTGTCGAACCGGGGGCATCCCGTCCTCGATGACGACGTGCTTGTCGGCGATGGTCGCAGCTTTGAATGCGCACTTCGGGCATAACGATGTCGGAGACGACTTGGCAGCCGTGACGAAGGCGTCCAGCAGAGCGGCAGGCGTCGCGCCGCGATATCCGATCGCACTAATGCTCATGGTCCGCAAGTTCAGCGGGTCCGGGGAGTCGTCTGCGTTCACGAACAGGTACACGTCGTCCTTGGTCAATCCGAGGGCCTTGACGACTCCGCTGATGAGCCAGGTGTCGGGGAGGCTTACGACTGAACCGGTGAAGAGGAAGCCGACGTGAAGCACATTGCCGGCGATGTCGTTCGGCAACCCAGAGGCCGCCAGTTGGGCGGCGAAGATGTCCGCTGTCGATGAGGGCGCGGAGGTCGCAGATAGCGAGAGCATCGGGCTCGGCGACGACATGGGCAGTGACGACGACCCCAGGCTCTGCGTCGCGAGCACCGCGGCTGACGCCGGCGCTGTTGGCTGGCCGCTATTGCCCGAGCAACCCACCGTTAGGAGCAAACATGCGAAGAGCGATAGGTGGCGCATGAGTACGGACCTTTCTAGGGCAGCGCGACCTTGCGGCTGTCCGGGGCGCAAATGGCGGCGGCGTGGCCGGTGACACTGGCGACGGGGATCGCTCCGAACGATCGCGAGTCGGCTGAGTTCGCCCTCGAGTCCCCGAGGACGAAGAGCTCATCAGCTCCAATTACCCAACTCGTCTCGGTGCCTTGCGAGGTCGTCTCTGTCCCTGGTGCGAGATACGACTCATCGAGAGGAGCGCCGTTGATGACGATTCGACCGCCTGCAATCGAGACGGTCTCACCTGGAAGTCCGATGATCCGCTTGATGAAGGGTGAGCTATCTCCGGCGAAGGCAGCCGGTGGCGTGAAGACGACGATCTGCCCACGAGCGAACGGGGTGCCCGACTGAATGGACGACACCACGACCAGATCGCCCTTGATCAGCGTGGGCCCCATCGACAGTTGCTGGATGGAGTAGTGGGCGGCCAGCGGGTTCAGGCAACCCCCGGTCGGGCCGGAGGACAGCGCGGCGAACACCGCTGTCGCACTCGCGGCGACGATGACCGCGGCTGCAACCAGAAACAACCCTCGACGACGCACGACCCCCTCCTTGTGGTCCTATCACGCCCATCATGCGCCTGGTTTCAGGTGCCGACGAGAGCTGTTCGTTGCATTCCGGCTGCCTGGCTCTTCCTGTCCCATCCGCTACAACCCACGATCAGGTCATAGTGTGGCGGTCGTCGGTCCCGTCGGGTGAGTGCGCTAGCGAGTGCGGCTGCTCCCTTGCGCCCCTCGAACGAACATGACGACAACCCCAACACCAGACACCGCCATCGCGACGACCAGGAACACGATCACGCCGGGGAGGCCCCAGAAGGCGCTGAAGACCACCCCGAGTCCGACGGACGACAGCGAGACCGCCAAGCCCCGCGCGGCCCGATGGGCCAAGTAGGAGTCGCCGGGACGGCGTGCGTGCCAGCGCAGCCAGATTACTCCGACTCCCGCGAGCAGCAGGAGGGTCAGTCCGAAGGCGAGCCGACGGATCGGATCCCCGAGAAGCATCTGATCCAGCACTCGCTGGCTGGCGGCGACGTACGTCACGCTGAACACGATGAGCCCCAACGCGGCCCCGGAAGCGGGGCGCCAGGTCCGAAGCCCTCTTTCGCTCATCGCATACCGTCTCCACCAGAGCCCGTCATGTCAAGGATCGTTCGGCCTTCACGCGAATCGACTCCCTCTGGCCCGCTACCCCGATGGGCGGACGATAGGGAGCCTGGACTGGCGGCAAGGGGCCATGGGGCGACAGCCCCAGTCAGCTCGCCGCGCTGCCACGGAGTTAGGCGGGCGGGACTAGTCGGTAAGGTCCGTCTGGTGCCGTGCCGATGGAACGTTGTGTCGGGAACCGTGCCGGACCATGCCCCGCTCTCGCGCAGCCGCTTCGACCTGAAGATCGCGATGCGATCGGCGATCACGGATGCTCGCGTGGCAGCATCGAAGACCACAGCCCGACCGGTTCGTTTGAACCGGGTCGCTCGGCCATGGTCGCTTCGCCGTCTCTGGCCGGTCGTAAGGGGGGAGGCCCGCTGAGCGGGCCTCCCGTTGCGTGGTATGCCGGGGATTGCCGGGTCGGGATCGCCGCGTCAGATCAGGTCGGCGATCGCCTCTTTCCACGCGCCCATTGAGCGGGTGACCCCGGCGTCGATGACGGCGCTGACGACACCGACGCCATCGAGGCAGACGCCCGCCCGCATGGTCAGGCGCTCGAACTCCGGCGCCATGCTGAGCCGGCCCAGCTTCTCCGGGTCGCCGCACAGCAGGAAGAAGCCGCCCAGGTCACCGCCGTGCGAGGTTAGGAGCACTTGCTCGACGCTCTCGATCTCGCCCGCCGACTTGAGCGAATCCCAGTAAGCGACCGCTTCCTCGAACAGTTTGGCCGCCGCGGCTTCCTTGCCGGCGCGCGACGAGCCCCAACCGATGAACAACCCGAACTCGGCCACAGAGATCCCTCCTTAGGAACTCATCCCGCGGGTCGGTCT
>Ga0153916_10001288_pt1 | contig 17833 bp, 14 predicted proteins | sample Opewatmetagenome_FD_109642 | JGI IMG/M metagenome (GOLD analysis project Ga0153916, IMG submission 109642) | Freshwater wetland microbial communities from Ohio, USA - Open water 3 Core 3 Depth 4 metaG | ecosystem: Environmental > Aquatic > Freshwater > Wetlands | place: USA: Ohio, Lake Erie... | reverse complement strand
TTCAAGGCCCGCGCCTCAGTCGTCGAGGGTCCCGAGCGCGACCGCCTCTACGCCCAGCAGGCCGCCGAGATGCCCGCCTTCAACGAGTACCAGCAGAAGACGACTCGCCGCATCCCGGTCGTAGCGCTGGAGAGAGTGCCGTAGCCAGTTCGTCCTGCCGGTGCAGGGCGCCTGTCCGGGTGTGACCTTCACCTCGGAGGTGTTGGTCCCCCGGACGGTAGTCAGCGCTATCGGGTCTCCCGGACTGTGCACACGGTGCCCGCCGGCAAGGAGAGTTAGTCGAGGAAGCCTCGCAGCTTCCCGCTGTGGCTGGGCAGCCGAAGCTGCCGGAGTGCCTGGCCCTCGATCTGGCGGATGCGCTCCCGCGTAACACCAAACTCCCGGCCAACCTCTTCCAGCGTCCGCGCTCGGCCGTCTTCAAGTCCGAAGCGCAGCTGTATGACCTTCCTCTCGCGGCTGGTGAGGGTCGCGAGCAGGTCTTCGACGCCCTCCCGCAGGATTCCCTGGATTGCTACATCCGCCGGCTCGAGCGCTTGCGTGTCCCCGATAAAGTCGCCCAGCAGGCTATCCCCGTCGTCGCCGACTGGCGTGTCGAGCGAAGCAAGCTCCCTGAGCAGCGGCTGGATTTCGCGGATGCGTTCGGCCGTAAACTCGCGCTCATCCGGCTTGAGGTCCTGGTTCATCGCCCGTGCGATGTCGGCGTCCGTTGGATCGTAACCGTTCTCCTGGACAAAACGCCGGCTGACCCGCGTCACCCTGTTCAGCGTCTCGACCATGTGCACCGGGATACGGATTGTCCGGGACTGATCCGCAATCGCCCGGGTGATCGCCTGGCGGATCCACCAGGTGGCATAGGTCGAGAACTTGAAGCCGCGCCGGTAGTCGAACTTCTCCACCGCACGGATGAGCCCGAGGTTCCCTTCCTGGACCAGATCCAGGAGCGACAATCCACGCCCCAGGTGCCTCTTCGCGACGGAAACGACGAGCCGCAGGTTGGCCTCAGCCAGATGCTTCTCAGCCCTGCCGCCGAGCCGCCTGAGTGACTCGAAGTGGTCGCGGAACTGTGCCTCGATGCTCGAAAGCGGCTCAATCAGGCCATCGACGGGGGGCAGGAGGAAACCATCACCCCCAGCTTCGTCACTCATCCTGTTCAAGAGCGACTCCGTGAGCACGCTGGTGAGAGTCGAGAGTTCGACAATCTGGCGCTGGACCTGGTCAGCAGGAAGCCCTGACTGGGCAGCCGCAGCGGCGAGGAAATCGGCGTCAACCACACCGTCCATGAGGGAACGGAAGCGGATATCAGCCACGACCGTTGCGAGGCCTTCGCCCGCAAGTTTGGGCGCGTCTCCGATCGCGGGTCGACTATCGACGTATGCCAGGGCCGCGTGGAAGAGGGGGAGCATGTCTGCCCACCGTTCCAGCAGAGTGACGGCAATGCGCGAGCCCGATGCGGGATGGCCATACGAAGCGACGTACGCCTCTTCGATAGCCTTGAGATAGTTGCGCTCTTCGATCTGCCGGCCCAGGCGCTTTTCGTCGCCAGCCGTCAGCAAGAAGACCTGCCCGATCTCCTTGAGGTACATTCGGACCGGGTCATCGATCGGTTCACCGCTGTCGCGGGGCTCGATATCCTCGATCTCTTCCTGGTAATCGACATCCAGCTCGAATTCCGGGTCGGCTTCGAGCGAGCGTTGTGAAGTGATGGTGTTGTTCATCGTTTTTCCTGCATGAAATAAATATGGAGTTGGGCCTGCCCCGGGCGTCAGGGTCCGGAGCAGGGAATCTGTCGTTCTGAAATTGCCCGGCCGCTAATTGCTGCGGCCGGACCCTATTTCTCGGCGCCTCGGGCTGCGGGTGCTGCTAAAGGGCTGCATAGCCCAGCTGCCCCTGCCAGGACCTCGGTCGCTTCGGCCGTCGCGGGACGACCCGCTATCGAGGCGAGCGTTGTAGCCGCCGCCAACCCCTGGAGAGAAGTAGCGTGGACCTGCTGGGCGGTCGCTCGACCGCGGCTGCGACCGGAAGCAGTCGCTGCAGTAGACGGGCTTATCGCCACGCGGCTGGAAGGGTACTTTCGCTTCCTTCCCGCAGCTGCCACAGGTGGCACTGAACATTTCGCGGTCGCCGCGGCTAAAGCCGCCGCCTCCGCCGCCACCGTCCGTACGTCGGGCAGCCCGGCATGTTGGACAGCGGCGGGGTTCGTTGGTGAACCCCTTGGACTGGTGAAATTCTTGCTCGCCTGCCGTGAATGTGAACGGACTTCCACAATCAGCGCAGGTCAATGATTTATCGGTGAAAGGCACTCGATGACCTCCAAAAAATATCCGGATCCCTGCGGTCATCGAACACTGTTGAGAGCTTGCCTCTTCCGCGAGGCCGATGGAGCACTGGATTACCTAAGAGACATAATAGCATGCTTCCGGGGAAAAGAGAACATGCGTTCTTCAATCCGACGCGACAACTGGATCCCGGCACGCGGCGGAGATCTGAGGGCCGATGAGCCCCCGTCACCGCCAGCGAATCGCATGGCGAAGAGATTCTGTCCCCTGCCATAATCGGCCCCAAAGGGGCCTCTGTTTCCGCGCCTTCTGTCCTTGATGGAGGGTCGACACCTCCCTAGCATTCATGGTCCAGGCAGGGGGCGAAACGCCACCGCCTTTGCGGCGAGGGCGCCGTCGGTCGGGAGACCGTCTACGGCACCATGGGTTGTCACCCTGGCCCCCCTGTCTGGTTTCACTTTCGCCGGCACGTCGAGCACCCCGGCCGGAATGCGGAGGATGCAGAGAAGGTCGCACGCCTTCTCCGCAACGCGGGTTAGCCCGTCAGCGACTGCCAGGGCTAGTGCGCAGAAAAGGGCCTCCGAGGAGGCCCTTTTGAGATTCGGATTTTGGTCGGGGTGCCGCGATTCGAACGCGGGACCTCCTGAACCACGTTCAGGAGTGTTACTACCCCGCTTTACACCTACGCTTTTTGTATGGTACCGAAAGTGGCCACATCTGTGCAACCTTTTGCATTCATGAGCGGTAGCCGAATCTAGTGAGCCCAATTCGCTCTTCTTCAGATTCAGATACAGTGTCGTAGTCAGTCTATTACTCAATCGAGTGACGGATTAGTGTGCGGTGATGTGTGTAAGGAGAGGTGCGACCGGCTTTCTCGAAACGGTAAGTGATACTTGGTCTCATACTGGGAGAGGCGTGGAGGCTTTCTTCAGACTGGCGCCGGCGGCGTCCGCGGACCTCAGGACCTCCGCAGGGCCGCAGGCGAACCCCTGACGGCCGGTGCCCTCCCAGACTTAAAGACGCCCAGCAGAGGGAAGGCGGACCCACAGGGAGACGGGGGAAGGGAAACAGGTCGCTGCGTGAATCGGCTAGAATGCGCGAAAAGGGACGGAGCGGGGACAGTGTCATCTGGGCGGAGAGTTCGACATTTCGCCGCACGCGCGGGGGTTCCCACGGTCGAAGCGCTACGTCGCCTCGCCGCAGCGGGACTCCCATACACCTCAGCGGATCAGCAAGTTTCGGTTGCCCTCGGTTTATCGGTGAGCGAGGTCATCAGTAATCGGAGCGGGCAGGGAGTTCCGAACATCCCCACGCAAGGCTTAGAACGACCGAGCGATTCGCCACCGCGACCGCTTGTTTCGGGTCGTAGCACCCGCCTCCACCAGGATGAGCCGAAGCCGGCTCGCGAGGCAAAGGCCGCCGGACCGTTGCGTCACCAATACTCGTGGCCCATTGTTGGGAATGCTCCTCGCGGTGACATTCAGCATCTCACTGCGAAGCTCGTACTTAGCATCCACCAACAGCTCGTAGAGGACTTCGGCGCCAGCGGGGACCCTATCGATCCCCCTGGGCCGCGGGACCGCGGCGAACTTTTGGAGTCGGCCCTGTCCCGTCCGGTCACCGCTATCGGCAACACGCTGAAGTACCCGACTATCGAGATGGCAGGGGCAGCACTACTCCACTCACTAGTCCATAACCATCCCTTCCACAACGGCAATAAGCGCACCGCCATTGTTGCCTTTCTAGTTTTCTTGGATCTGAATCAATACGTGCTTACCGCATCTGAAGACGAGCTATTCACCTACGTTCTCGCTCTCGCTGCGCACGAGAATCTTGACGTCAACGAGGAGATGGTCGTTTCCGATAATGAGACAATCAGTGCTGCCCGGTGGATCGTCAATAAGTCGCGCAAGCTGAGCAAGGTAGAGCGTCGCATGAGCTGGCGCGATCTCAGATCGTTACTCTCAGAGTACGTCTGTACTTTCGAGAACCGAGAGGGTAATAAGGTAACTATTCACAGAGGAGCACTTATCGCCCATGTTGGTCGCAGAAATGACGGTGATGAGATCGACAAAGGCACGATTGCGTACGTAAGAGAAGCCCTAGAGTTAAACGAGGAACACGGAATCGACTCAGAAATCTTCTACTATCGTGCCAGCGTCATCCATGAGTTTATCAACAGATACCGAAAGATCCTTACAAGACTTGCCGCGTACTAGTTAGCCCCGGCGGGTGAGCCGCGAACTGGGCGCAGCACTATATGCGCATTCCTTGCCGCCTGCTACGAATAGCCAGCCGAGGCCAGCCTCCGCAACAGCATTGAAGCGAACGCCAGGTGATCGAGGCATTCCTGCAGCGAGTCCCGCAAAGCGACGTCGTGCCCTCGCGGATTTCGAATCGCGAATGCCGCGCCTGCGAATAGGAACTTGTAACCCTCCTGTTCGTCTTTCTCCGATTGGGTGTTGTTGGGTGTAAGGGCGATTTTTGGGGGGTCTCCACCGAAGGCTTGCATCATGAGCTTCACGCCCGTCTCGGCGAGATTCGAGTGGCGGCGCACTTCGTTATCGAGAAACTTCATGGCTTCGAATGTGGCCTGCGGGTAATGCCCGTCATCGAAGAGAGGCCGAGCCTGAGCAGCGATCGAGGGATGGATATCGCGCCTGTCGAACGGGTGGCGCGGATCGGAGTCCGCCGTGCTCTCGTCTGAGAACCGGAACGCTCGGCGCGCAACAGCTTCAAACCGGTCAGCTGGTTGGGGCATCTAGGAGGTTGGCCCGGAGACTCCGGAAGATCTTGTCGTAAACATCCTGGTCGTTGGTGGCAGGCAAATTGATCTCGACCCGGACGGAGAGCCCGATGGAATCACTGCCGCCGTTGCGTTGCTGAACGACCTGCAGAGGTGGCGCAATGTTCGCCTTCTTGCTGCCCGCTGACGAGGTGGTCGCCCGCGTCCGTGCACGGGCCGCGGGTCGCGCTGCCGGCGTGCGGACCGCTGGCGCTTGGCCATGGCCCGCGAGCGAGGCAAGCGTCGCGAATGTGGCCGCCTGCAGTCTGCCCACGAGGGCGCTTGATGCTGCGTCATTCCGGAAAAAGGTGATCAGCTCGTCTCGGCCTAGTGTCCATGAGCCTTCGCCATGAAGCTCAAAAAGGGACCCATACGAGCTATGCAGAAGAGGCTCAAGAGCGTTCGCGAAGGCCTCGTCGGAATGCTGCGCAAATGCCTTTCGCCCTTCCTGAGTGCCCTTACCCTCGTCATCGATGACCGAGATGAATCGGAGAGTGTTGATGACATAGGACTCATTGCCTGGCGCTATCCCGAGCTTCTTCAGAGTGGCCGCGTTGACGACTGGGGGGAACGACCGTCGCAGTTGTTCTAAGGTCTTGGATAGCGGACCTGAGGATGTGACGTAGGGATACGTCGCTGGCATGCGCAATACCGTCCTTGCATTATTCGCGACTCGTATTCGCATTATGCAACGACCTGACGCTGGAGGCACGCTGACTGCATTCGTCAGCGCACAGCGACGGCCGTGCGCGCAGGTAGCCGCGAATGATGAGGCGCGGGAGACATTGCGATGCGGGAAGCGGCCGCTTCGATGCACCAGGGGGACGGGCATTCTCAACCGCCGTTCCTAGGACCATTGGGCGGCCCTTCGACGCGGACCTTTAAGACGCTGTTCGCGTGCAGCTCTGGCGTTGCTTAGGTCGATACCAGATTCGAACCGTACCGCTCGTGAATACGCTTTGTGTGCGGCGACCGAGGAACGTTATGTAAACACCAGACTCGTGAACAATGAGGAACAATGATGTGCGGTACAAAGTGTGAGGAGCGGTAGGGGTGCAGTAGGTGTGCGGAAGAAGTGCGCGTCCCGAGCCGCGCCTCGGCAATAATCAGTCAAGTCCAGATTCAAAAGGGGGAGATTTTGGTCGGGGTGCCGCGATTCGAACGCGGGACCTCCTGAACCCCATTCAGGTGCGCTACCAGGCTGCGCTACACCCCGACCTTGGGAGGGCTCAGCCATGCTACCATCGCCCGCTCTTTCCGCCCACGCCGGGGTGGAATCGAAGGCCCCGCCCCCAACCGCTCCTTCAGAAGCCCCCTCGGGAAACGAGCCCGGCCAGCGCGCCGCCCGCAACGAGCCAGGCAGAGTTGACGCGAAACCGGAGCAGAATGCCCAGCGCCATGACGGCCATCGCAGCACTCAGCCAGTCGACGATCGCGGTCTGGGCGAGCTGCCACGTGACGGCGAGAATGAGGCCCAGCGCGGCCACGTTGACGCCGTCGAGAAACGCGGACATCACCGGCGAGCGCCGCAGTCGCGGAACGAGCGGGTAGATAGCGGCGACGAAGACGAATGAAGGCAGGAAGATTGCCACCGTCGCAACGATGGCTCCGCCGAACCCGCCCACGAGGTAGCCGATGAACGTCGCGGTCGTGAACACCGGTCCCGGCGTGAATTGCCCGACCGCGACAGCGTCGACCAGTTGCTGGTTCGTGAGCCAGCCCAGCCGCTCGACGAAGTCGGTGCGCAGGAACGCCAGCAGCACGTATCCGCTCCCATAGAGGACCGCCCCGATCTTCAAGAACGTCAGGAAGAGCGTCCACAGGCTGAAGTGCGACGACTTCGACGACGCCAGGACGAGAGGGGGCAGCGCGACGGGCAGTGTGAACACGAACGCCGGCATCATGTGACGACCGAGGCGACGACCGTTCTGATAAAGCGCCACGAGGACACCGGACCCCAACAACAGCACAATCTCGTTGAAATGGGCCAGGTAGAGCCCGAAGACGCCCGCCCCGACCGCCAGCAACAGGGGCCGGCGGACCTGTCCCTTCCCCAGCCCCAACGTCGCCTGCAAGAGGATCGCGATGATGACTGGCTTCACTCCGTAGAGCAGCCAGCCGGCCTGGGTCGTCGTCCCGTACTCCACATACAGCCATGCCAGCGAGAGCACGATCAGCATCGCGGGCAGGATGAACGCGGTGCCGGCCGCAAGAAGTCCCTTCCATCCCCCGCGGACAAACCCGAGGTGGATGGCAAGCTCGGTGGAGTTTGGCCCGGGGATGAGATACGTCGCCCCGAGCATGTCCAGGAAGTACTGGTCGGATACCCACGCTCGCCGCTCCACCATTTCGCGCCGCATCATCGCGATGTGGGCGGCTGGCCCGCCGAAGGCGGTGAAGCCGAGACGCAGGAACAACAGCGAGACCTCGCCGAGGCGGGCTACCGACTGGCGAGCCGGGTCTTCTCGGCGTTGGCGGTCCGGAGGTGGCTGATCAGCGGTCTCTTCCATCGCGCTCCCATCCCCGGCGCCGTTACAGGGTGGAACACGCCTCTAGCGCGGGCTGTCCCCAACCACCACCGCCGTATAGGCCCTGAATGGCAGCACGCTCCGCGACGCCGGATATTTCGAATTCAGACCCATGACGTCGTCGGGGCGCGGCGTACGGCGCTGCTGTCCCTGTTGCAGCGTCGGCACCATGACGGCGTCGTACCCGTTGCAGGCTCCCTGCTGGCAGGGGTGATCGAGGCCGGCGAAGTGGCCGAGCTCGTGCAACACAACCGAGACGAAGTCATACGCATTGTTGGGCGTCACCGAGGCCGACGAAAACAGGACGCTCGGGCTGAAGATGATGTCCGCCTCCACGATCTTGCGAGAGCTGTCCGAAACCGCGCAGGTAAGACCCAGGACCGATGATCCGCCAGTGTCCGCGAACGTCAGGGTGTTCTGCCCGTCGAGCGCGAGCGGAGACTGACAGGCGCCCGCCACCGCAGCCGTCGTTCCGCCAGAGACCATGCGGAATGTGCTGCCCGGGATCGTGTTCCACCGCGCGACGGCGATGTCCCCGGCGTCTTTCAGCGAGGGCTCCCCGGCGAGGCTCTGGTTGTAGCTGATCGTCACCGGGATGCTCGATGCAGGCCAGCTGTTTGGCGTCGTTACGTATTCGACAATCGTCCCGCTCGCGAACCGGTCGTCAAAGAAGCTGTCCGCTACGCGCTCTGCCTCCGCTGCGGGGACATCCGCCGACATCAGCAGATCGATGGTCTGCACGAGGCCGCCTCCAACCGCGAACGAACGCTCGGTTGCATTGCGAGGTTGACTCGCGGCAAGGCCTGGCACCGTTGGCGTGGCGGACGACACGGCCGAGGCCAGCACACAGGCCAGCGCCAGCGTGAGCACAGCCGCAGGCAGCAGTTTCAGGTTCATTCGCTCTCCTCGACCGATCCCGGGACGATCACTGTAGGGTCAAGGCATGTTCAGGAAAAGTCGGGAGACCCCGCCACAGCCACCGGTCTTAGGCCGGCGGAGTATCCGCAGCCGCGGCATCCGAGGGGTCGGGGCGCCCGATCAGGGTGTGCCAGGCGGCCTTCAGCGTGGTTGGCAAAGCTGCCCGCCCCAGGAAGAGGATCACTACGCACGCGACGCAGTACGCCGCGGCGTAGAAGAGTCGCGCCTCCCGGCTCGGGATGAGGAGCGACGCGCCGAACAGCGCGAACAGCGTCACCGCCTCGCGGGTCCCCATCTTCAGGTTCGCGAACACGGCCACCGCGAACGCCGACTGGGCCGCGGTCAGCAGGATTTCCTCCCGCTGCCGGTCATCGAGCGGCAGGCCTCCTATGAGGTGGAATCCGCCTCCGGCGAGCGCGAACACAACCGGGAGCGTTCCGACCAGGAGGGTCATCTGGTTCACTTCTGAGGAGATCAGGGCGCCCATGCCGACCGCAGCCCGGCCGCGCCACGCGAGCATGCCCGCGACGAGCACCTCGGGCGCTTCCGAAGCGAGTGGCGCCAGCCATTGAATGAGCAGGAACTCCGATACCCCGAGACGCTCGCCCGTGTGTATGAGGCTGTCGGCGAATGGCTCCGCGGAGCAGAAGATCACGGCCGCGCTGTAAACGAGCAGTGCGAGGACGACCGCCCTCCGCCGAGTCGTGGGGAGGGCTCCCATTACCTTCGCCGGCCCCACCAGTTCGACATCTTCGGACTCGATCTTCGAGGTGAAGTAGAGATAGCAGAAGAACATCGATACGAGCACCATGGTGTCGATCAGTGTGAGGGTGTGGCGGAACCCGATCAGGCCGATGTAAATCGTCGCCACGAACAGGAACGTCAACTCCAGGGCGCGGTGCTTGTCGACCACGAGCTGTTTCAGGTGCGTGCGGAAGAAGAAGAGAGCGAAGACCGTCGTCCAGCCGACGCCGATCAGCAGCCGGTTGCCGCCGGTCATGTTCGCGATCGCCAGGCCCTTCGCGGCCTCGGCAGGGTCAGCGCCGGCACGCCACGCCAGGACAGCGTCGACGGCGTATTCCGGCAGCACCGCGATAAACGCAATCGCCGCGATAGCCATTCCCTGGGGGATGTCCATTTCGGCGGTCTCGGCCGCCCAGCTGAGCAGGAACGCCGCGGCCAGGATCGCCACCCCGAAGCCAAGCGCATCGAGTTCGGGGTTCGGGTGATACCCGGTCAGGCGCATCACGATGCCGGGTGCCCCGACGAGCACCGCGATCCCGACCAGGCCCCACTGGAGGTCGTTCGAGCCTTTTTCCACGTGGAGATATTCGCCTGTCGCGCCCTTGTGAGCACGCGGCTGACGGGGTCGGGCTACTCCTCTACGTCGTCGTAGAAGGCGATCGGTTCAGCCGTCTCCCAGTAGTTGTTGAGCTTACCCTCGGCCAGGCCGCGGGCCGGGAAGAACCGCCCTTTGTGCATCTGGTCAAGCATCTGCTGCGGAGACTCCAGCGCCTCGTCGAACACCGCCGTGAAGTAGCCGATGCCCTGGGTCGAGTGGCAGTCCGATCCGCCCGTACCCGGCTTACCGAGGATCTTCGCGACCTGCAGCGCGAAGTAGTTCTCGCGCGGCGTATTGCAGCCGTTCAGCACCTCTATGCCGTGGACGAGCTGAAAGACCGGCAACTTGGCCGCCTCATCCGGCATGAGACGAAAGGGCTCTAAGCCCTGGCGCTTGAAGTTGACCGGGTCGAAAAAGTGGCGAAACGGGTGAGCCACAACCAGGAACGCGCCCTGCTCATCCGCGACTTCCCGGAGCTTCTCCAGTCTGCGGATTCCGCTCGCGTAGCCTTTCAGGCCAATCGCCAGAATGTGCCCCATGTCGGTCGATACTTCCATCCCGTTTGAGACGAAAATGTGATTGTGCTTTTGACGAAAGGGGGCAAGGTCCCACTGCTCCCACATCCGGTCGTGCTCGGTTATGTTGACTCCGGTCATCCCGATCCGCGTCGCCTCTTCGATGAGGTCATCCGGGTTCAACATCGAGTCTGAAGCGCCCTTGGTGGTGTGCACGTGCATGTCAATGATGGTGCCCGGCACGCCGCGCCTCCATTTGAGAGATTTTCCCGAGAATCACGAGAGAATCGGAGTATATCATCGGGCTGCCAGGTAAGGCATGCACCACCCGAAGAGCCCCACAAACACGACCGACATCGCTATCCATAGCTTCCATTCCCGCCGGAAAAAGATTAGCAGGGGCGGGAGCGGGAGCCATGCGACCCCGAACATCGCCACGAGGAATGGCGCGCTCGGGGCGCCAAGCGCCCCGGCGTGATGCTTGAAATTCCCGACCTCATAGGCTGAGCCGAGAATCAGGCCAAACATCGTCCAGGTAAGCGTCATCCCCATGAAGATCGGCACCGCCAGCAGCGCGCTCGAAACTTCAGGATCGACCCAACGTTCCAGGAACCCCCCCGTCCTTGCCCTAAAAGCAAGATACGCCATCGCAACCGTGGACACGATCGCCATCGCGTAACCCATTGTCCAGCCCGCCATGACCGCTCTCAGGGCTGCCTCCTCGTTGCCGTCACGATGACCGTACAGTCGAGTCCGGCGGCGCTACTGGCAATGCCTGCGGCATCCCCCTCAGGTCCGATCCAGAACAGTGTGGGCCCCGCCCCGGCCAGGCGGATCGGGGCTCCGGCTCGCGTTTCCAGTGCTCGCCGCAGATCACCCAGACCGGGGAACTCCTCGAACGCCACCCGTTCGAAGGCGTTGTAGACGCCCGTTCCATCGATCGTGTGAGGCCTGGTCAGGGCGAATCGCGCCGCGACCTGGCCATCGTCAAACGGAAACGCATCCAGGGCCGCGAACATCCGGGCTGTCTTCTTCTCGAACGTCCCTGGCGTGATAAACAGGACGATGCCGTGCCGATCGAGCGGCGGCAGCGCCGCCACCTGCTCGCCCCGGCCCCGGGCCCGCGCGGTGCCACCAACGAGGAAGAAGGGCTCGTCGCTCCCCACCTCGGCCGCAGCCTCGTCGACCATCGCTTCCGTGGCCTCGGGCCACAAGCGCTGGAGCAGACGCAACGTCGTCGCCGCATCCGAGGCGCCACCACCCAGCCCGCCCGCGGCGGGGATATGTTTCTCCAGCGATATCTTCAAAGAATCGACCGAGCGGCCACAGCGTTGTGCCAGTGCAGTGGCCGCTCGCCAGGCCAGGTTCGTTTCGTCAGCCGGCGTTCCAGCCGCGAACGGACCGCTCACCTCGACTCCACCCTCGCCGCTGCACGAAAGAACCACCCGGTCAGCGAGTTCGAGCACCTGGAGCACAGTGTCGATCTCGTGGTAGCCGTCAGCACGCTCGCCGGTCACTTCGAGGACAAGATTTACTTTCGCTGGCGCCTGCCCGGCGAGAGCTTCAGGCTCGGGCACGGATCGCCTCACAACAGTCGAGGAGCTTGAGCCATTCGGGGATCGTCAGCGTCTCGGCCCGCCTCATGGGGTCGATTCCGGCCTCGGCAAGCGCCTCCTCGGCCCCGCCCTTGGGCAGCCACACGCCACGAGAAAGCCCGTTGTGAATTTGCTTGCGCGGATTTCGAAACGTCCGCGCCACAAGCTCGAAGAACGCCTCGATCCTCTCAAGATGCACAAGCGGCTCCTCCCGCAGTGTCAGGCGCACAACCGAGGAGAACACGGCCGGCGGAGGGTCGAACGCGTCTGGCGGTACGTCAAAGAGCATCTCGACCTCGGCGTAGACCTGTACCGAGATCGTGAGGAGCGAGGCATGGCCAGGTTTCGCCGCCAGCTCGCGCGCGACTTCTCGCTGGACCATCACGACCATCTCGGTCGGCCTGAGCTCGCTTTCCAGCAGGTGGCGGATGATCGGGTTCGCCGCGAAGTACGGCAGGTTGCCCGCCACGCAGAACGGCCGGTCTGGCGGCAGGATCTCTCCAAGTTCGATGTCGCGAGCGTCACCGCAAACGATCGTCAGGCGATCGTTTCCCTCAAAGCGGCGTCGCAGGTGGGGAATCAGCCGCTCCTCGACTTCGACGGCAACCACCGTGTGGCCGGCCGCGAGCAGCGCATCCGTCAGCTGACCTGTTCCCGCTCCGATTTCAACGACAATCCCGCCCTCCGGGACGTTGAGCGACGCCACGATGTCAGCGAGCACGCCCGAGTCGCGCAGGAAGTGCTGACCGAGCGCTTTTCGCGGTCGCGGGGCAGTCCGTTGGGCAGGAGGCACGACCTGATCGTAGGTTGGCGCCGTAGCTCAGTCGAGGACCTTAGTCCAGGACATAGATGTCCAGGGTCTGTGTGAACCACGGCTGGCCTCCCGCGGACTCGGGGAAGCCTAGGTCGATGATGTTGCCCTTGATCGCACCACCCGTGTCGGCGGCGAGGCATTTCCCGTAGCGCGGCACGTAGATCCAGCTTCCCAGCGGAATCACGTTCGGATCGACGGCACACACCCCGTAGTCCAGCCGGACACCGGTTGCCGTGATGCCGTACGCGGGATCCGACCGCACCTTGCCGCCCTGGCTGGCGTTGTACCACGTCGCCTTCACGGTGATCTTCCGCGAGTAGGTGCCGGTGTAGTCGGGAGCGTCGAGCGTCGGCCGCGCGGGCGCGGGCCGCGTCCCCTTGATCTGGTGCGCGGCGACCGGCTCCTGCACAACATCGCTGCTGAGAATCGTGCGGCTGGTCTCGACGCCGTTCTTGGTCGTCACGCTGTACTTGATGACCCGGAGGCCCGCCGCCCCGGGCGCCACGCGGATCGTCCCGGCCGCGAGGCTGCTGTCCGTGTCGTAGACGGTCTCCGGTGCGATCTGCTCCTGGACCTCTTCCGTGAACGTGTGGTTGAGACCGATTACCAGGTCCATGCCATTCGTGACGGGCGTGCTCCGTGGTAGCGAGAGGATCTCATCCGGACCCGGATCGACGCCGAGGATACGCAGGATGTCCGCCACGGTCTGGGCCTGCGTGTAGAGCGTCTGGTCCTTGCCGTCGAGCTTGAGGTTTACGCTGCGCGCCGGTGCGAGCCGAACCGTGAGACCGGCTGTCAACGGCGAGGTCAGTCCCGGCTGCACCAGGTCGACCTCGCGGACGGTGATCCCGAGCTCAGAAAGCAGGTCGTTGACCGTGTTCGCCGACGACATCGTATCGACCCGCAACGTATCAACCATGACGGTCACCGGGCGCGCACGAACGACAGTCAGGCGCGAGGAGCCTGCTGCGGGATCACCGGCAGAACCCGACGGAACACCAAAGGGGACCGCGCTTCCGCCGTAGACCAGGGCAGCGCTCGCAAGCGGCCCGTGCGTCGTCGTGGACTGGCCGTTGAGCATGACCCGGTCGGCCTGCTGGAGCGTGATCCCGGCCTCGGCCAGGGCCCCGCCCACAGTCGTGGCCTGGGTCCGCACGTCCATGACCACACCGTCTACTTCGACCGAAACAGCGCGGGCGCGTTGGACCGCGACACTCGCGTGCCGCCCGCCCGTACCGTAGAGGACCCGGTCGCCCGGGCCGAGCGTGACGGCCGCCGCCGCAAGGCCTTCGTTCCGGGTATTGAACGTCGCCGCCACACGAACGGCCTGCCCGTTGCTGAGGACAGTCACCTCGTGGCGCGGAAATACCTGGAACCCGACTACGGCAAGCAGGACCACCACCATGATGGTCGCAGCGTGCTGCCGCCCCCGGAAATGCTGAGGGTGGGGAGCTGCTTCGGGGCGAAAACCCCGAGGGGCGTCAGCGACCGGCCGCCCGCGAAAGCGGGGCGTCCGAATGGCCTGTGCCAAGTTCACTCCTCACTCGATGGTCGGCGTCCCGGGGGGTGGGACACTGAAAAATCGATGAGACAGGCCGTGCACCTGCCTCCGAACGAACCCTCCAGGCTTCTCCCACGCCTGCCGGTTCAGACCCGGTTGACCTGCGGCACCCGAAGCAATCCGCTTATGGCTGCTTGCTTCCGCACCTGACCAGGTTCACGGCACCTCGCCGCGCAGGACCAGATCGTCAACACCGGCTGACAAGGACAGTCCCTGAAGAGCCAGCCCTCGAGCAGGGATTCAACCCCGCTATAGCGGATTGCGGGCTACAGGGCACCGCTGGCTCCCCGTCTAGCACGGCCGGAAGTCACCGTAAGCAACCAGAGTGGGGGGGTCAATAGGCCCGAACGCGATTATGACGCGTTGTCGCGGCTATCCTGCGCGCGGATCGAGACGAGGAGTTCGCCTGCCTTCACCCGCTGTCCCGGGACAACCGGCACCGACTCGACGATTCCGTCCGCCGGCGAACGCAGTTCGTTGTTCATTTTCATGGACTCGATGATGAGCGCGACCTGGCCCGCGGCGATCTGCTGGCCGGCCTCGCAACGCACCTCCACCAGGGATCCCGTCATCGGCGCTGTTATCGCTACCAGGCCGCTCGCCTGGGTGCCCGAGATCGACCTCCGCGGCTCCGGGTGCCAGCGTTCCACGTCGCAGTTGAACTGGTGGCGTCCGACCGTGACGATCGCCCCCCCGCGGCGCCGTTCCAGGTACAGCTCTATGGGGTGGTTGTCGACCATCAGCAGGTACAACCCGGAATCCCCAACCCGCTCCAGGCTGACGTCCTTCCACTCCTCGGTGTCTTCCCGGCGGACCAGCGTGCGGTCGCCTTCTTTGCGCATTTCGAAGCTGACGTCATCGTGGTTGAAGCGAATTAGATACTTTTCGGCCAACGCCCCATCCCCCGGCCGGATATGCTCCCCGCCATCGCGGCCCTCCAGGCCTTGCCGTTGCCATTGACTTTCGCATGCCCGTTCGTCGCCACGGCCGCCGGCGCCTGGACAGAGTCAATGAGGCCCGCACCGGTGACGAAGAGGAGCGCCGCAATCTCCGCTGCCTCCTCCTGCTGTGCGAGCGGCTCTTCAGCGATCACGGCGTGCCGGTCCAGGAACTCGGTATCGAGGTTTCCCTCGATGAAGTCCGGAAGGTCAAGGATCTGCTGCAGGTAGGGGATGTTCGTCGCGACACCCACGAGGCGGAACTCCGCCAGGGCGCGCTTCATACGTGAACGTGCCCCCTCTCGATCCCGTCCCCAGGCGGTGACCTTCGCCAGGAGCGAGTCGTAATAGGGTGTCACCTCGATCCCGTCGTAGAGCGCACTCTCCACCCGGATCCCCGGGCCGGCGGGCTCGCGGGCCAGCACGATCCGGCCAACCGAAGGCAGGAAATTGTTGAACGGGTCCTCAGCCACGATCCGGCATTCGATCGCCCAGCCGCGAGTGAGAAGCTCCACCTCGTCATAGGAGAGCTCCTCCCCGGCAGCCACGAGGATCTGGTCCTTCACGAGGTCAGTACCCGTCGCGATCTCGGTTACCGGGTGCTCGACCTGGAGTCGGGTGTTCATCTCGAGGAAGTACCAGTTCCCGTCCTCGTCGAGCAGAAACTCGACGGTCCCGAGGTTGTGATAATCGGCAGCTCGCGCGATCTTCACCGCCGCCCGACCCAGCGCTCGCCGCAGTGCCGGCGTCACCACCACACTGGGGCACTCTTCGATGAGCTTCTGATGCCGGCGCTGGATGCTGCACTCCCGCTCGCCCACCGGGACGATGTTCCCGAACTTGTCGCCGATTACCTGGACTTCGATGTGGCGAACATGCTGGAGATTCTTCTCGACGTAGATCGCGGGGTTCCCGAAGGAAGCCTGCGCCTCCTGGATTGCCGCCGCCGCCGCACCCGCCAGCGACGCTTCGTCCTGGACGAGGCGGATGCCCCGCCCGCCGCCACCGGCGGCTGCCTTGATCATCACCGGGAACCCGACTCTCCGGGCCGCGGCCACGGCATCTTCAACGGAATGGACCTCTTCGCTCCCGGGCACCACCGGGATCCCGCGTCGCTCGGCCATCTTCCGGGCTTCGATCTTGTCTCCAAGCGCCCGGATCGACCGCGGCGATGGGCCGATAAACGTCATTCCGGCCGCTTCGCACGCCTCAGCGAATTCCGCGTTCTCCGCAAGAAAGCCGTAGCCCGGGTGGATCGCATCGGCGCCACAGGCTTTCGCGACGGCGAGAATCCGCTCGACATTGAGATAGCTCTCACGGGCGTCGGCGGGCCCGATGAAGTGAGCCTCGTCGGCATAGCGGACGTGCTGGGACATCCGGTCGACCTCTGAGTAGACGGCGACGGATGTGATGTCGAGGTCACGGAGGGCACGCACAATCCGGAGAGCAATCTCCCCACGATTGGCCACCAGAACTTTCGAGAACATCAATACATCTCTAGCCCAGTCGTATATCCGCTATGCGCCAGCATATGCCGAGCAGCGGGGGAACTGCGAATGCCACGAACCTGCTGGCCTCGGCGCCGCCCGCAGCACTACCCTTGTCGCGTGGACGACCACACGCTGCGGGTATTGGAGTTCGAAAAGGTGCTGGCGTTGCTCGCGTCGGAGACCGCATTTAGCGTCGGGCGCGAGCTTGCCATGCAGGTCCGTCCTGAGCAAGACCTCCTCACGGTCGTCGAACTCCAGGCCGAGACGGCAGAGCTGAAAGTCCTCGACCAGCTCGGAATCGACCTCCCTTTCGGCGGCGCGAAAGACATCCGGCCGCAGATCCGTGGCGCCGCGATCGGCCAGGCCCTCGACCCGCCGGACCTTGTCGACGCCGCCCAGACCCTGAAGACAGCGTGGCGCGCCCGCCAGGTCGTTGAGAAACTCCGGGACCGCATCCCCCACATTGCGGCGATCTGCGATGCGGTTGCCGACTTCAGGCGCTTTAGCGACGCAGTCGACGAGTCCATCACCTCGCGCGGCGAAGTCGCCGACAGTGCGAGCGAGACGCTTGGGAACACCCGTCGCGAACTCCGCGCCGCTGAGAGCCGGCTCGACCAGCGCGCGCAGGCGGCCCTCGCCGACGCAATCCGCCGCGGCATCGCCCAGGAAGGGCTGCTGACGGAACGAAACGGCCGCAAAGTCATCCCGGTCAAGGCGGACTATCGAGGCCAGCTCGCCGGCATTGTCCACGACGTGTCATCGAGCGGAGCGACCGTCTTCGTCGAGCCTATGGGCGTAGTCGAGGCCGGGAACCAGGTCCGCGAATTGCATCTTGCCGAACAGCGAGAAGTGCACCGCGTCCTCCAGAAGCTGAGCGCCTTGATGGGCGACCGCGAGTCCGAGGCCATAGCGACCCTCCTCGCACTCGCGAGACTCGACCTGGTCAACGCAAAGGTGCGGCTGGGCCGGCGCCTCAAAGCAGAGCTTCCCCCGGCGGGCGACGCCACAAGCTGGCTCGCCGACAGCGGCGAAACGAACATCGTCCGTGGCCGCCATCCTTTGCTTCACGGC
>Ga0153916_10001287_pt1 | contig 17844 bp, 22 predicted proteins | sample Opewatmetagenome_FD_109642 | JGI IMG/M metagenome (GOLD analysis project Ga0153916, IMG submission 109642) | Freshwater wetland microbial communities from Ohio, USA - Open water 3 Core 3 Depth 4 metaG | ecosystem: Environmental > Aquatic > Freshwater > Wetlands | place: USA: Ohio, Lake Erie... | reverse complement strand
GCGGTAGCCTTCGCGAAGGCGGGCGTTCAGGCCGTAAGGTCAGGAAGGCAGCATCGTCATGGGACTTTTTAGCAGAAACGACCAGCGCGCGATCGTCGTCGAGTTTCTCGCGACGTTGTTCTTCGTCTTTCTCGGCACAGCCGCGGTGGTCGCCGCCGTTGACACAGTCGGCGGGCTCGACGGTGCGGTGCTCGTTTGCATCGCCATAGCCCACGGTCTTGGCATCCTCATTGCCGTTGCCTGGACCGCCAACATCAGCGGCGGCCACATCAATCCGGCGGTCACGCTTTCTATGATCGTGGCCCAGCGGATACGACCCGTCCTCGGCGTCGCCTATATCGTGGCCCAGCTCGCTGGCGCCGTCGTTGGTTCGCTCCTCCTCAAATGGGCCATCCCGTCTCAGTTCGCGGTCGGCCTCGGTCGCCACTCCTTGAACGGCAGCATCACTCGCAACGAGGCGTTCCTCCTGGAGGTCGTCGCCACGACCTTCCTGCTGGTCGTGATTTACAACACAGCTATCAGCAAGAAGGGCTGGGGCATCAACGCCCCCATCGCGATCGGCCTCTCGATCATGCTCATTCACTTCGCCCTCGTCCCGTGGGACGGCGCTTCGGTGAACCCGGCCCGTTCGTTTGGACCGGCCATCGTGACCAACGACTGGTCTGCCAACTACGCGAAGGACTTCATCCAGGTTTACGTGCTGGGCCCAGCCGTCGGCGGGATCATCGCGGCGTTGGGCTGGATGGCGTTCAAGAACTTGGGCGACGATTCACTCGAACCCGACCTGGCCGAGCCGGAAGCCGAACCGGAAGCATAGACGTTTAAGAGTCGCTCACCCCGCCTCTTTGCCTGTTGGGGGCCTCCGCAAGGGGGCCCTCTCTCTACCTCCGCGAGCCCCTACCTCCCACCCGGTTGTTCTTTCCCTCACAATCGCTAGCATCGAAGGGCCGAGGTTCGTGTGATGGCTTCTGTGAGACTCTTCAGGGTCATTCTTGTTCTCGTGGGTGTCGCGGTCATGGCGGCCGCAGCGGCTGCCTGTGGTGGGAAGACATCAACCAACGGTTCGAGTGCATCGACGGGAGCATCCGCGACTGCGGTCAGCTCGGTCACCATCCCGGAAGGCGCCGTCGTGATTGACCAGCAGGATCTCACGTTCAAACCCGGCAGTGTCACGGTGAAAACCGGCACGCAGGTCTACTTCAAGAACAGCGAGTCGACCTTCCACACAGTCACGATCCAGGGGAAAAACATTTCCGGGATCATGAAGAAAGGGAGCGTCGTTGTGTGGACGGCCCCCGCACCGGGGACCTACAAGGTAGGTTGCGACTACCACCCCCAGATGCACGCCACTATCACCGTGACCCCCTGACCTGCGCGTAGAGGTCGAGCGTGCGCTGGGCGGTTAGCCGCCATGTGAACATCCTGCGGGCGCGCTCCACGCCGCCTCCGCCCAGTCGCTCGCGTAGCGCCGCATCGCCGAGAAGTTCGCCAATGGCCTTCGCCAGCGCCGCCGCATCGCCGGGCGGCACGAGCAGTCCGCTCACGCCGTCCTCCACGACCTCGGGGAGCGCGCCCCCGGTCGTGGCGACCACCGGCGTTCCGCACGCCTGTGCCTCGGCGGCGGGCAGCCCGAACCCCTCGTAGAGTGACGGCGACACGAAGATGCTCGCCCGGTTGTACTCGCAGGCCAGCTCCTCGGCGGTTAACCGTCCGGTGAGCGTCACGCGGTCCGCGATCCCGAGTTGCCGGGCACGTTCGTGAACCACGCGCGCCTCTGCGCGGTCGACCACGACCAGCCGCAATGGCCGGTGGTGCAGAAGTGCCAGCGCCTCAACGAGGTAACGAGCGCCTTTGTTCGTGTCGTCGCTGTTGCCCACGAAAAGGATGCGCCCCGGCTCCCGCTCCAGGCCCAGTGGCCCGAATCGCTCGATGTCCACGCCATCGTGGATCGCGACCACGCGGCCCTCGGCGAGCCCGAAAGCTTCGCGCACAGACCGTGCGCTCGCTTCGCTCCCGCTAATCACACGGTCGAGCCCGTGCGCGACCAGGTGCTGCATGTGGAAGGGGTAGAACAGTACCCGCTCGACCTTCGCGCGCAGCCCGGCGGCCTCCGCGACCGCGTTCGTGCGGTCAATGCTGAGCGGATGGTGGATGTTGGCCACAACCGGCACGCCGAGCAGCTTCGCCAGGAGGTCACCGTATCCCAGCGACTGGTTGTCATGCACGATGTCGAATGGCTGATTGGCGTGGAGCTTCGCCAACACGTCGAAAGCACGTAGCGAAAAGGCGGCCATGACCGAGAACATTCCGGCTCGTGACGACGCCAGCTCGTAAAAGTTCAGCGGTTGGAAAAAGGCTGCGGCGGGCCGTCTCCAGAAGTCTCCGCCCTGTTCAAGAAGCCGGAAGATCGACCAGCCTTCAAGGCGGTGCTGGATGACACGAGGGTCCAGCTCCGGATACGGGGGCCCAACGATCGCATGCACCTCATGGCCCAGCTCCGCGTATTCGTGGCTGAGCGCCGCGAGGTAGATGCCCTGCCCCCCGGAAAACATGTTGCCCTGGTGGAGGAGGAAGCAGATCCGCATGTCAGGCCGCGCGCGCGTAAATGACGAGGCTTTTGCCGAACCGTCGGGCGAAAACGCGTTCGAACCGGTCGAACCACCGCATTCGGCCGGCTCGTGAGATGAGCAGTTTCCGCCATGCCCGTGCAGGACGAGGCGGCGGCTCCCCGCCGCCGCAGACCGCGCCCAGCAGCCAGTAGATTGACTCGAACGCATGGCGATGTCGCACCGCGTACGGCTGCCAGCCGGTTGCCCTGAGTTTCGCAAGCAACTCCGCTTGCCGGTAAATGCGCAGGTGACCGCCCGGCGCCTGCCTCACCTGGGGGGCGAGCCGCCAGAGCAACCGTTCGGTGCCGGCGGCCGGTACCGAGACTCCGAGCCTTCCTCCACTCCGGACCACTCGGTGCAGTTCGCGAAGCACGCGCTCGTCGTCTGCCACATGCTCCAGCGTCTCGGAGCAGATCACGGCGTCGAATGCTGCTGAGGCAAACGGCAGGTGAGTGCCGCTCCCCTGGAGCCACTCAACGCGCCGGGCAATTCCCGGGCTCTCGTGGACGAAATAGCGGCCCAGTGCCAGGTCCTTGCGGTTGATGTCGCAGCCCACGGTCGCAATTGGCAGACGGGCCGCGGCGATTTCGTGTCGGCCCGCCCCACAGCCAACGTCGAGTAGTCGTGCCGAGGCGGTCAGGCCCGGTAATCCCAGCAGCGCAAGGTCGATGCTGAAGACACGCTCGAGGCGAGGATCGTCGGCAGGACGTCTGAGAGCCGCGATACAGGCCCGTCCGTCACTCGTCACGGCTTACGCCCGTAGAGGACGAAGTCCTTGGGCAATATCCGGTCGAGGATCGCCTCAGCCGCTTCGCTCGCCGGGTTCCGGGTGCGCAGATGCCACCCGATGAAGTCCCAGAACTTTCGCGTCACGAAGAAATCTGGCCGATCCTTCCCAAAGGTGCAGCGGATCGCCCAGTAGATGCTCTGGTAGCCATGCCGGCCCCGTTCGGGACCCATGCGAAACCCTGCGGCTTCCAATCGGCTCCGGAGTTCCCCGCGCCGATAGACGCGGACGTGGCCGCCCGGCGAATGCCAGTAGTCTCGGCTCAGCCACCAGAGAAGACGCTCCGCGCGGTGGTGCGGACAGGAAATGGACACCTGCCCTCCCGGTTTGAGGATGCGGAAGAGCTCGCGCATGGCACGTTCGTCGTCCATGACGTGCTCCAAGACCTCGGTTGCGATGATCTTGTCGAAGGACGCGTCCCGGAAAGGGAGCCATTCACCGTCCCCCCGGGCGAAGGTCGCGGTGCCGGGCAGGCGGCCGTTCTCGTGGTCGCCTTTGTACAGGAAGCGAGCGCGCCGGAGTTCTTCGTCGTCGATATCGACCGCGACCACGCGGCAGTCCCAGGTCGTGGCTTCGATGGTGTGGCGGCCGCTGCCACAACCGAGGTCGAGGATCCGCTCGCCTTTTCCGATCTGAAAAAGGTTCCAGAAATCAACGTTGACCACGTTCGCTGGCATGGGACGTTAGAGTACAGCCCCTTCTTGCCCCGCTCGAATCCCGTTCGAGTTGAATGCCCGCCAACGAGCCGGTGGGTTCGGAGCGGCTTCCCTTGGTACTCTTCCTCATGTGGAACTGACTGCCGCGCAGGTCGTCGGGGTGCTCGACCGGGTGGGGATCATCGCCTTCGCATTTTCTGGCGTTGAGGTCGGATTCCGCAGGCGGCTCGATGTTTTTGGCCTTCTCGTTATGGGCGTGGTTACCGCGACAGGCGGTGGCTTACTCCGCGACCTCGCACTGGCGCGGGTTCCATATGTCCTCGTTCGCCAGGACTACCTCCTCTGGGCAGTGTTCTCGTCGTTTCTCGCCATCGTCTTTGTGGTTCGCAGCCAGCGCATTCCTGCAGTGATCGTCGCGGTAGCCGACGCAGCGGGGCTGGGCGCCTTTGCCGTCGCCGGCGCGCTTGCCGGCATCACAGCGAGCCTGCCCGTTCCCGCGGTGGTGGTCCTGGCGATGCTGACCGCGAACGGGGGCGGTGTCATTCGTGACCTCCTCGCTGACCGGGTGCCGCTCGTCCTCCGGGCTGAGATCAATGCGACTGCGGCCGGAGCGGGCGGCGTGGTTGTCTGGCTGTTCGATCCGATTTCGACCGGTGGCGCCGCAGCCCTCGGGCTCGCGGTCACCGCAGCGATCCGCGTCGCAGGAATAGCCTTCGACCTGCATCTGCCGGTGCCTGGCGGGCGCTCTCGGCCAAAGTAGGCCGGCCGCGAAGTCCGTCGCCCGGGGCTGGCCCCTGACGGATAACTGCTATCCGTGGTACAACCGCTCCCATGGATGAAGCGGCCGTCGCCAAAACCCGGACCTATGGACAGATCATCAGCGCCCTGGCGGTTTTCGCTGGCGTGGTCTACGCCGTAGGCGTGCTGCGCCGCAGCTATTTCATCCTCGCCCTGCCGGTGACGGCGGTGACGTTCGGCGCGCTCTACATCGCCCTCTGGATTGGTCGCGCGCTCATGACCACTCCGGCCGAACCGCCCGAGGCCTAAGCCCCGCCCCGCCCGTTCATCGCTTTCGCGGTCGCCTCACCGTCTCGTAGATCGTCTCGATCTCGGCGGCTGCGTTAGCCCAGTCGAAGCGGCTGACGATGCTCTCCCGCGCGCTCGCCGCAAGCTGCTTCCGCAGCTTCTTGTCGTGGAGCATTCGCCGCATGCCATCAGCGAGCGCTCCTGCGTCGCCGGGTCGGACGAGGTGGGCCGTCACGTCGGGCTCCATGATCTCCGCCAGCGCACCGCCGGTCGTGCTCAGCAGTGGCGTGCCGCAGGCGGCCGCCTCGCAGGGCGGAAGCCCGAAGCCTTCGTAAACGCTCGCGCAAACCGCGAAGGTCGCCCTGTTGAGCAGGTTCACTAGCGCCTCATCTTCCAGCCGCCCGCTGAACGTCACCCGGTCTTCGAGCGCCAACGACTTCACCATCTCCGGCGCCACGTTCAGCTCCCAGGAGGGCTTGTCCACGATCGTCAGGCGGAAGTCTTCGCCCTCGTCTTTGAGCTGGCGGCACGCGCGGAGGAGGAAGCGCACGCCCTTGTTGGCGTCCTCCGTGTTCGCCACGTAGACGATGTGTCCTTCTTCCCGTTTCACCCCGCGCAGCGGCCGGAAGACATCGTGCTGGACCCCGTTGTAAACGACATGCATTCGCTCTTCGGGCACGCGGAAAGCCCGCGCTATCGAGCCGGCCGACGTCTGTGAGACGGTCACCACGGCATCGGCTCTGCGCGCGACCCGCTCCTGCATGACCCACGGGAACCAGAGCGATCGGCGCAAGCGCTCAACGATACCGCCTGCCTGGAAGAGCGTGTTGTCGCGGTCGACAGAGAGGGGATGGTGGATGGTCGCCACGAGCGGCGCGTGCTGCTGCATCAGCAGCTGGCCATAGGCGAGCGTCTGGTTGTCATGAACGACGTCGAAGGGCCCCAGCTCCTTCATCAGGCGATACGCCCGCAGGCTGAACATCAGGAGAAGTTGTGACAGCGTGTGCTTCGTCGCGAACAGCTCCCAGAAGTTGAGAGGGTTGAAGTACGACAGCGGCGGACGGCCGAAGTATTCGTCGCGATCGTCGAGGTGCGACCAGAAGCTGTAGGACTCGATCCGGTGCATGTGGATGCCCGGCGCTGTACGTGGCCACGGCCGTCCTGCGATGACGTGGACTTCGTGCCCGCGGGCCGCCATCTCCCGCGTCACGTGGTACAGGTAGACGCCCTGCCCACCCGAATACGGGTTGCCCTGGTACATCGTGTAGAGGATCCGCACCTACTCTGTCCCTCTGCCGGCGTCCCGGTCGTCGCGGTGAACGGTCGGGAAGCTCCGGGCGGGGGCACCGATGGCGGTATGGTGCGGTGGCACGTCGTCGATGACGACGGCGTTCGCGCCGATCTTGGCGTGTTCCCCGACATGGATCGGGCCGAGCAACTTCGCGCCCGTGCCGATGTTGACGTGATCGCCCACGGTCGGGCCGGTCAGGTCGAACGGCCTCCCTTCGCTGTTGGTGAGCCCCAGCGTCGCGAATGGGGCTATCTGGACGTTGTGCCCCAGCCTCACGACGCCGTCGAGCACCACGTGCCCGTGGGCGATGTAAAGCCCGCCAGTTGTTCGCACCTGGTTACCGATCGTGACGCCAAATAGCGTGTGGTTGACCCTGCTCAGCAATGTCGCGAGCGGCGCCAGGCCGGCATCGTACAGGAAGCACTGCAGCCGGAAGATCAGGACGGCCGGGAACATATGCCCCGTCGCGAGGAGATAGAGGAAGAGCTGCCAGCGCGGACGGCTCGCCCTGAACGCCCCGAAAGCCAGCGGCCACTCGCCGAAGACGTTCATATCGAGGCCAATCAGTCGCCTTGTAGCGGCCCAATCAACCTTCTCACCGGGCTTCATGCCTGCGCCTGTCCGGCGTCGCGAGTGATGGGAAAGTCGTGCTCAACCCTCCGGAATACCTTGAGCATGAGATAGACTGCTACGAAAGCCGCACGCGTATTGGCGGTCATCGCATCAGGGCCTCGGTTTCCAGGAGTTTCAGCACCCGGCAGTCCCGCTTTCGGCCACAGTAGGGGCGCCCCTGGAGCCGGTCAAGGAATACGCAATGGGGATGGACCGGCGTCTTCTCATCCGAAATGGGGTTATCGCGCTGCCCGCCGGGCCAATGCGCGCTGACCTTCTCTGCGAGGGCCACCGGATCGTTGCCATCGGCCGTGAACTGCGTTCAGACGGCGCTGCCGAGTTGGACGCCGCGGAACTGACGATGGGGCCCGGCTTCGTCGATGTTCATGTACACGGTGGCGGTGGCCAATCCTTCTTCATGAGCGACCCCGGGCAAGTGACTGCCTATGCCGAGTGGGCGCCGCGGAACGGTGTCACCTCGTTCCTGGTCAGCACAGTTGGCGATGACGAGCTTCGGACCATCGAAATGCTCCAGATGCTCGCTCTGGCGTTCGGTGATGGGAGCCACGCCGAGCCGCTGGGCTTCCATCTCGAGGGACCGTTCATCAGCCCCGCCCGAAGAGGTGCTTTCCCAGAAGAGATCCTCCGCATCCCCGCCTCGCTCGAATATGAGCGGTACCAGGAGGCCGCTGGTGGGCTCATCCGCCAGGTCACTCTCGCACCTGAGGTTCCCGGCGGGCTCGGCCTCGCGACAAGCGTCGCTCTTTCGGGTGCGGTCTCCGCGATGGGGCACACCGACGCGACCGCGGAGCAGGCTCGCCGCGGGTTCGATTGCGGCGTGAGTCACGTCACCCACCTCTTCAACGCGATGCGCCCCGTTCATCACCGCGAAGGCGGGGCGGCCGTCGCAGCTCTGCTCGACGGCAGCGTGACCTGTGAGTTGATTTGCGACGGTGCCCACCTGTCCGCCGACACCATCCGGCTTGCGTACCGGGCGTTGGGGCCCAACCGGACAGTCGTTGTCACCGACAACCTCTCGATCGCCGGGACGGCGATGAAGACCGGCAGCTTCAATACAGCGCCAATTAAGGTTCGCGGCGCAACTGCCATCCGCCCCGACGGCACAATTGTTGGGAGCGTCGCAACGATGGACCAGCACTTCCGCAACGTGGTCGCCTTCCTCGACATCGACCTGCCAACTGCGTTTCGAATCTGCTCCACGAACCCGGCCCGAGTTGCCGGGATGTCCGATCGTAAGGGTGCGCTCGGCCATGGGATGGACGCGGATATCGTGCTCGTCGATTCCTCGCTAAAGGTAGTGGCCACCGTCTGCCGCGGCCGGCTGGCCTACCTTCGCGACCCGGTCCGCCTCCAGACAGAGAAAGCGGCCCCTCGGTAACAGGGGCCGCTTTCTGCAGAGGGTCAAACCGAGATCGCTGTCTAAGCCGATGGCGTCCCGAGCGTCACCTGGAGGGTCATCTGCTTGCCGCCACGCATGATGTCGACGTTCACCTTGTCGCCTGCGTGGTTGACGATCAGCGCGACCGCCAGGTCCGACTCGTTCTTGACGGTCGTGTTGCCGAGCTTGGTGATGACGTCGTTCGCCTTCAAACCGGCCGAGGCCGCCGGGCTACCGCCCGCGACGCTGTTGTCGGTCAGGAGGACGCCCTGGGTGTCGCTCGATAGCCCCAGCGCCTTCGCCTTCGCCGGTCGCAGCTCTTGAAATTCAGCGATGCCCAGGAGGCCGCGGTTCACCTTCCCGTTCGTCTTGATTTCGCTAAAGACCGCCTTGATGGTGTCCGCCCCGACAGCGAAGCCGATTCCGGCCGCCGTCCCGCCCGTGCTGGTGTCCGGTGCGAGCGATGTATTCACGCCGACCACATTACCGGCCATGTCGAGAAGCGGGCCACCGCTGTTTCCGTGGTTAATCGCCGCATCCGTCTGAATCGCGCCGAGGATTGACGAGCTTTCGCTGATCGACCGGTTTTTCGCGCTGATGATGCCCTTGGTAACGCTGAACGAAGCGCCTTCGCCGCCGGGCAGGTCGAGCGCAAAACCGATCGCCACTACGTCCTCACCAACGACGACGTTGTCCAGGCTGCCGATCTTCAGGGACGGGAGCCCCGTCTGGTTGATCTTGATTACCGCGAGGTCTGAACGTGCATCGGCGCCGACGATCGTCGCCTGGGCCTGGCTGCCGTCAGTCAGGGTGACCTGTATGCCGTTCACCGTACCTGACGGCGTCCGCCCGCCGACGTTGGGGGTTGTCTGCACCACGTGGTTGTTCGTGATGATGTAGCCGTCCGAGCTCACGAGGAACCCGGTTCCGACGCCACCGCTCGTCTCAATGCGCACCACCGCGGGCCCGGCGAATTTGACCAGGTCGGCCGGGCTCATCGCGCCGTTGGCCTGCGAGGTCTGGATGGCCGGCGCGCTCGTGCTGCTGGACTGCGAACTCACGCTCTGGGTAGGCGTCGACTTCGCCGACGACCAGGCGACGCTGGCGACAAGCGCCAGGGCGACCACACCCGCCGCGAGGGGTCGCATGAACTTGACCCTTCTCTCCATCTCCTTGGGTTGTGTTTTCAGTGTCAGCCCTCTTCTCGCAATGCTCCGTAAATAGCAACGCCCCTGTCCCAAGGGTTGGTAAAGGCGTTTGGTAAGGATCCGCCAGGGCCGGGGTATCATCCCGGTTGGGCAGAGTATCGGAACAGGGCGAGCCAGAGTGTCTGAGGCGCCTGGCATTCGTTGGATGGCTGAAGTCCCCCGATCCGCAGGATGGGACCCGGCCCGATCGTGTGCCGAATGGTCTGACGAAGCCCTGATGCGCGCAATCTCCGCTCACGATGATGTCGCCTTCGACACCCTCTATGACCGCTACGCCGATCTCGTCTATGTGGCGGCGCTCCGCGTACTCGGAGACCCTCAGCTCGCTGAGGATGCCACCCAGGACGTGTTCGTGCGGATCTGGCGCCATCCGGACCTGTTCGTGGCGAACCGCGGGCGCTTCGTCAGCTGGGTGATGAGTGTCACGCGAAATCGCGCGGTCGATGAGTGCCGGGCACGACGGCGCCGGTTGAAGCGCGAGGGGCGTTCGCTCGAGCCGCCGGCGGAGACGAACGAGGCTAATGTCGAATCGATCTTCGCCGCCAAACCGGAGGACCCTCAGTCGACCGCTCAGCTCCACGAAGATCAGGCGCGGGTCCGCGCGGCCCTCATCGGTCTCCCGGAGGATCAGCGACGGGTTCTCGAACTCGCGTATTTTGGAGGCCTCACCCAGCAGGAAATCGCCGCCGGGCTCCACGAGCCCCTGGGTACCGTGAAGACGCGCGTTCGCCTCGGGATGCAGAAGCTCCGTAAGGCGCTGGCGCCCGGTGCGGCATCTAGCTAACGCCTTGTCCGCGGGTCGAGCGGCTCGCAAGCTGTCCCCATTCGTGGACCTTGCCAGCGACATCGATCGCCAGGATCCGATGGCCGGCCTCGGCCGCGGCTGTGGCTGCCGCCTCGCCTCCGATCAACACGGCCTTGGCCCACATCTCCGCCCTCCAGCACTCGGGCGCCCACGCGGTCACCTGTTCGAAAGGCGAATCGGCCGGCATACCCGTCCGCGGATCGATGAGGTGGTGTGCCACTTTGCCCGAATCGGTTCGCCATCGCCGTTTTCGCGTCGACGAGGTCGCGACCGCTTCGTACAGGGCACCGTCCCATACCGTCCCCTCGTCGGTGCTGTTGTCGATCGCGATCAGCCAGCCGTCGCCGGCATCGTCGGTACCAGAGCAGCGAATGTCGCCGCCGGCGTTCAGGAAGGTGTTCGGATAGCGAGGTGCGAGCAGCTCGATACCGAGGTCGACCGTCCAGCCCTTCACGATCCCGCCGAGGTCCAGCCCACCGGTCCGCAACCGTACATTGTTGCCCTCGATAACGAGGCTGTCGTGGGGATCAGGAACGGCGCGAGGCTGCGGATCTCCTCCGCTGACCTCGCGGAACGTCTTTGAATAGCCAGCCCGTTCGAGCGCGGGGAGCACCATCGGGTTGTAGAACCCACCAGTAACCTCGTGCGCCCTGAGCGCGAGCGCACAGGCGGCGGCGAAACGAGCATCCGAGATCGCTTCCCCCCGATTCAGTCGGGTCAGCAGACTCCCCGTGCGAAATCGCGAGAACCGCTCTTCCTGCTGCTCGAACAGCAGCCGGATCGAGAGCGCGGCATCAAACGGTTGTCGCTCCTCGATGATGAGCAGGTCGATGTCCGTATCCATCGCGCGGAAGGATTCGTGCTGCTCCGTCATTCCGCCGCGCCGATCCGTACCGTGAACGTAGAGCCCTTCCCTGGGGCCGACTCGACACTGATACCGCCTCCGTGGGCCTCAGCAATCGTCCGGGCGATGGCGAGGCCCAGGCCGGTACCACCATCAGCGCGTGCCCTCGCCTGTCCCACCCGCGCGAAGCGGTCGAAGATCCGGTGTTGGTCAGCGTCCGCGATGCCCGGGCCTGTGTCGCTGACGCTGAATTCTGCGTGCCGGCCCGAGGTCCTGCAGCGCAGGCTGACCGAGCCCCCGGCGGGCGTGTACTTCAGCGCGTTGTCGAGAAGAATCGTTGCCGTTTGCCGCAAACGCTGACGATCACCGGTGACTTCGGCTGGCCCGAGGTCGGTTTCCAGCCTCACGCCACGGCTTTCTGCCACTGGCCCAAGACCGCGAGCGACATCGGCCAGCATCTCAGTGAGGTCGAACTTCTCGCGCTCCAACGCGAGCCGTCCTTCGTCCGCACGAGCCAACGTCAGAAGGTCTTCGATAAGCCTGGTCATATGGATGGCTTCATCGTTGATGGCGTCGACGACGTCCTGGTTCTGGCCCACTGACTGTTCGGGGTGCCTGACGAGAAGGTCGTTATTCGCCCTGATTACGGCGACTGGCGTACGGAGTTCATGGGACGCGTCCGAGACGAATTGCCGTTGCCTGTTCAATGAGTCGCGAATCGGCGCGAGCGTTCGTCCGGCGAGCCAGAACCCACCTGCCATCGAAAAGACGACCCCGATGGCACCACCAAGTCCCATGACCCACACCAGCGTAGAGAGCTGGTGGTCCCGGGCATCGAGTGAACGAGCGATGTGAACGTACTGCGTACCGCCGGCGATCGGTTGGCTGTCGACTCGATAGCGATGCCCGTCGACAGATATGTCAGTTCGGACATCCCCGTTCGCGGCCGCTTTCGTCAGTGTCGCGAAGTCAAAACCCTGCAGGTTGATTCGACGGGGGTTGGTGAGGACGGTTCCATCCGGGCCAGTGGTGACATAAAACACATCGCTCTGTACCAGCTCGCCGCGGAAGTCGTCGTCGGAGGGGTGTGGCTGTCGATCTGGGGCTGGGGCCACGACTAGCTGGCCATCCGCCACCAGCTCGCTTTTGGTCTGGTGAATCGACTGGTTAATCTCATCGTCGAGAGACCGTCGTACGAGGAGAAAAGCCGACCCCGCCATGATGAGAAGCACGAGTGCCAGGGCTCCCGTGTACCAGGCGGTTAGCTGGAGCCGTGCCCGGTGAAACATCAATTGGCCCGCAGGGCGTACCCCACGCCTCGCACGGTGCGGATCAGTTTCGTGTCGAACCCGCGGTCGATCTTGTTGCGCAGGTAGTAGATGTAAATGTCCACGACGTTGGACTCGGTCAGCATGTCGTATCTCCAGACGCGGTCAAGGAGCTGCGAGCGGGTCATTACCTGTCCCGGATGCCGCATCAACACTTCGAGTAGCGCGAATTCGCGGGCGGTCAACTCGATGCGCTTGTTTCCCCGGATCCCTTCGCGGGTCTTGAGGTCCAGCTCGAGGTCGGCGACTTTGAGGATGCCCGGTTCGCCGGCTGTCATCTGAGCCCGCCGCGTGAGCGCACGGACCCGTGCCAGGAGTTCTGTCAGGGCGAACGGCTTCACCAGGTAGTCGTCGGTGCCGGCATCCAGCCCGCGAACCCGGTCCTCGATTGCGTCCCGCGCGGTCAACATCAGGATGGGCGTCGTATCGGCCCGCGCCCGTAATCGCTTCGCGATTTCGTAGCCGTCGAGGGTTGGGAGCATGACGTCCAGGAGAATAAGGTCGTACTGCTCCATGCCCGCCTGGACAAGCGCATCGGCCCCGTCTTCGACGCAGTCGGCTACGTGGCCTTCTTCCTCCAGCACGCGGCGGACGGCTCGCGCCAGGCGTGTTTCGTCTTCAACTACCAGAATATGCACGATGTCATATCACCACATTTTTATGAGGCGGACATGAGGAAGTTCAAATTTTCGTCTCATCCAGCTGAAAGCGAACCACTCGACACTCTGACCACCGATGTCGAACCGGAGGGTGGGCAGATGGACCCGAGACTACCCCTGATTGGTGCCGCGATCTTCGCCGCGGTGGTCGCAGCCGGAGGTTGGAACTTCAAGGGCGGGTCGGCTCCGCCGATGACGGACACTGCGAACGTCCAGTTGACGGCCAACTCGACGGTCGTGCCGCCCCAGGCAGGCACTATGTCCGGCGTTCCAACCAGCACGCCGGCGGTCAGCGCATCAGGCGAAACGCCATCGCCCTCGTTTGCCGTTCCTTCGCCGGTTCCACAACGGAACCGCGAACGCGAGGAATCGAACCACGGGGCCGTTGGCACCCCGGAAACCCATACGCGCGAGCGGGACGACGACGACTAGCGTCCCCCCGGCCTCACCCCTGGTAGCTCGCGATCGCCTCGTTGCTGAAGTCCGCGTTCGAATAGACTCGCTGGACATCCTCGAGGTCTTCCAGTCCCTCGAGCAGGCGCATCGCCTGGTGAGCGGTCTTCTCGTCAAGTTCGATGAGCGTTTTTGGAACCATCGCGAAGTCCGCATTCTCGATTTCGAGGCCTGCTGACTCCAGCGTCTTCCGCACGGCTTCGAGCTTCACTGGCTCGGTCTGGACTTCGAGGACGCCGTCGTCGACAGTCACGTCGTCAGCTCCGGCATCGATCGCTTGCAGCGCGATGTCGTCTGCGTCGGCGTCCTTCACCGGGATCGTGATAATCCCCTTGGCCTCGAATTGCCAGCCGACGGAGCCCGTTTCTCCCAGGTTCCCACCGGACCGGCTGAAGCGGTGCCGCACCTCCGCGACGGTCCGGTTCCGGTTGTCGGTCAGCGTCGCCACAAGGATGGCTGTCCCGCCGGGCCCGTAGCCTTCGTACGTGATCTCGTCGAGCTGCTCGCCCTCGCCCTGGCCAGCGCCCTTGGCGATCGCCCGCTCGATGTTGTCGTTCGGCATGTTCTGGGCTTTGGCCCGCTGGACCGCGAGCCGCAGTTTGAAGTTCGATGCAGGGTCAGCCCCCTGCTTCGCGGCGATGATAATTTCCCGCGAAAGCTTGGTGAAGACCGCGCCGCGTTGTGCGTCGGCTGCACCCTTCTTGCGCTTGATGGTTGACCATTTTGAATGCCCTGACATGCGGGGCCCGTCCTCGTAGTGGGGATGTTGAAGTCGTACGAGTGTAGGATGACCGCCACCTAACCGGTAGCAGGACGAGGAGGAAATCACACGTGGACGCCTATCGCGCCATCGTCACCAAGCGGGACACCCGCCAGTACGCCCCGCCGCCCGTCCCGGATGCCGTCCTTCATCGCATCCTCCAGGCCGGTCGGATGGCCGGCAGTTCGAAGAATACTCAGCCCGTCCGGCTCGTTGTTCTTCGCGACCAGGCTCGCCGGGAAGCGCTCGCGAAATGCGGAGATTTCACGACGCCGATTGTCTCCTGCACTGTCGCGGTGGCGATTGTCCTTGCCCCCGAAGGGCGCGTCTTCGATGCCGGGAGGTCCGGCCAGAACATCATGGTCGCAGCCTGGTCAGACGGTGTCGCCAGTTGTCCTGTCGCCATTCACCGCCAGGATGACGTCCGCGAAACGCTGGGACTGCCCGAGGGCCACAGCGTCGAGATGGTCATCGCGATGGGTTACCCTTCCGAAGGCGCCGTGATGAGCCGCGGCAACCGCCGGATCGACCTCGACGAGATGGTCCACTGGGAGCGCTGGTAGTTCAGTCCTTCAGCAGGAGGAGATCCGTGAAATACGGCGACTGGATCGACTCACGCAGTGCGGCAATATCCGCCACCGGCCGGCGCTCCGGATGTGCCGCCCGCAGATCGATGAACCAGCGGTAATCTCGCTCCACGACGCTCTCCAGCCGCTCCAGGCCTCCTGACCGTCCAAGCCCGTAAGGCCAGAATTCGACGACGACCGGGATGCCGGTTTCTCTGAGCGTACTCGCGCCGGCGAGCACGTGGCCGTCGTGCCCCTGGACATCAATCCAGACGATGCCGGTCGCGGCCAGTTTGATCTTGCCGCTTCCCACGAGCGTGTCGAAGGTTGTCGTTGGGATAGGGCAAGTAGCTCGCCGATCTTCTCTGAAGCTTCCCGCTCCTGCGGCCTGGACCCGGATCCGGTGGTCGCCCGAGTTGTCCTCGCTCAGCTCCAGCTCGGCCGTCCCCTCCCGGTCCGAAAGTGCGACGCAGAGCGCTTCGATGTGCCCGTCGACCCGGTTTGCCCGGATGTTGCGTTCGAGCAACGCGAAGTTGCCCGGCTCGGGCTCGATGGCGATGGCCGCTGGCGCCAGTCCGTCGACAACCGCCTGGATGCAGGTCGTTCCGATGTTCGCGCCGATGTCGATCATCGTTCCCGTCGCTGGACGCCCCCATTCGGCCAGCAGCGTATAAGCGCGGTAGAGGATCGCCGCCTCGAAGTCGCCATGCACATAGACATGGCGACCCAGGACGCGGTCGCGGGTGGAAACGTGGAAGATCGCTGAGCCGCTCGCAGCACGCAGGGTTGGCCGTACTCTCCTCGCGGCCCTGAACAGGACACTCCGGTAGCGCTCTCTGTTTAGCATCTCTGGCACTGGCTGGTGTCTCGACTCATGCGCCGAAGCATAAAGCCGTCCATCCCCTCGTAAAGCGGAACTAACGCCCTTGTGCGTTCGGGCCACGTACGCTTGAAGGAATGCGCCCCGGCGCATCGATGCAGCCGCTTTCGGGGGAATCGCGCCTATGTTCCTGTTCGGTGGCCTTATTCGTCGGGCCGTTTTCCTGGTGATTCTGCTCGCCGTCGCCGGGGGAGCGGCATGGTGGTTCTTCGTCCGCTCGGACGCGACCCTCAAGACGGACGCACCCGCGATTCCGGCGAGTGCTGCCCAGGCCACGCAGCCGTCAGCCTCCGATCCCAACAGCCAGAAATTCGTCATCGTGCCCCAGGTCAGCGGCATCTCCAACGTGACCCAGGCCGCCTATTTCGCGAACGAAAAGCTCGCATCGCTTCCCTTGCCCTCCACGGCGGAGGGGACGACCACGAGCGTCCAGGGCGAAATCCATCTGACCCCGACCGGTCTCGATCCCACCCAGCCGACGAAGATCACGATCGACCTCCGAACCCTGAAGTCTGACCAGTCGCAGCGCGATGGCCAGGTTCAGCGCGCTCTTCAGACGTCGCAGTACCCGACGGCGACGTTTACGGCGACGAAGCTGACGGGCTTTCCCGCCACGTTCACGCCCGGCCAGGCCGCCCAAATGCAGTTGACCGGCATACTCGATGTGCACGGCGTCCAGAAGCAGGTGACCTGGGACGTGAAGGCGAACAAATCCGGGAACGTCCTCACCGGCCTTGCGACCCTGAAGGTCAATTTCGGCGACTTCGGCCTGCAGGTGCCGAACATCGCCGGGATCGTCACCGTCCAGGATGGGCTGACGCTGCAGGTGACCATCGTCGCTCAGGCTGCCTAACGCCCGTGTCTTCCTCGGGCGCACTCTTCGACGCCACGGGGGCCTATCGCTACCTTCTCTGGCGCGCCTGGGACGCGGAGCTGCCGCGCATCGGCTTCGTCATGCTGAACCCCAGCGAAGCCGATGCCGACAACGATGACCCGACCATCCGCCGATGCCTCGCGTTCGCTCGCTCCTGGGGGTTTGGCGGGATCGAGGTAGCGAACCTGTTCGCGTTCCGGTCGCGCACGCCCGCTGAGCTTTTCGCCGCCTCCGACCCTGTTGGGCCGGACGACGATCGCTACCTGGTCGGAATCGCCGGACGAGTCGACCGGCTCGTTGCGGCGTGGGGAAATCACGGTGCCCGGTTCGGACGCGCGGAGGAGGTCAAGGACCTGCTCTCCGGCAGCCTCTGGCGGCTGCGAATGACGTCGAGGGGCCAGCCCGCACACCCGCTCTATCTGCCGGGCTCCACGGTGCCTCAGCCCTGGAGAATGTCCGTCCCTTCGCTATAGCCCGGCTCCAGGAGCCTTGGGCTCGGCATCGATGTCCCGCGCCTTCACGATCGGCCCTCCAGCTTCCTTAGCCCACCGTCCCGGCCTCCCGGAGCTTCGCAATCGTCTTCTCGTCGTAGCCCAGGCTCTCCAGAACGGCGTTGGTGTGTTGGCCGACGAGCGGAGCCGTGCCGCGCACGCGCCCCGGCGTGTCGCTCAGCTTTGGCCCGATGCCGATTTGCTTCACTTTGCCGACCGGAGAATCGACCTCGACCACCATGCCTCGCGCGAGGTTGTGGGGGTTCGTGACGACGTTTTCCATCTCGAGCACCGGCGCTGCGCAGATGTCGTACTTCGACATGATCTCCATCCAGTCGTCGGCCGTTTTCGTCTTGAAGATCCCCTCCCATTTCGCCTGCATTTCGGGATGGGCAGCGCTGTCGTGCTGGCGTTCGAGGAACTCCTCCGTACCAAGCACACGGCAGAGCGCCTCAAAGAAGTGCGGTTCGATGCTCCCGATCGAGAACCAGCGGCCATCGCTGCACTGGTAGGTGTTGTACCAGGGGACGGCCCCGTTCAGCATCGATTCGCCGGGCCGGATTGGACGCCCGTTCGAGAAGAAGCCGCTGAACGCG
>Ga0153916_10001286_pt1 | contig 17845 bp, 13 predicted proteins | sample Opewatmetagenome_FD_109642 | JGI IMG/M metagenome (GOLD analysis project Ga0153916, IMG submission 109642) | Freshwater wetland microbial communities from Ohio, USA - Open water 3 Core 3 Depth 4 metaG | ecosystem: Environmental > Aquatic > Freshwater > Wetlands | place: USA: Ohio, Lake Erie... | reverse complement strand
GCGGGCCGAATCCTGGGCATGGGGGACATCGTCTCCCTGTTCGACATCACCCGGCAAAAGCTCGACCAGGAGGAGATGCTCAAGCAGCAGGAGCGTCTCCAGAGAGGGCAGTTCACCCTGGACGACTTCCGCAAGATGCTCGACCAGATGAGGCGGCTGGGCCCCCTGGAGCAGATCATGAGCCTGATCCCGGGGATGGGCGCGCTGAAGGAGCTGATGGGAAACGAGGACGCCGAGGGGCAGATGCAGCAGTGGGGCGGGATCATCGACTCGATGACCGCCGAGGAGCGCCGCAACCCGAGCAAGGTGATCGACCAGAGCCGCCGCCGCCGGATCGCGGCGGGGGCCGGCGTCGAGCCGCCCGAGGTGAACCAGCTCGTCAAGCAGTTCGACGTGATGGCCGACATGATGAAGAAGGTCTCCGGCATGGGCATCCGCGGGCGGCTCCAGGCCGCCCAGCAGCTCAGCCAGACCCTGATCCGCAACCCGAACGCCATGCTCGCCAAGCAGAAGAAGGGGACGGGCAAGCGGCTCACGTCGGCCGAGAAGGCGAGGCTCCGCAGGGATCGCGAGCGCGAAGAGCGGCGCCGCAAGCGGGAGGAGAGAAGGAAAAAGGTGGACTAGGCCCGAAGCGATCCGCTTTGGCGGCGGTCTCGGCGGGCGGGAACGATTCACGTGGTGAGGTGTACTTCGAGGCTCTAGAGGAGTGTTCCGTGGCAGTTCGCATTCGCATGAAGAAGTTGGGCCGTCGGCATCGCCCCTTCTATCGCATTTGCGCGATGGACGTTCGGGTCCCGCGCGACGGCCGGGTGCTGGAAGAGTTGGGCACCTACGACCCGATGGTCCCCTTGGAGGACGCCCGCGCCGTGCTCAACGGCGACCGCGTCCAGTACTGGCTGGGCGTGGGCGCGCAGCCGACGGAGAAGGTGCGGGTGTTGATCAAGAAGTACGGTCCCACCGGCACGCATTTGGAGAAGCAGCGGATGGCGCTGGACCAGTTGGCCGCGAGGCGGCGGCGGCCGGAGCCCCCGCCGAGGCCCGAACAGGACCTGGAGCCGCCCGGCGAGGAAGAAGCCGCCCCCGCGGAGCAGGTCGAGTAACCCGAGGGCATCCGCCCCGCGAGTCGTGCCCGATGCGCTTCGACGTCCTGACCCTGTTTCCGGAGACCTTCGCCGGCTACTTGAGCCAGAGTCTGTTGAGGCTGGCCATCGAGCAGGGACGGATCGACGTGCGATTGCACAACATCCGCGACTGGTCCACGGACAAACACAAGAAAGTCGACGATCGCCCCTTCGGGGGCGGCCCGGGCATGGTGCTCCGGGTCGAACCGGTGGTGGAGTGCGTCGAGGCGGTGTCCCGGGAGAGCCACCAGCCCGGCCGCCTGGTGATGCTCACCCCGCAAGGGCGCCGGCTCGATCAGGCGGTCGTCGAGGAACTCGCCCGGCACAAGCGGCTCCTGCTCTTGTGCGGGCGGTACGAGGGATTCGACGAGCGAATTCGCCTGATCCTCCGGCCGGACGAGATATCGATCGGCGACTACGTGCTCAACGGAGGCGAGGTGGCCGCGATGGCGATCATCGACGCCGTGATCCGGCTGGTGCCGGGCGTGTTGGGAGACGAAGAGAGCAGCGAGAATGATTCTTTTTCGGGCCGGCAGCGGCTCCTGGAGTGTGCCCAGTATACCCGCCCCCGCCAATACCGGGGGCTCGCGGTTCCCGAGGTGCTCCTCAGCGGGAACCACGAGGAGATTGCCCGCTGGAGACGTGAGAACAGCCGGCAGCGGACGGAGGAGCGCCGGGCGGACCTCTTGGGCAGCGCCCCGGCGTCCCCGCCCGACCCGGCCGGTCGGGAACCGTAAGCGGCGGCCGAGAAACGACCAGGGGGCTGTCGCCGTTCTCACGCGGCGAGAACGGGACGGTCCCCTTCGGAAATGCAAGAACGAAAGGATAGAGCCATGAGCCAGCAACTGATCCAGGCGGTCGAAAAGGCGAGCTTGAAGACGGAGGTTCCCGAGTTCGCGATTGGCGACACGGTCGACGTGCACTGCCGCATCCGGGAAGGGGACAAGGAGCGGATTCAGGTCTTCAACGGGGTGGTCATCGCCCGCAGCGGCTCGGGCACGCGGGAGACCTTCACCGTCCGCCGGATCGTCGGGGGGGAAGGGGTCGAGCGGAAATTCCCGGTCCATTCGCCCCGGGTGGCCAAGGTCGTGGTCACCCGCTCGGCCATCGTCCACCGGGCCAAGCTCTACTATCTCCGCGACCGCGTCGGCAAGGCGGTCCGCCTCCGGGAACGCCGCGTGGACCAGAAGAAGCCGGCCCGGAGAGCCAGGCAGGAACCGTCCTGAAGTCATGACCACGCTGCTGGCCAGGATCGCCGCGTGGCTGCGGAAGCGATCGGCGCCCCGGCCGCTGGACGTCCGCGGCGAGGAGGCCGCCGCCCGCCACTTGAGCCGCCGCGGCTACCGGATCATCGGCCGGCGGCTCCGCACGGACCTCGGCGAGATCGACCTGGTGGCCCTCGACGGCCGGACCATCGTGTTCGTCGAGGTCAAGACCAGGGAATCCGCTGAGGGGGATCATCCCGGCGAAGCCGTCGACGTCGCCAAGCAGCGCCGCTTGACGCGGCTGGCCGTCGCGTATTTGAAGCGCCACGGGCTCCTGGACTCCCCCGCCCGCTTCGACGTGGTTGCCGTCACTTGGCCGCAGGCCCAGCGTCACCCCACGATCGAGCACATTGCGAATGCCTACGAAGCCGCCGGCCGCTGGGAGTTCCATTCCTAAGGATATCGCCGAGAGCGCCCGAGAATCGGCGAGGATTGACGGCCGTTGGGCGGGTGTGGTATCCTCGGAACTGGAGTCCCGCATCGGCGCGGCGACTGTCTCCAGGCCAACCGGCGACCCGTCTGCATCGATGTCCCCACGACGCCCTTTGAGTGTGCCGATCATCCTGGCGGTAGTGATGATCGTGCTGCTGGTCGCGTTGACGGTCGGGTGGGTGCTTTTGGCGGTGTTCGGGGCCCTGGCCAACGCCCAGTCGGCCGCTTTCTACTGGGCGCTTTTGAGCGTCGGGTCGCTGTTCTACGTGGTCCTGGTCGTGGGGGTGGTGCTCTACCTGGTGCTGTCGATCAAGGCGATCAACCTTACCCGCCGCCAGTCGAATTTCGTCGACAGCGTCACCCACGAGCTGAAGTCCCCGATCGCCTCGCTGAAGCTCTCGCTCCAGACGCTCAACCGCCGCCATTTAGGCCCCCCGGAGCAGGCCGACTTCCACCGGATCATGCTGGAGGACGTGGAACGGCTCGACCACCTGATCAGCCAGGTGCTCGACGCGGGTCGGCTGGAGGCGGGCGTGCTGGACGGCGAGATCGAAGAGGTGCCGGTGGCGCCCCTGCTGCGCCAGTGCGCCGAGATGGCCTGCCTCCGCTACCGCATGCCGCCCCAGATCGTCCACCTGGACGTCGAGCCGTGTCTGCTCCGCGCCCGCCGGGGCGACCTGGACCTCATCTTCCGCAACCTGATCGACAACGCCGTGAAGTACGCCGGGTCCCAGCCCCGCGTCGACGTCATCCTGCGGCTGATGCCCAGCCGCCTGGCGGTGATCCAGGTCTGCGACAACGGGCGGGGCATCCCGGCGAAGCTCCGCCGGAAGATCTTCGGACGCTTCGTCCGCCTCGGCCATGAGCTGGAGCGGGAGAAGCCGGGCACCGGCCTGGGACTGTACATCGTGCGGACGCTCGTGCGGCGGCTCCGCGGGTCGATCCAGGTCCGCGACCGCGAGGACGGTCCCGGCGCGGTGTTCGAGGTCAAGCTGCCCGGCGGCCGCCCGGACGCCGCGCACCAGCGCGACGCAGATTCCGCGGAGGGCACGGCCGGGTGAGGGTGGAACCCAAGGACACGACAGCCATGAAGCACGTCCTGGTCGTGGAAGACGAGAGGCACCTGGCGACCGGCATTAAGTACAACCTGGAGGCGGAAGGCTACCGGGTGACTACGGTCGAAGACGGTCCCTCGGCGCTGCGGTTCATGGAGGAGAATCGGGAGGGGGTCGACCTGGTGGTGCTGGACCTGATGCTGCCGGGAATGAGCGGGTATGCCGTCTGCGAGACGATTCGGGCGGCCGACCAGATCATGCCGATCCTGATCCTCAGTGCCCGCACCCTCTCCGAGGACCGCACGCGGGGCTTCGACGTGGGCGCCGACCAGTATCTCACCAAGCCGTTCGACCTGGACGAGTTCCTTACCCGCGTCAAGGGCCTGCTGGCGCTTTACGATCGCCGCGTGGAGCGGGCCTCCTCCAAGGAGTCGCCGGTCTCTTCCTACGCCTTCGGCAACGTGGCGATCGACTTCGACCAGTTCCAGGTGACGGTCGGCGGGCAGCGGGTGCGGATGACCCAACTGGAAATGAAGCTCTTGCGGTATTTCGTGGAGAACGAGGGGCGGATCATTTCCCGCCGGGAGCTGCTGGAGAACGTCTGGGGGGTGCCGGGGTATCTGAACACGCGGGCCCCCGACCAGTTCATCCGGCGGCTGCGGAAGGCGTTGGAGCCGGACCCGGGGCGCCCGCGGCACTTCCTCACCCTCCGCGACGCCGGCTACCGCTTCGTGGCGGAACCGAGCCTGGAGGGCCGGGCCTGATGCTGCCCGAGCCCCGATTTCGCCGTGATCCCGGTGAACATCTTGTAGCTGGCGTCCAGCACCCGGCAGCACTGCCCCGTCGCCGCGAGGAAGTACTCGACCTGCTCCGCGGAGATCGTCAGCGGCGGCTCCACGCGCAGCACCAGAGGGTTCGACCGCGCGAGCTGCGTGTGGACGCGGTGCTCTTGCAGGAGAGATTGCATCACGTATAGGGAGGGGCCGTTCCGCAGGAAGGCGTCGAAGTCGGGCACCAGGTAAGGATTCAGCTTCGCCGACCCCACCTCCTTCCACAAGCGGATCAGCTTGGCCGGCGCCGGCTTGAACTCGATTCCCGCGAGGAGCCCCTTTCCGCGGACCCCGACGAACAGGTCGCACCGGCGGGCCAGATCGTTCAGGCCGGCCAGCAGCCGGTCTCCTCGCGCGGCGGCGTTGGCCGCGAGGTTCTCCCCGCGGAGGACCTCGAGCGTCGCCAGCCCCGCGGCGCAGGCGAGACTTCCGCCGCCGAAGGTGCTGCTGTGCAGCGCAGACGCTTGCACGGTTCCGTAGGCCTTCATCCACAGGTCGCGGCGGGCCAACATCGCGCCGATCGGCACCAGGCCGCCGCTGAGCGACTTGGCGAGCGTCATCAGGTCGGGCTCCACCCCCTCGTGCTCGACGGCGAACATCGCTCCGGTCCGGCCCAGCCCGGTCTGCACCTCGTCGACCACCAGCAGCGTGGCCGTCTTGCGGCAGAGCCGCTGGGCCTCGCGGAGATAGCCCGCGGGCGGGACGTTCATGCCCCCCTCCGCCTGCAACGGCTCGACCACAAACGCCGCGAACCGCCGGCCGGAAAGCGCCCGCTCCAAGGCCCCCAGGTCGCCGTAGGGGATGGAGCGGCACTTGGGCACGAGCGGCTCGAACGGTTTGCGGTAGTCCGCCTTGCCGGTGACGGACAAGGCCCCCAGCGTCTTCCCGTGGAAGGACCCTTCGCAGAAGAGGAGCCCGGCCCGTGCGGTGGCGGCGCGCGCCAGCTTCAGCGCGGCCTCCACCGCTTCCGCGCCGCTGTTGGTGAAGAAGACCATCTCCAGGTCACCCGGGGCGAGGGTCGCCAATTGCTCCGCCAGGGCCGCCGCGAAGGGGTTGACCGCCGACGGGCAGAAGCCGGGCGCCCGGCGACGCAGGGCTTCCTCGACGGCCTCGACGACGGCGGGATGATTGTGTCCGAGGTTCACCGCGCCGAAGCCGGCCACGAAATCCAAATAGCGATTGCCCTCCGCGTCCCAGAGCTCGGCCCCCTGCCCGCGGACGAACGTCTTCACCAGGCCGCTCGTGCTGCCCACGGCGATCAACACCGGATTGAGGTGCCGCGCGGCGAGGGCCGCGGCCCGTTGGGCGCCTTCGCTGGAGAGGGGGTACGGATTCTCAGCGCAGCGCGCAGCCGGAGTGCCGTCGGCCGCGGAGCCTGCCCGGTCTGCCCGCGTCCTGCCGCCTGAGGTTCCTCCCCCGCTGCGGCGCACGCTCTTGCGGAAACGCACCAGCGCCGACTCCTCCAGCGCCAGGCCGAAAGAGAAAAGCCGGGTGAAGCTGAACCCGTGCGACTTCGCCAGACAACCGATTTCTTCGATCCGCGCGGGCTCCAAGCGGCGACCGAGGGAGAAACACTCGGCCCGCTTCTCCAAGGCCAGGACGATGGTCTCGGCGAGACAACTGGGCACCATCCCCTGGTGGAAGCGGAGGTAGATCGAGTCGAGCGACATCGTCTCCGGGACCCGCGCCAGCCCGCCGGAGAGAATCAGGACGTCCGGCCGCTGGGCCTCGGTGCCGCACACGTCCGTGGGAATCCCCACGTCGAGAACGAGGCTTCCCGGCCGCAGCCACGGCTGCTCGACGCAGTCGCCCGAGGAGGTTGCCGAGAAGACGACGCGGGCTCGCCTGAGGACGGGGGGAATCTTGAGCGCCAGCTCGGCGCCGAGGTCGTCCGCCAGCTCACTTGCCCGGCCCGATGGCCGCCGCGCTACCAGGATCAGGGACCGGCACTGTGGCGCAAGCAGCCTTGCCGCGGCGGACGCGATGCTGCCGGGGACCCCGATCACGGCGACGGTTTCCCGGGCCAGATCGATGTCGGCCTCGCGGCAGCCGTGGTACAGGTTCTCCAAGGCCGCGTAGACCGTGAGGTGGTTGCCCGTGGTCACCGGAACCGGGCTGTGCTGGGCCAGGTAGGTCCCTTGCCCTCCTACGATCCCCGTCATGGAACCGAGCCCCACGATCCGGGCCCCCCAGTCGGCCGCCATCTCGACCGCCTGGACCATGTAGTCGATAGCCTTGGTCGGGTCGTCCAGGATCTGCACCGGGTACATCGGGATCTCGTACAGACGGCCCTGCGTGGAGCCGCCGTGAGCGGAGACCAGGCCGGGAAGCTCGTCCACGACCCTCACGTTGGGTACCGGGGCATCCGCGTCGCTTCCCTCCGACGGACCTGCCTGCCTCACGGCCTGATGAAACTGGGCACAGAACGCCAGGAGATCATGCCCCCAAGAGTTGCTCAGGGCCCGCGACCCGTCGCGGGTGAGGAAGTCGAGCAACCGGCTCGTTTCCTCAGAAAGGGGATGGACGAGGAAGGCGAATTTCATGCGGAGGTGTTCTCGATCACCGGGGGACGACCCGTTTCCTGCACCAATGGAATCGGCTGGGCCTGAAAACTTAGTATAACTAGGCAAACTCAGTAGCACAAACAAGATGAGAAGACTATAATCGCTTTGTGAATCTTGGCTTCCGCAGGACCCAAGGCGCGGGCAGCCGCCCACGGCAGTACACCCTTAAAGGGGGTCTGTATGGGGTCTTGGTGTTCTCGGAACACCGGGAGTGGAGAAAGGAGTGTTGGCTCGGCCTCTTGCTGATCCATGGGCTACTGCTACACGCTTGCCAGCTCGATTGCCCAAACCAACCTCGACCAATGGCGGCAGCTCCGTCAAGGGGAAACGGACCCGTTCATGGACCCCCGGTTCATCGCGGCCGTCGAGAGGACGATGGGCGGGGAGTCCCGCTCCTGGACGGTGATCGTTCAGGATGAGGAGGGTCGTGCCGCGGCGACGGCGTGCCTTTCGCTGCTTCGCGTTGACGGGGCGCTGCTGGCCGATGTCCCGACCCGCGCTGTGGTGACCCGCGTACGCCGGCTCTTTCCTGGTTTCCTGCGGTTCAACGTCCTTCTCCTGGGATTGCCCGTCTCGGCAAGCCAGAGCCACCTGAGGGTCCGTGAAGACGCCGACACGGGAGAAGTGCTTCGCGTGCTCGACGCCGCGGCCGGCCAGTTGGCCCGTCGCCACCGGGCGCCGCTGGTGGTCTGGAAAGAATTTGACCTTCGAGAGAGCGCCCGGCTGGATGGTCTGGCCGGCCTGGGCTATCACCGGGCCGACAGCCTGCCGATGAACCATCTCCACACACCCTACGGCTGCTTCGGGGATTTCTGCGGCGCGATGCGGTCGCGGTATCGCCGCAACGTCCGCGGGTCGCTCCGCAAGTTCGGCGAGGCGGGTCTGCGGGTCGTCCACGTGACGGGAAGGGAGGCCGCGCAGTGGTTCGTCGACGATCGGCTGCACCGCCTCTACCTCGCCGTGCTCGAGCACGCCGGCGGATTCCTGGAAAAGCTCCCTCCAGCGTTCTTCCGCGAGCTGTTTGAGCAATGGGGCGACCAGGCGGTCCTGACGTTGGTTCTCCAGGAAAGTCGCGCGGTTGCCTGGGGCTGTTCGCTCTTGTGTGAGCCCGCGTTCTACATGCTCGTAATGGGGCTCGACTACGGGGCGAACTCGCCGGGCGACGTCTACTTCAATCTTGTCTTTGCGTGCCTCGACTACGCGATGAGGCGGGGCGCCAGCGACGTTTGGGTGGGCGCGAACGCGGACCAATTCAAGGCCCGGCTCGGCTGTTCGCAGCGTCCCCGCTGTTTCTACGTCAAGGGTCGCGGGTGGCTCGGCCGGCTGCTCCCGTTTGCGTCCCGCTGGCTCTTTCCCGCGGTTCCCCTGCGGCGGCCGAAACGGGCGGTGCGGCGTGGCGAGGTCGGGCCCGCGGCGCCGGCAGTCGCCGGCGAGAGCACGGCCCGCTGCGGCTCCGGCGCGGCCGCCGTCGGCGAGGAGGACGCCGAGCCATGAGCTACTCCTTTCGCCTCTACGAGTCGATTCGTGAGGTTCCGCTGGAAGACTGGGACCTCCTTCGCCGCCATCGACCGGACGTATTCATGGACCCGCGCTTCGTCGCGGCCGTCGAGCGGTCGATGTCCGACGCAGCGAGGTTCTGGTGCCTGCTGGTGCATGATGCTGCCCGTCGTCCCGTGGCGAGCGCCTGCCTGAGCCTCTTCCAGCTCGATCTGGCATTGCTGGGCCAGCCAACCCTTCGGCGGATCGCGGACTGGGCGCGGCGGGTCTTCCCCGGGTTCCTCAAGCTGCCCGTGCTCTTTTGCGGACTGCCGGTGTCGGCCGGACAGAGCCATCTCTGCCTGGCGCCGCAGTCCGACTGGAGGCAGTCTCTCGCCACGATTGACGAAGCGCTTTGCCGCCTGGCGCGGCGGCATCGGGCGGTGCTGGTCGTCTTCAAGGAGTTCTCCGAAGAGGATCGCGACCCGTTGGACCACCTGCTCTCGCTGGGCTACGTGCGCGGCGAGAGTCTGCCGATGAATCATTTCGCGCCGCAGGTCGGCAGTTTCGAGGAATTCTGCGCTTCGCTTCGCTCGCACTACCGCTACAAGATCCGGCGATCGCGGCGGAAGTTCGAGCAGGCGGGCTACCGGGTCGAGCACTGGTCGGCAAGGGACGCGCTGGACCACTACAGCGACGAGGTGCACGAGCTGTACCGGTCCGTCGTCGACCGGGCGGAGGTGAAGCTCGAATACCTGCCGCGGGCGTTTTTCGAGGAGCTGGCGCGGCAATTCCCCGACGAAATCCGCTTCACCGCCGTGCGGAAGGAGGGGCGGATCGTGGGCTTTGCCTGGGGCTTGTCGGCCTCGATGCGCCATCAAAACCTGTTCATCGGCCTGGACTACCGACTCAACGCCGAGGCCGACCTGTACTTCAATCTCATGGCCGAGGACCTGGCCTGCGCGATCGGAGAGGGCGCGCGGGACGTCCAGGTGGGCCAGACGGCCGACGTCTTCAAGTCGCGGATGGCTTGCTATCCCCGGCCGCGCTACGTCTACGTGCGGGGCACGGGAGCGATCGTGGGCTGGCTGGTGCGGGGGGCGGCCGGATGGTGCTTCCCTCCGCCGGCGCCGCCTCCGCGGCGGGACCTGTTCCGCGTGCCGTCCCCCGGTAAACGAATAAGCCGAGGCACAGGGCCTCGGCTTAGCGCCGCGTATCGCCGGACGGCTTGGCCGCACTAGGGTTCTTCGGGGACTTCGGGCGATTGGGGCGGCTGGAGCGGCTTTTCGGGCGCCGGCAAGGTCTTGGGTGCGGCCGTCTCGCTCAAATCGTCGATCTCTACCATCGACTCTTCCTTGCCCGGCGAATCCGGGGCCGGCGGCCGGGCCGATTGCTTCGGCGCGGCGTCGCTTTTCTTGGCCGGGGTCGGCTCGGGGGCGAAAGGCGAAACGGGAGCCGGGGGACCGGGCGAAGCGGTCGGGACGGCGTCCGGCGGAGAGTCCGTCGCGCTCGGCGGGCACTTCGGCGCATCGGCCGGCCAACGGTCCCAGCAGGTCGGGAAGTAGCCTCCCCAGAGGCTGCAGGGGAAACATGCCGGTCCTTCCGGCCCCAAGCTCGGGCTGTAGGGCCAGGGCTTGTCGCTCTGGCAGCCGGCCGCGATCAGCAGCAGGCCGGCGACCACGCCGAAAACCGTTCCACGACAAGGAATATGCTGCGCCATGAATTCGCTTCCTTGCTACATAGTTCAAACCCAGGCCGATGGCACTTGGAGCGTCAGAAGCCGAAACTCGGATTGCCGAAGAAGGTGACCCTCTGAGCCATCGAGGTTCCGAGCAGGATGAAACCGAAGGCCCGCTCGAACGGAGCGATGATCTTGCTCACGTAGGAGTACGAAGACACCCACTTGTCTTCGGCCACGTAGACCCGGTCGCCGGGCATGATCTGGTAGTTCGTCTGCACGTCGGCCCGCTGGGTGATCCCCTCCCAGTCGACCGGCAGGATCTGGGCGCAGCCGTGTTCGGGCGGGGCCGGCCGGGCGACCCAGATCCGCTTCGACGAGAAGGGCTGGAGCCCCTGAATCTGCGAAACGGCGTCGAGCACGGTCTCGTTCCCCGTGATCGGCACGCGCGTGATCCCGTCCCCGCGGCCGCCACCCTGCATGACCAGGAAGTAGACCTTGCTGTTGTAGGAGAAGATGTCCACCGACACTTCGGGCGACTCCAGGTACTGCGAGAGGTGCTTTTCGATGGCCGCTCGGGCCTCGTCGCGGGTCATGCCGACCACGTAGACGTCGCCGTAGACGCCCAGGGTCACGTTGCCGTCGGGACCGACCATGTGCTCGCCGGTGATCAGTTGCTGCGCGGCGAACTGGGCCAGGGTGACCGAGGCCTCCGCCCGGGGCAGACCCATCTTGACGAGGTGATCGGTGATCGCCTGCTGCGCCTCTTGGATCGTCATCTTGGCCACCTGCACGTACCCGTACGGCTCGCCGAGGTTGATCATCCCTCCGGATTCGATGACGAAGTGCCCCATCAGCGGTCGCTGGGGAACGACTTCCGAGGCCTCGATCCGCACGACGTCCAGCGGGCGGAGGCGATAGGGAGCCTTGGGGACCGCGTTGACCACCTCGAGCAGGAGGATGTCCGGCGGCTCAATGGTGTACGTGGGCAGCGACACCTTCTTCAACTCCCGCGGCGTCTCGTTGGGGTAAGGGATCTCCGGTGCGTACTGGCGGGTGTCGATGACGCAGTTGCGGACACCCCCTACGCTGGAGCAGCCGCCGCTCACTACGATGATGGCCAGCATTGCTGCAACGAGCGCTTGCCTTTGTCGTTGGCCGTGGCAATTCATGTCTTCGGACCTCGCGCCGTGTGGCAGAGAAAACACCCAGCTCCGTGAGAAATGGTGCCGACCGAGAGATCGTTCCGCCTTGAATCGGATTTGCAGTGTGTGACGACGATCGATGCGCGTGGCTACGCGAGTGGATATCGCAGTTCTATCGGAATAATCGACGAGGACGGATGTCCGGCTCTTGCCTTATGACCTGGCGCGGTAAAGTCTTACTATGAATCCCAAGATTCACATTCTTCCCAGCTTTTCACGGGTGAGTCCTTGCGCGGTTGGGCGGGTAGCGCGCTCAGAAGTACGCGACGGCAGCAACGGGGCCTGCGAGATGAGACTCGTGGCAATTGCGGCGAATCCACCCAATGTGGGGGTTGTGGACCGCAAGTCGTGTCAGTCCAGAGAAGCGGCCCATGCGGGACACAAGATGTCCACGGAGACGGGAGAGGGTTTCGACCACGCGGCCCGGACAGGAACGCGGCTACCGCCTCCGCACGCCAGCCTGAGGAGCCTGGGGACCAAGCCCGTAAAAGTGGGAGTAGTTCCCGAAGAACGTCCGGTGGCCCGTCATTCCCGCTCTGGCGCTATCCCGCGCACCGGGTTGAGCAACCTGGCGTTGCAGTTGCTGGATCTGACGCTGCTGGGTCGCGGCAGCCTCCATAGCTTTGAGCTGCGGAACCACGTACAACTGGTAATTCGTTCCCGTCGTCGAGCCCTCTCTCCGCATCAAGCTGTAGTAGGGACTGACAGCGGGCCGGTCAAGGATCGGGTCGTAGCCGTACTGACGCACCTGGGCCGTCGCTGTTTCCAACGACGAGACGAGCAAAACAACGACAACGACTCCGACGACCGATAGTCGACAAGCCCTTACCATCGTTAGTCTCCCCGTGCAGATGGAGTTCTCCCGACAGGACGCTGGTGGGCCCACCCGCAGGGCTACGTCCATTATACCGGGTGCGGACTGTCAATCCAGTATGGAGGCGCTGGGCGGGCGCTGCACGTCCTCTAGCGTTCATCGACAGCCCAGTCAGATGGCCTTGGGCGATTCTTCGGGAATCGCAGTCAAAGGCGTTTAGTTCCGGCCAAGCCCCCCAACTTGCTCCACCCGCGTCCTCGGCACTCACCGAGAGCATGAGTAACTTGGGTAAAATGAGAGTTCGGAGACAAGAAGAGTCTTAAGGGGGGGTCTACTTCTGCTTCAGAGAATCCTTGAGTTTCCCGTACATCCCCCTCTCCAGGGGGTGTAGCGATTCCTCCTTCATGCCGAGTCGTCTGGCGTTGTTCCAGTCCTCGAGTGCCGCCACCGGCTGGCCGTTCTGCAAGTGGAGCAGGGCTCGATGGAAGAACGGGGCGGGCCGGGGGTCCTCCTCGATCGCGCGGTTCAAATCGGCTAAGGCCTGGTCGCGGTGACCGCTGGCGGCGGCCACCATCGCCCGGGAATCGAGCAGCGTCGGATTCGGATTCGGGCTCATCAGCTTGATCGCTTTGTCCATCATCTTCGCCGCCTCGTCCAGCCGTTTGCCTCGCAGGGCCAGGAGGACGGCGAGGTTGTTCAGCGCCACGACGTTGTCGCCGTTGCCTCGGAGGATCTCCCCATAGATCGCCTCGACCTCGTCAAAACGTTCCTCGGCCGTGCGGAGATCGGCCAGGACCAACAAGAGCGGGATGGGGCGTTTCTGTTCCTTGAGCGCGCTGTCCAGGACGGCGTTCAATCGCTGCAACCGGGCCGGCTTCGCCGTGCCCATGCCGAGCAACCGGCTGGCAAAGTTGGCGACCACGAGGGGATCCGCTTGGGGTCCCGCCCTTTCCGCCAGATCGAGCGCCTGGTTAAGGCACGATTGTGCCTCCTGCTCGAACTTCTCGGCATCGGCCTTGGACTCCGGCGTTGTCAGCCGGCCGGCGAACTGGTGGAGGGAGGCGGCGGTTGAGAGCAGCACGAGCGCCCGCTCGGGAAACCCGGTCGATGTTCCGAGGATGTCCTTGACGCGGGCAATGGCCTCCTCGTACTTGCGGTTTGCGAACAGGAGCTCTGCTTGCAGCGTCAGCGTGCCCGGCTGTTTGGGGGCGAGCAGCTCGAGCCGGCCCATCAGGATCGCGGCCTCGGTAGTCTCCGCCTTGGAGGTCTCCCCGCGTTTCAGCAGCGCGCCGATGTAGGCCGCCAAGTAGCGCGGCTCTCCGGGGCGAGACGCCAAAAGCGAGAGCATGATCTCTTTGGCCCGGTCCCAATTCTTCCTGGCCGGTTCGCTCCCGGGCGGCTTCGGCGTGCCCTTCTCGTCATTCGCCACCTGTGCTGGCTCCTTCTCAGTCAGGTAGAGCTGGAACAGCAGGAAGCGGTCTTCCGGCGTTGCCGCCTTTTCCTCCAAGAGTCCTTCCAGGATTCCGATGGCCTCCTGCGTAGTGCCCCGCTTTGGGTGGGAGGCAAGGACAACGGCCTTGGCGCGGCGATCGTCGACGGACTGTGGTTCGAGGGCGAGGTTCTGATCGATCATCTTCAGGGCACGCTGCCGGTCCTGGTCATTCCGGGAGAAGCGGAGGACGAGCGCCAGTTGACGCCGGGCCCAGGAGAGGTCCTTCACGCCGGCCGGGGCGCGGCCGGCAAGGATTTCCTCGAGCTGGGCCTGAGCCAGGCGCGACTGGCCGTACCTGAGGTAGAATTCCACGGCCTGGCGTCTCAAGTCCAAGTCGGCCGGTGTCTTGGCCAAGCCAGCTTCGTACAGCTTGGCGGCTTTCTCCACGTTCTCCGGATTGCCGACGGCCTCGTAGCACAGCGGCATGACTCGGGCAAGCTGATCCTGGGGAACGTTTTGCTGGACCTGCGGGATCATCTTGAGGGCCTCTTCGCCGCGGCCGGTGCGGGCCAGAAACCGCATGAGCGGAATCCAGGCGGCCGGGGCCTTCGGGTCCAAGTGGTTGCCGCGGCGAAGGGCCTGTTCGGCCTCTTCGAGCTTCGTTTTCGCCGCGTCGGCCCGTTGGGCAGCCAGGTCCTGAGCCGCTGCCACCATCAAAGCTTGTCCAAGCCAGAGATGGTCGCGGTAGTCCTTGGAGTTCCCCGCAGCCTTTCGCGCCATCTCCAGCGCCTGGGGCAAGACCTCAGGTCGCAGCGAGAATTCGGGAGCCTGGCGCATTACCGCCGACACGTCCGATGCAGGCAGATTCGTCTGGGCAGCCAATTGTTGAATCAGTTTCTCGGCCTGTTCGGCCGCGTCCAGGCTCGGCTGCGCGTAGAGGATTTGGACGGTCCGCTGGATTACCGCAACGTTGCGCTCGCCCTGATCGATCGCCTCCCGGTAATTCTGAAGCGCCGAAGGCGACTGCCCAAGCTGATCGTAAATCTCGGCCATCAACAAAGGAACTCGCGACCAATCCGGATTGAGCTTGCGGGCTTCCACCAGATGCTTCAGGGCTTCGTCGAGCAATCGCTTCTCTTCCTCCTGCTTCTTGTCCGGGGGCAGCTTTTGGGCGACCAGTCTCAGCCGGATCGCCTCGGCGACGCGCCACCTATCTCCCCGGGCATCGAGCTTCCTGATCTTGCCGGCGAGCGCTTCCATGGCCCTCTGGTCTTGGGCTCGCGCCGCCATGTCGAACTGGAGCAAGCGAATCTCCAGATTGTCCGGCTGCTTCTCCGCGGCGCCTTGGCTGAGTCTCGTGGCCTCTGCCAGTTTGTCCAGTTGCAGGAGCGCCTGGGCCAGGCTGCCGAGCAGTTGGGCCTGATCGGGCTCGGGTAGTTTCCCCGTGTTTTCGGCCAACTTGAGCAGCTCCGGCGCGGCCTTGTCTCCGTAGCGGCGGAGAACATACCGGGCCCGCGCCAGCCGCAGCGCGACGCTGTCGCCCAGTTCCTTTTCCGCGTCATGGAGGATCGCCTCGGTGCTGCTCCAATCCTGCTTCTCCGGCGGCAACGCGGCTTGCTGCTGCTGGGCCAGTCCCGCCAGAACGATCCAGAAGTCCGGCCGCTTGCGTTCCGGGTCCTGAGCGGGCCGCTTGAGTTGTTTGCCCTGAGCCTCCTGGAGCACCTTTTCTGCCTTGGCGGAATCTCCCCGCATCGCCCACATTTCGGCGTATCGCAGCGGGAGATCGGGCGAACCGACGCCGGCATCTTCCGCTGCCTTGAGCGCCCTCTCGACCTCCCGCCAATCCCGATCCGGCGGCTGAAGGTTTCGATTCCGTTGGATGAGCCACGCCGCGAGTTGAAGCCAGCCGGCAGGCGGGGCGCCGGGGAGCCCCTGCGCGACCCGCTGTTCCTCGATGGCCTCGTCGACTCGGCCGATCGCGGCCAGCGTGCGGGCGGCCGCGAGCCGCGCCTGAATCCCGGTCCCATCGCTGCCGCGGGCCCGTCGATAGGTTGCCAACTGCTTCTCGACTAGCTGCTGCTTCTCGTCCCGCTGCTTGCTCACCGCCGCCAATTGCCCGTAACTGGAGCCAAGCCAGTATTGGGCACTGCGGAGCAGGTTGTCATTGGCGGTCAGGCCCGCAGAGGCGCTTTCAAGGTTTTCCTTGGCGTCGGCCCAATTCCCTTGGAGATAGTCCAGCCGGCCCAGGAGATAGTCCACGGTCGGCTTGGCTTGCTCGGGCTGCAGCCATTGCTCCGCCGGAACATTCTTTAGTCTCTGGATGGCATTCTTCGCTGCTTCCAGCTCCTTATTTCCTTGGTCGACGAGGAAGGCTGCCAGGGGAAACAGCAACTGGGGATTGTCCGGGAGTTCCTTGAGCCCGGCCTGCAGCCACTCGATCGCTTTCTGTGGGGCGTTGTTCCGCCACTCGATCCCGGCCAGGAGCCGGTAGGATCGATAGTCCCGCGGAGCCGCCTTGATCGCGCGCTCCGCGTACTTCCGGGCCTCATCTTGCACCCCTTTGCCAAGCGCCAGTTCGGCACCGAGAAGCAAGGCGTCGGCGTTGTCGGGCGCCAGCTCGACAGCTTTACCTGCATTGTCGGTGGCCCGCTTGATCCACTCGTTGATCAACGAAACGTCCGTCGCGGCGCCACCTGCGGCGGCCAGCGCGTACCAATAGCGCGCACTGAGCAGGTAGGCGAGAGCCGACGCCGGGTTTTTTCGGACCATGGTCTCGATGTAGCAGTCCGCGTCTTGACGCGGATCCAACGTCTCTTCCGTGGAGTCCTTTCTCTTGGGGCGATCCAGGCCGCGGAGCGATTTGGCCGTCTCCCGGTAGGCTTTGAGTTGATCCGATGCGAGGCTGCGGAGCAGGGTCGCCTGCTCGTGGTACAGTCTTGCCCGCTCCGGGTAGACATCGAGTTGATCGGGGGCAAGTTGGATCGCCTCATCGTAAGCAACGACAGCCTTGATCTTCTCACCGGTCTTTTCCTGGCAGATCGCCTTCATCTCAAGGAGCTTCCAGTCCTGGGAGGCCGCCATCGCGGGTTTCTCGAGCTGTTCCAGGGCGTCCTTGAAGCGTCGCAGGTACATGGCCACTCTTGCCAGGCTCCGGCGGAGTGCCACTTGGTTTTCCCGGTCGGGCTGGCTGCGAAGCACCCTTTCCAGCACCCCGTAGGCTTGCAGGAGGGACTTCCGCAGCTCTTCATCCTCCTGCGGGGTCCTGGGCCTCCGCAGTTCCAAGAGGTGCGCGCACCTCTCGGCCAGGCTGATCCCGTACTCCGCCAGGGCGTCCGGGTCGTTGGGGACGAGTTGAAGGTAGCGGCGGAACAAATCGAGGGCCTCGGGCAGGTTCTTGTCCTGCTCCGCCGCCCGCGCCTTCGCCAGATAGAAGTGGGCGCTGCGGCGCGATTGGACGTAGTGGAGCGCGTGGATCCCCCCGGCCACGAGGACCGAGCAGACAAGCACTACCGCCAGGAAGCGGTAATTGATCCTGATCATGGCATGCCTCAATGACGACCCGTTGGGTGCAGCTTTGCCACCCGATCCGTCTATTATACCTTATCCGCCTTATCTTTCCGCTCGACGCGGAAAGGTAGATCGGGCAAAGAGTTAAGGTGGGTAAGCGATGCCATGTCCGCAGCATTCGGGCAGCCCACGACGGGGTTGTTCGCTCCCGGGTATCAGGAGACGCCCCCAAGACGCTGCAACTATACTTCACATGGTGCATCGTCTACCCATAATCTGTGGCATTCTTGTCGTGGATGGCGAGCCTTGCGTCGGCGGGGGCAGGGGATTACTGTACAAGATGGGTGGTTTTGCGAAGGTCCGGTGTCCGGTGTTGACGAGCGTGTGAGGACTCCAGCTTGCCATGACGCTCCACGCAAGATACTGGTGCCGGCAAGCGCTGGTGGTCACGGTCGACGGTCCCCAG
>Ga0153916_10001285_pt1 | contig 17852 bp, 9 predicted proteins | sample Opewatmetagenome_FD_109642 | JGI IMG/M metagenome (GOLD analysis project Ga0153916, IMG submission 109642) | Freshwater wetland microbial communities from Ohio, USA - Open water 3 Core 3 Depth 4 metaG | ecosystem: Environmental > Aquatic > Freshwater > Wetlands | place: USA: Ohio, Lake Erie, Old... | reverse complement strand
CGGCCGGCGACTTCACGGCGCGGAAGTCTTCGTGGCCGAAATGGGCCTTGATCTCCAGAATCGTCGGGTCGCCGCCGTGGCAGTCCTGGCAGCGGAGTCCCTTCTGCCAGTGGATGTCGCCGGTCATGTCCTTAACGGTCACCAAGAAGCGTTTCTGGTCCGGTTCCGTGAGTTCGGCATGGCAGAGGATGCAAGAGTTTTCGGCATCGGGAACCGGTTTGGCGGCGACCGGCGCGGGCGGGGCGGCCACGGTCTGCGCCGGCTTGGCGGCGGGCCTCTCCGCGGCTTCGGCGGCCGAGCTCTTCGGGGCCGTCCCCTCTGCGGCCATGGCCCGGCCGGAGACGGCCAACAGAAGGGCGGCAAGCAGGGCGCCTCGCAGTGCTCCGGCGGCGGCGCCGCGGGCCAGCGCCCGGCGAAGGCCGATCCGCAGGGCCCACGCCGCGACCGTCGCCAGCCCGCTATAGGCCACCGATTCCAGGAGCGTCAAGCAGGTCTGCCACTCTTCGCCGGCCTCGGGGCCGGGCTTGTCGAACAACCCCAAGGCCGTCTGAAGGATGAAGGCGAAGACTGCCCAGGCGGCAAGAAAACTCAAGACGCGGCGAGGGACGTCCCGGACCGTGCGCCGATCCAGGAAGGGCGCCACCAGGACCACCAGCCCGCAGAAACCGAAAAACAGCAGCGCCGCCACCTTCCCTTCCAGCCAGGTCGTGCCGAACAACGTGCCGGGGAGTTGCTCGAGGGTATAAAACATGAAGAGGAAATACCACTCGGGCATGATTCCCTTGGGGGCGGCGCCGAAGGGGTCGGCCTTCTCGCCCAATTCCCAAGGGAAGAGGGCCGCCAGCGCCGCCAGCAGCGCGACGGCAATGTACCAGCCCACCATGTCGCGGAGGAGGAAATGCGGCACGAAAGACATCGAGGGGACTTCCTCGGCAGTCCCGTACCGCCGCACGACGCTGTCGGGGACGCTCATTCCGTGCTTCTGCACGAGGAACAAGTGGACTGCCAGCAGGGCGAAGGTGGCCAGGGGAAGAATGACGACGTGGAGCGAGTAGAAGCGGGCCAGGGTGTCGCCGGTGACGTTTTCGCCGCTTCGGGCCAGGAGAAGGAAATGTTTCCCGACCAACGGGACGGCGCCGGCGATCGCCGTCCCTACTCGCGTCGCCGAAAACGACAGCTTGTTCCACGGCAGCAGGTAACCGCTGAACCCGAAGGCCATGAAGATGGCGAACAGCAGGATCCCGGTGATCCAGGTGAACTCGCGGGGCTTGCGGTAGGCCCGCATCATGAAGGTGGTCAGCAAGTGCAGCAGCAGGACGCCGATCAGCAGGTTGGCGCTCCAACTGTGGACGGAGCGAAACAGCCAGCCGTAAGGCACCTCCGTCATCAGCGCGCGGACGCTCTCGAAGGCCTGATCGGGCGAGGGCTTGTAGTAAAGCGAAAGGAGCGTTCCGGTGATGATCTGGACGACGAACAAGAACAAGGCCATCCCGCCGAGGAAATAAAAGAGCGTGGTCGCATGGATCGGCACCCGCTTCTTGCCGGCCAGCTTTTGCAGGTCCTCGATCCCCAGCCGGTCGACGAAGAACTTCTTCACGGCGGCAATCGCGCGAGAAGGGAACGTCTTGGCGGCGTCGGACGGGGGAAAAGAATCGGGCAGGTCTTCAGGCGCTGCGGGAGACAACGATTTCCTCCTGTCCGGGCGGATCGGTTGGCTTGCGCTTGCGGAGGGTCACTTTGTAGGCTTCCAAGGGCCGCGGGGGAGGCCCGGCCACGTTGCGCCCGCTCGCATCGTAGACCCCGTTGTGGCAGTTGCAGAAGATGTCCCCCTTGTCCGGCCGGTATTCCACCGTGCAATCGGTGTGCGTGCAGACGGCGTTGAAGGCCCGCACCTCGCCGTCGGGCGTGCGAATCAGCAGGCAGGGCTTGCCGCCGAACTCGATCGTGAAGCGCGCCGGCCAGCGACCATCCTCGGCTTTCAGTTCCGCCGGAGTGAACCTGGCGACGATCTCCATCGCCCCCGAACTGGTCGCCGGCCGCGGCCAGAGAAACCGCACCACCGGATAGACAAAGGCCGCGATGGTGGCCGCGACCGTCCCTTCCAGGCTCCGCAAGAGCCACCATCGCCGCGAAAAAGAATCAGGGGATTCTGCCATAGTCGAGTTTCCCAACGACAGCGAGTAAGTCTTGGACGGGCAGGGCTTTGGGGGTTCGCCCCCGGATTCGCAGGTTTGTGCTTCTATACCACAGCGCGCGGGCAATGTCAAACGCGGCTGTCATTGATCATCGAGAAGGTAGATATTGCGGTTTTGCCAAATGGCCACGCAGCCGCCGGACATCACCTCTGCTGATGGACCTCCACGTCGTAGTCCGTTTTGAGTACTTGGGCACTGTACTTCAGGTAAACACAGTGCATGGGTCGTTGACGGGGTGACGCCGCTAAAGTAGACTTGCCCAAGGGCGTACAATTCTCTCCGGAGATTTGGGCCCCGGAAAACCTGCCGGTTTACCTGCCTATCGCGGTGCCTCAATCCAGCAAGTCCGCCAGCTTCTTAGCGAGGGTATTTGTGGCGCGGACGTCCGCTGGTTCCTTGTTTCTTGTCCGTTTACCTAGTTACCTAGTGACGCGGGAGAAGGAGAGAGTCGCATGTCGAAGTTGTCGCGGGGCCTATTCACCGGGGCGTTTCTTGCCGTGATCTGCCTGGCGGTGGCCGCCTTCATGAGCACACCCACCTCGGCGCCGGCCCAGCCGCCGGCTACCGAGCAGGCCGCCGAGCCTGCTGCGCCCGAGGGGCAAAGCTATACCGGGTCAAAACAGTGCTCGTCCTGCCACTTCAAGCAATACATGTCGTGGAAGAAGAGCAAGCACGCCACCGACGCGTTCGGCAAGCTCGCGGAGAAGTACAAGACGGATGCCACGTGCCTGCCGTGCCACACGACGGGCTATGGCCAGGCGACCGGGTTCAAGGACGCGGCGACGACTCCCAACCTGGCAGGCACGACCTGCGAGGCGTGCCACGGTCCGGGAACCGAGCACGAGAAAATCTGCAAGGAGTATGCCAACAAGAAGAAGCTGACCGCCGAGGAGGAGAAGAAAGCTCGGGACTCGATCTACAAGATCCTTCCGGGAAACGTGTGCAGCCGGTGCCACGCCAGCCAGGGCCACAAGGATCACCCCAAGTACGACAAGGAATAGGGACGTTCTTCGGGGCGTCAGACCACCGGAAGGCGTCGGCCCCCGCACCTTCGGGCGCGGGAGATCGGATCGCTCCCGCCCTTCGCTCCCGAGCAAGGCCGTCCGGACTTTCGGGACGTGCTTCTTGTTTTCTCGGACCGGTGGCGGTATCGTCTGTTCTTGCAGAGTCCCAGGCTCGGGTCGGTGGCAGCCGGTGGGCCGCGTCTTGGGCGCCGTAGCGGCGGCCTTTTCCCAAGGCAGGATTGGCAGGGAATACCACATGAGAATACTCGCCGTTGCGTTGTTGCTGTGGTTGCCGACCGCAGGTGGTGCCGGACAGGCGGGTGCCGCCCGCCCGTCCGCCGAGGCCGCCGCCCCGCAGCCGGATGCGGTTTCCTCTGCTCCCAAGCCGGCGGCAAAGCCGGCCGCGAAGGAACCTCCCGCCAAGCAGCCCCCCGCCAAAGCGCCTCCGCCCCCGCCCGCCAAGGGCTCCCAAGTCAAGCCCGACGACAACTTCTGCTTCGTCTGCCACACCAACAAGGACCAATGGGACGAGAAGGACCCGAAGTCCTGGCGGCTTTACGTCCCCCCGGAGAAATTCAAGGAGGACCTTCACTTTCAGAAGGGCGTCAACTGCCACGATTGCCACGGGGGCAACTTCGACACCGACAAGGTCAACGTGGCCCATGCCATCGAAGACGGTTTCCGGGCCAAGCCGGAGGAGATCGGGAAGTATTGTGCCCTGTGCCACGCCGACCAGGCTTCGACCTTGACCAAGAGCGCGCACCGCAGCGCCGGAGACAAGGACGAGCGCGGCGCGCCGGGGCCCTTGGCCTGCGAGAAGTGCCACGGCCAATCGCCCCGGCCGGGTCTCCCCCCCGTTGTCTCGCACGAACTGCTCCCCGCCAAGGACAGGCGATCGCCGATCTCGCCCGAGAATCTCTTCCTGACTTGCGGCGTCTGCCACGAGAGCAAGAAGAAGGGGATGCTGATGGGCGTTCACGCGAAGGCCGGGCCGAAAGACGATCGCGGCCGGGGGACGGTGCTCGCCTGCGCCAAGTGCCACGGCGACAACGCCCACGCGATGCTTCCCGCGCGTGACCCGAAGTCGCCGGTGTTCATCGACAACCAGGTGGAGGTCTGCGGCGGGTGCCACGCGGAGTACTTCGAGACCTATGAGCGAAGCGTGCACGGCCACGGCCTTTACCAGTCCGGGTTGGCGGTGACCGCGGCGTGCGCGGACTGCCACGGGGCCCACGGGATCTTCGACGCGGGGGACGACCGCTCGAGGCTCCACCCCACGCGCGTCGCCAAGACCTGCGGCAAGTGCCACCGCTTCATCGAAGAGAAGCTTCAGGCGAGCGTCCACGGGCGGGGCGCGGGAGCGGGAGGGTTGGCCGAACGCGAGGCTCCCGGAGGAAACGGAAACCGCAAGCCGAGCTGCACCGACTGCCACCAGAAACACGACCAGCCCAACCCCTCCTCGATCGCCTTCCGCTCGCAACTGCCTTACCGCTGCGGAAACTGCCACGGCAATCTTTCCAGCACCTACCTGATGAGTATCCACGGCGAGCTGACGGAATTGGGCTACGGCGCGGCCGCCGAATGTGCCGACTGCCACGGCGCCCACGACATCCTCGCCGTCAACGATCCCCAGTCGCACCTGTCCCCCGCCAACCGCGTGGAGACGTGCCGCCAGTGCCACCCCCACGCGTCGGCCAACTTCGCCCGCTTCGACCCGCATGCCGACTACACCGACGCCGAGCGCAATCCCCTGATCCACGGCGTCTACGTGGCGTTCATGACCCTGCTGATCTCGGTCTTCGGTTTCTTCGGGCTGCACTCGCTGCTTTGGTTTGTGCGGAGCCTGATCCAGGTGCTCGTGCACGGGCGTCCCAGGGGGCTGGTGGCCGGCTCGACCGCCTACGTGCGGTTCGTGCCCTTCCACCGCTGGAGCCACGCGGCCTTGTTGGTCTCGTTCCTGGCGCTGGCGATGACGGGGCTTCCCCTGAAGTACCATGACGCGGGGTGGGCCAGGCAGCTCGCCCGTGCGCTGGGCGGTTTCGACTCGACCAGCTTCTGGCATCGGTTCTTCGCCGTCACCACGTTTGCCTGCTTCATCATTTACGTGTTCCGGTTGGGCCAACAGGTGTTCGCCGGCCGGAAGCAGGGGACATCCTTGGTGAGGCTGATCTTCGGACCCGATTCCCCGGTGCCCAATCTCCGCGATCTGAAGGACTTTTTCAAGCTGGTCCGCTGGTTCGTCGGGCTGGGACCGAAGCCGACCTTCGAGCGCTGGACTTACTGGGAGAAGTTCGACTTCTGGGGGGCCTGTGGGGACGTCATCATCATCGGCTTCACCGGCCTGATTCTCTGGTTCCCCAACTTCTTCTGCAGCTTCCTTCCCGGGGTCACGCTGAACATCGCCAAGGTGATCCATTCCACCCAGGCCCTCCTGGCCACGGGTTTCGTGTTTGCCATCCATTTCTTCAACACGCATCTGCGGGCGGAGAAGTTTCCGGCGGACATGTCGGTGCTGACGGGTCTGGTCAGCGAACAGGAGATGGCCGAGGAGCGTAATGACTACTTGGAGCGGATGCGCCGGCAAGGCGAGCTGGAGCGGCAGCTCGCCACCGTTCCCTCCCGGGGATACCTCTGGGCGGTCAAGATCCTGGGATTCGTCGCCTTGGGAGTGGGGCTCGCGCTGCTGGCCGGGATGACCCTGGCTAGTCTCGGGCACTGAGGCCGGCATCGCCTTCTCATCCATGGAGCAGCCTTATGAGCCAAGATTCCGTTTCTCCGTCACCGGCTCCCGGGCCGAATGAGGAGAGACCGGCCGAGCCGCTCACTCCCCCATCGCCGTCCGGCGGACTCAAGCCGCGCGCGGTCTGGGGGACGTTGCGGTGGTTCCTGCTCCGGGCAGCGGCCCTGCTGGGCTCGTTCTTGCTGTTGATTCTTCTGGTGACGGCTGCGGCCGGCTGGTACACCTCCCGCCCGCAGTTCTGCGCCAGTTGCCACATCATGGAGCCGTACTACAAGTCCTGGCAGGAATCGACGCACAAGGACGTCTCCTGCATTGAGTGCCACTTTCCCCCGGGGTTCGGGGGAAAAATCCGTGGCAAGATGCTCGGCCTGGTCCAGCTCGCCAAGTACGTCACCCAGAGCGAGGGCCCCCGCCCCGCCGCCGAAATCCCCGACAAGAGCTGCCTCCGCTCCGGGTGCCACGAGACCCGCTTGCTGGCCGGCCGGGTCGAGTTCCACGGCGTCCCCTTCGACCACGAGCGCCACGTGGGCGTTCTCCGCCTCGGCATGACGCTCCGCGACTCGCCCCACCTGGGCGACGTCCGCCGCGAAATGACCCTCCGCTGCACGAGCTGCCACAGCCAGATCGTCCAGGGCAGTCACATGGTCGTCACCACGAGCACCTGCTTTCTCTGCCACTTCAAGGACGGATTGTTCAACGAGGGCCTGGGCAGGTGCACCCGCTGCCATCAGATCCCCGACAAAAAATTCGACCTCGGCGGCGGGATCATGTTCACCCACGACCTGGCCTACGAGCGCGGCGTCGATTGCGCCAACTGCCACGGAGACTTGATCCGCGGCAAGGGGGAAGTGCCCCACGAGCGGTGCCTCGTCTGCCACAACCGCGAGGACGATCTGAAGCAGATCGATCGCCACGAGTTCCTGCACAAGAAGCACGTCACGGACCACAAGATCGACTGCCTGGAATGCCACCTGGCGATCCAGCATTCGCTCGACCGCGACAAGATCGCCCATGCCGCCTCCGACTGCGCGGCCTGCCATCCCGACCACCACCACGAGCAGGTCCAGATGCTCGAGGGCGTGGGCGCGAGAACCATCGCCGCGCAGACCGCCGGGATGGTGGCGATCCGCGTCGACTGCCGCACCTGCCACCGGATGCGGGAGGTCTCCTCCACGGGAACCGTCCTCTGGCGGTCTTCGGCCCAGGTCTGCACCGCCTGCCACGAAGCCGCGGCGATCCCGAGGTTCGAGGCTTACGAGGCGGAGCTGAAAGCGGCGATCAAGGAGATGGCGTCCGCCGTCGGGCGGATCCGGGAGGCCCTCAAGTCGGCCAATCTCAAGGAGGACCGGTCGAAGGCGATCCGTGGCCAGATCGACAACCTCCAGCACGACCTCGATTTCCTCCGCGTGGCCAACGGCATCCACAACATCCACTACGCCAGCACGCTCACCAGCACCTTGCTGGAGCGGGTTTCGGCGCTCTGCCGCGAGCTGAAGATTGCCGAGCCCCAGGCCACGCTGCCCCGCCAGGTGGGCAGCGTCAAGCAGCCGCCCCACGAGCGGCAGAAAGAGGAGACCGGCCTGCGCGCCCTCCCCGGCCCGTCGGAGCCCGCGCGCGGCGACAAGAAATAGAGGCGGCCCCCTTCCGCCGGAAGCAGGGCCGCGGAGTGCTCTCGCCGTCTGCCCGCCGAAGAGGGGCGCCGGTCCGCCGGGCATTTAGAACATCGCGTTGACGCCGGCCAGGACCATGTTGGCCGTGCCGCTGTCAAGGCCCGCCCCTTGGTCGTTGTAGTCGAAGTAGTTGTAGCGGAGGAAAGTCGAGATCCGCTCCCTCCACCAGTAATCGACGCCCGCGGTGAGCCGCGTCGTCTCCACGATCACCGCCGATCGGCCCGGCAGCGTCGACCAGTCGGGGACCACGATGACCTGCTGGTTGCCCGAGGCGATGTTGTCCCAAGCCAGTCCGGGGGGCTGGGTTTCAAAGACGTTGCTCGCGCGGACGTATTCCACCCCTCCGGTGAGCGTCAGACGCTTCGACCACGCGTACGAGCCGCCGAGGTTCACGACGTGGCTGCGGCCCTGGAAGCGCCAGGGCGATTGCCACGCGTCCGGCTCGACGTAGTTGCGCGCAGCGGGGTTGAAGACCCCGTCGTTGTACATGTCGCCCAGCGTGATCAACTGGTCGATGAAGTTCGAGAACGTGGCGTACCCCACCGAGAACGACCACTTCTCCGACGGTGCGTACCAGGCCGTCACGACGATCGGGTAATTGATCTCGTCGAACTCCGTCTGGCGGGGATTGGGCAGCGGGTCGGGCCGCTGCGGCAAGATCAACGAGTAGGCCGGGTCGATGTTCTCGTGGAACGAGGAGTGGTGGCGGCTCTCGACCCCGATGCTGGCGGTGACGAGGAAATTGTCGGTCGGGGTCCACGTCCCGCCGATCTCGACGATGTCCTCCTGGGTGGGCTGTTTGGTGTTCAGGTCGCCGGTGATGTTACGCAGCCCGAACAGCGGCCCCTCGCCGGTCAGATTCTTGTAGCGCACGAAGGAATCGAAGCAGGGCGACCAACGCCTCGAAAGGCCGATGTGGAAGATGTTGCTGACGGTGTCCGGCTGGATGAACTCCGCTCCCTCGACTCCCTCGAACTCGAGCTCCACGTCGGCGAAGTCGCGATTGATCACGTTGTACTCGTAGCCGCCGATCACGGCCAGGCCCTCCGAGGCCGGCCAGCCGGAGTCGGCGGGACGCCAGCGGCCCTTCACCCCGGCCGCCCACTTGTGGTAATTGCGCGGATGGTCGTAGTCGGCGACCGTGTCGCCGCCTTGGATAATGTCATTCTCGGGGAACGTCGAAGGCAACTGGCCGGTCTCGTTGAACAGCTTGCCATACCCGGTGACTAGCACGCCCTCGATCCGCTCGTTGGTCGCCCGCGCGTCGACGCCGTTGAAGTACCGGTGCACGTCGCGGGCCTTGTTGTGGGTATTCCCCGCGAACAGGTTCGCGTACAGGTGCGTGAAATCACTGAGGTCCGAGCTGAGCTTGACTCTGTCGATCTGCGTATAGTTCTCCGATTCGACCGCGTAGGGAATGTCCGTGTTGATGATCTGCCAGCCGGTGTGATTGGCCGTGCTGTATTGCCGGGTGACGATGCTGTCGTTCGTGTCGAAGGCCCGCATCGTCCGCGAATACTCGGCGGTAACCGGGCCGAGCCTGGCCTCCAGCACGGGCTGGACCTCCGTGATCGTCCAGTCGATCATCTGGGAGTTGCTGACGATGTGGCAGCGACTTCCGGAGCCGGGGTTGTAGCAGTGCCCCAGCGCGTGGGCCTGGCGTTCGCCTTCCCGCTTGAGTCCCCAGGTGTTCAGGCGCCATTTCAGGTTGTCGCCGATGTCGCCCTTGAACTTGGCGTCGAATTCCTGGACGCGGATCGCGTAGTCCTGGCCGGCGTCGTTGATGGTTCGGGCGAGCACGCGGGTTGCCCCCGCGGGTAGGGGCATCGTGGAGTCGAAGTTGTCGAGTGGATCACGGTCCAGCCGCCGCAGGAACCGCTCGTAATCGATCTTCGCCGTGGCCCGCGGCCCGAAGTAGTACAGCCGGGCCCGGGTCCCTTCGTCGTCCGTGCCGGTCGCGGTGAAGTCAAAGGTCCGCGTGCCGTCGCTGCGGAGCGTGTCGATGTCCCAGAACGGCGAGTTCTTCAGGTCCTGGAACTCGCCCGTCTTGACCAGGCTCCCGTCGTGTTCGACGAACCACCAGCCGAAGCGGAGGGCGAGGTCCGAATCGCCGGGCGACTGGCCGCGGCTGACCAGCACCGGTCCATTGCCCGAATAGGGATTCCCCTCCGCGAACAAGGGCGGGAACAGGCTGTCCTGGGAGGGCGCGCTGGTGGCCGCGGCCTGGCCGTCGGCCGCCGGGGCTCCGGCCGCCGGCAGCCCGAAGGCTGCCAACGCCAAGACCGCAATGCCGAATATGGACTCCTTCCGTGTCATGATTGCTCCCCTGCAATTCGATGTTGGTTATGGGTCAGCAAGGCCCGCGGGCCTCGGTTTCTTACCTCGCGAACGGCGAGCCGCCGCCCGCCTTCTGGTCGCCGCCGTGAATGTTGGCATGGCACTGCGTGCAGTCGGTGTACAGTGCTCCGATCAGCCAAGGCCTCGAGTCGATGCCCGTCCGAGCGCCCTGGCCGTGCGAGCCGCGGTGGCCGCTGTGGCACCGCAGGCACAGGAACGGCGGCTGCTGCCGGAGCAGGTTGTTGGCCACGGTGCCGTGGGGCTGATGGCAGTAGGTGCAGTTCTCCGTCACCGGCGGGTGCTCGTAGACGAACGGCCCCTGCTTGTCGGCATGGCACCGGTAGCACACGAGGTTCACCGAGGACTCTTTCAGGTTGTCCTCAAATTGCCCGTGCGCGTCGTGGCAATCGCCGCACACCATCTTCCCTTCCTTGATCGGATGGTGCGACGGCAGCGAGTTGAGCCCGAAGATCTTCGGGTGGCACTTGTAGCACGCCTCAGGATCCTGGACCGACATCTGGATCCGCCGGGGACGCCGCACGTCGTAGTGGCTGATGTTCACCACCGGCTGGATCTCGGTCCGTGGATGCGGGTTGTGGCAGTCGGTGCAGGCGACGCCGTTGTGATCGTGCGCCGACGAGTGATACGCCATCGCCGGCGTGCTGGTGCTATGGCAGTCCAGGCAAAGGTCTCTCCTCGTTTCCTGGCGGATCTGCCCGTGAGGGTCGTGGCACGTCGTGCAGTTGAATCCGTTCGGCCCGCAGATCTGGTGCGGGCCGGCGATTTCCTGGTAGACCTGCATGTCGCCATGGCAGCGGTAGCAAATGCCCGGCGCCACCGCGCCCATCTGGTTCGAGGTGCCTTTCAGCGAAGGCAGCTTGCCCCCCTTGGTGGAATCCTTGGGGGCGTACTTCTCCGCCTCCGCGTAGCCGGCCAGCATCGTGTTGTGCGGCCGGGCCGCGCGGGCCGTCTCCTTGGGCTCCGTCGTTGCCGGAGTCCCCTCCGGCACGTTGTAGTGGCCGCGGTGGCAATCGACGCAGGTGGTGCCGCATCGGGCGTGCCTCGAGGTCCGCCAGCGTGCTCCTTCGGTGCACTGGTCCTCCTCATGGCATCTCAAGCAGGCCTCCGCCCGCACCGTCGGATCCCCCGTCTTGAAGCTGAAGAGCAGCCCCGGCTCCTTGCCTCGGGTCTCCAGGTGGCGGCTCGCCGGGCCGTGGCAGGACTCGCAGTTGTCGCCGCGATGAACGTTCTCGGCGAACGATTTCGTGTAGGCGTCGTGGCACGGCAGGCAAAGCTCGTCGTCGTTGACGTACTCCGCGTTGGGAACCTTCGGCACGTCGGCCTTGACCGCCTGGTAGGAGACCTGGTGGAAGAAGTTGTTGCCTCTCGGCCACCCGGGCTCGAGGTCGGGATCGGTCCGCCGCGCCGTCGGCTCGTGGGGCGACCTGCACGAGGTCGCTGCGAGGACCAGGGTTCCCAAGACCATCAGCCCGAGGGCGCTGGCTCGCACTGGGCTCCTCATGTGCGTAAGTGTGCGCACGGTTTCACCTCCTTGCGTTTGTCGGCAGCGGTTTGGCCGCTGGCGGCGCGGCGGATCGTGTCCGCCGGGCCGGCTTTGCTCCGTCCTAGAGACTCCATTCCCCAAGGGGGTCCGTCGCGCCGCCCATCGGCGTGAGCCGGCGGGACTTCACCGCAATCGGACCCTAGCGTATCTGTCGGCTGTGCCTGTAGTGCGCATAGTCCGGAAACTAGGACTTCGTTCGATTGTTTCGCCCAAATTGGCAAACAGAATTGACAGATTCTTGACGAATTGCCGCCGTCTGGATAGGGGCCTGCTCGCAGAGTCTTGACCTCAGCAATCCGGCGCGGCCCTCTGGCCCGAGTTCCGACTGGCCCCCGCAACTCCTTGGTAGAGAAGCCGTTGCGGCATCAGACTGAGCGGGCTCCCCGCCGGCGGCACGAGGCCGGCGCACCAAGCCGCCGGCGGGCCCGCCCACGTGAAACCACCTCTCCGCCGGCGTTGCGAGGCCGGTCAATTCAGACGGGAGGAAGAATCCCTGTCCCTCAATTCTGGGGGTCACTGGTATAGTCCCCCAGGAGCCAAGAATCACACAGACAGCGAAGGACGAGAACTCGCAACCAGAGCCGACCCGACTCAAAGAATGGACGATCGGACACGGGCCTGACTGCCTGAGAAGCCCCAGAACCGGAGTTTACACCGGTCCTTAGTTTCTTGTATGATCTCGCCCTCTCCGGCAGCAGCGACCCCGTCGTTTACGGGCGTCGGGAGCCTTGTCCGCATCATCCAGGCCCCCCGCACTGGGAGCAGCGTGGCAACTCCGCGGGGACGCATTCGCTGTCGGTCCTCTTGTCGCAGGTGGTCGCGCATGAAGGTGCAGGTGCTCGGCTGCAACCATCACGACGCGTCGATCTCGGTCCGCGAGCGGCTGGCGTTCAGCCAGGAACAGACCCGCTCGGCGCTGGCGGACCTGCACCTGGAATTCCCCAAGGTGGAGACGGTGCTGCTGTCGACCTGCAACCGGGTGGAACTCTACGCGGCGACGGCAAGCGGTGCCCCCCCCACGCGGCGACAAGTGGCCGAGTTCCTTGGCCGCTTCCACGGCCTCGAGCCCGGCGAGATCATAGAGCACCTGTTCGAGCGGGTCGACCGGGACGCGGTGCGGCACTTGTTCCTCGTGGCCAGCAGCCTGGACAGCATGGTCGTCGGCGAGCCGCAAATCCTCTCCCAGGTGAAGCAGGCGTATCAACTGGCCACCCAGCAGGCGACCGTCGGCCCGCTGACGCACGCGGCGTTCCAGGCGGCCGTCAAGGTCGCCCGGCGCGTGGCCAACGAGACCGCCATCCACCAGCGCCGCGTGAGCATTCCGAGCGTGGCGGTCGTCGATTTCGCCCGGCAGATCTTCGAGCGATTTGACGACAAGAAGACGCTCGTGATCGGCGCCGGCGAGATGGCCGAAGAGACGCTCCGCTACTTGCGGGACGAAGCGGCGAGGGACGTGACGGTCGTCAACCGCAGCCCGCAGCGGGCCGCCGAGCTGGCCCGCCGCTGGAGCGGCCGCGCCGTCGCCTGGGAACAGCTCCTCGAGGCGCTGGCCGAGGCCGACCTGGTGATTAGCACGACGGGGGCCCAGGAGCCGATCGTCACGCGGGAGCAGTTCGCCAGCATCGAAGGATCGCGCGGCGAGCGCCCGCTACTGGTCCTCGACCTGGCCGTCCCCCGCGACTTCGAGCCGTCGATCGCCGAGCGGCCGGGAGTCTACCTTTACTGCGTGGATGACCTGCGGGAAGCGTGCCGGCGGAATCGCCGGGAGCGGGACAACGAGCTTCCCAAGGCGATGCGGATCATCGAGCAGGAGACCAACCGGTTCCTTGCCGACCTGCACCACCGCGCCGTCGGTCCGATCATCAAGCGGCTTCGCGAGGACTGGCAGAAACCGAAGGAGGAGGAGCTGCGGCGGCTGCTGAACAAGCTCCCCGGGCTGGACGAGCATGCCCGCGGCGAGATTTGCGAGTCGTTCGAGCGGCTAGTGAACAAGCTCATGCACCCGCCGCTGGAATCGCTCCGCGTCGCATCGCGGCACGGGATCCCCAGCGCCCTGGTGGACGCGCTGGCCAAGCTGTTCCAGCTTCGGGACTGATCGTTCAAGCCACGGGTGGGCAGCTCGTCCCGGCACTCGCGGCGGGGAGGCAGTGCCGCCGGTAGTGGTGTTGTCCAGACCCATACAATCGGATAGACTGCGCAAGTTGAGCCGGCCTCACGCCTGGTGACATGCCCGCCCTGAAGCGGGGGTCTTTTCCCCAGATACGCGATAGTGCCGTCCGGCCGTGCATTCGGCCACGCACGACCAGGGGGCACGGACGCGGGTCGTCTTGCCTGCCCATCCCTCTCGCGCCTCCAAAGGAATGTGCATGAGAATTCCTCCCCGGACACCCACGGCGGGCTTGAGCCTGCGAGCCGCCGCGGGCGCCCTCCTCCGCCTGTTGGCCTCGCTGAAGCTGGCCGTGTCGTTGATCGTCGTCCTTGCGGTGGTGCTCGCCGGTGCAACGCTGCTGGAATCCGGGGCGCTCGCCGGCGCGATGCTGCCGGAATCGTGGAAGGGGCGGGATTGGACCCTGTGGTACGTCTACCACCACTCGTGGTTTGTGCTGCTTCTGGCCGCCCTGGCGGTCAACGTGGCCGCCTCGGTCATGATCCGGTTCCCTTGGGGCTGGCGCCGCCTGGGGTTTCTCGTCACGCACGTCGGGCTGCTGGTGCTGATGCTGGGCGCGATCCTGACGTTCTACTGGGGAATCGAAGGGCACCTCGTGTTCCAGGAAGGAGGAACCGCCAACACGATATCGTTGGCCGACCGCTGCCAGTTCACGGCCACGTGGCAGGGGCGACAGGGAGTCCACGGGGAGCTGCCGATCGCGTTCACTTTCGAGCCGGGTCCGCTGGATTGGCCGGAAGGGAAGACGCTGGTGATCGGCCGGCTGGCTGAGGTCGGCGTGAAGGTGCTCAAGTTCTACCGCTATGCCCGCGTCCAAGAGGATTGGGTGGCGGCGAGCGACGGGTCCGGCAGCCCGGCCGTCCGATTGGGCCTCGCCGGTCCGGGCGGCCCGATGGTCCGCCAGGAATGGCTGGCCGCCGACACGCCCGCCGCCGAGTTCTACATCGGGCCGATCCGGTTCGGAATGCAGCAAGCGACCAGCCCTTTGATCGTCGAGGATTTCCTCAAGCCGCCGCTTACCGATGCCGACCGGGACGGCGTTCTCTCGGTGTACTATGAGGGACAGATGGAGCGGATCCCGGTCGGCACGAGCATCGGCAAGAAGCTCCGCGTGGGCAAAACGAAGGCCTCGGTGGAGGTCGTGCAGTACCTCCCGAACGCGAAGCCGGGCTTGGCCGGCCAATTCGAGTCGCAGGGGACCGAGCCCCGCAACCCGATGCTCGATCTCCGCGTTTACCTGCCCGGCAGCGACAAGCCGACGCGGCAGATCGCCTTCGCCAAGTTCCCGCTGTTGAACCTCGATCGGGTCCACGGCCGGGAGTGTCCGGTGAAGTTCTACTACCATCATCCGGCGGTCGCGCCCGAGCCCGGGATCGAGTTTCTCCAGACGCCGGACGGCAAGCTGTACTGCCGGGTGATCCGGGAGGGGAAGATCGAGCCGCGGGGGGCGGTGGGGAAGGGGGACCAGATCGAGGTCTCCCCGCAGTTTTCGGTCTCGATTCTGGAGTATCTTCCCAAGGCCCGCCGGCAGGTGGATTTTCTGCCCGTGGAGTTGGGCCCCGGCGAGTCCGGCGGCCCGGAGCCCGCCGCGCTGGTCGAGATCACCGCCGGGGATGCTACGGAGCAGCTCTGGATGAAAAGGAACGACCCCGAGTTCGGGTCCCGGACGATTCAGACTTCCCAGGGGCCGCTTGAGGTCGAGTTCGTTCAAGAGCGGCTCCCGCTGGGCTTTTCGCTGAAGCTCCTCAGGTTCATCCACGGCTTGAATCCGGGCCGGATGGGGGATGCCTCCTTCGCCAGCCTGGTCCGGCTCACCGACAAGGCGCGCGGGGTCGACGAGGAGCGGGAAATCTCCATGAACCGGCCGCTCGAATACGGGAAGTTCACCTTCTACCAGTCGAGCTACCAGGAGGCTGCTGACGGGAAGTACGTGTCGGTTCTTACCGCCGCCAGCGACCCGGGGCGCCCGTTCAAGTACGCCTCCTGCCTTATGATCAGCCTGGGGATTCTTGTGACCATCTGCATGTCGTCCCTCTCGCCGAGGTCCGCCAGAAGCGCTGCTTGATCCGCCGCGCCCGGCGCCCCGGGCACGGCAAGGTCCGCAGTCCGAAAACCACAGAGAATACGCGATGCGAAATCCGTTGGCAGTCCTGGTCGCACTTCTCGGCCTGAGTGTCTCCGCGTCGGCCGGCACCGCGGCGGAGCCCTCGTTCGATTGGACGCCGTGGCGGTACTTGCCGGTGCAGGACGGCGGGCGCTACAAGCCGCTGGACACCCTGGCCTCGGAAACGCTGCGGACGCTGTGCGGGCGGTCCAGCTTTGCCGATCCCCAGACCGGCCAGACGCTTGACCCCACGGCGCTCTACCTGATGATGCTGCTGGAGCGGAAAGACGCCAGCGAGCCACCCGGCATGCACGGCTCAACCATGATGGGACATGCCCCGATCAAGGACCCGGACAAGTGGGATGGTGCGCCGCTGCTGCGGGTGAAGGATTGGCAGTTGCGGGCCGCGCTGGGAATGCCCGCGGGCGAAAAGTACATCTCTCCGGTCGAGCTCAGCCGCGCAAAGATCCACGATCCGCAGACGGGCGGAGACGTCTCCTTCCTCCTCTGGGCCGAGAAGTTCCGCCGCAGCAACACCCGCTCCCTCTCGCCGGTCGAGCGCACCAGTGCAGATCTGGCGGAAGCCTTCCGCGAGTACCGGGAGCATCGGGCAGGGAAGGGGCTGGCCGTGGTGCCCATTCCGGAGGCGAAGCACCAGGAGTGGGCCTCGCTGGCCGACCTGTTGCAGGCCAGGCTCGACGACACCTCCGATCCGGGCGGCCGGTTCCGCAAGGTGAGAGACCAGTTCCTGAAAGTGCGGACCGCCTACCTCGACGGCTCTCCGGAGGCGTTCAACGAGGCCTCGGCCGCTTTTCTCGCGACCGTCGGGGAAGTCGGACCGCGGCTCGGGACCTACCCGAGGGAGGCCACGATCCGTTTGGAGGTCGCTTACAACCACGGGGTGCCGTTTCGCTTCGCCTGGATCCTGACGCTCGTTTCGGTCCCGATGGTCCTCTTGAGCTGGCCGCTGGTCCGATGGAAACGAGAGCTGTCCGGGAAGCTTCTCTACGTGGCGGGCATCGGCGCCTACCTGCTGGGATTGGTGGCGGCGGTGGTCGGATTCTGGATGCGGGTCGCCATTTCCGGGCGGGCCCCGGTGACGAACATGTACGAATCGGTGGTGTTCATGGCCGCAGGGACGCTGGTCTTCGGCCTGGCCGCCGAGTTGATCGTCCGCAAGCGGTTCCTCCTCGTGGCCGCGGCGGTGATCTCCGCGTTTGCCCTGGTGGTGGCCGACATTTGCTCGGGCGTGCTCGATCCCAGCCTCCGCCCGCTCCAGCCCGTGCTGCGGCACAATCTCTGGCTTGTGATCCACGTGATGGTCATCATGCTCGGCTACGCGGCCTTGGCGCTGGCGCTGGGGATCGGCAATTTCACGCTCGGCTACTGCATGTTCCCGCCGCGGGACCGCCCGCTGCTCGGCGTGCTGACCCGGCTCAACTACAAGGTGCTCCAGGTGGGCGTTTTGCTGCTGGTGATCGGCACGATTCTCGGCGGCCTGTGGGCCGACTATTCCTGGGGGAGGTTCTGGGGGTGGGACCCCAAAGAAGTCTGGGCCTTGATCACGCTCTTGGGCTACCTGGCGTTTCTCCATGCCCGCTACCTCGGCTGGGTCAAGGATCGCGGCCTGGCCGTCTGGTCCGTGCTGTGCTTTGCGCTGGTGGTGATGGCCTGGTACGGCGTGAACTTCGTGCTCCAGTCGGGGCTGCACGCCTACGCGTTCGGCGGCGGGGGGCAATTGTACGTCCTCACCGCCCTGCTAGTGCAGTTTCTCTACGTCTTCGCGGCGCTCTTGGTGTCCCACCTTCAAGACCTGACCGCGGGCCCCAGCCCCGAGCCGGTCAGACCGCCGAGGGGCGCCGCAAGGCCAAGCGGCCGGTAGTAATCCGACACGCTTTATTTGTCGGGTGCCACGGTTGGCTTGTCCAACCGTGGTGCGGGCACTGCTGGGCAAGCCAGCAGTGGCACCCAACCCGACACTCTCCGCGTGGCCGACTGGTAGTTGACGGCCGAGAAGACGCCGCGCGTCATGCCACTTCCCACGGCATCGTCGCGTCTTGGGAAGCGTCCT
>Ga0153916_10001284_pt1 | contig 17853 bp, 30 predicted proteins | sample Opewatmetagenome_FD_109642 | JGI IMG/M metagenome (GOLD analysis project Ga0153916, IMG submission 109642) | Freshwater wetland microbial communities from Ohio, USA - Open water 3 Core 3 Depth 4 metaG | ecosystem: Environmental > Aquatic > Freshwater > Wetlands | place: USA: Ohio, Lake Erie... | reverse complement strand
AGACGTACTCTTTGTCAGTCTTCAGCGTGATATCGGTAGCCCTAGTCGCCCTGCCGGTCGCTATTGGCAGGACACCGCTGACCTTCGGATCGAGGGTTCCACCGTGGCCAATTCTCTTCACTCCCAGAATGTCTCTAACCCAGGCGGTCACCTGGTGAGAAGTAGGTCCTTGAGGTTTGTCAAGATTGATTACTCCAGCGTCGAGAATCTCATCTACGCTTCTTTCAGATGGGGGCTTTCCCCACTTGGTCGAGATCGGGCTCCTTTCTCTTATGAGGGTCCTCTGCAACTCTAGGCCTCCAGGTGAGAGATGATAATGTCGACGACCTGCTCCGGGGAGAGATTGGTGGTGTCGATGACGAGGTCGTACAAGCTCTTGTCAGACAGATCGATCCCGTAGAAGTCTCTGTATCTGCTCGCTTCACATTCCTCGCGTTCCAGGATCCTTCTTCTCGCCTCCCTAACGTCGATTCCCTCTCTCCCTGCGATTCTCTTCGCCCTGATGTCGATTTCCGCATCCAAGAAAATCTTCGTGGCTATTATGCCGTTCCGAGACAGCATGTGGGCGGTCAGTCTTCCCTCGAGGATGATATCCTTCTTCTCCTTTGCAGTTCTCACCATTCTCTCATCGAGAAGCCTGTCAAACCTCGGCTGAAGCTGGGCAAGCTTGCCAAACTCCTCCAAGTTCAATCCTTGCTCCTCTGCCATTTCCCTGAAAAGCGTGCCTGATATGACGCATTCTATTCCGAGACGAGCTGAGAGCATCTCGCAGACCGTACTCTTTCCTGATCCAGGTGGACCGCTTATCGTGATCCTCATTTTCCCTCGGCCTTGAGCGCATCTAGCCGCTTCTTGAAAGCGAAGTAGCGAAGTGTTCGCATAAGGACCTGGCCGAATGGCAAGCTGGCAAGTGAGTATAGCAGTATCCAACTCGGCATCACGTAGATGCCGTTCAGATCGCTGTTGAAGGACCAGGGAACGGAGAAGTTGGTGCTTGGTACCTGCGTCATGAATACGGCTAGCCAGGCGAATATGGGGATGACGATTATGAGCGTTATTGGCAGGATCTTCAATTGTGAGCTTGTCACAGACATCGATTTCTGAAGGATCTTTGCCTGCTGTTCTGTCAACTTCTTCGTTTTGTAGGTGTTGTTCTCCATCCGAGCCTGACGAAGCTCCTTGTTGAAGGCTGCCACGATCTTCTGGCTCTTGATCTGCTCCACATAGTCGATGAAGAAATGCCTGATGACTATCGTCAGTCCAGTCATGATCATGCCGCTGAGGAAAAGACTCATGACCGGGAAGCCTCCTCCAAATCCAATCAGAGGTTCAAGACCGTAGCCAACGATCATCCCAAGACCGTTACGGAGCGTCTGATCGAAGAGTATGAATATCGCTATTACGAACATGAATATCGTCGCAAGGCGGGGCATGTTCGTGGATTGCGATGAGCCGGCCAACTATCATTCACCTCCAAAGAACTGTCTCAGTACGGGGTGCATCTCCATCATCTGCTCTTTGCCCATAGCTTCGTAGAGTTGGATCATGATGCCTACGGCAAGCAACACGCCGGTGCCGCTGGCATTTCCCACAGTGCCTATCAGGTCCGCGCCAGCGGCCAACGCTCCCACCATAGCACCACTCATCACGGTTACCACAGGTATATACCTTTCGAGGACCCTCTTCAAAACCCTCGGATCCCTTCTGAATCCTGGGATTTGCAGCCCGCTCGATTCTATCTGCTTTGCGACGGCCTCAGGTCCCATGTTCGTCGTCTCTATCCAGAACTTGGCGAAGATTATCGACCCGATGATCATCACGCCCATGTATGCGAGGACATGAACCCCGACCTGGAGCGCATCATGTCCTGAAGCAAGGTATCCATACCTGTCAGGGCTCAAGATAGGCAACAGCCAGTCGCTCAAGCCTCTCGGCGAAGAAAGATACCAGGCCAGTCCTCCCGACGGATAGGTAGTACCTGGTTGATAATATCCCAACCAGGACTGGCCGCCTACTAACGGAATGCCCTTGAATGCTGGATTTCCATATAGAAGCAGTGCGAACATGCTAACATTCGCCAATACGGCTGCCATGAGTATGACTGGGATGTTGGAGGCGTAGATGAGCTTGATTGGATATCTTCCTCTAGCTCCTCTTGCGGTCCCGTGGGCCAAAGGCAATTCGATGCGAACAGATTCTACGTAGGCGACGAAGAAGAAAATGGCTACCGTCCCAATCAATGCCACCATCGGATTGGGATTCTGCAGCAATATACGTTCATATCCTCCGCTGACCAGTCCCGATGCGGGCATGTTCTGTATTATGTAGATCGTCTTCGGAATCGTGCCTGCTGGAGGGTTGCTCAGACTCAGTGCAGCGCTCGAGTCGTAAGCATTCCAGTTGAGCGTGCCGGTAAAGATGGCTTCCGCCACGCCAGCCGCAATGAACAGCGAGACTCCGCTCCCGATGCCCCATTTCGATACGACCTCGTCCATCAGGAAGACGAGGTATGAGCCAGCGAACAATTGTAGTATGATGATCAATCTGGCCATGTTGAGACCGCCATCAGCGCCCAAGAAGCCCGCCATTCCGTTGACGAGTGTCTGAGAGGGCACAAGATATCCGAAGACCTGGGGGACGGCCTCTACTATTATCATGATTATCACAAGGAACTTCTGAGTGCTCTGGTATACCGCCTTGTCTTCGTCGTTCTTGAGGTCGAGCTTTATTATCTTCGCTCCCACGAAGAGTTGCATTATGATCGAACCTGTTACGATAGGTCCTATGCCCAGATGCATCAGAGAACCCTGCGAACCTGCCAGGATCGCTCTGTACTGAGCGAACATGTCGACCGTGTTCTTCTGGTCAAGGCCATAGATGAACACATTCGTCATCACAAAATAGAAGACGAGTATGAGGATGACCCACATCATTTTCGTTCGAAAGTGGACATGGCCTTCCGGTCTGGAGACGGCAGGCAATCTGTCCGTCAAAGGCTTGAGTCTGTAGAGTCCGCTCTTCGGTTCGTCAGCCATGTCGATCCCGGGCTTCTCTAGGGTTGTGTGATTGACCCGCCAGCCGCCTCGATCTTCTTCTTGGCGGCCTCGGAAGTCTCAGATACTGTGATGTCAAGCTTGCTTGTCACGTTCCCGGACCCGAGCAGCTTGTCGACCCCCATTTCGGAGAGGTTGACAGCGATCCTATCATCCTTTCTGACAGCGATTCCTTCCCTCACCAGTTCCTCCATCCTTTCCCGTATTTCCTTTATGTCAATGGCGATCTTGGCGTATGCGACCTTCTGAGGTCGCTTGAAACCATGTCGGCCGAAATGGTCTGGATAGTACTTGAGCATTCTCATTACCTTGTGTTTGTGAAGTCCGGCGTTCCCATGTCCTCCCATTTTGCCAGCGCCCCTTCCACTCTTCTTCCCTCGACCATGGGTCCGGCTTCCCCTAAACTTCCTAGTTCTGCTCGGCATGATTGCTCACCTACAGCATCCTTGCTATGAGCTCGTTTATGCTCTCCGCCCTGTAACCGAGAGCACCACCATTCTGGAAAGACTTCTTGTTCCCTTCATATCCCTTCCTGGGAGGGCTCAACCTGAAGATCGGTCTAACGTCTTTCAGATCGGAATACTGGAACTCGTCCTTGACTATGACTCTAGCCAGCGATATGATCGACGTGAAGTTGGAGTTCTCCTTTACGTAAGCGTCCTCAATGGGATTGTCGCCTCGCAATCTTCCCCTGAACTTTATCATCCGTGCGAGAGTCTCGGCAGATATCTCTCCCCATGTCACGTAGTCCTTTGCCTTGTTCAACATTCCTTTGACGATACTCGTTTGAGGGACGACGACACAATGATTTATTCTCGTAAGATTGAGGATCCGCATGGTATCCTCTATGTCTGCATTCACGCCGGCATGACCTCGCACCCTGACCACAGCATATGCCAACTGGATCACCCTTCCTTTGCGGCTGAGTTCTCAGCTTCTTCCTTGCCAATATGCTGCTCAGCGATGTGGATCATGGTCGTCCCGCTCGAAATCTTAAGACGTCTCTGCTGCTCCTCCGAGACTCTCATCTCCGAGGTCTTCTGCAGTGCGTCAAAAGTGGCCAGGGCATAGTTGACCGTCGTCTTCGTGTGTCCCCTCGCGAATCCCCAGGCATCCTTTACTCCAGCAAGAGCCAATATGCTCTTGGACACATCCCCGACCGCCAAGGAAACGCCCCTCGGAGCGGGGTTCAGGGAGACTTCGACCGAACCGACCTTGCCTATGACCTTGAATGGTAACGAGTGCTGCGTGCCACAGCCGCATTCCCAGGACCCGCATCCTCGTTTGATTTCAATCATGTTCAGCTTGGCGTTGTCGATCGCCTTCCTGATCGACGGACCGACCTCCTTGCCCTTCGCCCGTCCCAGCCCAATGAATCCGTCCCCGTTTCCGACCGCGACGGTGATTGCGAACTTCACCCTTCTCCCGGAGTCGGTCATCCTCTGCACCATGTTGACGTCAATCACCTCGTCCTTCAGCTCTGGCAGGAGGATGTCGACGATCTCAGGCTCTCGGAGTGGAAGCTTGGTGGCGAGAGCGGAGCTCATCGTCGTAATCTCGCCCTTCAGCACCATCTTTCCGAGCCTTGTCTTCGGAGTCCATTCCATTCCTAATCACGCTCCATCTTACTTTTGACCATGACAAACAGCTTCTCAATTTCCTCTCCGATGTGATGACCTCTGATCCTTTCCTCGGATGGGAGTACCTCCTTTCCGTGAGGTATCTTAAGGCCGGCATCGATCATACCTTTCAAAGCGGCGAAGCATGCGGCGCCTTTTGTCGGCACCTTCAGTCCTATGTCGAGGACCGATTCACTCACTCCTGCCTTCTTCGCCCTTTTCCCAGCAAGGTAGCCAGTTAGATACGCTGCTGGGACGTTGCCAGTGGAGACATTCCATCCGATCTCCGTGAGCTCTTTCGAATGGGCCGAAGCCAAGATCTTGTCGCCGTTGGGATCGTAGTCTATGAATTGAATTGTGGTATTTCTCAAAGATATCCTCACTACCGCTCTGGGAACTCTAGATCTGAGGAGCTTGGCTCTCTGTCTGTAGTCTGTTCTGCCTTCCCTTCGCCTTCGGAAAGGCACCTTGTATCTCGGTCCCTGTGCCATCAATTACCCTCCTTCAAATGCCCTTCGGTCTTGAGGTGGCTGACAATATGGGCCTTGCTTTTGAACATTCCTCCCTTGGCCTTCATGTAGAAGTTCCGATAGACGGCCGGAGTGATTTTGCCCTGATCGCGTAACTCCCTAAGTGTTGATCTTATCGGACGGATGGTCTGAATCCAGCGCTTCTTCTCCGGGCTCCTTGCCCCATAAGTGCCCTTCCTGCTTCCAATGCCACGCCTTCTGCCTTTGCTCTTTTGGGCGATGTTGTATCGTGCCCTGCCTCTCGACACGCCTTTCTTCGGAAGCGCGCGGATCGTGCCCGACTCGATCGCCGTTCGTATGTCGGCTCGAGTGATAGCGTCCGCCACGTCCTCGATCCTGTCGGGGTCGATCCAGACCCTTCCCTCACCGCATCTGAGGATCTGCGCGGCGATTCTTCTTTGACTCTTGAGATCCATATCATCCCGTCCTATTGAGAACTCGAATTCCCAGTTTATCCGCCCTTGCCTCGATCTCCAATCGCTTCTTGTAGCCGACGCTCCCTCCGATCCTCACGGCCTGGCGTTTCGAGTCAATGCCATCGAGCTTGGCCGGAGTATGAACCATCACCTCTTCGAACCCTGACGAGTGCAGACCTCTGACTCTCTTGGGGCCACGGTACCCTATGGACACAACTGGAGGACGATACTTGTAATGCCTTCTCATCTTGCTATGCATCCCCTTGGGACGCCTCCACGTGTCGCCAAGGCGCTTGAACCTGAAACCTTCCTGTCGCAGGAAATGTGGCCTCTTCCTTGACATGATATTTCGCTTCGATAGGAGGACTCTTGTATCGGAATCGAGCTCAGGTTTCAACTTGGCGATGTATCCTCCTTTTTCGATGATTTCTCCTTCTTTCGTCTCGACTTCTAGAGGTCCCTCCACGATAACCGTTTCCTCCTTCGGCGCCTCCTTCTTCTCATCTTCCTCCGAGGTAGTCTTCTCTGGCATCGGGATCTTCCTGGCCTTCCCCTCGGTCGGCGCCTCTTCTGCTTCCGCTATGTCCTCGAGGTCTCCTCTCTCTTCAATTATCTCTATCCAGTGATCGGCGATCTTGGGTCCCACACCCTTCAACTCGTCGATGATCCTTTTCTTTTTCACATCATCATACAATGCGTCAAGTAGGTCCGAAAGGGACTCGATATCCATTTCCTTGAGTTGCTCTGCGAACTCATCTTTGTAGTACGGCAGCTCAGATATCTTCCGTATATCTCCCTTCGCTTTGTTCATGCGTTCGTCCTCCCAGGCTTCTCGACAATGTATATTCCGTCCTGGAACACTCTGGAATCAAAATTCTTTATTTTGGTGCTCCGCTCGATGTTTGCGGCCGTTTGGGATACCGCTTCGATGTCCGCTCCGGTCAGAGCTATCTCGTTGCCTTTTATTGCAATCTTCGTATCGCCGAAAATGCTAGCCTTTCGCGGTGTCCTCTCGCCCAGGAAGTTCTCAATGATGAACTTGTCACCCTTAGCATATGCCTTTATGGGGAAGTGGGAATACACTACTTTCATCTTGTACGTAAAACCGTTGGTCACTCCTTCGATCATGTTTCTAATGTGAGACGCGAACGTCCCGACCACGGCCTTATCCTTCACTCTTGGCATTTCGCAGCTGACTATGATCTTGCCCTCTCTTTCGGAAATCTTCGCCCGGTTGTGCACGAACTCTCTAGATAGCTTCCCGTTCGGGCCAGAGACCTTGACCGTCTGGTCCATGATTTCGACCTTGACTCCGGTGGGGATGTTCACCTTCTCTTCTATCATTCCAGTCATTGTCATTTGATCATCCTCAATATACAAATGCGAGGAGTTTCCCTCCCACTCCGAGCTCCTTCGCCTTCATGTGGCTCACTACACCCTCGGTCGTTGTGAGGATGAGCAATCCAAAGTCCTGAGCGGGCAGATACCTGGCCTCGTATTTCTCAAGGTCAGTTTTCCTTACTGAGTACCTTGGCCTGATAACTCCGCAGTTGTTTATCTTCCCTTCAATCTTCACCTTGAAAAAGCCTGCTCGACCGTCTTCAATGAACTCAAATTGGTTGATGTAGCCAGATTCCTGCATGACCTTCAGCACTCTTCCTATGAGCTTGGATGAGGGCCGGATTCTGCACTCCTGCTTTCCGACGGTCGCAGCGTTCTTTATGGTCGACATGGCATCATTCAATGGGTCGCTTTGCATTCTTTCACCTCACGAGTACTTCTTGAATCCGATTTGTGGTGCGATCTCCCGGAAGCACTGGCGGCACAGGTGCATGCCGTACCGACGAACTATCCCCCGCTTCCTGCCACAACGTAGGCAACCCTTCTTCCTGCCAAACTCTTTCTTGGGTTTCATTCGACCACCTCGACATCGAACTTCTCTCTCATGAATTTGACAGCCTCTTCCTTGGACATCATATGATTTCTGGGAATCTTACGTTTCATTATTCTCCTTCTGACGATCCTGTGCCCAGGGCGCGTGATCGAAACGCTGACGTCCATGCCGAAAATTCCGATTTGAGGATCATACTTCATACCTTCGAAGTCTGTGTAGTCTGTTATTCCAAAGGATAGATTTCCTCGCGGATCGAAGGAGTACACCGCCACTCTGTTCTCTCTTATCCAGAGAGCCCGTTTGAGGAATTCCTCCGCGTCTTCTCCTCTCAAAGTGACCTTGCACCCAATGGGCATGCCTTCTCTTACGCCTAGGTCTCTGTTCGTGACTTTGGCGTTGGTGACCACAGGCTTTTGTTTTGTCAGCATTTCCAGCACTTTCTGTGCTTTGACCAATCGTTCCCCTGCATCTCCGACGCCGATGTTCACGACGACTTTCTCGATTCTAGGCTGCCGCATCGTATCACTCATATCACTCTTGCCTCCGGTAATTCGATTTCAGGCGCTTTCGAGCCGACGACAAACACGTTTTCATTCACGGTTGAGGTGCCGTCTTTGAACTTCACGACGTTCGGGCCTGGCGTTCTTGTGACTATATAATCTTCGATAATCGCCATCTTTCCAGCGTGAGCCCCACTGATGATCATCGCAGTGCTGCCCTTTGTCAGTCTGTAAGTATCAAGGATTTTCTGGGTCGGGACTTCGATCTTGAGAACATCACCGGTCTTGTACTTGTCAGAATCGACAAGGATGCTTCTTCCATCATGAAGTCCGATCTGGGTCTTCGCATTCCTAACGGTCGTCTTGCTTTCAATCCTGCAAAGCTTCCACTGTTCCTTGCCCTGGGGGATCTTGACCAGTTCGAACTTTCCGCGCTGATCTAGGAGCATTCTGTAATGCTGGTTCAGTTTCGGAATCGAGACGATATCCATCAGCCCCACAGGGAATTTCCGGTCCTTCACGATCCTTCCATCAATGAGTACATCGCCAGTACTCAGTACGTGGCGTGCCTCGACCGCGGTGTCACACAAGTGTAGCATGTCCCTCACGACCACCAGTACCGGCATGCTCATTTCGATCGAGTGTGGTCCGGGGGATGGGTGTACTATCCAATGTTTTGTCTTCCTCGGTATTGGCCAACTCCTCGGAGCTGTCAAACGCTTCATCTGTCTGCTCATTGTCAGCCCTCCTCTCTGCGCTGGAGTCTCTCCTTGCGCCATGAATCTGTAAGATCAAGTTTGGTGATGACAACCTTGGATGCGTGAACGGAACGGGCAGCTTGGGCGCCATCGGCCTTGGTCGTTGTCACTCCTTCGACGGTCAGTCTTCCGTTCTTCGTGTCGACCTTCGATACCTTCCCTTCTGTCCCGACAATGTCCGAGTCTCCACGAACCACCAATACAGTGTCGCCCTTAATCACTCGCACGGACCGCTTCCTATGCTCTTTCATAAGAGCTTGGCTCAGATGTGAGGAGACCGTACGCCTCCTCGCATGCGCTGGGGCATTGTATAGAGCCTTCCTTTGCTTCCTTGCTTTGCTGCTCTTCACCATCGTCATCACCTAGATTATCATCGAGGCCGTCGCGGCAATTCTCGGCCATCTCTCTGCTGCCTCTCTGGCTACCGGTCCCTTTATGTCTGTCCCCTTCGTCTCTCCGGTTTCAGTCGTTACGACCGCTGCGTTGTCCTCGAAGGTGACCATCGTTCCGTCAGATCTTCGGAACGGTCGTCTCTGTCTTACTATGACAGCGTAAACTACCTGTCTCCTCATCTCCGGCGAACCTTTTTTCACCGATGCGACTATGAGGTCCCCGATCCCTGCGCTTGGATATCTCCGATTGACGCCATGGTAACCCGGGACGGCGATCACAGCGACCGACTTTGCGCCAGTGTTGTCTATGACGTCGAGCTCAGTCCCGGTCTGAATTCCTCGGGTTTGCCTGCCAGCCAATCCTTTCAAGATCAATCACCTCTTCCCGACGATTACGAAGGAGACAGTTTTGCTGATTGGCCTACATTCCATGATCTTGACGCTATCCCCGACCTTCACGGCCAGGCAAGGAGGGTTGTGCACGGCATACCGACCGGTCCTCTTCTCATATCGCTCATACTTCTTGACGTAACGTAGATAGTCTCGCTTGACTATCGCCGTCTTATCCATCCGTATCGAGACCACGACCCCGTCCAACGAGTGTCCTCTGACTCCGAGCTCCCCGTGGAACGGGCAGTTCTTGTCAGTGCATCTGGTCTCAGGAACTTCAACTTCAATTCCAATATCCCTAACATCGCCTTTCATCTGCTCACCTGGTCTTCTTGATGCGGTCTTCCGGTCGGTGCTGTATCTCCGATCCACGAACCGCTATCTTCTCGTCTCCGTATGTGAAAAGAAACTCATTTCCAGTCTTGGGTACGATCTTCGCCTTGCCATCATGCTCAATCACTATGGTGTTCTTCGTCTCATTGACTATTCTGCCTCTGAGTGATTTATAGCCTTGATGCGTCGAGGCGATTACTTCCGCTTCTAGACCGATGAATTCCTGTTTCATGAAATCCCTTTTCTTCATAGAGCAATCATCTTACGTCAGTCTTGAATCCCATCTCTTCGAGGGTTTCCTTCACCTTCTTCTTGTGATCCCCCTGGAGCTCGATCTTCCCGTCTTTGGCAGTCCCGCCAGCGGCGCATTTGGTCTTTAATTTCCTAGCAAGGTCATCGATGTCAATATCATCAGCATCTATTCCCTCGATGACAGTCACGGTTTTGCCGTATCTCCTGCTGTCGGTGAAGATTCTGACTTTCTGCTGCTCGCGCGCTATTTCCTCGCACATGCACAATTCTTTGGGAAGTCCACATACCGGACAGATTTCAGCCATTACTTCTCTTCCTCCTTCTCGACGGTGAGTATCCTAGCAATGTTCGTTCTGAGAGCTCGGATGTGTCCAGGGTTGGCTGGGGCGCCGCCCATTGCAGCAGTACCCCTCTCATGCATGAGCTCGTCCCTTAGCTCACGGATCTTCGTGAGTCTATCATCCTTGCTCATCTGTCTGATCTCGGAGGTCCTCAGCAATGCCATCTGAATTACGCCTCCTTCGAGCTCTCTTTGGCAGGAACGTCGGGCAGCTTGGCCGCTGTCTTTTCCATTGCTGGTGCGGAAGCGCCAGATTCACTATCTGTTCCCTCTTCCTTCCTCTGCTCCTCGACCGTCTCGTTTGTTTTCTCAATTGCCTCGCTCTCGGCGACCTTCTTCTCATTCGGAATCGATCCGGGTTGAGCCAACTCCTCCTTCCAAAGGAGTTGTTCCGCCATCTCTGGCATGGCCTCAACAGCCTTCTCGGGAGTGAGGACTTCAACCTCGTCCGGAAGCTTCGCTGCTGGGTCCATTATCTCAACCCTCACCCCGATGACACCGGGTTTCAGCTTCGCCACCGCAAAGCCCTTTCTAATGAACTTGAGTCTGGGTTCCCCACAGAATTTGATGTGACCTTCTTTGAACTTCTCGGTCCTGTGCCTTTGCCCTGTGAGCTTGCCCGAAATCACTATCTGGCAACCTCTTGCGCCGTTATCCATGATCCTTCTCACGGTAGAGTGCCCCGCACGTCTGAAATGCCATCCTCTCTCCAGCGCGAACGCGAGCTTCTCTGCCATTATCTGGGCGTTGAGGTTGGCGTTTTCAACCTCCTGAACCTCGATCTGCGGATTGTCGAAATTGAAATCCTCCTCTATGGCTCTCGTTAGGTTCTTGATGGCCGCGCCTCTCCGGCCAATCACTATCCCCGGTCTCTCCGTGATGAGCGTCACACGAGTCCCCATCGGGGTCCTCTGGACGTCGACTCCTCCGAACCCGGCTCTCCCAACTTCTTTCATGAGGTACTCTTTGAGAAGGACCCTCCGAATATTCTCAGTGACAAACTTCCTCTCGCTAGCCATCTAATCCAACTCCTCAAGAATGACTTCAATGTTCGCAGTCTGCTGGTTCCACTGTGTCGCTCTTCCATATGCACGGGGCATAGAACCTTTCATCGTTCTGCCCAGATTCGTCGTCACAACTGCCACCTTCATGTTCTCCGCATCGAGACCCTTGTATTCCGCGTTGTTCCTCGCACTCTCGACTACTCTTAGTATCGCCTTGGCGGCCTTCTGCGGGTACCTTCCGGGTCCGATTCTCTTCTTGTGAGCGACCCCCGTGTTGAATCGCTTTATCGGGACGGGCCGCTTTAGGTCTATGATTTCCTCAAGAATTCTGACTGCGACTGTCACCTTCTTGCCTCTCAGCATTGTGCATATCTCTCTCGAGAACTTTGGAGAGATTGGCAGTTCCTTGCCTATTGCCCTCGATGTCTTGTCGGGATCTGATTCTGCTGTGTATCCGGCCATTTCATCACCTACTTAAGCGGCAGGAACTTGGATGATCTCGTCGCACCGACTCCTGGACCTGAGTGCCTGACGGACTTCCTCGTCATCGCGAACTCACCCAGGAAATGACCGATCATCTCTGCTCTTATCTCGAATTCCTTGAACTCCTTGCCATTATGCACGGCGACGGTCTTTCCCACCAATTCCGGCACGATCGGTATGTCTCGTCTGTGGGTCCTGACCACCTTGTACTTGCCCGATTTGATCTTCTCGAAGCTTGTTCTCTGCTCCTCGTTCAATCCTCTTGTCAGTGATCGCCTGACCCTAGAAGGCATGAGCGAAAGGACTTCATCGAATGGCATCGCCAGAAGCTCTTCCAGTGTGTAGCCTCGGTAGGTGAACTCCTTCTTCCTCCTTGCAGTTATCGCGCCTCTCTTCTTCCGCGCTTTCCTTCTTGAGGCCTTTGTCCCTGTCATCTTCTCCTCGGCCATTTAGATCACATCCTCGGTTTCCTTTTGGGCGAGAGACGGCCCACTTTCCTTCCGGGCGGTGCGTTCCTGCCAACGGTGCTCGGTTTCCCGACATGCTGGTGCGATCCTCCACCATGAGGATGATCCACAGGATTCATCGCAACGCCTCTCACTTTGAAGTATGCCTTGCTCTTGCTCCTATATGCATGGAACTTCGAGCCCGCCTTTCCGAAGGGTTTCTCCTTGTGCCCACCACCGGCCACGATTCCAATTGAAGCTCTGCATCTTGGGTCAAAGGTTTTGAATGCGCCAGATGGCATCTGGACAACGACCTTCTCACCTCTACTGACAATGACCGCGGCGTTCCCTGAGCTCCGAACGAACTTCCCTCCGTCTCCTGGACGGGCTTCGACGTTGAAAATCAGAGTCCCTTCAGGTATGCTGCTCAGCATCATGACGTTACCCGAAGCTACTGCTCCACCTTCGCCAATCTGTATCACCTGACCGACCTGCATTCCCTCGGCAGCAATGATCTTCACGGTCTTCCCGTCAAGGCTGAGGTCAGCCAACGGGCTTGTCCTTCCAGGTGCGTGCATCAGGTCGGTAATCTTACCTGTACCCTGTTTTGTGTGGGGCATCCTGATGTCTCCGAGATGTCTGTGGCTTGGTGACCTATACTGCGATCCTCCCCGGCCACGCCTCTGTTGTCTGAGATGTTTACCCATGAAATTCCCCTCAGAACACTCCAATCCTCATTCCGATGTCCTCAGCCGAGTACCCCTCGGCGAGTTTGATGATCGCATGCTTTCCGTCCTTGCCAAGCCTGGTCCAGACCTTTTCGACCTTGACCTCGAAATGCTCCTCGAAGCTTTCCCTGATCTGCTTCTTGGTGGCATCCTTCAGGACTATGAATTCAAGTTTGTTCCCATCTTTGAAATCCAGAGTTGGACTTCCCGTCATGTGGTTCATCGTCTTCTCTGTAACATATGGATGTAGGAGGATCTCCCTCTTTGCCATATCCTACCACCCTCCTATCTTGTTGATGGCAGACTCGGAGAAAAGTGCTAGTCTTCCCGGGTCCCCTCCAGGTGCCATAAGTGCCGCGTTCAGGTTGTCAAACGTCACTATTTCCACCCCTGGCAAGTTAGATGCCCCGGTCAAAAGCGGTGACTCTTCATTCGAAACGACAATAAGGACGCCTCTTGGTGAGCGGATTCTTCTACCTCGCATCTTGCCTCTGCCTGCTCTGGTCTTCGTACCGTCCCTGACCCTCTCAACATCCGCGATTCCGATTCTGTCAAGAACATCCATCACTTCCGAGGTTTTGGACAGATTCTCGATATCATCCTCTACCACGATTGGTACAGTGATTCCTTCGGCGAACTTGTGTCCCCGCTCCCTTACTTTCTCGGGATCTGCCATCGCGGCAAGCGCAGAAAGCTTGGCGACGGCCATCTCCTTCCTGTTGACCTTCTTGGACCAGTCACGTTCGACGTATGGCGGGTGGGCCCTCCGACCTCCAACTGTGCCTGGTGATTGGGCGCCTCTCTGCCCCTGGGACAATCTCTGGACTCTTGCCACCCCTCTTCCCTTGCCCCAGGTGGAGACCGCGTGCCTCATCCCTGCGCCCTTCGATGCCCCATAGGGCTGCCTCATATTGGCCTCTTGAGCTGAGACGGCTTTCCTGATGACATCTGGTCTGAATTCTCTCATGAAGGCATTAGGGACTGGAATGCTCTTGACGACCTCTCCTTTGAGGGAGTAGACGTTGATGGATTGATATTCTCCAGCCATCTTCACGCCCCCTGCTTCGATTCAGTCGACACGTATGTCAGACTCGGTGCTTCCTTCAATTCCACACCGCCCTTCCTTATCGGGTCCCTCAGTCTTATCAAACGCTTTGCGGGACCTGGAATGGATCCATGGATCAGCATGTAGGGATTGGACACTTCACCATAGTGCAGGAATCCACCCTTCGGCGTCACTTCGCTTCCATTTTCTCCAATCTTGAGGACCCTTTTGTTGAATTCGGTTCTTTGGTGGTAACCTTGCTGACCCGATTGAGGTACGGTAGGTCTGACATATCCCGGTCTTTTGGGGCCCAACGTACCTATCATCCTGCTGTGTTTGCTGTTCTTGTGGGACAACAGTTTGACTCCCCATCTCTTGACAGCACCTTGGAATCCCTTTCCTTTGGTGACCGCTGCAATATCTATCATCAAACCTTCCTTTATGAAATCTGTAATCTTGATTTCCTTGCCAAGCAACGACCTGGCGTAATCAATCCTTCCTGCGATCGTGCCTCCCCCGATTCGCAGCTCCATCATCTCCGGCATCTTCTTTGGCACTCCCTTGACCAATACTGGCTGAGTGTAGGCGAGGAGCCTGACATCCTCGACATCCGTGCCATTGAGTTTATCCCAGGCTTTGTCAGAATCGTAATTCTTTGGGATCGGGAGCAGTCGGGCCAGAGTTTCGTCGACACCGTTCGACCATACCTCACCGACTGTTCGAAGGCCGTAGCGCGTGTTCTCGTACAATCTGACCGCCGCGACCTTCATCGGCGGCACTTCCAACACCGTCACCGGAATCTGGACCTCTTGGCCGGAGGTGTTGCTCGTGGGACGGTAGTCAACCAAGAAGGCGTGTGTCATACCCGCCTTGTAACCCGCGAACCCCTGAACCCTAGGCCCATCATCTATCTCAGGCCAGGCGTCGAGACGCGGGAACGGTCGCTGCGCTCTCTTTCTAGGCGAAAACGCCTTTGAACCCTTCCTTGGACGTCGTTTGTTCGACATGATTCTCCCTCTTTCTGGAGGTGAGAGAATCCACTCTCTTCCGCTAACGTTCGATCTTGATTGCCGTTGAGGTTCTCACTCTCGACCGTGACGCCGCTTTCCCTGCCAAAACCGCGTAAAGGAGGGAAACTGGGGTGCTCGATGCATTGCCCAAGACGTCTGGTCGAACGTCCTCAGTGCGTTCAGCGACTTCTTGCATAATGATAATCATATTTAAGCTATGCGGTAAGTGGTAGCGAGGCGGATCACGATTGGCTTCCTAGATCCGTGGAAATGGACCCTCTTTCCCGGGCTTCTGCCACCATTCTAAACGGGATAGTATCTCAGAGCTTTCCTTCCTTGGCTTTCTTCTGCAAACGGTCCCTCCGTTGCTTTGAGGTGAAACCTGTGGCTCTCTCGAGAAAGAAGTTGAATCTTCTAATCGTCTCCGAGGCCACCTCGCCAGGTACGCCCGGGTCGGTCTGCGTCTTGACGAGAAGAGTGGTCTTATCCAATACCTTCGACTCGATGCGGGTCAAAGCTCCGTACGAGGAGGCGAACAAATCCCCTTCACGTGCCACTTCACCGAATACCTCGCTCAAAATGTTCTTCAGACCTTCTCCTTCGATTTCTGAATAGTGTCCTTTCTTGATTTCGTATTCCAATCTCGCTACCCCCGATTTCCTCTCTCGACGATCGGTCTATTGGGGACCTTCATTCCAGATCATGTGCACCGCTGAGGTATCTGGGCACGTCTACGGACGTGCTCATGACGTCTTGTGTTTCGGTCAAGGTTCTCCACTCTATCATGCATTCGCAGCGGCTCTGACCGAACTCTGATGGATCCTGTGAGAAAGTGAACCGCTGGATATCTTCAAGTACCTTTCTGTCGCATTTCCCGCAATTGTGCGTCCCTCTCGGGGTTCCTCCTCCACTGGGCGAGGAAAAGACCCTCGTTTCGTTGTACTTCCCCGTCGTCTTCAGCACCTCAACCAGCGACCAGAGCCAAGGTGGCCTATAATCGCCTCTTCGCCACAGCCCCTCAACCAGTGTGTTCTTCTGCACATTCACTGGGTTTATTGACACGCTCTCCGAGAATCGAGATGCAAACAAGACGGACCGCTTCACATCTTCGATACTCTGACGCTCGGTCAAGAAGGGAGGTTTCATCAGCAAGTATGTTCTAAGTGGGATGCCCCTTTCTACAAGCATCTCAGCAGCTCTTGCATACTCTCCCACCGAGAAACCCTTCCTTATACAGTTATCTAACACAGCGTCATTGGAGCTCTCTAGGCCGATTGCCACGGAAATCCTGTCTGCTTGGAATTGGTCTAGTGCCTTCTCGGTCACGAACTCAGGGCGAGTCTCGAAGAGGATTCTACGGGCGCCTGGGAAAGCGTTCAAAACATCATCTATGAACTCGACCGGTATCTCTCGTCTATCGAGGAAGCTGCCCGAATTGTATATCTTCACCAGATCCTCATCTTTGTAGGAGGCCAACGCCTTATTCAATTGGGCTCTTAGGTCCTCCAAACCAACCCGTTGCTCGCTAGCAGTATTGTAGCCGCACATCGTACAGCCACGTTCTCGGGACCACCAACATCCGATCGTTCTGAGAATGACAACAAAGGCCCTGACTCTTGCCTTCTCGATTACGTCTTCCTCTTTCCACACGGACACCGGTGATGCTGTGCTATCGAAGGACATTCACATCTTCAAACAATGAAACTAGACTGAGCCTTTTGAATGTTTGCTGTCGATTTAATCTAGACTATGATAGTGAATTCTATCAGCGTAGTTGGACCAGAAAGGTATTGATGGTCAGCGGGATCCATGCTAGTCCATTCCATTCATCCAGACTGGGTCAAACTGCGAATAATTTAATATGTAGATAGGGCATCACCCCGCAAGAGGGTGTGACCGATGGGAAGGAAAGTAATTGTCATAGGGAGCGGCGCCGCGGGAATGCATGCCGCTTCGACTGCAAGAGAGAAGAACAAGGAAGCTGAAGTAACCGTATTCACGGAGGACGAGCACGTCGCGTATTCTCCGTGTGCGATACCATTTGTCCTTGAAGGCAAGATAAAGAGCTTTGAGAGTATCGTGATGCACACTCCTGAATTCTATCAGAAGGAACGGAATATCTCGGTCCTTACGAAGACAAAGGTGACCGCTGTGGATATGGATAAGAAGGTAGTGACAGTTGCAGATGGCAAGACCCATCAGTACGATTCGCTAGTCGTTGCCACTGGAGGTACGGTCTTCGTTCCGCCAGTGGAAGGATCGAAGCTTCCAGGCGTGTTCACGGTCAGGACAGTCAATGACGGCAAGGCAATACAGAAAGCGATGAAGGGTGCGAAGTCAGTCGTTGTTGCCGGGGCGGGAGTGATTGGGCTGGAAATGGCAGTCGGGCTGAAACATGCTGGGTTGAGTGTTACCGTTATTGAAATGTTTCCTCAGGTCATCCCACGCATATTCGACTCTGACATGGCCGCCATGGTGCAAGAGTATTGCGAGACGCTGGGAATCAAGTTCATTCTGAACGTCCCGATCGGAGCGATAAAAGGGGATGGCAAGGTCGAGAAGGTCGTCGCGGGCAACGTAGAGTACGCATGCGATTTCGTCATCATGTCTACTGGTGTGAGAGCGAACCTAGATATTCCGAACCACATGGGTTTGGACGT
>Ga0153916_10001283_pt1 | contig 17853 bp, 12 predicted proteins | sample Opewatmetagenome_FD_109642 | JGI IMG/M metagenome (GOLD analysis project Ga0153916, IMG submission 109642) | Freshwater wetland microbial communities from Ohio, USA - Open water 3 Core 3 Depth 4 metaG | ecosystem: Environmental > Aquatic > Freshwater > Wetlands | place: USA: Ohio, Lake Erie... | reverse complement strand
GTCGTCGGGATTGGCCTTGATTTGCTCTTCGAGGTCGGCGACGGCTTCGCGGGACTTGCCCATGCCGAAGAGGATCGCGGCGCGGAGCCGCTTGGCCAGGAAGTTCTTCGGCTCCAATTGGATCGCCCGCTCGACGTCGGCCAGGGCCTTGCGGGCGTCGCGGAGTTCCTGGTGGACCATCGCCCGCGTCAACAAGGCCCCGACGCTGGTGGGATCGAGGGCGAGGGCTTCGTCGGCGGCTTTGATGGCGGCGGGAAAGTCCGGGACGAGGGACTCGACGCGGGCCTCGGTGACCAGCGGAAAGGTGGACTTCGGACTGAGCTTGCGCCACTCCCGGGTGACGGCCCGCGCCTCGTCAAACTTCTTCATCCTGGCCAGCGCCATGGCTTTCGCTTCGAGGAGGATCGGGTTGCGGGGGTCGAGCTTCAAGGCGGCGCTGAGGTCGGCCAAGGCCGCCTCCAGCCGGCCCTGCTGCTCGTGGAGCAAGGCCCGCAGGCGGACGGCGGATTCATCGCCGGGCACGGCGCGGAGGGCCTCGTCCAGGTCGGCGAGCTTCTTGGCGGGGTCCTTCTGGAGGCTGGCGCGGAGCACCAGCGCCTGGGCCTTCAGCGGCGGCGCGTCTTCCGCCCGGCGGACCGCTTCGTCCAGCACCTCGGCCGCGCGCTTGCGGTCCCCTTCGGGCAGCAGGTTCAACTGGGCGATCCGCACCAGGGCCTCGGGCTGCTCGGGATCGAGCCGGACCGCCTTTTCCAGGTCCTCCAGCGCGGCACGGCGACGATCGGGCCAGCGGGGATCCGGGGGGATGGCCTCGAAGATCGAGCGGCTGTTGACGACGCCCCGCTGCACGAGCGTCGCGGCCAGGAGCTTCTTGGCGAACCGCGCGTTGTCCTCGTCGAGCCCCTTTTTCACCGCGCTCTCGCACAGCCGGATGACCTCGCCCAGGTCGCCGAGCGTCTTGGCGTTCCACTTCGCCCCAACGGCCTTGTCCAGGTCGTCCTGCCCTTCGTTCTTGGCGGGCGGTGCTTCGCCGGCGAGGCCGACGGCGGCCAGGGCGAGGCCGGTCAGGAAAGCCGCCACCGCGAATCGTGCTGCACGCGACATGAGGTTCACTCCGTTTTCTCACCGTGGGGATCGGAGGTGCAAGCGCCAGGTTCGCGGTCAGTATACCGCGCTCGGGCCGGTTGAGGAATTCCGCCGCTTCTTAGCGGCTCGTCTTCTTGGCCGGTTTCCTCCCCTTGGGCGCGGCCGGTTTGGGGGGTTCCGTCCGGTCGTCCGCCGGTGGGGAGACCTCCTTGGGCTCTGGCGCCTTCGGGGGCGCGGCCTTGCCGTCGCCGCCGGGCTTCTCGGCGTCGTTTGCGGCGCCGGGCTTCTCGGTATGCTTGGCCGCGCCGGGCTTCTCCGCTCCCGGGGCTTCAGGCACCTTCTTGGCTCCCTGCTTCTGGGCCGCCTTCTCTTGCTCGGTCAATACCTTCTCCGCCTCCGCCGCGCGTTTTTCGACGGGCTCGCCGCAGTCGACCAGCAAGTAGCCGGCCCAAAAGAACGGGGGGGCTCCTTTGAGCTCCTCGCCGGCGGAGAACTTGACGCGGGGCTCGGCCTCCCGGTTGAGCCGGCTCTCCTGCACCAGCAGCACCGCTCGCTGCCAGGCGTCCGCCGCCGACGTGCGGGGCAACTCCTGAACGAACTCCCGGACCAGATCGAAACTCGACTGTCCGCCGGTCCGCCAGCGGCTCACCAGCACGGTCCGCGTGCCGGTCGAGAGCAGGCCGCAGATCGAGAGGAAAACCTCGGCGCCCAAAGGGCCCGTGCCGCGCCTCGGGTTCTCGGCCAGCGTGTGGTAGCCCGGCAGGGCGATCACCTCGGGGCCGCCCCAGGGAAGCCTCATCCAATCGGCCAGCGTGCTCCCCGGCTTGCCGCGGTCCAGGCCCATCGGCGACCAGTCGTACGGGTCCTGGTCGCTCAAGACGAGGTCGTCCAGCACGATCAGGTGGCCGGGCCGCCATTTCTGCACCGCGGAGCCTCCCGGCGGCGGGCCATCGATCGCCACCGCCCCGGGAACCACCTTGGCGATCTCGTCGAAGGCGGCCCGGGTCACGTCGGGAGGTTGGCGGGGGAAGAGGCGGCCGACCACGACGGCCGTGTCGGGCTTGATGCTCCGCCCCCGGGCGTCGGCCACCCCCAGGCCGACCGTCGGAGCGTACCGGATCCGGAACCTCGACACCAGGGAGTGCAACTGCTTGTCGATGCTCACCTGGAGCGCCTCGAAGGGAACGTACCAGAGGATCCCGTCCGGGACGACGACCAGCTCGGCAAACGGCTGGGTGAAATCGGCCGGCGAATCCTTGAGGATCGCTTCGAGCACCTGCCGGGCGGTCTGCTTCCACTCTTCGCTGGCGAGGTCTTTGGCGGGGACCTCGCGATTGGCGTCGTAGTTTCCCATGCCGCGCAGGAGCGCTCCCAGCCGGGCGCCCAGGGCCGCGGGGTTCTGCATCGTCCAGTGCGCGCACTTGTTGCGGTTGAGGAGGAAGGCGTGGCACTGGCGGCCGGCGCCGAGGAACAGGAAGGAGAGCATGGCGGCCCCTTCCGGCAGCGCCCGCTGCACTTCTTTCGTGGGGCGAAGCGGGGGAAAGACGAGGTTTGCCGGCTCGCGGCGGAGGGCTATCTCGCAGAGGATCGCCTCCTGCTGGAGGCCGAGCTTGGCCAGCTCCGCCCAAAGCCCGCTCTGCTGCCGCCAGGCGTCGCTGGCGCCGCCGGCGATCGGCAGCGAGGCCAGCTTGGCGCGGATCTGCCGGGCCTGCTGGGCGATCGCCCGGTAGGCCGGGTACCGCGCCAGCAGGTCCTGGCGCTGGGCCAGCGCGGCCCGGTCCAGCGCCTCGTCCGGGGCCTCGAGGATCCAGCGGAGCGCCAGCAGCCGGCCGCCGAACGGCAGCGTGGTCAGGAACCGGTGCCGCCGCAGCCGGTCGGAGATCTCCAGCGCCCTGAGCGGAGTCACGTCTTCGTCCACCCCGCGCAGCGATTCCTCGAACCAGTGCTCCAGCGGGAGGGGGTGCGGCACGGCAAGCAGCGCCAGGGATTCCATGGGGTCTATGCCCCAGTCCACCGGCTGCGGGTCGCGGAGCACGTTCTCGTAAAGCTCCATGGCCCTGCGCGACATCAGCTCCCGCTTCCGCTGGGAGTTCATCACGTAGGCATCGACCTGGGCGATGTGGAACAGCCCGCGGGAGCCCCGCTCCAGGTAGGCCATCGCCGCGGCAAGGGCGTCCCGCCCCTCGCGGATCTTCCGCTGCTGGAACAGTTGCGTGGCGCGGACGAAGCTCAGCCGGGCCCCGACCGCTCCGGCCGCTACGGTCCGTTTCGCGATGGCCGCGTGGGCCTCGGCGAGCATCGCCTCCGCTTGCGCCGTCTGGCCCAGCTCCAGGCAGTTCTCCGCGGCCGAGATCGCCAGCGATGCGCGGAGCTGGCGCAAGTCCCTTGCCTGGGCATTGGCCTGCGTCCAGCGGAGCGCGGCCAGCAGTGGGACATCCTCTCGTTTCTGGTTCGCCAGCAGATGCGTCAGCGCCTCGCCGCGGAAAGCCTCCTCCAACGCGAGGTAGTCTCCGTAGTGATAGGCCGCGTAGGTCGCCTCGAGAAAGAGCTTCTGGGCGCTGGCATAATCCCCTTGCTTGAGCGCAACTTCTCCCAGACTCAGCAGCGCCATGCCGGTCAAGGGGTGGTCGAACTGCCCGGCCGCTGCCACCGAGCGTTTCAGAACCGAAACCGCTTCGGATTCCTTCTCCGAGGCGAGCATCGCCAGCCCCAGTTGAAGATCGACCCAGACGTACGACCAGTGCGTCCGCGGCCCCACCGGCTGCCGCAGCGCGCCAACCAGCTCTTGTCCGAGGGGGTCGTACTTGGCCAGCGGTCCGAGCAGCTCCGCGCGCCGCCGGATCGCGAGGGCCGTGGCGCGGACGATCTCCTGGGGCTGGACGGGATACATCATCGGGGGGGCGACCACCCCGCCACGCAGAAAGGCCTGGCCCGCGTTGAGATTCCCCTGCATCGTAGAGATTTCCAGGGGGTACTTTCTCAGTTGCGTACCGCGGGTGCTGGTACCCCAGGGGGTCTGCGGAGACGTGGTGACCGGGCGCATCTGGGCAGTATCCCACTGCAACCGGTTCATCCAGTCGGGGAATTGCAGGTAGAGGTTCAAGGCAGCCGTATAGTTCTTGAGCGCCAAATCCAGGTTGCCCATCTGGTAATGGCACTCCCCGATCATCGTCAAGTAGCAGATCGAATCGATCCACAACTGGCCGCCGAACTTGATCGCGCCCCGGCCCTGCTCCGTGAATTGGTCCAGCGCATCCTTGTAGTTCCCGTCGTACATCAGCCAGAACGCCGGCCGGTACAGCGGCGTGGGAGCCCCTTTTCCTTGGATCTGTGCTCGGGCAGTCTGGGGCCCCGTCACCATCCCAAGGAGCGGGATCGCCATCAGGAGGGGAATCAAGGGTTTCAGACCGGTTCGGTATCCGCTCCAACGTTGCCGAGGTGGCATGGGCGGGGCCTCCTCTCCAAATCGATGGCGACAGCACCGTGCGGGCCAAGAAGAACGACCCGCTCCGCAACAGTACCATCATATCCCAACAGGGCGGATCGGTCCAAGGGGCGATCCCCCCGAATGGTCCATAAGGGGTATCGTCCGTGCCTCGTGGTTGCCCGGCTACCCCGGCTCAGCCCGTTGCCTCCGGGGCCGCCTATTCATTAAAGTCGCCACACAGCCTTGGACGATAACGATTGCAACGATTTTGCCGGTTGCGTCGATCGAGCACATGGAGGTTGGCGGATGAGCGGTCCGAACAAGCCAAAACGCCCGCTACGGAGTCTCTTGGCCGGCCTGGGTCTGCTGGTCGTGATGGGGGTTACCGGTTGCCAGTCCGAGGTGGGCGGGCAGCTTCTCCCCAGTCCGTGGTATATGACCGACGACATCCAATACTACGCCCCAGGGCCGGAGTTCAAGCTCGCCAAGGAGGCCACAGCCCAGCGAGCTGCCAAGGCCGATCAGAGCCTCCAGCGGCGCTGAGCAACACCGATCAACCAGGGTCGATTTGGGGGGGATGGTACTCCGCGTTGTTGACGTCTGAGGCGGGCCTTTCGGAAACGGGAGCCCCTTCGGACGTCAGCAACCGGAGTCGTGTTGTTTTCCAGGCCCGTGGAGAGACCAAACGTGTCCCAGTTTGAGTTGGCCCCCGCCGCCCAGCAGTGGACCAACGTGGTCCTCATCTGGCTGGGGTTCGGCATTCTTGCCGGGCTGCTGGCGAAGGCGTTGATTCCCGGGCGCGAGCCGGCGGGCGCGGTGGGCACGCTCGTGGTCGGTGTCATGGGGAGTTTTGTGGGGCCGCTCGGGCTTTCGCTTCTGATGGGAAGCCGAGATTTCAATCCGATCAGCCCTTTGGGGTTGCTGGCGTCGGTCGGTGGGGCCATCGTGTTGCTGGTGGCGTATCGCGGGATCGGCGTTTATCGGGCGATGCAGGAAGCCGACGACGAGGAGGACGCACAAGAAGACCTCCAGTGAGGTCCAGGCGATCGTGGGCCGAGCGCGGCGTCGTTCCACTCGGCCGCAATCGGTGTTGTCAAGCCATCACGATTCCGCTTCGGAAGTTCCGCGACGTCCATTCTTCATTCCGTATTCCGTATTCGCTATTCCCCATTCGTTTCCCTCGCGCGAATCTTCAAATCCTCTTTGCCCAGCAACAAGTCTGGCGACAACCGTGAAGTGCGTTGCCCCAGGCCCAATGCGGCCTGAATCCCCACCTAAGGGCACAAGCACATACCCCTAGCGGGGATCGTTCGCGCGATGGGCAAGCCCAACGCAGTGTGCCACTGCTTCGCAGAAGCAATGGCGCTCCCACCTTAGGGCTGGACCCATCCACCGGGCCCCGACTAGGATGAGGGGAGCGGTGGCGGCCTCTGGGGTAGCCCGCTTGGAGACGCTCGAAGGGGAGGTTGGAATGGCGCCCGACGTGCACGCGATGATTCGCCAACTGGAGGCGAACGTATCCCGCGTCGTCTTGGGAAAACGGGAGGTGGTGCGGCAGTGCATCGCGGCCTTGCTGGCCGGCGAGCACGTGCTGCTGGAAGACGTGCCGGGGGTGGGCAAGACCCTGGTCGGCAAGGCCCTGGCCAAGAGCGTGTCGGGCCAGTTCCGCCGCATCCAGTTCACCCCCGACTTGCTTCCGGCCGACATCACCGGGAGCAGCATTTACGACGCCAAACAGCAGCAGTTCGTGTTCAGCCGCGGCCCGATCTTCGCCAACATCGTGCTGGCCGACGAGATCAACCGCACGACGCCGCGAACGCAGAGCGCGCTGTTGGAGGCGATGAACGAAGGGCAGGTGTCGATCGACGGTCAGACGCACCTCCTGCCGCAGCCGTTCCTGGTGATTGCCACCCAGAACCCGCTGGAGTTCGAGGGGACGTACCCCTTGCCCGAGAGCCAGCTCGACCGTTTCTTGCTGCGGGTCTCGGTGGGGTATCCGGACCGGGAGGCGCAGCGGGAAGTGTTGACCAGCCACCGGCGGGGCGAGCCGGTCGACGAGCTTCAGCCCGTGCTCGACAGCGACCAGATCGTGGCGATGCAGGAGGCGGTCCGCGAGGTCCGCGTCGACGAGGCGATCAGCGGCTACCTGCTCGACGTGGTGGAAGCCACGCGGCGCAGCGAGGAGCTGCACGTGGGGGTCAGCGTCCGCGGGGCGCTGGCGCTGTACCGGGCCAGCCAGGCGTGGGCCGTGCTCGAAGGCCGCCCGTACGTCGTGCCCGACGACGTCAAGCGCCTGGCCGTGCCGGTGCTCGCCCATCGCGTGATGCCCAAAGGTTATCTGCACGGCGAGCGGCGGGAGACGGTCGAGGCGCTCCTGGAGCGTCTGGTGGGGGAAGTCCCGGTGCCGGGATAGCCGCTCCCGGCGGCGCCGCAGAGCGGGGGCCGAGACGATGAGCAAGTTCGCCCGGGGAGATCGAGATCCCGGCGGGATCGGCTGGTCGGCCGTGCTCGGCCTGCCCACCTTCCGCCATGGCGGCCGGCGGCTGCTGCGGGCCGCGCGCCGGTTCCGGCCCCGCCGCCGGCCTCAGCCCCATACCGCCCTGTCGCGCCAAGGTCTCGCTGCCCTGACGTTCCTGGCGATCGTCTACGTCGCCGCGCTGTTGGGCCAGGTGAACCTGCTGCTGATGCTGGGGGGAATGCTTCTCGGCGTGCTGTGGGTGAATTGGCGGCTGGTGGCCAAGACGCTTCGCGGTCTGGAGGTGCGGCGGCGGATCCCGCGGACCGTCGGCGCGGGGGACGTCCTCTCGGTGGGCCTCGAGATCGACAACTCCCGGCGGCGGGGCGCAAGCTGGGCCCTCGTCGTCCGGGAGGAGATTCGCCGCGCGGGGGACGGCAGGAGCGACGAGCCGCTGCGGCCGCAGTTGTTCTTTCCGTACGTTCCCGGGCGGGAGGCGCGGGCCGTGGTGTACCGGGCCCGGTTCCCCCGGCGCGGGCGGTACCATTTTGCCCCCCCGGCGGTCTCCACGCGGTTTCCCTTCGGCTTTTTTCGCCGCACCGTGACTCTCGGACAGGCCGATACGCTCCTGGTGCTCCCCCGTCTCGGCAAGCTGCTGCCGCGCTGGCTGGCGCGGCATCACGAGTCGTTTGAGGGGGACCGGCGTCACGAGCGGCGGTACGGCCGGATCTCCGGCGAGTTCTACGGCGTGCGGCCCTGGCGGAGCGGCGATTCCCGCCGCCACATCCACTGGCGGAGCTCGGCCCGGCACGGGACCCTCGTGGTCCGCCAGTTCGAGCAGCACCGCAACCGCGACGTGGCGCTGGTGATCGACCTGTGGCAGCCCCAGCGGCCTGCGGGCGAGGATCTGGAGAACGTCGAGCTGGCGGTGAGCTTCGCCGCCACGGTGGTGGCCGACACGTGCCGGCGGGAGGGGGGCAACCTGCTGGTGGGCACGACCGTCGCCGGGGAGGGCCTGGTTCGCGGCCCGGCTTCCCCCACGCTCGTGCAAGAGGTGCTGGAGAAGCTGGCGGTCGCGGAGGCTTCGCCCGAGGACCGGCTGGTCGAGCTGCTCGGCCGCGTGCTGGCGGCGATCGAGCCGGGCACCGACGTGGTGCTCGTCAGCACGCGGGCGGTGGACCTGGCGGAGCCGCGCTTTGCCCGCCTGAGGGGCAACCCGGCATGGCGGGCGATCGCCCCGCGGGTCCGCGTGGTCAATGCGGCCGAGGCGGGCCTGGCCGACTATTTTCAGCCCCAGTAGCCCAACGAGGACCCCTCCGGTGCACGTCGAGCGGCTGCTCCAAATCAACATCGCCACGCTGGTCGCGCTCTCCGCATTCATGCTGGGAGCGGGGCAGCAGGAGGTGATCCTGCCGCTGGCGACGCTGGTCGCGGCCATGCTCTCGGTCTGGCTGACCGACGTGACCGGGAGACTCGTCCTCCCGCGGATCGTGGCCAGGCTGGCCCCGCTGGTCGCCTTGGCGATCTCGCTTCCCGGCGCGCTGCACATGGAGCGGTACACCTTTATCGCGGCCGTGGGCCGGTTCCTCGTCTACCTCCAGATTATCCACTTGTTTCAGAAGAAGGATCTCCGCATCTACGGGCTGCTGCTCCGACTTACCTTGCTCGTGGTGGTGGTGGCGGGATTGCTCAGCCAGGATTTGTTCTTCGGCGCGATGCTGGTGGTGTACCTGTTCACGGCGCTGTCGGCGCTGTTCCTGCTCTTCCTGCACGGCGAGCGGCCGGACTTCCAGGCCAGCGGCCGCCCGGCGAGCGGCCGCCCGGCGCCGGCGGGCCAGTCCGGCGGCGGGCGGTGGCCGCTGGCCGCCCAGCCCGCGACGGTCTCCTCTGCCGCCTGCGGGCGGATCGCCGTCCCAGGGGCAATGTTTCCCCGCTTGCTCACGATGGGCTTTGTCGTGCTGGGCATCAGCATCCTGGTCTTCTTCACGGTCCCGCGCGTCGGCCGCGGGGCTTGGCGCGGCGGGCGGGCCTCGATGCTCAGCATGGTCGGCTTCTCCGACAAGGTCACCCTCGGCGAGTTGGGCAAGATCATCGAGGATCCGGCGGAAGTCCTCAGGATGTCGCTCGTCAATCCGGCCACCGGAAGGCCTTACCCGGTGCGCGGCGAAGTCTACCTTCGCGGCGCGGTCTTGACCTCCTACCGGCAGGGCGAGTGGCAGCCGAGCCCGGTGCCCGTCTTCCGCTGGGGCCCGCTGAAAAAGGTGCTCTCCGCGATGCCGGGAGAAGGGGTGGTGCGGCAGAAGATCGTGATCGAGCCGATGGATCGGCCCGAGCTGTTCTACGTGTGGCCCTGCGTCTTGCCGCCGCCGGCGAGCGTGGAGTTCGACGACCGCTCGGAGCGGCTGATGCGCCCCGTCGAGCTGATCCAACAGCGATTCCACTATGAGCTCGACACGACGGCCTTCGAGGACGGCCACCTGGCGCCGGTGGTCCCCCGCCGCGGCTGGGCCAATCTCGGCGAGCTGACCCAGATGCCGACCGAGAACGGACGCGGCACCGTGCCCTCGCTGGTGGCCCTGGCCGAGAAGTGGGTAAGCGAGTCCGGGCTGCCCGCCGGCGACCGCTGCGGGCGAGCCCGGCTGCTGGAGCGCCAGCTCCGCGATTCCGGTCAGTTCCGCTACAGCCTGGAGGGCCAGGCCCGGGCCCTTTCGCTCGACCCGATCGAGGATTTCATCACCAACAACCCGCGGGGACACTGCGAGTACTTTGCCACCGCCTTGGTCCTGATGCTTCGCAGCCAGGCAGTTCCCGCGCGGCTGGTCGTGGGGTACCGGTCGGACGAGTGGAACGAGGTCGGGGAACCGTTTCTCCAGGTCCGGCAGCTCCACGCGCACACGTGGGTCGAGGCGTATCTGGAGCGGGACGAGATTCCGGAAGAGTCGAGAAGCGGCTGGCCGGGGCGTTGGCTGGCCGGGGGATGGCTGCGGCTCGATCCGACAGCGGCCGGCGGGGAGTCCGCCCGCGACTCTTGGCTGGTCCGGCCCACCAAGTACCTCGATTGGCTCAATTTTGCCTGGAGCAACTACGTCATGGAGATGGACCGGTCGCGGCAACGCCAGGCGATCTACCAGCCCGTGGCCGACGTGCTCCGCGAAGCGGCCGTCGCGGTGACCGATCCGAGTTGGTGGCGGCGAACGCTTGCCAAGCTGTCCGATGCCCTGGGGCTCGGCCGGTGGTACCAGCCCGGCAGCCGGTGGTTCGATTGGCGGGCGTTCCTGGCGGTGGTCCTCGGCGGCGGCGTGCTCGTGGTGGTCCTCGGGTTGCTCACGAGCCGGAGGCTGCGGCGATGGCTGGCCTCGGTTGGCTCCCGAGGCGACCTGGCCCGGCGGGGGGAGCAGGTTCGGGTGGAATTCTACCGTCGTTTGGAGGCGCTTCTGGCCCGCTCCGGCCTGAGCCGGCCCCCTTGCCAAACCCAGCGGGAATTTGCCCGGGCCGCCGGCCTGTCGCTCGCCGAAAGGCTCGGCGACCAGCAGCTCGCCCCGCTCCCGGTCCAGGTCGCCGAGGCCTTCTATCGCGTCCGTTTCGGCCGCGATCGGCTGGACAGCTCCCAGTCCGAAGCGGTAGAACTAGCGCTGGCGCGGCTGGAGCGGGCGATCGGGCAGTTCGGCCGCGGCACGGGGGTCGCGCGGCGCCGGTCGCACGTTTAGCGGCGGCACTTGTGCCGCGCGTCGCCGGTCGCACGTTTAGCGGCGGCACTTGTGCCGCGCGGCGCCGGTCGCACGTTTAGCGGCGGCACTTGTGCCGCGCGTCGCCGGCAGCACGTTTAGCGGCGGCACTTGTGCCGCGCGTCGCCGGTAGGAGGAACGCAGCGATGAAGATCGGCCTGGTCGGATACAAGGGGTCGGGCAAGAGCACGCTCTTCCACTGGCTCACCGGGATCAAGCCGGACCCCTCCCACGCGCACACCGCCCAAAGCGCGATGGCGGTGGTGCCCGATCCCCGCGTCGAGGCGCTGCAGAAGATCTACCATCCGAAGAAGGCGACACCGGCGGCGCTGGAGATCGTCGACACGCCGGGGCTGAGCCGGACCCACGAGGGCAACGCCGCCCGGCTGGCCCTGATCCGCGAGGCCGGCTGCCTGGTCTTCGTGGTGGCCGCCTTCGAGGGCTGCGAGCCGGCCGCCGACCTGAAAACGTTCCTCGAGGACCTGCTGTTGGCCGACATGGAGATCGTGTCGGGCCGGATCGGGCGGGTCGAGGACTCGCTCAAGAAGCCCATTCCCCGCCACGAGCGCGAGCCGCTGGTGCACGAGCAGCAGACGTTGAAGATCGTGCTGGGGGCGTTGGAGGCGGGGCAGTTGCTGCGGCCGGAGGAGATGACCGACGAGCAGCTCAAGGTGACCCGCCCCTTCCGCCTCTTGAGCGAGAAGCCGCGGATGGTGATCCTCAACACGGCCGACGACGATCCGGACCCGGAGCGGTTCCTCCGCGCGGTGCCCGGGGGGCTTCCCGCCGCCGCCTTTCCCGCGAGGATCGAGCTGGAGCTGGCGGCGATGGGCCCCGAGGAGCGGGCCGAGTTTCAGCGAGAGATGGGGGTCGGCGGCGCAGACCGCGACCAGTTGATCCGCAAGATCATGGAGGCTTCCGGCCAGATCACCTTCTTCACCGGCAACGACAAGGAGGTCCGCGCGTGGCTGTTGCCCCGGGGGGGCACCGCCCTGGACGCCGCCGGCGCGGTCCACACCGACCTGGCCCGGGGCTTCATCCGCGCCGAAGTGGTCAGCAGCGACGACCTGATCCGCGCCGGGAGCGAGCGGGAAGCCAAGGCGAAGCACCTCGTCCGCCAGGAGCCCAAGGACTACGTCGTGCGGGACGAGGACGTGCTGCTGATCCGCTTCAGCGTGTAGCCGCTAGCGGGAGTGTCGGGAGAAAGCCGGGGAGACTCGTAGGGTGGCGGCTTGCAGCCACGCGGTTTTTCTTCTCCGCGTGCGTGCGAGCAAGCACGCTGCAGGCGTTTCGCGTTTCCTGGTCGCTGGTGACGAGGTGATTTGCGGCGAGGGCCGGATACGATGGACCGCTGTTTCCAGGTCCTGCTGATCGCGTCCACGGCCGGGTTTTCCTGGCTGGGGATGCAGGCGGTGCACGAGCTTGGGCACGCGGTGAGCCTCTGGCTCACCGGCGGCAGCGGACGCGATGCGTGACCAACTGGCAGGACGCTTCGATGGCGCGGCGTTGGGCAGCGGCCGCCTTCGTCCAGACGGAGGTTGCCAAGAAGCGGAGAGCGGGTTAACCTGGAATCCACCCGGAGCCACTATCCACCTTCAACTGGCTACGGGACGTCTTCTCGCATTGGGCCCGTAGCTCAGTGGTTAGAGCAGGGGACTCATAATCCCTTGGTCGGAGGTTCGAATCCTCCCGGGCCTATTGGGTTTACGACAACGCCGCATGGGCAACACTCCACAGACACTCCACATTGGCTGCGGATGGGTGTCGTCGGGGTACACACCGTTCGACAGAAACGGCGGCCGTTCGGCCGCCGCTGTTCCCCCCTTGTTGACTGGGGCTGGGTAGCCTTCAAGAACTCGGGCACATGGAGTTGTTCGACCGCGCCGTCCAATTGCCGAGCCATGTTGATGTACCTCTGTGTGGTTAGATGGCTCTTGTGCCATGAGGGCTTGCAGCGCGTCCGCGGTCAGCCGCTTGGCGTTCATGCTGGCAAAGGCCCGCCTAAGATCGTGGAAGCCGTACAGATTGATCGTGGCCGGCGAGACCTTGCTGCCGGGTTTTCTCCCCCGTTCTTCCCGCCGCTTGGCGATGAAGTCGTCCATCGTCGCGGTTCGGAGGGCGGCCACTTTCGCCGGCTTGGCAATCGCCTGGAACTTCCCGAGAGATGGTTGAACCACTTCTCCTCCTCCTTGGCGTTCCTTCGCGCGAACAACCACACCCAAAGGATAGGGATGCGTCCTTTTTGTGCAATCCCGCTCCGCCCGCCGCGCGCCCAATAATGCTTTCCGCAACAGAAACCAATTACCACACCGAGGGAGACATCCCGGAGCGATGCGACGTTCCAAACGCGGCCAAGACGGTGCAGGCAACCTTGGCGGCCAGTCTGACCCTCGGCCAAGCTCCTTGAGCGGCCGCAGTCCACAAAGCAAAGACGCCATCAGTTGGCGTCGGCAGGTTTTGGTTTCACAATTCGGTCGCGTCTCACCAGGCAGCCCTCTCTGGCCCACCTGCTTGAGTGCCCGCACTCCTCGGTACGCTAGTCGGTCTTTGGTGCTCCAGATCAATCAGACGACCCCGCCTGCCTGGACGAGTTTGGACATTCAAGTTCACGGCTGAGGACCTCGGCAAGGTGAGGTAGCCGGCCACCCGGCTTCGGAGAAGGCTGCAATCCCGCTCGCAGAGGGGGCCGGGAGCGTCCGAGAAGCCCGCCATTCCAACGGGTTCTCCGGGTCTTGAAAGACGAGATGGCAATCTGGGACTGCCGGGGTACCGGTTACGAATGCTGCCCGGCCCGACAACGGGCGACTCGGATTTCGAGCCTTTCTTGACACACTGCTGACGGTGGTTATCTTTACCTCTCAAGGTGAGAGAGGCTGCTGAAGCCCACGATACGGTCTCGGTTCTGGGTCCTATGAAGAAGCCGCTGGTAGCGATCATAGGAATCGTTGCTGCCGGATTGGCCGTCGCGGGACTGATTTGGCTCTGCGCGTGGTCGCCGCAGCGAAGCCCGGCCGATCCAGCGGTGTCGCCGATGCACCCCGCCGATCCCGGCGTGCCGGCTACGTCGGCAACTGGCGCCCTGACGGCGGCTGCATCCTCGTCCACCCCCGTAGGGCCCAAGCTGGTGCTCGAGCAGCCGGAATACGACTTCGGCAAGATGGAGACCAACGGCGTCGGGCGGCATGACTTCGTGCTGGCCAACCGTGGTGATCGGCCGATAATCCTTAGCCGTGGCAAGAGCTCTTGCGGATGTTGCATGTGCGTCTGCAAGGCGATCCTACCCAAGCAAAGCCAGATTCCGCCGGGCGACGCGGCCAACGTGACCCTGGAGTGGTCTGTCAAGCAGTACACCGGGAATTATCGCCAGACCGAGACCCTGACAACGAATGATCCCGATCGGCCGGAAGTGACGCTCGGTGTGAGCGGCCGAATCACGCCCACGTTGCAGGTTGTTCCGACGCAATTGGTTTTCAGCCGGGTCCCGGCGGGCCAGCCGGCCGTAGGCGAAGTCCACCTCTACGGATATCGATCCCAGGCGCTGGAGATCCTCGGCCATGAGTTCTCCGATCCCGCCAAGGCCGAATACTTCACGATTACCTGCCAGCCGCTGCCGGCTGATCAGTTGGCGGCCGAGCCGGACGCGCGGAGCGGCTATCTACTGCGGGTCGAGGTCAAGCCCAGCCTGGCTGCGGGACCGTTCCGACAGCAAATCGTGCTCAAGACCAACGTGGACTCGGCGGCCACGGTGGAAATTCCCGTGGAGGGAACGGTCGGCGGCGACATCACACTCGCCGGATTCGGATGGGACGAGCGGACGGGTGTGCTCGTATTGGGCACCGTGGCGGCCGCCAGAGGGACCGAACGCAGACTGCAGGTCGTGGTCCGCGGGCCGCACGCCAGCCGCGTGCGACTCAACCCAGTTCGGATCACTCCCGACCTGCTCAAGGTAGTCGTCGGCCAAAGCAGGCAGATTGGTGCGAGTACAGTGACCCAAATCCCGTTGACGATTCGGATTCCGCCGGGCAGCCGGGTGGCCAACCATCTTGGCTCGAAGGCGAGCGAGCTTGGCCAGATTGCATTGGAGACCGGCCACCCCAAACAGCCCGAGTTGCGGATCCTGGTGCGTTTCGCGGTCAGGCTGGACCCGCCAAGGTAGGGTGAGAAGCTCGGGGAGATCCGATGTTTGTCGGCACATCGCCGCGGTATCCCTGGAGTCTGATGACCGCGGCGCTGGCCGCGATGATCGCTGCCGGATGCACGTCTTCTGACAGCGGCAACTCGCCGCCAGATGAGCCGTTGGAATCGTCGCCGCCAGCTCGCGATCGCGGGCCGCAGCCGAAGGCGCCGGCCCCTCTCGCCGTGGCTGACCTGCCGGCATTGCCCGCGTCTGAGAAGCGCCGGCCCAGCCGCCGGGTTCGCAAGCCGTTTGACCCGATTCGAGACAACGGCCCGATCTTCGTCGGCTGGCCTGCGCCGAAGCTGGGCATCGTCATCACGGGCCGGCTGGACGGGTATCTGGAGCCCTGCGGCTGTGCGGGTCTCGATCGGATGCGCGGCGGGTTGAGTCGGCGGCAGACGCTGATCGAGTCGCTCCGCGCGAGGGGTTGGCCGCTGGCGCTGCTCGACGTGGGCGGGCTCTCCCAGCGAGCCGGCCCGCAAGCCATGCTCAAGTTCCGCGTGTCGGTCGAGGCGATGACAAGAATGGGATACGATGCGATCGGGCTGGGCACAGCCGAGCTGCGGTTCCCGGCCGCCGAATTGCTCACGCTGGTAGCCGGGGAGGAAGCGGGGTCGAGCCGCTTCATCTCGGCCAACGTCGGCCTGTTCGGTCCGGCGGGGCAGGTCACTCCGCAGAAGCGGATCTTCCAGGCCGGCGGAATGACGATCGGCGTCACTTCCGTTCTGGGAAAAAAGTATCAGCGAGAGATCCACAATCCGGATGTCGAGATGACCGATCCCGAGGCCGTGCTGTCCCGACTGGTTGGTGAACTGCAACGGTCCTGCGATCTGATGGTCCTGTTGGCCCATGCCACGGAAGAAGAGTCGTTGGCGCTGGCCCGCCGGTTTCCCGTTCTCGATGTGGTGGCAATCTCCGACGGTCCGCCGGTTCCGCCGGCCGAACCCGTGCGGATCGAGGGAGGCAAGACTTTGCTCGTACAAGTCGGCGAAAGGGTGAAGGACGCAATCGTGTTGGGATTGTTCGACGATCCCGAGCAGCGGCTGAAGTACCAGCGTGTGCCACTCGATTCGCGGTTCGCTCCTTCGACGGAGGTGGAGGCCCGCTTGGCCGGTTATCAGGAGGAGATCCGCCAACTCGGGCTGGACGGACTGGGCGTCCGCCCCATGCCGCATCCGCGCCAGGAGGCCCTGGGGGACTTCGTCGGGGCTGACAAGTGCGCCACCTGTCATGAAGCGCCGTTCGAGGTGTGGAGGAAGAGCGGGCACGCCAAGGCGGCGCGGACCCTAGTCGGGCTCGATCCGCCCCGGCAGTTCGACCCGGAGTGCATCGCCTGCCACATGACGGGCTGGCACCCGCAAGCCTGCATTCCTTACGAGAGCGGTTACCTCGGTCTGGACGTCACGCCCAAGCTGGCCGCGGTCGGCTGCGAGAATTGCCACGGTCCGGGTGGCGCGCACGCGGCGGCCGAAGCCGGCGCAAACGAGTCCCTGAAGGAAAAGCTGCAAGCAGCCATGCGGCTCACTCCGGCCGAGGCCGAACAACGGATCTGCCCGCGCTGCCACGACGCGAGCAACAGCCCCGACTTCGAATTCGAGGCATACTGGCCCGATGTGGCCCACTCCGCCGACAAATGACGCCCTGATTCCCGGCTAGGCTGGAGCCAAGCGAAGCCCGGCCCGCCCAACCGCGCGGCGGTCACTGCTTGGCTTCGACCACCTGGAAGCCCTTCAACTCGGCGAGCTTCTTGATGGCGTCGCGCAGATTGCCGTAAAAGACCACCTGATGACAGCCCCAACTGCCCCACCAACTGCGGAACGCGCCTTCCTTCGGGTTGGAGGGGAGCAGGTAGCACCTCTCGGGATGCTCGATCTGGAGGAGCATCTTGTTTCGGCAGATGCAGTTCGGGAAGTCGACGAACAGCTTGTTGCCGTCCAGCACCTTGGCCGGGAAGACCGACACTTGCTTCCGGTAGACGTCAAACTTGACGACAGTGGCTGGCTCATCGACCGGCCAGGTGACGGTCGTCGCCTCGGCCACGTCCGTCGGCTTGCCCCATTTCTTGTCACTATGAATATGGTCGCGGATCAAGTAAGGAATGCGGTCGTTCCCGTGCGGATTGATCGGGGCGCCGCAGTGGCCGATAACGATCGCATTCTGCGGGCGCTCGCCAGCGGGCTTGAAAGCCCAATCGTTCAGCACGTCGCCCACGAAACCCGTGCGCCCGTCGGTCAGGTAGCACCCGACCAACTGGGTGACCAGGCAATCGACGTGGCTCTGGCAACAACAGGGGACGTGCTCCTTGCTCAGCTCCAGGATGCTGAGCGGGGTCCATGCGTTCACCTTCTGCTCGGAAAGCGTGAGCGTGGCGCTCTCATAAGTGATCGCGGCGGCCGCGTATTTCTTCAAGAGGGCCTTGAAGCCCCAGTACATTCTCGCCGAACGAACGACGTCGTTGCGGGTGACCTTCTTTATCTCGGTAGCTTCACGGATCCACTTGTCGGCGAGCTTCTCGATGGCTGGTTCCTCTACCTTGCCCATCTCCTCGAGCAGCTCCCCGGACCGGACGATGACGAGTTCGATGCCCAAGGATTCCTTCAGCCGTTTGGGATAGTCCCGGTCATACTCCTTCACCGGCGAGTTTCCCCAGACACCGCTCATGCCTTCCTGGTCGATGGCATTGATTTTGTCGACGTCCTGAATACTGATGATCTTTGCGCCGTTGAGCTTCTTGACCACTTCGGCCGGTTTGGCTTTCACGGCCGTATCGCCGGCGGCCTCGCCCGGAAAACGGAAGCTGGCCAGGACCGCCAAGCCCACCAACAACGTCATGCCCATGAATCTTCCGCCCATCGTCATGCTCCTCCTAGTTCTACAGCATCACTTTTTTGGAACCACGTTTGGATGTCTTGCGAGCCAAGTCTTCCGGTGCGAATCCGTAGCGCGCTTGTTGCGGGCCCGGTGGTAGTCCACCAGATCGCCCGCT
>Ga0153916_10001282_pt1 | contig 17864 bp, 15 predicted proteins | sample Opewatmetagenome_FD_109642 | JGI IMG/M metagenome (GOLD analysis project Ga0153916, IMG submission 109642) | Freshwater wetland microbial communities from Ohio, USA - Open water 3 Core 3 Depth 4 metaG | ecosystem: Environmental > Aquatic > Freshwater > Wetlands | place: USA: Ohio, Lake Erie... | reverse complement strand
CGACGCCGAGCATGAGCAGCAGGACGGCGAGGGCGCCGGGGATGACTGCAAACCCGAACACCGCCCGCAGGTCGTCGTCCAACAGCGCCATCAGCCCAACGGCGACAAGCGGGCCGACAAAGGCGCCGACAGTGTCGAGGGACTGCCGAAGCCCATAGGCCGCGCCGCGGAGCTCGGCCGGCGTGACATCGGCCACCAGCGCGTCGCGCGGCGCGCCCCTGATCCCCTTGCCGACGCGATCGGCGAAGCGCGCGCCCAGCACCTCGAACGGCGTGACGGCGAGCGGGAAGACCGGCTTGGTGATCGCGCCGAGGCCATAGCCGAGCACCGCGAGCAGCTTGCGCCGCCCCAGGCGGTCGCTGAGCCAGCCCGAGAACACCTTGGTGATCGAGGCCGTGGCTTCGGCGATCCCCTCGATCAGGCCGACCAGCGCGGGCGAGGCGCCGAGTCCGGCGACCAGGAAGACCGGCAGGAGGCTGTGAATCATCTCCGAGGAGATATCCATGAACATGGATACGAAACCCAGGGTCCAGACCGTGCGCGGAACCTTCCGGATTCGATCGAGCATGCCGAGCCTCGCGTCTTCACCGCAGCCTCCGTCGCGGTGACGGCCTGATCGGCATCTCTAGCGCCGAGGGCGAGGCGGTCAAAGGACCAGGGCCGTCCACTCCGCGGTGGCGGCTGAAAAAGAAACGGGTGGCGCACGGTGGCGCCACCCGATCCGAGGATCCTTCCGCGGGAGGCCTTAGAAGGACTTTGTCACCGACACCCCGTAGGTGCGCGGCTCGGTCATGAAGATGTTGGTGAAGAGGCCCGAGGTGTCGTCGGTCTGATACTGGTCGGTGACGACTTCCTCGTCCGTCAGGTTCTTCGCGTAGACCTGGATTTGCAGGTCCCAGTCGGGCTTGGCGATGGACAGCGACAGGTTGACGTTGGTGTAGGAGTCCAGCTGGTCGTTGATCGCGTTGAAGATCCGCGCGTAGCTTTCGCCCTGGTAGTAGAAGTCGACCCGGGGCGTGATCTCCCAGCCGCCCGTGGTCTCCCACAGGTACTGGGCGCCCAGCGATACGGTCCAGTTCGGAGAGTTGGGCAGCTCGTTGCCCTTCAGCTGGGCCGGGACCCCGGCGAACGGCGTCACCGAGAAGCCCAGGGCCGTGGCCGCTGCGGTTCCCGGCGCGAAGGCGCCGTTGCACACGCCCGGCAGGAGCGCCGGCGCGAACAGCGAGCCCGTGACCGCCGCGGCGGGCAGCAGGCCGGCGTTCACCACCTGCTGAAGCCGCGCGAGTTCCGACACCGGCGCGACGCACATGGCGTAGTTGAGGCCGTTGCGCACGACCGAGAGGTTCGGATTGCTCTGGGTCAGGTTCATCAGGTCCAGCGACGCGCTGTCCTGCAGCTCGGTCTTGAGGTAGCCGACGTTGCCGTTGAACCGCAGGTTCTGGACGGGTTCCCACACGCCCTCCAGCTCGGCGCCCCACAGCTTGGCGTCGATGTTCACGTTCACCGACGTGCGCTGGATGATCGAGGAGACCTGATAGCCCTTGTAGTCGTAGTAGAAGGCGGTGCCGTTCAGGATCAGGCTGCCGCCTAGCAGCGTATTCTTGGAACCCACCTCGATCGCATCGATGAACTCCGGCTGGTAGCTGCGCGGGAAGAGCTCCTGACCGGGCGACTGCGGCGGGTTGAAGCCCCCGCCCTTGTAGCCCCGGGCGTAGGAGGCGTAGAGCAGGGTCTTGTCGGTGAACGACAGGTCCGGCGACCACTCCAGGTTCAGCCGGCCGGTGGTTTCCTTGAACACGACCGTCTGGATCGCCAGCGGCGCCTGGCCGATGCCGGGCGTCAGCAGGCGGGGCTGATAGGGCTGGGCCCGCTTGCGGTCGATGGTGTGGCGCAGGCCCGCAGTCACCTTCAGCTCGTCGGTGATCGCCCAGTTGGCTTCGCCGAACACCGCGCTCGACGAGATCTGGTAGCGCGTGCGGCTGTCGAAGTAGTTGCCGCCCGAACCGTCCGGCGTCGGCGACGGGTCGACGTAGAAGCAGTCCGGCCGCGACAGCGAGCCGAGTTGCGGGCAGCCCGGGGTCACCAGGTTGAGGAGCTCATGCATCGCCGTGAGCGTGTTGCTCGTCACGTAGTAGTTGGTCGCGGTTCTGAACTTGAGCGTCGAGGCCCCGAGGCTGAAGTTGACCGGGCCGTCGTAGAACGACTGCAGACGCAGTTCGTGCGTGCGCTGCGAGCTCTTGCCGTCCGAGAAGTCGATGGTGGTGAACCTGTTCCGCCGGCCGACCTGCGGGTCGTCGAAGAAGCCGTTGGCGTCGGTCAGCAGGCCGAAGAAGACATTCGGGTTCAACGTGCCGGTCGGGATCGCGCGGTTGTAGTCGGCCTGGGTGAAGCCCTTGTTGCGCGAATAGCCCGCCGTGTAGCTGAGCTCCAGGTCATCGGTGACGTACCAGGCCAGGTTCAGCTGATAGACGTCGGCCTTGTTGCGATAGAGCGGGTCGAACACCGACTCGATCTTCCGCAGATCCGAATTCTGCAGCTTGCCGGCGTAGGCGTCGCCGGTGATCAGACCGGTCGCGACGCCGAGCCCGCCGCCCAGCGTCACCGCCGTATTGAGCTCCTGCAGGGCGTCGGGCCCGCGCAGGCTGGCCAGCTTGCACCCCTGGCTGAAGTAGTTCTGGGTGCTGGTCGCCGCCGAGAGGTTGGTGGGGACGCCGCCGATCGTCGTGGGGCCCGGATCTTTCACGCAGAGCTGCTTGCCGACGCGCGTACGGTTGTCGTCCTCGTCGAAGTGCTCCCACATCAGATAGCTGCGGAACTTGTCGTTGGGCTGCCAGCCCAGGGTGATGCGGGACGACCAGAGGTCCCGGTCGTCGACGTCGTGACCGGTGGTCAGGTTGTCGTAGAAGCCGTCGCGCTTCAGGTAGGCGCCTGCGACGCGCAGGGCGAACCCCGCGCCGATGGGCACGTTGATCGCCCCGTTGAGGCGTCTGGTGCTGTAGTTGCCGAGTTCGGCGTTGATCCTACCGCTGAACTGGTCGGTGGGCTTGTTGGTGATGACGTTGACAAGGCCGCCGGTGGTGTTGCGGCCGAACTGGGTTCCCTGGGGCCCGCGCAGCACCTCCACCCGCTCGACGTCGTAGAATTCGGCGTCGGCAAGGGTGTTGGCGGTCAACGGCATGTTGTTTTCGTGGATGCCGATGGCGGCGTCCGCGCTGGTGGCCACCAGCTTGGTGCCGATGCCGCGGATCTGGAAATTGTAGCCGCCAAAGGTCGCGCGCGAGAAGTTCACGTTCGGGATCGCCTGCAGCAGGTCCTGCCCGGTCTCGATCCGCTGGTTCTTCAGGTTGTCGGCCGAGAACGCCGAGACGGCGATGGGCACGTCCTGGATGCTCTCTTCCCGTCGCTGGGCGGTGACCACCAATTCTTCCAGCACGGACACGCCGCGACCGGATTCGGGCGGTGCGGCGGTCTGCGCTAAAGCCGCGGAACCTGGCAGCATCGCGGCCGCCGAGACAAGCGCAAGCATCCTGCGCCGATGCGCGTTGTAAGCCATAGGAACTCGCCTCCCCTTTTTTCCCTCGGTCGTCACGGACGCCGGGTCTCTTCTCCGGGGCTCGGCAGACGTGCGCGCCACCGGTTCATGGCTCAGAATGAGGCCTTGCAAAATCAAAGGCATACTCGGATTTCCGCGCACCCCCTCGCAGGGGAGGCGGCGCCGTCCAAGTATCGGAACATGTTATAATTTCTTTGGCCATCGAAGCCCCAGGGGGGCCCGGCCCGTTAAGCTTGCGGCGAAACCGCTCGGAAATCGCGACCGGTTTCGGCGGGAATGCGGGGGGCTGCGTCCCGCCGAGGCGAAGGATCATGCCCCGTGGCCATGCGATAGGTCAGGCGTGCAAGCTCCTGCACCAGCTTGCGGCGCTCATGCGCCCCGCCGTCGTGAAAGGCCACCTCGAGCATGGTGGGGTACAGCATCTGAGAGATCAGCCAGATATCGGTCTCGAGTTCGGGCAGGCGGACCCTGTCGCTGGCGAGCATCGCGATCGTGCGGATCACGTTGTCCAGCGCCTTGCGCGCCTCCCGGACCTCGGCAAGCTGGGGCACGAAGGGCGCCTCGCGCAGCAGCGCCTTGAAGACGTACTTCTCGCTGGCGAGGATGGAGACGCCCGTCTCGATCAGATGCTCGGCGACGTCGAGATCCGACAGGCCTTCGCTGTGCACGACCGCGGCGTTCATCTCGGCGGCCATCTGGCCGAATGACCGGACCGCCAGCGCCGCGACGATGGACTCCCGGTTGGGGAAGTACTCATAGAGCGTGCCGATGCTGACGCCCGCGCGCTCAGAGACGTGGTTGGTGGTGAGGGCCTCGTAGGAGCTGTTGGCGAGGATCTGAGCACAGGCGTCGAGGATCGCTTCGACCGTCGCGCGGGCACGACGCTGGCGTGGCAGCTTGCGGGGCGCGAGATCCGTCATGAGGCCCGCCGCACGGGTCGGGAGGCTGCGGCGGCCTGCGCCTGAGCCGTCGTCGGATCGCCCGGGACCTTGTCCATCGCACGCTCCCCCCGCTGGCCAGCGCCGCGCCGGGCTTGCCGCCAACGTTCGCGCGCCTTCCAGCGGGCAGCATGCGCGCCGCGCGCGGCGACCGCAACCCACGGCGCCGTTTAACCTATTCCGGCTTCGGGCGCCCTCCACCCTGCTTCCGGGCGCCCGGCCTGTTGAGGCCGCAGCAAAGGCCACGTGGAGACGCTTTCGGACCAGCAGCGCCGCTCAAGCGATACTCGTTTCGGGTATCAAAGTCCGCGCAAGTCCATGAGAAAGCGCGGTTTCTGATTGTGGCGCCGGGCCTGTCGCGTAGTCTTTCCTCAGTCCGGTCCGCCCCCAAAGCTCCGGAGACCGGCCCGGCCGCACCCCCCCAACCCTGCGCCGGGTCGGTCACTGGCTCTGCCGGGCCATTTCCCTCGGTTCCACTCCCCGGTCTCAGAACTCTTCCCACGCGTCAGCCGCCTGCGCCGGCGCGATTTTCCGCGCGGTGGCCGCAGATGAGGAATAGCCGCGGCCGGGGGCGGACGCACACGGCGCGGGGGGCCGCGCAGGGCGGGCGCGAGGCGCTGTGCGTTGGACCCCGCCTCGGCTGTCGCCCAGATCGAACTCGCCCATCAGTCGGTCAAGCTCGCCGGCTTCCTTCGCCAGGGCGTGGCTGGCTGCGGTGGACTCCTCGACCATGGCCGCGTTCTGCTGGGTCATATGGTCCATCTGATTGACGGCCGTGTTGGCCTGGGCCAGGCCGGAGGCCTGCTCCTGGGCGCTGGCGGCGATCTCGGTGACCAGGTCGGTGATCTTGGCCACCCCGGGTTGTTCGTAACCGAGTAGCACAACCGTCTGCGGATGTTGTCGTCACGCGAAAAAGGCCTGTAGGGGTTCGATAACCAGGAGCTTAACGACCGCGGTTCACGTAACCCAAATCGGGGACTGGAGGAGCCTGACTGGCGAATGGCCAGATTTCTTCGCGCGCGTTCACGGGATTTTTGCCCTTCCCGCGCGGAGTGGAGGGCGCGCGGGCAGCCGATGGTCGGAGGTACGCGTTGAAGCCCCAATCCCGGCTTCTATCTGTAGCCCCCAGTTCATGGCGTCCGCGTTGTTTTCCAGACTGTTCAGCCGAAAAAAAGCCTCGTCTGACCGTTCCACCGACGGACGGCTCGTCTATGCCGTCGGCGACGTGCATGGGCGGCTGGACCTCCTGACGCCCCTGCTCAAGACCATCGCCCAGGACGCGGCGGCGAGCCAGCCGGCCGAGCGGCCCATGCTTGTCTTCCTGGGAGACTACGTCGACCGCGGCCCCGACAGCGCCGGCGTGATCGAAGAGGTCCTGGCGCTGCAGGCGAAGGGCGACTTCGAAACCCGCGCCCTGAAGGGCAACCACGAAGAGGCGCTTCTGGAGTTCCTGGTCCAACCCACCTTCGGGCCGACCTGGCTGGACCACGGCGGGGGACCGACGCTGGCCTCCTACGGGGTTGCGCCCCCGATCGTGCGGACCGACCCGGCCGGCTGGGCGGCCTCACGCGACGACTTCGCCGAGGCTTTGCCGGAGCGTCACCTGGAGTTCTGTCGTTCCCTGGAGCTGATGGTCACGGTGGGCGACTACGCCTTCGTCCACGCCGGCGTCCGGCCGGGGGTGGCGCTGGACCGCCAGGCCGAGAAGGATCTGCTCTGGATTCGCCGCGAATTCCTCGAGGCCCGGGGCGGCTTCGACAAGGTGATCGTGCACGGCCACACGCCGATGCAGCAGCCGCAGCTGACCCGTCACCGGATCGGGCTGGACACCGGCGCCTTCGCCACCGGCGTGCTGACCGCCGCGAGGCTCCTGGACGACAGTTGCCGCATCCTGCAGGCGACGACCACCCGAGTCTGAGCGACCCGTCGCGCTCTAGTGCGCCTCGTCCCAGTTGACGGCGGCGCGGGCGTCGACCACCAGCGGAACCGACAGGGACACGGCCGGCTCGGCGGCGGTCTCCATCACCCTGCGGGCGACGGCGATGAGGGCCTCTGCCTCTTCCGGCGCGGTCTCGAAGACAAGTTCGTCGTGCACCTGCAGCAGCATCCGGGCCGACAGGCCCGCGGCCTTCAACGCGGCGGGCATGCGGATCATCGCCCGACGCATGACGTCAGCCGCAGCCCCCTGGATGGGCGCGTTGATCGCCGCCCGGTCCCCGAAGGCCCGCTCGGCCGCCGACTTGGCCATCACCGAGGGAATGTTGACCTTGCGCCCGAAGATGGTGGTGACGAAGCCCTGGGCGCGGGCGGCCTGCTTGGTCCGGTCCATGTAGGTTCGGATGCCCGGGAACCGCTCGAAGTAGGTCTTGATGTAGGCCGCTGCTTCTTCCTGCGGGATCGACAGCTGGTTGGCGAGGCCGAAGGCCGAGATGCCGTAGACGATGCCGAAGTTGATGGCCTTGGCGCGCCGGCGGGTCTCCGACGGCATGCCCTCAATGGGCACGCCGAACATCTCCGAGGCGGTCGAGGCGTGGATGTCCAGGCCCTCATGGAAGGCGCGCTTCAGCTGCGGGATGTCGCCAATGTGGGCCAGCAGCCGCAGTTCGATCTGGCTGTAGTCGGCGCTGACCAGCACCTTTCCGGGCTCGGCGACGAAGGCCTGACGGATCTTTCGGCCCTCCTCGGTGCGGACCGGGATGTTCTGCAGGTTCGGGTCGGAGGACGACAGGCGTCCGGTGGTGGTGGACGCTAGCGAGAACGAGGTGTGGACGCGCCCCGTCCGCGGGGCGATGGCGGCGACCAGGGCGTCGGTGTAGGTGCCCTTGAGCTTCGACAGCTGACGCCAGTCCAGCAGCACGCGCGGCAGGGCGTGACCCTGGACCGCGAGCTCCTCCAATACCGAGGCGTCCGTCGAGGAGGCGCCGGTGGCGGTGGTGCGGCCCGACGCCAGCCCCATCTCCTGATAGAGCACCTCGCCGATCTGCTTGGGCGAGCCCAGGTTGAACGGGCGACCCGCCAGCTTGTGCGCTTCGACCTCCAGCTCGCCCATCCGGATCGAAAAGTCGTTGGATAGCTGGCGCAGGCGGTCGGGATCGACCTTGATCCCCTCGCACTCCATCTTCGCCAGGACAGCCGGCATGGGCCGTTCGAGGGTCTCGTAGACGGTCAGCAGGCCCTCGGCCGCCAGGCGGGGACGCAGGTGCTGATGGAGGCGCAAGGTGACGTCGGCGTCCTCGGCGGCGTAACAGGTCGCCGCGTCGAGGGCGACGTGCTTGAAGCTCTTCTGCGCCTTGCCGGTCCCGGCCACCTGCTTGAAGGGGATCGGCTCGTGACCGAGCCAGAGCTTCGACAGCTCGTCCATGCCGTGGCCGTGCAGGCCCGCTTCCAGCACGTAGGAGATCAGCATGGTGTCGTCGATCGGGGCGACGTCGACGCCGTAGCGCGAGAGGACGGCCAGGTCATACTTGGCGTTCTGAGCCACCTTCAGGACGGTCAGGTCCTCCAACAGCGGCTTGAGCCGGGCGATCGCCTCGTCCAGCGGGATCTGGGTGATGTCGGCCGGGGCGTCGAAGGCCAGCCCGCCTTCGGCCTCGTGGCCCAGCGGAATGTAGCAGGCCTCGCCCGCCGCCACCGCGAGCGAGACGCCGCAGAGCCCGGCGTTGGCCGAGGACAGGGCATCCGTCTCGGTGTCGAAGGCGACCACCCCGGCGGCCCGCGCCTTGGCGATCCAGGCGTCCAGGGTCTCCAGGTCGCGCACGCAGGCGTAGCCGTTGACGTCGATGGGCTTGAGCTCCGGCGGAGTCGGTCCCGCGGACGTTCCCGCGGCGCCGGCGGCCGGGGACGATCCGCCGTTCAACGCCGTGTCCACCCGGCGCGCCAGGGTGCGGAACTCCATCTCCTCGAGGAACTTGGCCAGGACCGGCGCGTCGGGCGCGTCGGCGACCAGGGTGTCCAGCGGCGCGGGCAGGGGCGCGGCGACGTCCAGCCGCACCAGCTCCCGCGAAAGGCGGATCTGATCGGCGTATTCGATCAGGGTCTCGCGGCGCTTCTGCTGTTTGACTTCGCCGGCCCGGGCCAGGAGCGTGTCGAGATCGCCGTACTCGTTGATCAACAGCGCCGCCGTCTTGATGCCGATGCCAGGCGCGCCGGGCACGTTGTCGACGGCGTCGCCGCACAGGGCCTGGACGTCGACCACCTTTTCCGGCGGCACGCCGAACTTCTCGATCACCTGTTCGCGGCCGATCAGCACGTTCTTCATAGTGTCGAGCATGAAGACGCGGTCGCCGACCAGCTGCATCAGGTCCTTGTCGGAGGAGATGATCACCACCTCGCCGCCGGCGTCGCGCACCTTGGTCGCATAGGCGGCGATCAGGTCGTCGGCCTCGTAGCCGGGAAGCTCCAGGCTGGGCACGCCGAAGGCGCGGGTGGCCTCGCGCACCAGGGGGAACTGCGGGATCAGGTCCTCCGGCGGCGGGGGGCGGTGGGCCTTGTACTGGTCATAGAGCGCGTTGCGGAAGGTCTTCTCGGAATGGTCGAACACCACCGCCAGATGGGTGGGCGCATCCGGCTGGGCCTTCATGTCCACCAGCAGCTTCCACAGCATGTTGCAGAAGCCGGCCACCGCGCCCACGGGCAGGCCGTCGGACTTGCGCGTGAGGGGCGGCAGGGCGTGATAGGCGCGGAAGATGTAGCCCGAACCGTCCACCAGATAGAGGCGGACCTTCGGCCCGTCCTGGGTCGTGTCGCGGGGCAGGTCGGGCAGGCTCGTTTCGAGCGCCTCGGGCAGGGTGTCGGTCATTGGGGGAAGATAGGCGGACCCGGCGTCGCGGTCATCATCGCCGTCAGATTCCGGGCCGGATTCCGCATTGAATGCGTTGCAGCAAATTAACTATTGCACTGCACCATAGCTTAACTTTTGCACTGCACAATACGCAGTGTTCGGAGGAACCTAGTCGCTGTTGGAGCGGCGCCTCCGGACCCGCCAGAAGGCGCTCTACGTCCAATTAGGGGATATTCACTCATGGTCCGTTTCATCGCGCTCGCCGCCGTTTCCGCCACCCTGATCGCCGCGCCGGCTCTCGCCCAGGAAGCCCGCCTCGTCGTGCCTGTCGCCGGCAAGTCGGAAGCCCAGATCCAAGCCGACGTCTCGGCCGCTGCGCACAAGGTGTGCCGCATCGCGACCGCCAGCGCGACCTTCCGCTGGGCCGCCTATGACGCCTGCGTGGAAGCCACGGTCGAATCGGCGCTGAAGCAGCTCTAAGACCTCCGGCGTCAGCCGAACCAGACATCAAACGGGCCGGCGGACCACCGCCGGCCCGTTTTGCTGTCTGGGCTCAACGTCCGGCGAAGCGGGCGTTCAGATTTGGCAGGCCATCGCCGTCGGCTGCGAGCGCCGCCGGATCGCCGTCGCGGAGGAACGCCTCCATCGCCGTCGCCAGCGTCGCATAGGCGGCGCGAAACGGACCGGTGGCCGAACTCAGGCGGGCGACGCCCAGGTCCTGAAGCGCCTTGGCGGTCGGGACGCCGGCCCGGCCCATCACGTTCAGCGGCAAGGCGATTTCGCGGGCGAGCCGGGCGACGAGTTCCGGCGCCGCCGGGCCAGGCACGAAAATTCCGTCTGCGCCGGCGCCCTGGTAGCGCCGGGCCCGCGAGAGCGTCTCGCTCAGGGCCGCCTCGCCCTCGGCCAGGCGATACAGATAGACGTCGATCCGGGCGTTCACGAACAGGGGCACGCCGGCCGCGCCTGCGGCGCCTCTCGCCGCCTCGATCTTGCGCGCCAGCAGGTCCGGGCCGCCTTTGCCGTCCTCGATGTTGATCCCCACGGCGCCGGCGCCGATGACCCGGGCGATCGTCTCCCGCACCTGATCGGGATCATCGGAGTAGCCGCCCTCGATGTCGGCGGTCAGCGGAACCGAGATCGTCCGGGCGATCGCCTCGAGGGTGGCGACCAGTCGATCCACCGGCAGGGCGTTTCCGTCCGGAAACCCGTGGCTCCAGGCGACGGCGGCGCTGGAGGTGGCCACGGCCTTCGCGCCGGCCATCTCCATCAGCGCCGCGCTGGCGGCGTCCCAAGCGTTGGGCAGGACCAGGATCTCGGGCGCGGCGTGCAGCGCGCGGAAGGTCTCGGCGGTTTGGGTCTGGCTCGTCATCATCGTCTCCTCGTCCCGGGATCAAGGACGATCTAATCGCCGCCATTGTGACATGCTGGCGGGATGCGGACGTCGACGGCCCGGATCAGTGGCCGTGGGCGCCTTCGTAGACGCCCGGCGCGAGGCGCTCGTCCTCTGCGCCCTCGTCGCCGGCGGCGAGCACGAAGCGGCGGTCGCAGTAGGGGCATTCGACGAAACCGGCCCCGCCCATCTCCAGCCAGACGCGCGGATGACCGAGCGCGCCGCCGACGCCGTCGCAGGCGATGCGGTGGGAATGAACGACGACCGTCTCGGGCGCAGGACCGGCGTCAGGGGCCGGGCTTGCGGGCGCGGGACGCTTCGGAGTGACTTTAGAGCGGGCCATGCAGAATTCTCCGGCGGCCGAGAGCTTGGCGAGGCGGCCGCCCGCGCCTAGGTATGCGACCACGGCTTTGGCCGTCAATCGATTGGCCGCGCCGAAGGATGCCCATGGACCTGCCCGAATTCGCGATTGAGGCCAAGGGTCTGGTGAAGATCTACCCCGCCACCAAGACCACGCCCGAGATGCGGGCGCTCAAAGGCATCGACCTGGCGATCCCGCGGGGATCGATCTTCGGTCTCCTGGGACCGAACGGCGCGGGCAAATCCACCTTCATCAACATCCTGGCCGGGCTCACCAAGAAGACGTCCGGCACGGTGAAGATCTGGGACCGCGACATCGACGAGCGCCCCCGCGACGCGCGCGCGGCGATCGGCGTGGTGCCGCAGGAGATCGCCGCCGACCCGTTCTTCACCCCGCGCGAGGCCCTGGAGGTCCAGGCGGGCATGTACGGCGTGCCGAAAGCCGAGCGGCGCACGGACGAGCTGCTCACGGCGCTGGGCCTCGCCGACAAGTCCAAGGCCTATGTGCGCCAGCTCTCGGGCGGCATGAAGCGCCGCCTGATGGTGGCCAAGGCCATGGTGCACAATCCGCCGGTGCTGATCCTCGACGAGCCCACCGCCGGAGTGGACGTGGAGCTTCGCCGTCAGCTCTGGAACTATGTGCTGGAGCTGAACCGGCGCGGCGTGACCATCGTGCTCACCACCCACTACCTGGAAGAGGCCGAGGAGCTCTGCGACCAGATCGCCATCATCAACCGCGGCCAGGTCGTGGCCTGCGAGCCTACGACCACGCTGCTGCGGCGAATGGACACCCGCAACGTCGTCGTCACGCCGGAAGAGCCGGTGGCCGCCGCCCCCAAGCTGGCGGGCTTCGAGACCAGGCTGCGCGCCGAGGGGGCCTTCGCGGTCACCTATCGGACGGGCGAATCCAGTGTCGAGCAGGTGCTGGCCGCCATCCGCGCCTCGGGCCTGCACATCAAGGACATCACCACCGAGGACCCCGACCTGGAGGACGTCTTCGTCTCGCTCACCTACGCCGCTCCGGAAGCGGCGGAGGTTTAGGGGTTTCGGAGGAAGAGCCGCAAAATGGGAGCGCTCAGCGCTCCTCGTCGAAGCGGTTGGCGACCAGCGCGGCCAGGGCTTCGACGGCGGCCTCGGCCTGGGCGCCTTCGGCGGTGATCTCGATCTGGGCGCCGGGACCGGCGGCCAGCATCATCAGGCCCATGATGGACCGGGCGTCCACGGTCTGACCGTCCTTGGAGACAGTGACTTCGGCTTCGTAGCCGGCGGCCAATTTGACGAACTTTGCCGAGGCCCGGGCGTGCAGGCCACGTTCATTGACGATTTCGACGATCCGGCTCGCCGTCACTTCTCGCCAGCCAGCACGTAGGAGGCGACGGAGATGTACTTGCGTCCGGCCTCCTGGGCGCAGGCCACGCAGTCTTGCAGGTTGTGGCGGGTGCGGACGCTGGCCAGCTTGATCAGCATCGGCAGGTTGAGCCCAGCGATGACCTCGGCCTTGGCCTGATCCATCACCGAAATGGCCAGATTCGACGGGGTGCCGCCGAACATGTCGGTCAGCAGGATGACGCCTTCTCCGGAATCCACCCGGGCGCACGCCTCCAGAATGTCCTGGCGGCGACGCTCCATGTCGTCCTCCGGTCCGATGCAGATGGCGGCCACCGCCGACTGCGGACCAACTACATGCTCCATGGCGAAGATGAATTCCTCAGCCAGGCGCCCGTGCGTAACGATCACGAGCCCGATCATGCCAAATCTCTCAACGGGAATCCCCACCCGGCCGCGGCAAGATGCAGGCCACGGGGCTGTGTTGATACGCCCCTTCCGCAGCTTGTCCAAGATGCTGCAGCGCGCGACGGAGTTTCGCAGGCGCCGACGCCTCCAGGGGTTGCACGGTCAGGCTCGGAGTGGGCACGCCGCAGATCTCCGTCCGTTCCGCATCGGGCAGACGCTCGGCCTCGCCGCAGCGCACCGCGAGCGCGATCTCGCAGAAACCAAGGGCCGGCGTGCGCAGCACGCCCACCCCCCGCACTTCCATAAGCCCGGCCAGGGGCGCAGGCGCGCGGCCGAACAGGCGCCCCTCGCAGACCCACACGATGACCCGGTCGTCGGCCACCAGGCGGAAGCCTGCGTCGATCGCCCGCAGGGCCAGATCGCTCTTGCCGGCTCCGGAAGCCCCTTGGATGAGGACGCCTCTCCAGTAACCGCCCAGGTGCAGGGCGACGAGGCCGGCGTGCAGGATCAACGTCGGACCTCGCGCAGGGTGACCGTGAAGCGTGCGCCCAGGACGCGCCCATCGGCGGCGGTGCGGTTCGCCGCGCGGATCTCGCCGCGGTGCGCCTCGACGATCTGGCGGGCGATGGACAGCCCCAGGCCGGAGTTGCCGCCGAAGGCCGCGCCCTTGGGCCGCGAGGTGTAGAAGCGTTCGAAGATCGACTCCAGATTCTCGGGCGGCACGCCGGGGCCGTCATCGTCCACCGTGGCCACCGCCTGGCCCTTCTGGCGCTCGAGCGCGACGCGCACCGTCCCGCCCGGCGGGCTGAAGGAGCGGGCGTTGTCGATCAGGTTGCGGAACACCTGGCCGATCGGACCCTCGCGGCCGGAGACCAGGATCGGCTCGCCGGCCGGCGGCGCAAAGACGACGGCGGCCTCGCCCTCGCGCAGGGTCGCCTGGTAGAGCGACGTCACCTCGGCCAGCAGGCGGCCAAGGTCCAGGGCGCGGGGATCCTCGCGGGACAGCTCCGCGTCCAGCCGCGAGGCGTTGGCGATGTCGGTGACCAGGCGGTCCAGGCGGCCTACGTCCTGCTTCAGGATGCGCATCAACCGGTCTCGGGCGGGGGCGTCGCCCACCAGTTCGAGCGTCTCGACGGCCGACCGGATTGACGTCAGCGGATTGCGGATCTCATGGGCCACGTCGGCGGCGAAGCTTTCGATGGCGTCCATCCGCTCCGACAGCGCATCAGTCATATTCTCGAGCGAGCGGGTCAGGTCCCCCAGCTCGTCGTCGCGCCGGGAAAGATCGGGCAGGGAGATCGACCGGGCGCGGGCCTGGCGCACCCGATCGGCGGCGTAGGCCAGGCGCAGCACCGGCTGGGCGATCAGCCGGTTGAGCAGCCAGGACGAAATCAGCATCACGCCGACGGCGATCAGGATGAACGGGACCAGGGCCGCACGCTCGGCGGCGATGATCTCGTCCACGTCGCTGGCTTCCAACGTGAGCACGCCGAGCACCGCCTGGACATGCTGGATCGGGATGGAGACCGAAACCACGCGCTCGCCGTCGTCGGCGGTGCGCATGCCGGCCACGTGGGCGCCGCGCAGGGCCTGCGAGACCTCATGGCTCAGAGCCTTCTCCGCCGCCACCCCCGCGGGCGGCGGGGGGCCGCCCGGCTGGAACTGCAGGGCGAACCCGTCCTCGGCGCGAGACTTCGCCGGCGGCAGGGCCTTCCACTCGACGCGGTCGGCCACCCAATAGGAGTCGGCCACCAACCGCCCGTCCGCGTCGAACAGCCGCGCGCGCTGGGAATGGGGATTGGACAGGATCTGCAGGATTTCGCTGGCGTAGCTGGCGTCCATGGCCGGCGTCGGCTCGCCCACCGTCGCGGCGCGGTCGATGATCGTGGAGATCAGCTCGCCCTGGGTGGTCAGGCTGTCGATCCGCGCATTGACCAGGCCCCGGCGCAGCTCGTTAAGCACCAATGCGCCGGCGATCAACACCGCCAGCCCGAGCAGATTCAGCACGATGATCGTTCGGCCCAGCCGGGAGCCGGGCAGCCAGCGGAACCACGACGGGCGCGGTTCGCGCCTAGCTCTCGCGGTATCTGTATCCGACGCCATAAAGGGTTTCGATCGCGTCGAAGGTGTTGTCGACCTCGCGGAACTTCTTCCGCATCCGCTTGATGTGGCTGTCGATGGTGCGGTCGTCGACATAGACCTGATCGTCGTAGGCCGCGTCCATCAGGTTGTCGCGGCTCTTCACGAAGCCGGGGCGCTGCGCCAGCGACTGCAGCAGCAGGAACTCCGTCACCGTCAGCTTCACGGGTTTGCCCTCCCACAGACAGTCGTGCCGGGCGGGATCCAGGGTCAGCTTGCCGCGCTTGATGGCCCGCGAGCCGGGCTCCCCCGCCGGCGGGATGGCGGGGCCTTCGTCGTCCACCGCGCCGGCGCGGCGCAGGATCGCCTTCACCCGCTCGAGGAGCAGGCGCTGGCTGAAGGGTTTGTGCATGTAGTCGTCGGCGCCCAGGTTGAACCCCAGGATCTCGTCGATCTCCTCGTCCTTGGAGGTGAGGATGATGACCGGCACGTCGGTGGTGCGGCGCAGCCGGCGCAGCACCTCCATCCCGTCCATTCGCGGCATCTTCACGTCCAGGATCGCCAGATCCGGGGGATCGGCTTCCAGGGCGGCCAGGCCCGACGCCCCGTCGTAATAGGCCGTCACGGTGTGGCCGTGACTTTCCAGGGCGAGGCTGACCGAGGTGACGATGTTCTCGTCGTCGTCCACCAGAGTGATCTTGGCCATGCGCGGGACGCGTCTCCTTGCGAAATTCTACGCATAGCTAGTCAGTCAGCACCGTGGCCTCAATGGGGCGACATAAAAACGCAGTCAACGCGGCCTTAACGCTTTTTTCTTTAAAACATAAGGCCTTGGGCGGGAGACCCCGATGACGAGCGCGCAAGTTCACTTTGAGGTCTTCATTCGACGTAAGGCCGGCGCCCCCTGGACGCTCGAAAACGCCACCGAAAACCGCACGGCGGCCCTCGCCCTGGGCGAGGAGCTGCTGAAAACTGGCAAGGCGATTTCCGTCCGGGTGACCAAGGAAACCCTTGACCAGGAAACCCGCGAATTCCAGTCCGTCACCATCCTGAGCAAGGGTGCTCCGGACACCGACAAGCCCAAGAAGGTGGTGCAGGACCGCGAGCCGCTCTGCGTGGCGCCGCAGGACCTCTACACGGTCCACGCCCGCGAACGGATCGGCCGCCTGCTGGACGGCTGGCTGGAGCGCAATCGGGCGACGCCCTTCGAACTGCTGCACCGCGCCGACCTGGTGGAGCAGCTGGAGGCCTCGGGCATCGAATTGCAGCACGCCATTCAGAAGGTGGCCGTGCCGGAAGCCCAGGCCCGCGGCCTGTCCGTCCACGAAATGATGCGCACCTTCCAGGCCCTGGTGGAGCGGAGCATCGATCGGCTGCTGAAGGATTTCCGCAAGGGCAAGATGCCCGACGTGGACAAGGAGGGCTTCGCCGCCGCCGCCGTTCGCGTAGCCCAGGAGCCCGAGCGGGTGTACCTGCTGGGCGCCGGCGTCGCCGCCTCCATCGCGCCTGCCCGCACCTGGAGCGACAAGGTCTCGCGGCTGCTGGATCTGGCCGACGCCGCGCCGCCGGCGGGGCCCCCGCGGGCGCTGGCCCTGCAGACCGTGGAACAGCCGCTGGCCGAGATCCTGGGCTCCAGCGCCGGTCTCGACGACCTTCTGGGCCGCGACCTCGACCTTGGGGACCGGCTGGCGGCCATGACCCGCTTGGCCGCGGCCGACGCGGTCGACGCGCTGATCAACCTCGAGCCGTCAGTGGCCAAGATCATGCCCGAGCTCTCCGACGCCACGACGCGGCTGTCGGTGTGGCTGAAGGGCGAGGACTTCCGCGCCGTACGTTCGGCGATCGTCCGCCGCGTGCTGCGCGAACTGACCGGCCCGCGCCGCCTCAAGCCGAGCAACGCGGCGGCCGAGATCGACGTCCTGCGCGGTCTGGCCATGGCGCTGACCGCCGCGGCCGGAACCATGATCCCGCTGGACGAGGTCCAGAACGTCTTCACCACGCGCTCGAAGATGCTGGTGACCGGCGACTTCGTGGAGTCCTACCTGGGCACGGGCCAATCGGCGGCCGACGAGGTCGAGGCCCTCATCTGGCTGGTGGAGAACGTGATCGGCGCGGCGAACAAGCGCCAGGCGGCCCGCTGGCTGGCCGCCATCGTCATGGCGCTGCGCTTCGAAAAGGAATTCCGCTACGGCCCGGACACGGCCGCCACGAAGCTGGTCGTGCTGGCGGGCCTGCAAAAGGCCGTGGCCCGCGGCGGGCTGCTGGTCGAGGACTATCAGCCGATCCAGGTGAAGCTGGGCGACATCGGCGGGCTGGTGGAGGCCGACGCCAAACTCACCGCCACGGTGGCCAAGGCGCAGGCGCCAGTGCTGCACCGCCTGACCCTGCTGCTGCGCCTGGCCAACGGCGAAGCCGCGCCTCTGGGACCGGCCGCCGATCGCGCGCGGATGGAGGCGCTGAAGCTGGTGCGCCTCGACGAGACCCGCTCCGAACTCGCCAAAGCGCCCGACCGGGCCGCCCAGATGCGGGATCTTTTCCAGCAGGCGGGTCTGGCCGCCTGAAGTCCCCCGGCGCTCGGCCTCAGGCCCCCAGGACGTCGCCCAGCGCCTCGACCACCCGGTCGACGTCGGCGTCGGTCATGCCCGGATAGAGCGGCAGCGACAGGCAGCGGGCGTACCAGGCCTCGGCCCCGGGCAGGGCGAGCTCGCCGTAGCGTTCGCGATAATAGGGCTGGCGGTGGACCGGGATGTAGTGGACCTGGCTTCCGACCCCGCGGGCGCGCAGCGCCTCGACCACCTCCAGCCGGGTCCGGCCCACGGACTCGAAGTCGATCAGGGCGACAAGCAGGTGCAGCACGGGATCGCTCCAGGCGGGCGTCTCGGCGATCTCCAGCCTGGGCGACAGTGCGGCGAGGCCCCGGCGATAGCGGTCGGCGAGCGCGCGGCGGCGCGCGGCGAAGCGGCCGAGCTTGGCGAGCTGCGAGAGCCCCAGCGCGCACAGGATGTCGGGCAGCCGGTAGTTGAAGCCGAT
>Ga0153916_10001281_pt1 | contig 17865 bp, 11 predicted proteins | sample Opewatmetagenome_FD_109642 | JGI IMG/M metagenome (GOLD analysis project Ga0153916, IMG submission 109642) | Freshwater wetland microbial communities from Ohio, USA - Open water 3 Core 3 Depth 4 metaG | ecosystem: Environmental > Aquatic > Freshwater > Wetlands | place: USA: Ohio, Lake Erie... | reverse complement strand
GTGTAGCAATTGTTCATCGCTTGAGATTTTTACATAACCAAACATAGCGTAAAATTTACAAATTATCTCCTCAGATTTTGTTCACTCATCTGCAGGTTTGAGTACTTTCTTAAGTTGATCCCCGCAGCTAGAACCAAGGCAATGGCATTGTCGTCTTTAGCTCTCTCTGCCCGGGGATAAAAAAACTCGCTCCCTACTATTTACCAATGGCTGCAAAATTGAATTTAGCATGCCGGGAAAACGAGAAAGTGACTGAACCTTAGTTTTGTCATCAGGCATTATCGGTTTATAAGAAAAAGTGCAGGTATTACAATGACAGAATTATCCCTAAAGATTCCACCCAATTTACCCGCTCTGCTAAAGATATCCAAGGCTGATTTTACCCATGAAGCCCAGGTCTTGTTAGCAGTGAAGCTGTTCGAGATGGGCAAGCTGACCTCAGGAGAGGCAGCGGAATTGACCGGATTCCCCAGGACATCTTTTCTATATACTTTGGCTCGCTCTACTCTGTCGGCCACCAAGTTACATGTGGAAGAGTTTGAGTACTAAGCTGAAGCGACGAAACAGGTTGCGCCTTAACACCCCAACGTTCGTATTTTTAACAAGGGACCGCTGAATTTCCTCTCCAAGATCGAAAGGCTCGACTTGCTCCCAATCGACACCCAGGTGATCTACGTATTGGTTACAGTTTTAAGTGAATTGAGGGTAATTCAGAATGAGGCAACCAATGATGTCCGGGCGATCTTGTGAACTTTGTTACTCGAAAAAAGCCTGTTCACAGCCCAACCCGGTGGCACCAGCTGCATAGGCATTGGATTTGGGTGATGCGGAAGTTCTCACACAGCGCTTTTAATGGGTACGAAGGATGTCGTCCACGATGATTTGTGTGCCCATCGCTTTGCGCGTAGCAGCGGTATACAACCCATCGGCATGTTGGGCTTATTATTCACGGTCAAAACATCCCAGGTGGGACTTTCGATCAATCGGGTCCAGGGATCGTCCAGCGAGAGCAAGTCGCGATAATCGCGTGGTGGTAGCCCCTTGCGTTCCCGCTCAGGGTTGCGCGCCAGCATGTCGAGATGAAAGCTCAACACACAAGCCTGAATGAAGGCGATCAAGTCACCAGCGGATATATTGCCCACACCATTATACAGAAAGTATAAGGATGGGGCGCAAAGACGAAACTCGCCAGACTTCCAGTAGATCCTAAAGGTATAATCATTAGCATTGACTTGACGACGAGAAGCCCACCGCTGATTGGTCCTACCAATGGATTTTTTATCTCACCACGGGTTTCCTTTACGGTTCGGCTTTACTGCGCTTGTTGCTTGTCTACCGGGATAGCCCCTGTTATTGACGCGCTCTGTGCCTACTTCAACTGCCGGCCAGGTGACTTGCTTCAGGGCTCCCCTAACTGGAAGGAGTGAGTTGACCGCTCATGGTGAATGAAATTGGAGAATGTCTGAAAGATTCAGCATTCGAACCGTATGTACTATCTGATAATTGACACTTGCGTCTGGTTTAGCCTTTGCTGGAAAGGCTCGAAGGAGCTTCTGGAGAAAATCGCGGTGCTGGTGGAACAGAAGAAATCAAAACTTATTTTGCCGTCAGTGATTATTGATGAGTGGGGGGGACAGAAACTAGAGATACCTAAGAATAGAGACCAGCCCATTCGTAAGGGAATAGACAGCGCGTACATATTAGCCCAGTATATGGACCCAGGGGTGGCAGATACATTCAAAGAGATTTTGGGCAGTGTAATTAAAAAAGTTGAAGACGACGTAACGAAGAGGATAGTGCGAGTTGATTATCTGTTTGGCCACCCGACGACAATAGTCTTGCCAATTACCGACTCAGCAAAGGCGCAGGCTGCGGATTTTGCCTTAGCCAAAAAGGCCCCTTTTGGTGATAAGAACAGTATGGCTGACGCTCTGATAATCTTCTGTACCACTGAATATGTGCAGAGAGAAGGCCTGACCAATTGTATTTTTGTGTCTAGCAACACTGGGGATTTCAGTGTGAAGTCTGGTTCAGATGAACTACACACAGATTTGAGAGAGCTGTTTGAGGGGATCGGGATAAGATACTTCATAAACATTGGAGAAGCTATAAACGAAGTGGAAGCCAATTTCGTAAGCGAGGAGAGTATCCAACAAATTGATGAAGAACTAGCTATTAATACATTTTATGAACACCTCGACCAAGCAATGAAAATCTACAAAGTTACCGAGCCCATGCGCAGAATCTACGAGCAGTTCGACCAGGCAATGAAAGGATACAATACTACCGAGCCCATGCGCAGAATCTACGAGCAGTTCGACCAGGCAATGAAAGTCTACGATGCTACCGAGCCCATGCGCAGAATCTACGAGCAGTTCGACCAGGCAATGAAAGGATACAATGCGACCGGGTTTACCCGTATGGCTACCAAGTCTCAAAAGGATGGGACTACACCCCCCATCAAAAAAGAAGAAGGCGAAGCCCAAGAATCAAAAGACACAGGGGATTATGTCCCGACCAAGGAGGCAGCCGAGATACTGGGGGTGAGTCGCTCCCACGTCGCTGCCCTCATTAAAAACGGCCGCCTCAGAGCAAAAAAAGCCGGCCGCGCCTGGCTTATCCTTCGTTCTGACCTGGATAAATTCGCCAAACAGCCACGGCACGACAGCTAGAAGAAGGGCCGTGCACGAAAAGCCGAAAGTAATTAATATGCATTTAGGAGATGATAATCTTGGACGCTCCGCGACTACTCAATAATAGGGAACAACAATTGAATTTCATAAAGGAAAACTGGGATAGTCTTGCAGCATTCGCTTGGGCTGGGTATTTAGAACAAGGCGCAGGAGCTGTGGTAATACAACATGAAGAAACCACTCAAGGAGAATGGGGGACCCCAACTCTTATTAACTGCTCTTTTTGTTACTATGTATCCAAAAGCAATTTGATTACCCAAGGTGTCATCCTGAAAACCGACACATCCATAGGGCGTATGGTTTCAGAATACAACCCAAAGACCGAAGTCACATTCTTCTTCTTTGGAAAGAGTTCCAAGGATTGCAAACATTATCGTATTTGTGTTCAATCCTCACTGAAAACACCTCCCGATGCTTATAACACTCAGCTTTCCATGTTCGGCAACAATAGTGGAGGCACAGTCCATTAGATAAATATGAGTGTTACTTTAAATGCTGTAAGGTGCTAATATTTTGTCCATCCAGAATGCACAAAAAATTATCTCAAACCCAAAAGTATTACCAAAGAAATTCGTTGGATTAGTGAAGTAGGACAAGTGTCATCCACGATTATTACAGGCAGCCTTCCGCTTCGGTTTCTGGCTATAGACAGAATTTTTGCACCATACACTATCCCACCAATGGCGAGCAGGTATAGCTCAAATTATACTTGTGGTTATTGTGCTTATCAATTATCCATCCATTGACTAAATCAAAAGCCTGGCTGCAAAAGCCAGTTTATTTATTTGCTCATTGAGTCTCACAGAACAATCAATTTGGGCCACACGTGGATGCGGTTCGAGGTTTTTAACAGGTCAAAGGTGACAGGCTTTGCATTCACTTCGACTGGGTTGGCATACTATTCTGGAATAAGGCTGCTGCTCTTCCAAATATCCTTTTCCACCTCAATTAGCTCTTTGGGTGCACCAGACTGAAGCAGATTGGCTCATCAGCCTTCGGAGATATTAACTATCGAGTATCTGGTGCACGATCGGCTCTCACCTCTGGTTGATAGTTGGAACCGATCAGCTCTGCTACCTGGTATCGATAATTTCAGCACGCAAGCTCCACTCGATATAGGAACAATCGTGGTAACCACACAGGTGGGGGTCTTCCCGGTAATGGGTAGAGTAGCGCTTCGGCGTTTGGATGCGTAGCAGCCTGTCGTACTGGGCACAGACTAACCAGCTCTCAGCAGATTATCTCGCACCGTCTTCTTGATGGTCTTCACCGTCACACGACGGCTGGAGCACACTACCTTGCTTGAGATGCTGCTTCACACGGCCGACAAATCGTTTCAGGGAACGGATGAGGGCTTTGATCATGCTGCCAACTCCAAATCGGTTTCAGGATTGACCAGCATGATACCCGATTTTCAAGCTCATATAACCGCCATATGCCAGAAATTCGAACGGATGAGCAAAGTAGCCAGCACAGGTGTGGTTTCGCCCATGCTAGCCAATATCTATCTCCATCATGTGCTGGATGAGTGGTACGTGAAGGAAGTGAAACCGCGCCTGAAAGGCCATAGCTTCCTAATCCGTTTTGCCGATGACTTTGTCGTTGGGTGTGAACGGGAAGACGACGCCCGGAAGGTGATGGAGGTGCTTCCGAAGCGGTTTGCGCGCTTCCTCCTGACCATCAATCCAGACAAGACCCGACTGGTTCCGTTCGGGAGGCCGAGCTTCCGGCAGGAAGCCGGCAAGGGAAAAGGCACCTTTGATTTTCTAGGGTTCACCCATTACTGGGCGAAATCACGGCGTGAGACCTGGGTCATCAAGCGAAAGACAGCGAGTAAACGCCTGCGGCGAACGCTGAAAGCTATATGGCTATGGTGCCGGATAAACCGGCATCAACCGGTCGGCGAGCAATACCAGATGCTGAAGCTGAAACTGAATGGGCACTACCAGTACTATGGCATACGAGGTAACTATCGGTGGCTCAAACGGGTATACGACTATGTGTACCGAGCCTGGCGATACTGGCTTAGCCGAAGATGTAGCAAAGGAAGCATCCCGTGGGAGAAGTTCAGGCTGTTTGAGCTGGTGTACCCCCTTCCGAGACCGAGCATAATCCTTGCCATCTGAACCTTGCAGGGCAGCTAAGATATGCGCTGGAGATGAGGCTGTTCTCCAGTTACCGAAGAACCGGATGAGCGAATTGTTCACGTCCGGGTCCGTGGGGAGGGCAGCGGGTAACCGCTGTCCTCACCCGGCCACCATACACCCGAGGCGATGGCAATTGTTGCGACCTATGACAAACTCCAAATGGGCTCAGATATCCAGACCGTAGGTGATGCCGTCTTTGTGACCGATGAACCCCGTGGTTTGATCGTATTGAGCCTTGGAACAAGTGAATGATCCAGTGAGAAACCTGGTGCATTTGGCACAACGTTCAATCAGTTAAGAAGTGAACATTATTATGGTTTCATGACGATGTTTACCAGATTGCTAAAGACGCTCCGATTCCTTGTCCGTTATGTGCCAAAAAGACAAAAAATCCAAGCTTCCCTGATAAAATATTGGAGAGAATATGTCAAAACTAGCGATCAATGATGAATTGATTCAAACGATTCTACTCCAGGTAGGTCCCCTCGTCTCCCAAGCCACCGGATGGAACCTGGATCTCCCTTCTCTGCGTAGTCGGATCTTGCCCAAGGATCATGGCTATGAGGAAATCCTGCTTGGACGCCTGCACCAAATAGGCATCCATGGCTGGGAGGAAGTGATACCTGACTTTCTCGAGCGCATGATCGAATACCTGATAGAGGAAAATACCTTGGCAGCTTATCAGTCGGGAGTAGGAGAAATTCTTGTTATTCGTGAAAATGTGGATGACAGCAATTTGAATGGGTTAAAACTCGTCCTTGCCCATGAACTTGTACATCGTAGTCAGCATATGGTGCATGGAAACTTATTCACTCGAGTGGATGATCTTATGCGACAAGCCTTCCTTGAGATGAAATTTGATACCAACAATATCATTAAGATGAGGTTTATCTTTGAGCAAATCCAACCGATCATGACCCTGTTGGAGAGCCACGCAGCCTACATCCAGGGACTCTTGAACCAGACCCATTTTCCGGACGCCCGGGTTGAAACCCATTTCAATATCGCTACCCTGTTAATGCGGTTGGTCGAAATGCCAAAAATCGCCCAGTATACAGATGGATTGCCACAGGTCATTGCTGCAGCCACATCCGGAAATATTGAGGCGCTTTACGCAGGTTTTGGTGGTTGAGCATAGGCTCGGATACTGTGACCAGTCGTGTGGAGAATGAATTCTTCTTTACCAAGGATGATCTCATGGCATTTCTGGATACAGACATTAATTTAGGCGAGTCTAATTACGACGAAGAAGAAATTAGTTTCCGTGGTAGTATCTACAGTGACCTGGTTTTCCAGATAACCGGCTGGTCGTTTTATTCCGCTTGGACCCCGCCTGCCAGAGTCAAGGAAATGTACGCCGCGCTGATGAATTGCGATCCAGAGGAAGAGATCCGCAGATATAATTATAATGTTAGCTTAAAACTTTCGGTGGAGAACATTATGGAGTTGCGAAAATTCTTCCGAGTGTGTGCGGAGAGAGACTTTGGACTGATTGGATGTTAGGATACTACTATGACCCAACTGATGCGTTGCCCGTTTTGTGGTTTACTGCAAGATGAACCCGCAGGTGTAAAAGAATGCTCCCGTTGTGGTGGCGGGTTGGAGTACGATAGCCAGCAGCCTGGCAAGCCGACCTACCTGCAATTCCAAATGGAGCTCGACCAAGTATCTGCGCCGGCTAACCAGAATCTCGAGCGTTACCTGCTGGTTACCATCCGAACCCCAATGGAGGTACCGCAGGAAGAAACCATGCCAACCGAAGCAGGGCACCCGCCGTTGAACTTTACTGCTGTCCTGGATGTATCTGGCTCGATGCAGGGCGAGAAAATCGAACAAGCCAAATTGGCTGTGCAAAAGGCTGTCCAGTATCTACGAGCTGGAGATGTTTTCTCACTAGTGACCTTCTCCAACCTAATTGGCGTTCCCTTTGAGCCCAGCTTGGTAAACGATAAGACCCACCAGGCTGTGGAAATCGCTTTACTGCAGATCATTGCTGGTGGCATGACCGCTCTTTGCAGCGGTCTTGAGACAGGTATTGAGAAAGCTGGTGTTTTCTCACAGGATTCAAATTTAGTACTGCTGCTCAGCGATGGGCAGGCCAATGTCGGTGAAACCGACCTCGAGAAGATAGGTAACCGTGCCTTCCAAGCTCGCCAGCAGGGTAGGCTTATCTCCTGTCTCGGTGTCGGCCTGGATTACAACGAAGCCTTGCTGGCTGAAATCGCCACCCAGGGTGGAGGGCGTTTTTATCACCTCCTGAACGCTAATCAGATCCCCGCCTATCTGGCCGGGGAGCTGGGCGAGGTGGCTATGCTGGCTGCCAGGGATGTCAAGATCCATCTCACGATTCCAGATGGAGCAACCCTGATCCCCCTCTCGGCAGCCTATCCAGTCAAACAAGCCGGAGGACAGGCAATCTTAACCGTCGGTGATATCCCCTGTGATGTTGAATTGGAGATCCCGCTGCGGCTGGCACTCCTGGCACAATCCGCTGGTTCCAAACTTAGCATCCAGGGCACATTGGTTTTTCGCTCACCTGTTGGACATGAAATTGAGTGCCAAGTCAATCGCGTCACGGTGCGCTTCGTCGCTCAGGGTGCCTTCCTTTTACGCCAGGGAGTAGTTCTACCAGTCGCCGAGCGGGTCTTTGCCCAGATGAAGGCGACGAGTGTGCTGGGTGTCTCACGCATCCTGGCTCTCCAGCCGAAGGATGCAAAGCAAAAGTCCGAGTCCGTCATAACTAGTCTGTATGCCTATGCTGATCTTCTTGGAGAAGGGCGGGCAGAGAAAGAGATGTTAGAGGTAAGGGAACAATTTGCTTCATTGACAGCCTCCCCTGCGGCTGCCAAACAGACTGTAGCGGATGCTCACCGCTTTATACGCGCCACCAAGGATTTCAACCATTGAGACTGAATGAGAAACTCCTTCGAAGTTCGAAGTCTTTAAAATTTAATAAGAAGATGTGAATATGGCTCAAACCAGCAAGACTTTCCGCGTTTTCATCAGCTCTACGTTAAGCAATCTGAAGGCTGAGCGGAATGCTCTTTAGGAAAGGGTCTCCCCTCGTATGCGGTCTTTGTGCCAGCAACACGGAGCCCGCTTTCAGCCGATTGACTTACGTTGGGGCGTGAGTGAAGAAGCCTCGCTCGACCAGCAGGCGATGGCTATGTGCCCGGGAGAGATCACCCGCTGCCAGCAAACCACCCCACGGCCGAATTTCATCATCCTGGGAGACCGCTATGGTTGGTGCCCACCGCCGTCATAGATCCCTGCACGTGAGTTCCGAGAAATCCTGGGAGTGATCGAAAGCCAGGATGATCAGGCGTTTTTACGGGACTGATATCGCCTGGATGAAAATGCCGTACCACCTGAATGGCGCTTGAAACCGCGCCTGAAAGGGGACAAATACGAGAAATATGACAATTGGCAACCGATTGAATCGCGCTTGCGTGCCATCATAGCTGAAGCAGTTGGAAAAATAAATTTCTCTCCTGAAAGACTACTGCCATATACCGCTTCTGCCACCGAACAGGAGATCGTTGCTGGTGCGCTATGCGTGAAAGAAGCCCCCGAGCATGTATTCTGTTTCTTCCGAAGCCTGGACAACTTGCCGAAGCAGTTCAATGCTCCAGATTTCCTGAGCCTGGTCAAGGCGAGGCTGAAATACAATTTCCCTTCCGGGCTGAGCCAAGCTAGCTAGGAATTTGTCAATGAAATCCTGAAGGATTGGGTTGATTATTTTATCTAACGGTCATCGCTCTAACAACAATCAGCAAATATCGGCACAAATTTTCCTATCAATTATCGATTCTTGCCAATGTGGCACAGCAGTTTCATGAGTGATCAGCAGAAATATCCGGTAAGATAGCTTCCAGGTCTTTGCGGTCCAGCCGGTTCTTCTGCAGCAGTTCGCTCGAAAGCCTCTCAAGATATTCCTGGTGTTCCCGAAGTAGTGTTCCAGCACGCTCCAACTGCGCGAAAACAATGCGTTGAGCAGCCTCATTCACCCGGGCAGAAAGCGGGCCAGACTGGATCTGACGCTCGTCCAGAAATACCTGTCCTATTTCCAGGCACATCCCAAATTCACTCACCATGCGCTCTGCCCATTGTGTCGCATGGCGAAGGTCGCTCCCGACCCCCGTAGATAGCCCCTCGAGCTCGCCGTAGAAAATTATCTCAGCCGAGCGGCCTGCCATGGCCTGACAGATCATATTCTCCAGCTCTGACGCAGTATACAGGATTTTCTCTTCCTGGGCTTCCTTTTCCACATACCCACCGGCTCCACCCCGGCCAACGATCGTCACCTGAACGGGCGGGTTACCGGTCAGCCAGCCGACCAGGGCATGCCCGGACTCATGGCGGGCGATCCGCTCCAGAGTTTTAGGGTCGGGGGTATGCGCCGCTTCTCCCATGCGGATCTTCTCGAACGCGTCACGGACAATTTCGTCCGTCAGTGGGCTTACCCGTCGTGCCGCCATCACCGCCGATTCATTAATAATGCGGCGTAGTTCAGCAATCGTCATGCCCGCTGAGCGCCCCGCCAGATCTTCAACCAGTTCATCACTCACCTGTGAAGTCTGCCTACCAATCAACTCGTGCCGTAGATAGGCGGCGCGGGCTTTACGGTCGGGCGGCGGCACCTCGATCTCACGATCGAACCGACGGCGCAGAGCATCATCCAGGTGTTCCGCCAGATTCGTAGCAGCCAGCACAATCACCGGGCGCAGCGTCGGTGAACCAAACCCATCCATTTCCGTCAATATTGTATTGAGGGTGGTTTCTTCAGCCTGACTGCTACTGCCAAGCCCCATCCGCTTTTTCCCCACTGCATCAATTTCATCAATAAACACGATGGATGGTGCGTAACGGCGGGCGCGCGCGAAAAGTTCGCGCACATTTTGCGGACCCGAACCCTGCCAGATCGTGACAAAATCCGTGCCAGAGGCGACCAGGAAGGCAACTCCGCACTCGCCCGCCACTGCTCGTGCTAGCATGGTTTTTCCGGTGCCCGGCGAACCGGTCAGCAGGATGCCGTGCGGTGGGCGCACACCCAGGGCTGCATACTGGCGCGGGTTGTGCAGCCAATCTATCATAAATTGGAGCGCTTCCTTTGCCGAATCCGCGCCGAACACATCCGCAAAGCGCACGTTTGGCCGTTCCACTTCCGACATCACTTCGGATGCATCTTCAGCAGAGATGGCGCGCGAAAGGCGCAAGTTGCGTAGCCGGATTGTCACCCGACGTAGACCAATATCAATAACCGGCACGGTGTCGAAAGTCAGCACTTTATGCTGCTGCCCCAATTCGCGTACCTTTTTCTCGCGGTACATGCGCAAAGCAGCCGCCCGTAATTCTCCTCCAAAATCACCTTGCTGTACTTCCCATTCTAGGCGGGTCCCGACTGAGACTGCCGCCTCCAGCAACCCGCGCGCGCCACCGCCGCGCACACAAGCAAGGAATAGGTTTTCATCGACAGCTTTGAACCCTGTCCCGCCATCCTCAAACGACAACAGGTAGACCGGCAGGTCGGTCATGCGCTCGTGGATCTGCTTCAAGGTCCGCACGCCCTCTTCCAGCGCGCGTGCCCCCAGGGGAGCATAGTCAAACTGTCCAACCGTCCCTGTCACCGTAAACGAGGCCAGGCTGCGCCCCAGCCAGATGTCCAGCAGGACCATGTCCACCTCAGTCGCGGCCAATACCTGCATCGCATCCTGTGCTGTAGATGCCGTTACCCATTCGAATTCTGGAAAAGTTTTGATCACCAGATCAATAAACGCTTGCGTGGCTACCATTAGAATCTTCACCTTCTCGGGCGGATCAAACAGCGATCGGGCTTCTTCTGATTCCTGGCTCAACTCCATACAGAAATTCACCCCGGTCGCATCTTTCCAAACCTGTTCTAACCGCTGGGGGGTAAACAATTCCGCAAACTTGAATATCTCCGTCTGAACGAAAATAGCGCTCTGTGATCGGACCGTGCGCGCATCCGTGTTTGCACCTTCGCGCAATACCAGTGACAATGGCAGACTGTCATCATACGTGACTGGTTTAAAATACTGGCGTTCAAATAAGTTGATCACCCGGTCAATCTCCGTCCGTGCAATCGTTTGCAGCTCGTTGATCCCCAAATGGTTGAACAGCACTGGATAGCCTGTCGCGAGCCGCGATCCAATCGCGGCCGGGAAAAATGGTTCACCCCCCAGCCCTTTCTCAGTCCGCAGCGCATCCAGGATCGTCTGGCGGTGGAAGGTGGAATTGGCGGCATGCACGCCGGTTTCATTGGGTCGGTCGTACAGGGACTTACCCGCATTGGTGGTGAAGATGATGACCGTATCACGGAAGGATACGTCTTGAGCCGTGAATTTATCTTCCAGCCTGCCCGCATCCAGAATTTGCAAGAACAACTGCACCGTGGTCAGGTTGGCTTTCTCAATCTCATCAAACAGCAAAAACGCGTTGGGATTCTGGGCCACAAAACCGGTCAACAAGCCTTCTTTGGCCGCTTGGAAACTCGGCGGAAAACCCACCAGGGTCATGTAAGCCTGGTGGTCCGAATATGAACTCATGTCGAACCGTTTAAACGGTCTCCCCAGTTGCTCGGCACCCAATTCAGCCAGGTAGGTCTTGCCCACCCCGGGTGGACCGGCGAACACGAAGATGGCAGTCGGTCGTTTCCGCCCGGTATCCGAATGGGCAACGACTTCAGCGTTAAACAGTCCTTCCACAAAAGTATGGACGGCGTGGTCTTGCCCAAAAACCTTGCGCAGCAATGCGTTGCGTAAAGTGCGCATATCTTCGGTCAGCTTGCGCAAGCCTGGTGTGGCCGCATCGAGATCGTTCCAATCCGAGAGTAGGGTGAGGGCATCCTGGTGAGTGATCGCACTGGCGTCGAACAGCGTAGCTGTCTTTTCAGACATTGCCAAAGCACAAGCCAGGTGGCGCGGATTAATCCAACCCGGGTGCGAACGGTCCGGTTCAAGTGAAGCCAGTTCAACCGCGGCCATCAAAATATCACGAACTTCTTCGCTGGTGTTCATCTGCTCGGCATAAAGGGTGCCGGAAAATTCGTAGGGAGGGTAGATCTCCCGTAGCCGTGCGATAGTGATCTTCAAACAATGCGCCAGCAAAATACTCCCTTCGGAACTGTGCGCCATTGCAGAAATCAGCGCAGCTAGCGTCAGCTCCTTTTTCCCTTCTCCCAATACTTCCCGTTTGGCACTCTCAATGATCTGCAGTGCAATTTCGGTGTACATCGCTTTACCTCCTCGTACCATCCACAAATTCAGCCTACAGGGTCATATCTGATCTACACCCGGCATCGCGGTGAGATCGTGAAGCCAGATCACCCGGCAAAAAGGTTCGAAAAGTTGCCTGGTCACCTCTTCTGTGACTGGATCTTCTTGAACAGCACAGGCCAAGCGTGGTGCTTTTCGCTGCAGCGCGCTGGTAAAAACCTGCATCATGATTTTCACCGTCTCGAACTTCAAGCCGCAGGTATTGACCAGCAGCAGTTCATTATTCTCTCCTTCACAGTCCGGAATGATTTCGTCGAGATCCAAAGCAGTGGTGATACCGCATTTGAGCAAGTTGATCTCAAGCAGCGTTTGAATTTTCTGACTCTTCATAAAGGCAGTTCCCAGGATCGGGTCGAGGTCAAGCTGTGGAGCGCAGATAAGAAGCAGATGGGCGGGCGCTTCTTGATTTATGGCCCAGGCAAGCACCTTGATCTGCGGGTCATATACTCCCGCGGCATGCAAATCACCGTCCAATGCCTTCTGGCCCAGGTTAAACCAGCGCGAATCGAGAGGTTTTTTTTTTGATTCAAGGGGCGCTGGCTCCTCCGGCGTGGGTGATGAGGGCTGTTTCCCCAAATATTTTTGGAGAAGAGGAGTGGGGTGAGCGGCTAGGTCCGCGAGCAAGTGCACCGGGTGCAGTACGGTATCACCGGCAGCCGCTGCAGCGCGGGAAGCCCGTTCAAACAATTCGTGGGTTTCATTGCTGCGGTGCAGGACTTCACCTTCCATGTTCGCATTTCCCTTACCGACCGCACTGCGTACAGCGCGGCGCACTTCCGTGCTGTCCAGTCCCAGTGCATTGACGGTGTCAGCCACCTGTTCCTGTTCTACGCCAAGTTCGACGCCGGATTCGAGTGAGGCTTGCTTCGCAAGGGAAATCAGATCATTGGCTTCCAGCTCGGCGAACTTGAGCAGTCCGCAGAAGAAATGCTCGGGGGTAACTTTTTCCATCTGGGCTAGGATAGTCTCGCGGCCTGCCAGAGACCATACAATTTGCGTTCCGGGTGATAGCTGCATGTCAACCTCCTCGATGATTCAAGACCTACCTTTTTTGAGCCATTTCCTCCAGCTTGCGCCGCACGCCCTCCGGTCGCAGCCAGCCATAGCCGCAGTACTGGAGCTCGGTAAGCAAATGCTGAAAGTCGTCTTCATTCCATTCTAGTTTTGGGCTGCGGAAGAGATCACCTCTTGGCTGTGCGTGAAGTGTGAGGAAAGTCTCCAAATAAGGTTGAGCCCCTTCGTCCCAATCGGCTGGTTCGGAGAACTCATAATCCCAGGTCAACTCCCATAGCTTGAGATTCTTGTCCACGCCGCCCGAGAGGACATAGCGCCCGTCGGTACTCAGGCAAACAGAGTACACATCCTTGGTGTGCCCCTCGAAGGTATGCAGCCAGCTCCCGCTTGCGGCATTCCACAACTTGAGTGTTTTGTCACTGCTGCCTGAGAGGGCGTAGCGTCCATCGGTACTCAGGCACACAGATCGTACTCCACTGTTGTGCCCCTCAATGGTGCGTAGGCATTTCCCGTTCTCCACATCCCACAGTTTGAGTGTATTGTCATAGCTGCCCGACAGAGCAAAGTACCCGTCGGCGCTCAGGCATGCGGATTTTACCTCTTTTGTATGCCCCTTGAAGGTGCGCAGGCAGCGTCCGCTTTCTACCTCCCACAGCTTGAGCGTATTGTCCTTACTCCCCGAGAGGGCATAGCGTCCGTCGGCGCTCAGGCACACGGAGTACACTCTATTCTTGTGTCCCTTGAAGGTGCGCAGGCAGCACCCACTCGCCACCTCCCACAGCTTGAGCGTTTTGTCATCACTGCCCGAGAGGGCCAGCCGCCCATCGGCGCTCAGGCATACGGATGTCACGGAACTCGAGTGACCCTCGAAGGTGTGCAGGCAGCGCCCGCTTTCCACTTCCCACAGCTTGAGTGTCCAATCCCAGCTGCCCGAGAGGGCATAATGCCCGTCGGTGCTCAGGCACGCAGATTCAACTACCATCTTGTGCCCCAGGAATGTGCGTAGGCACTGCCCGCTCTCCAGATCCCAGAGCTTGAGTGTATTGTCCGCATTACCCGACAGTGCCAGTCGCCCATTGGCACTCAGGCATACGGAATATATAGAGTCCCCGTGACCCCGGAAAGTTTGCAAGCAGCATTCAGAGATTAGCCCCACCCGTCTGCCAGTCTGTATACCCCGTCTGTGCCATTCATCTAAAAGCTTCACATCTCGTTCAGAATCTGGCTGTGAGTAATCTGTTTTGAGCGCAGCTCTCACCTCTGCGAATTGGTTTCTAGCTAGAGCTGCACATATTTTTTCCTGCTCCTTCAGCGCCTTTGACCTTATCTCTTCTCTGGTTTTTTGTTTTTGCAGCTCCTCCTTGCTTATCTCATCAGCCCGCTTTACCATTTCACTGCGCACACCCTCTGGGCGCAGCCAGCCGTAGCCAGTGCAGCCCAGGATATAGAGCAAGCCCTTGAAATCTTCTTCTGTCCAGATTGGTGTGCCACGCCGGTTGAGTGCCAGAGTGATTTCTTCCTCGGTCGGCTGGTGTTCTTTGGGCACATTCACGGCATAAGGCATGTGCAAGGAAAGGAAGCTTTCCAGGGAAGGGCGTGCGCCCTCGTCCCAATCGGCTGATTCCTTTTCTCCCATTTCCCAATCTAGCGCCCACAGCTTGAGTGTCTTGTCCGAGCTACCGGACAGAGCATATCGCCCGTCGGCGCTTAACCATACCGAGTCCACTTCTTCCTTGTGCCCCTCGAAGGTGCGTAAGCAACATTCTCTCTCTACCTCCCACAACTTAAGCGTAAAGTCCCTGCTGCCCGACAGGGCATAACGCCCGTCGGTGCTCAAGCACACGGAATCTACCAGATTAGTGTGACCCTCGAATGTGCGCAGATTACGCCCGCTTTCTACCTCCCACAGTTTGAGTGTCTTATCCCAACTACCCGATAGGGCATAACGCCCGTCGTTACTCAGGCATACGGATGTCACGGAATTCGAGTGACCCTCGAAGGTGTGCAGGCAGCGACCGCTTTCCACATCCCACAGCTTGAGAGTTTTGTCGTTGCTGCCAGAGAGAACAAAGTGCCCGTCGATGCTCAAGTACACGGAGTGCACCCAATCCTTGTGTCCTTCGAAGGTTCGCAGGCAGCGCTCACTAGCTATTTCCCACAACTTCAGTGTCTCATCCTTGCCACACGAGATTGCATAGCGCCCGTCGGAGCTCAGGCACACGGAGGATACATAGTCATTGTGCCCCTCGAAAGTGTGCAGGCAGCGTCCACTCTCCACCTCCCATAGCTTGAGCGTCGTGTCCCTACTGCCCGAGAGGGCATGGCGCCCGTCGGTACTCAGGCACACAGATTCTACACTAGACGTGTGTCCCTCGAAGGTGCGCAGACAGCGCCCGCTCTCCACCTCCCACAGTTTGAGGGTCTTATCCCAACTACCCGACAGGGCATGGCGCCCGTTGGTGCTCAGGTATACAGATGTAACCTGATTTGTATGCCCCTCGAAAACAGCGGCCTCCCATCCCCCATGAAAGGACGAGCGCGGTAAATGCACATACAGGCTACACCATAGTTCTACCGCTTCAGAAGCATGCTGGTAACCTGGTAGAGAGCGCGCCAGGCGCAGGTGCTGTGCCGCTTCTACAGCCTGGCCGCGCTCAAGCGCCTGCTTGGACAGGATCATAGCCTGATCGTAAGCCATCTGGCTTGAGAGCAACATCTGGGTGGCTTGCACACGCGAGAGCATGTACGGTGCAACCAGGGATTTTAGGTTGAGGTTTACCTCCCACAGCTTGAGCGTATTGTCCTCACTCCCCGAGAGGGCATGGCGCCCATCGGTGCTAAGGCATACAGAGAGTACACTATACTTGTGTTCCTCAAAGGTACGTAGGCAACGACCACTCTCTAGACTCCAAAGCCTGAGTGTATTGTCGTGGCTACCCGAGAGGGCATAGCGTCCATCGGCGCTCAGGCACACGGAGTTAACACCTCTCGTATGCCCCTCGAAGGTGCGGCTGTTTTCACTGGTGGTATCCCAAAGCTTGAGTGTATTATCGCGGCTGCCCGAGAGGGCATAGCGCCCATCAGCATTCAAGCAGACGGAGTACACCCTATCTGTATGCCCCACGAAGGTGCGTAGGCAGCGGCCGCTCTCTATATCCCACAGCTTGAGTGTCTCATCCCAGCTACCCGAGAGGGCATGTCGTCCATCGGCGCTCAGGAACACAGATTCCAAAGGGCTCCCATGCCCCGCGAAAGTTCGCAAACAGCGCCCACTGTCGGTATCCCAAAGCTTGAGCGACCGATCAAAGCTGCCTGAGAGCGCATAGCTCCCTTCCGCATCCAGACACACGGATCTTATATCGTCCCTGTGCCCCTCAAAGGTACGCAGGCAGCGCCCGCTCTCCACCTCCCACAGCTTGAGCGTATCATCGTCGCTGCCTGAGAGGGCATGTCGACCGTTGGCGCTCAGACATACAGAGAATACGTAATCTTTGTGTCCCTTGAAGGTGCGCAGGCAGCGCCCGCTCTCCACCTCCCACAGTTTGAGGGTCTTATCCCAACTACCCGACAGTGCGAGTTGCCCATCGTTGCTCAGGCACACGGAGGTCACCCGTGACTCGTGCCCTTCGAAGGTACGCGTTAGCCGCCTAGTGTTGGCCTCTGGACTACCGGCTAGTCTCAGAGCAGCTACCACCTCTTCCCGCCCCGCACCGGATCCCTGGATGCCTTTTAGAACCTCACAGGCTGAAATTCCATCGCCGCGCTCTAGATGCACCTGCGCGAGCAGGTAGGGGGGAATCCATTCCCCAGGGTGTGAGGTACTCACCTCCTGCATCATTTCCAACAGGGTATCATCGGTGATCCGTGCTCCACGCCACAGAACCAAGCCCAGGTTGTATGTCGAATCGGGGTGGTGAGGATCTTCGCCGAGCGCCTTTTCCCAGGTTTCCACCGCCTTATCCGGCTGCCCCAGGTCCAGCAGGCTGAGCGCCTTGTTATTCAAAGTGTCAGCGCGCAGTTCGACTGCCTTGGGCTGTTGGCGGAGGTAAGTCTGGTCGGTTTCGGCAGTGTAGATTTCGACTAGGCGGTCGGCGATCACATCCATGCTTTCGGGCCGGTCGGCTGGATTCAGCTGGAAACACTGTATGAGCAGTTCGGCCAGCGCGGCTGGCATATATGGGATGCGCATGTCTTCCATCTCGCCCGAAAGATAATGCTTCAGCGCCTGTGGAGCCAACTGGCCCCAGGCATAGTCTGGCATCTCCGGTCGCACCCAGAAAGTACTCCCAGCGAATATCTCCAGCACCGAGAGTCCCCAGCTCCACATATCGGATTGCGGGGTGAGTTGCACTGGATGCAGTTGCCCCTCAGCCTGCTCAGGCGAGGCGTATTCAGGGGTCAGGCCGGCTTTGGCTTTGGCAAGCCCAAAGTCGGTCACTTTGGCCGTTCCATCGGGCGTGATCAACACATTGGCGGGTTTAACATCGCGGTGCACCAGGCCACTCTCATGGCCACTCTCATGGGCGTAAGCCAGCCCCCAGGCAAACTGGATGACCAGGTCCAGCGCCTGTTCGAGTGAAATGATTTTGCCCTGTCTAATCCAGTTAGTCAGTGAGCCGCCCTCGACCACCTCGGCGAATACACGAGGAATCCCGTCTAGTATGCGCACATAGTAACAGGTGACGATGTGCGGGTGCAATCCTAGTTTGACCCATG
>Ga0153916_10001280_pt1 | contig 17865 bp, 14 predicted proteins | sample Opewatmetagenome_FD_109642 | JGI IMG/M metagenome (GOLD analysis project Ga0153916, IMG submission 109642) | Freshwater wetland microbial communities from Ohio, USA - Open water 3 Core 3 Depth 4 metaG | ecosystem: Environmental > Aquatic > Freshwater > Wetlands | place: USA: Ohio, Lake Erie... | reverse complement strand
GGCTCGAATTGATTGTATGGCCGGTCGCACAGATGGATCAAAACACGATGGGTGAAATATTCAGTCCGGTGGAGAAAATAAAAACCACGAATATCGAAATAAAAATGTTGATAAACCCAATCTGGGGGGTAATAGCCGGTGACCAAACCTACGAAGAGCATATTCGTCAGGTTCATGATCGCCGGGTCGAGGACGAACCGATCACCCACCTCTGACTTAATCTTAATCCCGCGGTAGAAATTAATATCATTCAGGCGCTGTTCAATTGTGCCCTTATCTTCCAAGATGATCGAATTCCAATCACCCTGTTCGGGTGCGAGGTTGGTCAGGCAATATCGAAACTCATATAATTCCAGCGCGGCGAGCCCATGGTTAATGCGCTTCATCTTTTGGAATAGTTTTTCTGAAAAAAGGTCAGGGTCAGACAGGATTTCTTGATCGGTTGCCATGGATGAATCACCTTTCCGAGGTTAATTTTAGCGTTAAACAAGATCACGCACCCGTGGATAGCGGATGAAAACAAAAATTCCATAGAGTAATGAGATAGCCGCCCCGATGCCGACTGAAAGAGGTGCTCCAATCCAATCAGCGACAAAGCCTGCCTGCAGACCTCCAAGCTGATGCATGCCTTGGGTGACCAGGGAATACTGGCTCATCACGCGACCACGTAGCTGATCGGGAGCAGTAATCTGGACAAGTGTATTAGCCAGGGTGTTCTGAAAGACCTGACCCAATCCAACAAGAATCATCAGGAATAGCGACAGGAGGAATACCTGGGAATTGACGAATCCCAGCAGGAGCACAGGCAATCCCAGGTTACCCAAGGTGAGCATGCGGCCGCGTTGAGCCCGAGCAGGTAAGGAAGCGACCAGGATCGCCCCAATGATTGCCCCGATCCCGACTGCTGAAAGAAGCATTCCCAATGGCAATGCTTCTGGAGCCTGGCAGGTGAGTATATGATGCTCACCCGTACACAAAAAAGCGACCGCCGGTTGCGCACTCCCCTTGAGCATGACATCGGCAAAGACGGGAAGCAAGGTCTGATAAGGGCGGGCGAGGAAGGATGTCACCGCCACCAGACTCATCAAGACGAGCAGGGTTTGCTGATTGAAGACATAACGCACACCATCCAGCATATGGGGAATCATTGGTGGATGCTCTTCGGTGGAGAGGTTTGATTTGGGCAGGTTACGCATCAGCAGCAGGCTGGCAATGACCGCTACAAAGCTCAAGCTATTTAGGAAAAATGCTACAGCTTCCCCCATGGCGGCTACGACCACTCCGGCGATCGCTGGTCCGAGTGTTTTGGCGCTATTTTGGATAGTCGAGTTTAAACCAATGGCACTGGTGAGGTCGCCCTTACCTTCAACCATCTCCACAACGAATGATTGCCTGGGAGGCATATCTACAGCCTTGATCATCCCCAAAATAAAGGCCATTAGATACACATGCCAGACCCGCACAATCCCGGTCCAGGTGAGTCCAGCCAAAACCAAAGCCTGCAATAACATCAGGGTTTGAGTGATCAATAGGATATTGCGCTTTGGCAGGCGATCAGCCAATGAGCCACCCAAGAATGAAAACGGTAAGAGCGGGATCACCGTCATAAAGCTGACGATCCCCAATGAGATCGCTGAGCCAGTCAGCCGATATACCAACACTTGTTGAGCCATGGATTGCATCCAGGTGCCGATCAAGGATAAACCCTGTCCAAAAAACCACAGCCGGTAATTGCGATGTTCGAGGGCTCGAAATGTCGTGCGCAACCCCAGGCTGGGTTTCAAAGAAGGGAAATGAAATCTAGGCACCATATTTTGCAATACGCAAAGCATTAGCCAGAGCTAAAGGCATGATCTGGGTGGCAGGGATTGTTCCAAGGCTGCCATGACTGCAAGAATGTTCCCCGAATTCTGCGATGCCATCCGAACGAACGTAGGGGGAGAAAATGAGCAGGGGGACAGGGTGCCAGGAATGGGATTTAAGTATAGCGGGAGAAGAATGATCACCAGCGACGATGATCACATCGGGTTTAAGGGCAAACAGGCGAGGAAGTGATGCATCCACTTCTTCGATAGCTTTTACCTTGCCTTCGAAATCTCCGGTCTCACCACAGGTATCGGTCTTTTTGACGTGCAGATAAAAGAAATCATACTCATTCCAATGCCTCTCGAGAGCATCAAACTCATCATCCAGGGTATTACCAATCAGGTCCAAGACATGCATACCGACCAATCTGGCGACCCCACGGTACATCCCGTGGATGGCAATGGCAGCCGCGTTCAATCCATACTTCTCTTGAAACGTTGGCAGGACAGGGAGTTTGGCAAATCCACGCAGTAAAACCATATTAGCGGGCGAATAAGGTTTAAGGTTCTCACGAGCCTGGTCAATGAACAGATTTACCAAGCGGGCAGCTTTTTCCGAAGCTGAATTTAGGGCACGCAGAGGAAGGGGAGCCACACCAGTCCTTTGCGGATCGGTCTCGGAAAGGGCATCGTGTAAATCATGGGAACGGATAATAAAGGCAAAACGATGTTCTTTGACTGGTTGAATGAAGATCCGCGCATCTGGAACAGTGATGGTCATCAACCGGTCGATCAATAACTGGGCTTCAGCAGTGTCGATGCGCCCGGCGCGACGGTCGCTGATCAATCCATCTGCATCAAGGGTACAAAAATTACCCCGGGCGGCCAAGTCATCTGGACCAAGCTCAAAATCAGCGCCGAGAGCTTCCATCGCCCCACGGCCAATCTCATGCTGAAGGGGGTCATAACCGAAGAGAGCCAGATGGCCTGGTCCACTACCTGGGGTGATACCCGGTGCAACCGGGATAGTTAATCCCAGGGCAGCGCGCTTTGCCAAGACATCCAGGTTAGGCTTATGGGCAGTCTCCAATTCGGTCATTCCGTCAGGTTGGCGAGGCAGGCCACCTAAACCGTCCAGGATCAGCATGACGATCTTCGTCTCCGCCGATAGGAGCAGGTTTTTCAGAAAGTTAGCATCCATTGAATCTACCCGTCCAGATCAATCGCCACCATATTTCTTCCCGACTCCGAAAACCAGAGCATCATAAGCACAGCGCGTTTTTTGATAATTGCCATCACGGTCAAGGGCGATACCGCGACCGACGCCGGTGACAATCTGGCCTATACCGATCTCAGCTATTTTGTATTCCAATTTTGCCAGGAGCTCAGGGGCGCTACCGGGCTCAGTGCTGCGGCCATCAAATATGATGTGGATATAAACATCGTCTAATGCGTGGTCTTTGGCCATACGGAGTAAAGCCAGGGGGTATTCAATTGAGCCATGTGAGCTTTTTTCACTCAGTAAGCTAATCAGGTGTAGGCTGGAACGATGGTTTTTAACGTCTGCAATGGTTTGCAGGAAGATTTCATTGGTATAAAATGATCCATCCTGCATGGCGTGGTCGAGACGCACATCATCCTGCAAGACCAGACGGCCTGCACCCAGGTTCATGTGTCCAGCTTCGGAATTCCCATTCTTGCCTGGCTTCAAGCCAACAGCTTCTCCTGCAGCCTCCAATTGAGTGTGTGGGTATTGCTTGAGCAGATGATCCCAATAGGGTGTGGACGCCAAAAAGATCGGATTCGTCTCATCATTCCTGCCTTCTCCCCAACCATCGAGGATCACGAGCATCACCCGGCTGGCAGTCTTTCGAAGCCGGACGTCCATGAGGCTGCGACCCGTCATCGACGGTGGCAGGGGTAGATCGAGGATGGATAATATCGTCGGGGCAACATCTGCGAGTCTCCCCGGATGGAGAGGAATTCGCTCCTCTGTGCCGGGAGGGATCAGCACAAAAGGCACAGGATTAAAGGTATGAGAAACGTTGGAGCTACCATCGGAGTTGATCATCTCCTCCAGGTTGCCATGGTCTGCAGTCACCAGGACGAAATATTTGCCAGTGATGGCAGCCTCCACTACCCGGCCTAGGTGTGAATCAATAATCTCAGCACATTTTATCTTGGCTGGCTGATTCTGGGTGTGGCCGATCACATCGCCATTGGCGAAATTAGCTACGATGAAATCGTAGCCTTCGCTGATCCCGTGGATTATCCCATCAGTCACCTGGGGTAAGCTAAGCTCAGGAATTTGATCCGCCGGAATGCCCCTCGGGGATGGAATGCGGACATCTGTCTCGCCCTCAAATGACCGATTGTTGCCCCCGTTGAAAAAAAAGGTGACGTGGGAAAATTTCTCCGATTCAGAGATGTGGAGCTGTCGGAGTTTACAATTGCTGAGAATTTCACTTAAGGTACCATTTATTCTGGAGGGGGCAAAAGCTACGGGGAGGTCTTTGAATTTCTCGTGGTACAACGTCAGGATGATGAACGGTAGGTGGGTAAAATCCGCCCGTGGAAAACCTCCAGCTCCAGGATCAACAAACGCTTCTGTCAGCTGGACCTCACGTTCGCCACGCCGAAGGCAAAAGATAACTGAATCACCATCCTTGATACGCCCGATCGGTTTTCCAGCCTGATCCGACAGGACTAGCGGCTCAAGGGAATAATCTGTTTGACCAGACGCGTATGCCCAGCGAACAGCATTTGCGAGTTCTGTACCGCCGTAGGATGAAATTTTTAGGCACATCAATGCCTCCAATAAATGACCGGCAGGTTAGATGGCTGGAAAGATATCTAATAATTGCTTGAATTCATGGATGACAAGATCGGGTTTATTTTCACCTTCAGGAGGTTCCTGTGCATACTCTCCTGGATCCATCATAAGGATGACCATGCCAAAACCAGCATTCCTGGTGCCAGTGACATCCCTTTTAGGATTATCACCCACATAAACACATTTATCAGGCGATATGCCGATCCTCCTGGCAGCTTCCCAATAAACCTCTGGGTCAGGTTTACGACGTCCAAAATGAGATGAGAGCACCATGGCTTTGAAAAATTGATTCAGGTCTTCGGCAGCCAGCCAGTCTGGTATTTCCTGTGAGGTAATGACATTGCTGATGATGCCCAAGCGATACCCACGCTGGCATAACCCTGCCACAACTTCCCTGGCATCCTTTACCATTATACGTTTGCCCATGGATTGCCGATACTGGTAGGTGAGCTCAACCGCGAGTGGCGCAATCACCTCAGGTGGATATTCTGGCAGCATCCACCTTGTCCAAAGCTCGCTTTCGCGTGCTTCGATCCAGGTCTCGAACGCCCACTTGCGATAGACCTTATAGCGTTCATCGAGGCGCTGGCAGAGTATTTCCGGCGCTTCCTGCGATCCAATCAAATTGGCAATCTTCTGCCTGGCAGCAGATTGATATTGCTCGTCTTTGACCAGCATGCGCAGTGTATTTCCAAGGTCGATAAAAATAGCCTCAATTTTTTGGTTCATGGATCTAGCATTTATCCTGTAAAGGGCATTTATGATCGATGTGTGAACCTCATCAGCAATTTACATTTAAACGATTGGCTGTTGGATCAGGTATTTCGGGGTGGAAATATCTCCAGCAATTCACTCAGCTGATGAATGATGTAATCAGGCTTATTCTCTCCAATGGGTGGTTCCTTGGCAAGTTTCTCGGGAGACAGCAGGAGGATTATCATTCCGAAACCTGCTTTCCTCGTGCCAACCACGTCCCGATTTGGGTTATCTCCGACATAAACGCAGCGAGATGGTTCTACTCCAACCCTACGAGCAGCCTCCCAATATATCTCCGGGTCGGGTTTTTTTATCTTCAGGATCGAAGAGAGGACCACAGCTTTAAAATAGTGAGCGATGTCTTCTTCCTCTAGCCAATCGGGTATCTCCGTCTCCGTGATGGTATTGGCCAGGATACCCAAGATATAACCACGCCGGTCTAACTCCTGGATGACCCTTTTCGTTTCCGGAGGTGGGATTCGCCGCCCATCTTTATTGCGCCATAGGCGTGTTAGCCTTCCCGCCAACGGAGCGATCTTATCGTGAGGGTAATCTGGCAACAGGTGAACGGTCCAAAGCTCCTTTTCGGAGGCTTCAACCATGGCTTCTATCGACCATTTGCGATAAGCTTTCCACCTTTCGTCCAGCTTTGCATAAAACACATCTTGAGGCTCCTCCGTTCCTACCAGCCTCATCAGCTCTTGCCTGGCTTGAGAAGCAAATACTTCATCGATGACAACGAATCGCAAGGTATTCCCATGGTCAAGGAAAATAGCTTCAATGTCTGTGTTCTTCATGTCTCCTCACATTGTAGACACATACAGTTTGCTTACAAAATGGGAAATAATGAAACTATACTTTCATTTGTATATCATACAACATTATTACTACAAATGCAAATATTCTTTCAAACTTAGCTTGACTTATTTCAGCACAATGGTAAACTATAATCAATGCACACGTGTGCAATAAGAACCTAGCCATGCCTACCACCATCAAAGATATCGCCAAACTTGCCAGGGTATCTCACACCACAGTATCCCGTGCCCTTCATCATAGCCCGCTTATCTCACCAGGAACCACCGAACGCATCCAGGAAATTGCCTCAGAGTTAGGCTATAACCCAAGCGTTGCCGCGCGTAGCCTGAAAACAAACCGCTCACAGGCTTTGGGCGTCATTGTCAGCCACATATCGGATCCATACTTCAGCGAGATCTTGCAGGGGATCGATGATGTCGCCCAAGAATATGGCTACAGCCTGTTCATCGCTTCTGCTCAACACGACCCGAAGCGTGAGAATGCGATCGTCCAGACCATGCGCGAGCACCGTGTGGATGGGGTGATCTTGTGCTCACCTCATTTCACATCCGAACAAAGCCAGCAGCTGCACTCCTACAACATTCCCATCGTGGCAATCAATAATCAATCGAGTGATGAGTATCGATTTGCGATTTATCACGACGACGTGGATGGAAGTAAACAGGCTAGCCTGCACCTCATTAGTTTAGGCCACACCAGGATCGCATACCTGGGTGATTCTACTTCAGGCAGAACGACCCAGGAGAGACTCGTGGGATTTCGCCAGGCAATGAAAGAAGCAGGTTTACCTGTGCAACAGGAATATGTTCACCAAGTCCCTGGGAATAGTGCAATACAAGGTCTGGAGGGGTCGGAATATTTCCTTGGTCTCCCTGTGAGGCCCACGGCAGTAATATGTTACAACGACATGCTGGCAGTGGGTGTATTGATGGGGATTCAGCAAGCAGGCTTAAATGTGCCGGAAGATATATCTGTGACCGGGTTTGATAATATCCTGTATTCCAATTACACGCACCCACCCCTTACCACGATAGACCAGCCAAAGCGGTTTCTGGGTGCTGAAGCAGCACGCATGATGCTTGACCAGCTCAAATCGTTTACCAAAATCCCAGCTGGCGAAAACAGGGTCCGCCGTTTGAAAGGTATGTTACTCATCCGCCAATCTACTGCTCCGCCGAGGTCCGATTGACATCATATGGCTATTAGATTAATCTCTTTAAGGCATCTCATTCATCCACATTCATCAGCACGTTTAATTGCCACTGTGAATGGGTTGGAATATCATAAAACGCTAAGGAGGACGAATTCAGTTACCTTGAGAAGTCAGCTAAAAAAAACGTCCTTGGATTGTGTATGGATATATGATCGCTATTTACTTAGATTGCGGGCATACAATGAGGTATATTTTAGCGATTGGGTAATGAATTTCAAATCCCATTTACAATCGTTGGCCAACCAGGAATTTTCGTAGGAGGAAATTGCCATGGAGAATGTTTTCACTCATAAGTTGTATAACCTGACCGGTCAGGTTGCAGTGGTGACCGGTGGCGCCGGTGTGCTGTGTGCAACATTATGCAAGGTATTGGCTAGCTCGGGTGTGAAAGTGGCTATCCTGGATATCAATCGCCAGGTAGCTGATCCTCTCGCCGAAGAGATAAATCGATCGGGAGGTGAGGCATTGGCAATTGAATGTGATGTTGGCGACAAGGGAAGCATTTTGTCTGCAGCGGAAAAGACGATCAACGCATTCGGCAAAGTGGATATTCTCATCAATGGGGCGGGTGGGAACAACTCAAGGGCAACGACAAAGACTGACCTGCCTTTCTTCGACCTGCCCGAAGATGCGATCCATTGGGTGGTTAATCTCAATTTGGTGGGGACTGTACTTTGTAGCCAGGTGTTTGGAAAAATAATGGTGGGGCAGAAAACAGGGAGTATTCTTAATATCTCTTCGATGAATGCATTCCGGCCATTGACCCGCGTACCAGCTTATTCAGCCGCTAAAGCTGCGGTTAGCAACTTCACACAGTGGCTGGCAGTCTATATGGCTCAGGAATATTCACCGGATATCCGGGTCAATGCCATCGCACCGGGGTTCTTCCTGACAGATCAGAACCGTTACCTGTTGATGGATCACGATACGAATCAGCTCACAGACAGGGGACAAAAGATCATCGACCATACACCGATGAGACGTTTTGGCACTCCCGAAGACCTGGCGGGTACGGTCATGTGGCTGTTATCACCGGCCTCAAGTTTTGTGACGGGGATCGTCGTTCCGATCGATGGCGGTTTCTCGGCATTCAGTGGTGTTTGATATGTAAATTGATAAGCATCCATAGATTTTTGTTACGGAAAACGTGAGAGGAATATGATCATAGGACGTGGATTATCCGAAGGTTATTTAAGCAACGAAGAAATTGAGTCAATCGTAAGTGATGGCCTCGAGTCGTTGTCACTGGATGGCAAGCGCGTGCTCATCATCATCCCTGATCGCACGCGTACGATGCCCATGCCATTCATGTTCAATTTATTTGATGAATTATTAGGTTCACGGGCGAGGTATCTTGATTACCTGGTGGCTTTGGGGACCCACCAGCCCCTGGATGATAACCAACTCAGTCAGCTGGTGGGTAGGGAGGTCCTCTTTGGCAGGGTTGGCAGGACGCGGATTATCAACCATGAATGGCAAAAAGCTGAGACTTTTACTCAGATTGGCACTATCCCCGCAGATAAGATCAAAGAGCTATCGGATGGATTGTTGAACCAGGATGTGCCGGTGTCGGTCAACAAGCTAATAATTAGCTATGATCGCATTATCATCTGTGGGCCAGTATATCCGCATGAAGTAGCAGGGTTTTCTGGGGGCAACAAGTATATTTTTCCAGGCATCGCTGGACCGGAGATCATTAATTTCACCCACTGGTTGGGAGCGTTGATCACGAGCTATAAGATCATTGGGAATGCAAACACTCCAGTGCGTGAAGTCATTGATCGGGCAGCTGAGTTCATCAATGTTCCGATGGCATGCATTGGGCTGGTTGTCGATCAGAAAGGTGTAGCCGGGCTATATTTCGGCTCTAACCAGGAAGCCTGGCAATCTGCTGCAAGGTTATCAGCTATCAGGCATATTGTATATAAGGATAAACCCTTCAAGAAAGTGTTATCAATCATGCCTGAGATGTACGATGACCTGTGGACAGCAGCAAAAGGCATGTATAAGCTGGAACCGGTGATTGCCGATGGGGGTGAAGTGGTCATTTATGCACCCCACGTGCGAGAAGTAAGCTACACGTATGGAAAAATGCTGGATGAAATTGGCTATCACTGCCGGGATTATTTCCTGGCAAAGTGGGATAAATTTAAAGATTACCCGGGTGGCGTACTGGCTCATTCCACGCACCTAAAAGGATTGGGCAAGTACGACGCAAAAACCGGGATCGAAATCCCACGCATACAAGTGACCCTGGCAACGGGTATCCCTGCCGAGCGTTGTAAACAAATCAACCTGGGATACCTGGATCCAAGCAAAATTAACCTGCAGGAATGGCAAAACCGAGAAGATGAAGGGATTATGGTTGTTCCACATGCAGGAGAGAGATTGTACCGGCTAAAAGTTAGGTGAAGATACTGGTGGCATTCATTGTTTACTTCGATGTATTTATCAGGATGATTTGAGAGATCTAGGAGAATGATATGGAAAAGGCAGATATCGGGCTAATCGGGCTGGCAGTGATGGGGCAGAACCTGGTGTTGAATATGAACGACCATGGCTTCAGGGTGGCAGTATTCAACCGCACATTATCCAAAGTAGACGACTTCCTGGCGGGTGCGGCTAAAGGAACCCAGGTGACCGGCACACACTCCCTCGAAGAGCTGATCAGCAAATTGAGCAAACCTCGCCGTGTAATGCTGATGGTGCAGGCGGGTAAACCCGTGGACGACTTTATCGATTTGCTGATTCAATACCTGGAACCGGGCGACATCATCATCGATGGAGGTAATTCGAACTATAACGATACCATCCGCAGGACTGCCTATGTGGAATCCAAGGGATTGTTGTACATAGGCACAGGAGTTTCGGGAGGTGAGGAGGGTGCACGGCATGGCCCATCCATCATGCCAGGAGGCTCAACTGCAGCGTGGCAGCATGTCAAGCCGATTTTTCAAGCCATTGCAGCCAAGGTGAAGCGACCAGATGGAGGAGAAGATGCATGCTGTGACTGGGTGGGTGAAAATGGGGCGGGACATTATGTCAAGATGGTGCACAATGGGATCGAATACGGCGACATGCAGCTGATCTGCGAAGCCTATCACTTGATGAAAGAGGGATTGGGTTTCTCTGCTTCTCAAATGTCCGATATTCTCAGTGAGTGGAATAAAGGGCGTCTTGAATCTTATCTAATCGAAATCACACGCGATATCCTTGGATTCAAAGACCAGGATGATACGCCTCTGGTAGAAAAGATACTGGACGTAGCGGAACAAAAAGGCACGGGAAAATGGACGGGTATCTCAGCTTTGGATATGGGCACTCCACTTACCATGGTGGTTGAAGCGGTATTTGGCCGGGCGCTTTCATCGCTGAAGGATGAGCGAACCACCGCTGCCAGGGTATTATCAGGACCCAAGCCCCTGATCAAAAATAATCACACCCGCTTCATCCAAGACCTGGAACAAGCCCTTTATGCTTCGAAAATCATGTCATATACCCAGGGATATATGCTCTTTAAAGCAGCAGCCAAGGAGTATGGCTGGAACTTGAATTACGGGGGTATTGCCTTAATGTGGCGAGGTGGGTGCATCATACGCTCAGCCTTCCTGGGAAAGATCAAAGAAGCCTTTGATGCAAATCCCTCTTTGGACAACTTGTTGCTTTCACCATACTTCACCCAGCAGGTCGTTTCGGCTCAGCCAGGCTGGCGAAAAGTGGTGGCGAGTGCTGTAAAAGCTGGCATACCCACACCGGCCATGTCCAGTGCTTTGGCTTTCTTCGATGGATATCGGCATGAACGCCTACCAGCCAATTTGCTGCAGGCGCAGAGAGACTATTTTGGTGCCCACACCTACCAGCGAGTGGATAAGCCAAGGGGTGAATATTTTCATACAAACTGGACCGGGCGCGGTGGCGAGATTACCTCAACGGTGTGGAAGAAAGGTTAGATCAATATCGGTGTGAAACCAGAACGATTTGCTTAGTCAGAAGGAGAAGAATGCGATGAAAACCAGCCTTCAAATACAAGCTAAAGCTGAATTTGACATCATTTCTTTGGGAGCTCTCGTCCACCGGTTGGACCCAGGGGTAGTGCCGTTCCGAAAGGCCACCGAATGTCAGATTTACGTCAGTGGAGGTGAATATAATGTGGTGGCAAACCTGGCAGATTGTTTCGGGCAGAAGACGGGGATTGTGACTGCAATGGTAGATTACCCGATCGGTGAATTGATCGCTGACCGGGTCAGGTCAATGGGAGTGATACCCTTTTACAAGAGGTTCAAGCATAATGGGGTGACCGGACCCAACATGGCCACTGTTTACAGCGACCGAGGTCATGGGGTCAGGGCACCGGTGGTTTTTTATAACCGCTCGAATGAAGCGGCTGGACAGCTCAAACCAGGGGATTTCGATTGGGAATCCATCTTTTCACATGGTGTACGCTGGTTCCATAGCGGGGGGATCTTTGCCGCCTTATCAGAAACGACCGGTGAGCTGATCATCGAAGCCATGCAGGCGGCTAAAGCGATAGGAGCAGTCCTTTCTTTTGACTTGAATTATCGCTCCAAGTTATGGAATATCTGGGGTGGGGAGCGAGTTGCCAGATCCATGCTCAACCGTATTGTCGAGAATGTGGATGTGTTGGTGGGAAATGAAGAAGACTTGCAGAATGGGCTTGGCATCCCCGGGCCAAAAGTCACAGCAACATCCAAACTGGATGCGAGCTCTTTCCTTGAGATGATCGAAAAGGTGGTCGTGAAATTCCCGCAGATCAAGGCAGTCGCGACCACATTACGAGCAGTGCACTCTGCCAACCGCCATACCTGGGGATCAGTCGCCTGGATAGATGGAAAAAGTTATTCTTCTCCTGAATGCGAGCTTGACGTCCTCGACCGCATCGGTGGAGGCGATGGCTTCGCAGCAGGCTTTTTCTACGGGTTGTTGACAGGTGAGGAACCACAACAAGCGGTTAACCTGGGATGGGCACATGGTGCACTCATCACCACCTTCCCTGGTGACACAACCATGGCAACTGTCGAGCAGGTGAGGGCATTTGCACAAGGAAGCACATCACGCGTACAAAGGTGAGTCTATGGATACCAGGATGCGGGACAAAGATAAAATTGAGATTTTTGGAGGAAGAATGCAAACCATGAGGGCATTAATTTTTAGAGGCGTGGGAAAGATAGAGCTCTGTGAAGTACCAATACCCAGAGTAACTCAGCCTGATGATATCCTGATAAAGGTTGCTGCAGTCGGCATTTGCGGGTCTGACATTAAAATCCTCGAAGGGAAGCATCATTACAAGGAAAATACCATTCTGGGGCATGAATTCTGCGGGAAGGTAGTTGAGATTGGCTCACATGTAACCCATTTTAAGGTGGGAGACCGTGTGGCTGTGGATAACAATATCCGCTGCGGATTCTGCTCCTTTTGCCGCATGGGATTGACCAGCCAGTGCGTGGAAATCAAATACAACGCCATTGGGGTGATGCGCGATGGCGGGTATGCAGAATATTGCCTTGTGCCGGAAAAGCAATGCTTCTGCCTGCCTGAAGAGATCGACGATATCCTGGGGACACAGGTGGAGACACTGGCTACCGTGTTGAATGGTATGAATACCCTGCTCATGCTACCGTATGAATATGTTTTGATCCTGGGATTTGGTCCGATCGGTTACCTGTTTGCCCAGTTTGCCAAGAATATCGCAGCTAAGGTGGCGGTAACAGAGATTGATCCCTTCAGGATTAATGTCGCAAAGCAATGTGGTTTGACCGTCTGGAACCCCCATGAAGACGACATCGTGGAGAAAATCACTGAATTCACATACGGGCGTAAAGCGGATGTCGTGGTGGAAGCAACAGGGAATGCGCTCGAGCAAGCCTTGGAGTGCGTTACACCTGGAGGTAAAGTATTGCCCTTTGGGATGGATTCGAGCATCCAGGCAACGGTTGTGCCGAATGAGATCACCCGGTGGGCGGTTAAAATCCTGGGATTGTACCTCGGGCAGAACACGATGGTGCCGTCTATACGCGTCTACCAGGAGAAACGGTTGAATATGGAACCGTTCTTTACGAAAGTCATCCCGCTGGAGGATGGAATCCAGGCATTCGAACAGCTCGGATTGGACCTGAAGGATCTGTCGCACCACCCGAAAAGTGCGATGAAGATCGTAATGAAGATGTAGAGAGGTGTGTATGAAACAACAGGTTAACATTGCAGTGATCGGCACCGGGAGGATTGGGAGCGTCCATACACGCAACCTTGTGCGCAGCATTCATGAAGCGAACCTGGTCGCGATTTGCGACATCCGGTTGGAGGTAGCACAGGCAGTCGCGGATGAGGTGGGAATTGAACGTGTGGTAAAAGATTATCATGAACTGCTGGAGGATAAGAATATCGAAGCGATGCTGATTGCCACCAACACCGATACCCATGCTTTCATCGTTAAAGATGTGGCATTGGCAGGCAAACATATCTTTTGTGAAAAACCGCTGGCACTTGATCTGGCAAGCACCGATGATGTCTTGGATACCATCCGAAAAACGCAGGTGAAACTACAGATTGGATTCAATCGCCGCTTCGATAAAAGCTTTATACGGGTGCGCGAGATCGTCGCTTCGGGTGAAATAGGCCGCCCATGCATCATGCACATTATCAATCGCGATCCAGAACCACCATCCTTGGAATATGCCACAACTTCGGGCGGCATGTTCCTCGATATGAGCATTCACGATTTTGATATGGCGCGCTTCCAGATTGGTGAGGTAGAAGAAGTGTATGCCATTGGGAATGTGCTTGTCGCACCTTATCTTAAAGATATCGGTGATGTAGATATCGACATCATCACATTACGCTTTGCGAATGGCACACTTGGCTCGATTGATAACAGCCGTAAATGTACTTATGGATATGATCAACGCCTTGAGGTGTTCTGCACTAACGGCACTGCTATGGCTGGCAATGAGTATGAACACACCGCTATCATGGGCAACGAAGCCGGTTATCACTCTGCTAAGGTGCCGCACTTCTTTATCCAACGTTATGCGGATGGGTATGTCACTGAGGTGCGCCAGTTTATCCAGGCTGTGCGGGATGATAAGCCGGTAACCCCCACCGGGCAGGATAGCCGGATGGCAGTCCTGCTTGGATCGGCGGCCTGGGAATCGTTAAGGACGAACCGTCCGATAAGTTTGAAGGAATTCACTGGAACAAAATAAGAAAGATCGGAAGTGATTGACCCAGATCTCTGAGTTAATTGCTTATCAAACGAATTTATCACTGACAGGAGATATGAAATGGCAGAAACACAGTTACCTACAGGATTTTTAGCAACTCACCAACCAGACTTGTTCTTTGAAGATAATCCAACCGGGCGTTTGAAAAAAACCGTCTGGGAAGCTACTGACGAAGAAATTGAGTCCATCCTCAGTGAATATGGGATTCCATCACCTGTTGAATGGGCCAAACCTGGATCCTATATCCAAACGACCACTCGTTGGCAAGTGGAACAAAACCGTAAGAAAAATGACATCGTTTTCATTCCCGTTGGTTGTACCGAGCTGCATGGAAGACATCTACCGAGTGCCGCGGATACATTATATGTAAGTGCCATCTGTGAGGGAGTTCGACGTTTCACAGCTAAGAGAGGTGCGCCGGTTAATCTGGCACTACCTCCGCTCATGTACGGAGGTCACCCTTACCATCACCTGGGAATGCCGGGCACGGTCATCGTGCGCGAGCATGTGGTGCGGGAGATGATGATCGATGTCATGCTGGGTTTGTGGAATGATGGCTTCAGGAAGCAACTGATCGTAAATAACCACGGGCAATTGTGGATGCTTGAATCAGCCATACAGGAGTTCCAAAAGCGCTATCAATTACCAGGAGTATACCGGGTGATCGATTGGCACAGGGGAGTGCGGGAATTCTTCCGTACCGGCGAGCGCGGAGGGCAGATGGATACGAATTTCGTGCATGCTGACGAGTCCGAAACTTCATTGAGCCTGCTTTTGCACCCTGAAATGGTGGATATGGATTATGCGGTGAATACCGAAGGGAAGAGTTATCTGCCGGAAGGGCACTTCGACAAGTCTGTGGACCCATTTGGGAGACCCAGTCGATGGTCGGAAGGCGAAGGCCATTTTGCGATCGAGATTTCAGCCACACCGGAAGGGGTGGTGGGGCACGCTCGGGATGGTGCTGCCTACAAAGCAAAACGACCTATAGCAGCAATTTTGAAGTACCTGACCTTGTGGAACGATGATATCTTGGCAGCTTTCCCACCGGGGAAATTGCCGCCCGTCGAAGAGGTAACCTTGCGTAGCGCGCAGGAGATGGAACCGTTCCTGCGGGAGCCACTCAGTCCAGGATGGAAGCCCGTCTATGCCCTCCCACGCATAGGGCAGGGGACCGAAGTCTAGTTTCACACGCATGACCTGAGACACAGCATATTATCAATATTCTGAGGAGGTATCTAATGAATGGGAAAATGCAGGGCGTCACCCTGGTTGCGGATTGGGATCCCAAACCGGGATTCAGGCTGGGAAAAAAGGATATCGAAGGGCGGCAGACATACCTGGGGAGCCAGGTGTGGAGGCACCCACGATTAGAGCTTCGTGAATATGACATCCCCACTCCAGGACCTGAACAAGTATTGCTGGAAGTAAAAGCGTGTGGTATTTGCGGATCAGACGTGCACATGGCGCAGGCAGATTCGATTGGATATATCTATTATCCGGGATTGACGGGTTTCCCATGCATCCTGGGACATGAATTTTCCGGGGTGGTGGTGGAAGCTGGGAAAAATGCAATCAATAAAAGGACCAACCAGCCATTTATTGGTGGTGAAGCAGTGACTTCAGAGGAAATGCTATGGTGCGGGCAATGCAAGCCATGCGCCGATGGTCAACCGAACCATTGCGAGCGATTAGATGAGGTGGGTTTTAATGTTAATGGAGCTTACACCCGATACATCCTGGTGCCTTCACGCACCGTTTGGAGCCTTGAACCATTGAAGGAGCGATATACAGAGGATAATATCTTTATCGCTGGCAGTCTGGTTGAGCCCACTGCTGTGGCTTACAACGCAGTGATCGAGCGGGGAGGGGGCATCAGACCCGGCGACCGGGCGGTGATTTTAGGAGGTGGCCCGGTCGGGATCGCAGCTTGCGCCATCCTCAAGCATGCGGGAGCTTCGAAAGTCATAATCTCGGAGACACAGGAAGAGCGAGCCCGTATGGCATTGAAATTAGGTGCAGATTACCATATCAACCCGATGAAGGAGGATTTTGCTGCCCGGGTGCTGGAGATCACTGATGGAATGGGTGCGGATATGTTCATGGAAGCCACAGGACTTCCCGAGGTGGTTTATCCAGGGATCGAGCGTGTGATCTGGGAGGGGCGGACAGTCAATAGCACGGTGGTGGTAACAGCACGTGCAGATGCCAAAATGCATGTAACGGGAGAGGTCTTGCAGGTGAGACGGGCGCGCATCATCGGAGCACAAGGGCATTCTGGACATGGCAATTTCCCACGCGTGATCGAATGCATGGCTTCAGGGATGGATATGACCCCCATGAGTACTAAAAAGGTCAGCCTGGACGAATTGCCCGAGAACATACTCAGGTTGCAGACCGACCGCACGGAATGTAAGATTACATATTTCGCAGGGTAATCGATGCACTCTCTACCGGTATCGGATCCTGCGGATGGCGAAGGTAAAAAAATAATGCAAATCGGCAGGCTATCGATCGTCTTGTCTACCCACGCAGCAGGGTTTAAAGCTGTGGCATTCAAGGGAGATTTTGAAACCAACCTGGCTAAAATCGCCGGGTGGGGATATGAGGGGGTTGAGCTGGCGATCCGAGACCCGCGCCTGGTGGATAAAGATAAGCTCAATCGAGCACTCGAAGCGCACGGATTGAAAGTCCCTGCCATCGGAACTGGGCAAGCCTGGGGTGAAGAAGGGCTGTCGTTCACCAGCGTCGATCCAGATATTCGCCGGGAAGCCGTTGAGCGGATAAAAAGTCACATCCCACTAGCCAAACAGCTCGATGCGCTGGTGATTATTGGCTTGATCAGGGGCGTGACACCAAAAGGGCAATCACACACCCGGTCGATGCAATTTCTCAGTGAATGCTTGCGAGAATGCCTCGAATTGGCTGCACCAGCTGGAGTCAGGTTGGCATTTGAGCCGCTCAACCGCTACGAAACAGATTTAATCAATACCGCCACACAGGGTCTGGATTTGGTGGAGCGAATAGGATCAGCCAATCTGGGTCTGTTATTAGACACGTTCCACATGAACATAGAAGAAACAGCGATTGAGGAAAGTATCCGAAAATGTGGCAAGCAGACTTTTCACTTCCACGTGGCAGATTCCAACCGCAGGTACGCGGGAGGGGGACACATAGATTTCAAGTCGATTCTAGCAGCTT
>Ga0153916_10001279_pt1 | contig 17868 bp, 12 predicted proteins | sample Opewatmetagenome_FD_109642 | JGI IMG/M metagenome (GOLD analysis project Ga0153916, IMG submission 109642) | Freshwater wetland microbial communities from Ohio, USA - Open water 3 Core 3 Depth 4 metaG | ecosystem: Environmental > Aquatic > Freshwater > Wetlands | place: USA: Ohio, Lake Erie... | reverse complement strand
GGGAGAGCTTGAAGGGCTGGTCGAAAAAGGCCTTGTTCATGACCTGTCCGCATGGCTCGATAATGACTGGAGAGAAAGTTTTGTTGCTGCCACATTTGAACCCCTCAGGTTTAATAGTAGAGAATATGCTTTGCCCTTGGAGCAGGGTTACATATTCGTTTGGTACAACAAGAATATATTTGAAAGATATAGCCTCACTATCCCCACTACTTTTGATGAGCTTCTTGTCCTGTGCAGGGAACTCCGACGCCATCGCATCGTCCCTTTTTCGGTAGGAAACTACGAAAGATGGCCTGGTGCATTTTTCTTCTCGCATCTTTTTCACAGAATTGGTGGAGAGAAGGTTTTTGTTTCCGATTTCACACGTGCACCAAACTACACGGATATTCGAGACAGTTTCATCGGAGCGGCTGAGAAACTCCTGGAGATGGTTGATGCTGAAGCCTTTCACGAGGACTGCGAATTCGCAAACTATCAGCAGCAGCGTGACATGTTTGCTCGAGAAGAGGCGGCTATGCAATTAAATGGTAACCGATTGCTCAACTATCTTATAGATGAGGGTCCCGGCATACTGGACCATATTGGTGTTTTTCCTTTTCCTCTGGTCAAAGATGGCAAAGGGGAGACTTCAACCGTTTTTGGCGGCTCCCTTGCAACCTATGGAATATCTGCAAAATCACTGCACAAAGAGGCAGCACTGGCCTTTCTTAGAAGCTTGACAGATGAACAAGCAGCAAGGGGTGTTATATTTGACATGGGAGATATACCAGCCTTGAGACATATACCCTTCAGTCAATATCCTTCTCCTCTTCACGGCCGTCTGGCTGAAAACCTTGGAAAAGCTCAGAAGATACAGGTCCATTACTTCAAATACCTGCCGCCTCATGCCGCAGGGGTTTATCTGAACATCGTGGCAAAACTCTTTACAAGGGATATTTCACCTCAAGATGCCTTCAAGAAAGTTGAAGAGGCCTTGTCACAGTCTCCAGCTAATAACATTAATGATCAAGAGGGATACTCAGATGAAATATGAAAAGATTCAGCTTGCCCACGGCGGGGGCGGGCTTTTGAGTTACGAGTTGATAGAAAAATGTTTCCTTCCGGTTTTGGGAAACCCTATCCTCAACAAGTTGAATGATCAAGGAGTATTCGAAATTAAATCCTTAAAGTTTGCCTTTACTACAGATTCCTATGTCGTGAATCCCATCTTTTTTCCCGGCGGTGATATCGGGGATCTCGCTGTCTATGGGACAGTAAACGACCTGTCGATGGGGGGAGCCAACCCGCTCTATTTAAGTCTCGGGCTGATCCTTGAAGAAGGTTTCCCTATGGAGGATTTAAGAAGGATACTGGATTCCATAAAGAAGGCGGCTGAGGTGGCTGACGTCCAGATTATCACCGGGGATACAAAGGTCGTAAACAAGGGTGGGGTCGACAAAATATTCATTAATACTTCTGGGATTGGACTCATTGAAGGTGATCTGAACATCTCGCCTGAAAATCTAAGAAGTGGGGATAAGGTGATTGTAAGCGGCTTCATAGGCGACCACGGGATAGCGATTATGGCGGAGAGAGAGGGCCTTGTATTCAATAACCAGGTGCGGAGTGACACCGCTCCTTTGAACAAGCTTGTTGGAAATATCCTGAGAACAGGCGCCAAAATCCAGGCAATGAGAGACCCCACTCGAGGAGGCTTGGCCTCCACGCTTAACGAATTTGCCAAGATGTCCAATTTGGGCATTGTGATAGAAGAGGGTAAGCTTCCCATAAGGGAGGAGGTTACTGAGGCGTGCGAAATCCTCGGCCTTGACCCGCTCCATGTTGCAAATGAAGGGAAAATGGTTGTTGTTGTAGATAAGAATGGGGCTGATGCAGTTCTGCAGGCCATGAGGACACAACCATTAGGCACCATGGCGAGCATCATAGGTGAAGTGACGGATTCACATAGAGGAAAGGTCATAATGAAAACAAGAATAGGAACCACCCGAGTCGTGGACATGCTCTCCGGTGAACAGCTCCCCAGGATCTGCTGAATGCTTGAAAAGTTTGAACTACTGAAAAAGATACCGCTCTACAAGCTCTACAGGACGGTTGGGTTTCCCAGGATGCTTCCGGTCAACTTAACTGTGAGTCTCACCTACAGGTGTAACTCCCGCTGCAAAACTTGTAACATCTACAGCAGGAAGAGCGACGAACTCTCCCTGGAAGAATATGGGAAAATATTCCGTTCATTGGGGCGCTCTCCCTACTGGATTACATTTAGCGGGGGCGAACCATTTCTCAGGGGGGACATTGAGGATATCTGCATTTCCGTCTATGAGACCTGTAAACCTAAATTAATAAACATTCCAACAAACGGGATACTTCCAGGGCGGATAGAAGAAGGGGTAAGGCGCATTGTCAGTGCCTGTTCAGAGGCCTCTGTCATTATAAACCTTTCTGTGGATGCTTTGGGCGACAGAGATTCGGAGATACGTGGTGTGCCCAATGCTTTCGAAAAGGCCATGGAGACATACAAAAGGCTGAGGGCCATCCATAATGGGAATCTGACTTTAGGGATCCATACGGTAATATCCAAGTTCAACGTGGGTGATATGCCCAATATCTTCATGCAATTGAAAAAGCTCAATCCCGACTCCTACATCACAGAGATAGCCGAGAATAGAGTTGAGCTCATGAACCAAAGCTTTGACATCCAACCCTCATTGTCTGACTATTCTGCGGCCGTAGATTTTATTGCCAAAGACATGGAGAATTGGAACTTGAAAGAAGCATCGAAGATCGTTCGTGCCTTTCGTAAGCGTTATTACAAGTTAGTGAAAGATATCCTTCGAGAAGGAAGAATGTTCATCCCTTGCTATGCAGCTTTCGCTTCGTGTCAGATATCGCCTGAAGGCGACCTTTGGGCATGCTGCATGAGGGGTGAAGTCATGGGAAACCTCAGAGAGACTGGCTATGACTTTAGCAAAGTATGGTTTTCTGAAAAAGCGTGCGCGGTGAGAAAGGCAATCAAACACAGAAACTGCTTCTGCCTCCTTGCCAATGCAAGCTATACAAATATGCTTTTTTCTACCAAGGCCCTATTCAAAGTGATAGGGGAGGCCATCACTTGAGATGAAAGTCATGGTTTTGGGAGGGACAGGTTTTATCGGATGCCATTTGATTGAAAGGCTTTCCAAGAATGGTTTTGATGTCGTTGTCCCTCTCAGAAAGGAGAGTAAGAAGAAAATTTTGCCTACTGGTTCAGTGCAAGCGATGGAGGCCGATTTGCTTAAACCAGGGAGTTTAGACGGATGGATGGGAGGTGTCGATACGGTTTTCCACCTTGCTGCTATAAGGGGGAGCGGTTGGTCCGTTAGCGATGAGGATGTTTACAGAGTAAACGTTGGTATAACCAAAAATGTGATGGAGTCGGCTGTATCTCAAGCCGTTAAACACTTTATTTATGTGAGCTCCGTAAGCGTATACGGACACCCCAGCCATGGTCTCGTAGGAGAAGAATATCCCTGTTCCCCTGTAACCCGTTATGGCCAGACAAAATATGAATCCGAAAAGCTTCTGGAGGAGTTCCACAAAAGAGATAAAGTCCTATCGACCATCATACGTCCGGTCATCACCTATGGACCGGGGGATACTTGGGGGATGGTCGCTAAGCTAATCTCTTTGATTAATTCAAACAGGTACCTTACCGTAGGAAATGGAGAGAACAGAGTTCATCTTATATATATCGATGACCTTATCGATGGACTGATGCTCGTCCTGAATACCCGTGCTGCATGGGGAAGGACTTATATTCTTGCTGGAGAAGAGCCAATCACCATAAACAGATTGGTAGGGATTACCTCAGCGGCGTTAGGGAAGAGGGTGACCAACCTGCATATCCCCATTTGGTTTGCTCGACCTATGGCTCAATCCATGGGAATTTTGTACAGGCTCCTTTCTGTTCATAGAGAACCATTGGTGACTCTCGATAAGATTGATATCATGTGTCGCGATAGAGCCTTTGATTTCAAAAGAGCAAAGGAAGAGCTCCGGTTTGTGCCAAAGGTTAGCTATGAGGAGGGGGTTGAAAGGACGGTGGCTTGGCTGAAAGCTGCTGAGTTAATTTAGCCCTGTTTGGTGGCCAAGGGGGTGGGATCGTATGAAGTCCATGATCATTATTCCGACGTATAATGAGAAAGACAATATTGAGAAGCTCGTGAACGATATTTTTTCTCTTGAAGACGAGTTCTATATCACAATCGTTGATGACAACTCCCCGGATGGCACCGGTGAGATTGCAGACCGGCTTGCGAGAGAGAATGACCGAATCCATGTGATCCATCGCCCATCAAAGAGGGGGTTGGGTACAGCTTATATTGAGGGATTTCGCTATGCGTTGAGCAAGGAGATGGACTATATATTTGAGATGGATGCGGACTTCTCCCACCACCCGAAATATCTTCCCGATATGCTCGAAGCGATTAAGGAGGCAGATCTGGTGATCGGAAGTCGCTATTATAAAGGTGTCAGGGTGGATGGTTGGCGTTTTAGGAGGTTGCTGATTAGTAAGTTTGCTAATATGTACGCATCCTACGTCGTCATTATCCCTGTATGGGATTTTACAAGTGGTTTCCAGTGCTTCCGTCGAAAAGTTCTAGAAACTATAGATTTGGACAAGATTCGCTCCGATGGGTACTCATTTCAGATTGAGACCAAAACTTATACCTACCGAAAGGGATTCAGGATAAAGGAAGTACCCATCCTTTTTTCTGAACGAGGATCAGGTGCTTCCAAGTTTTCCAGGGCCATTGCATGGGAGGCCTTCTGGACGGTCCTCAGGCTTCGTTCTCCGATATTGGAAATCATCAAACATCTGAAGTTTCTTTTCAAAGACTATAGTGAGTTCGTAGACGATAGCCCAGGGAGTTCTTAGGGGACTAATTGGCAATTGGGGATGTAAGGACGCCCCAAAACCCCTTAACGAATTCTTATCATTTACTCTTCACTATCACTTACAATGATGCAAGTAGGAATTCGAACCCTCGACAGGTCGACCAGCTGAATTGTCAAATGGATTAGGAAATATAAGCCTATGAGATATAATGAAAGAATAAGGAAATTCCTCATCGTTGGATCTAGTGCTGCGATTGTAAACTTCTTAATGATAAGTTTCTTTATAGAAATAATTGGATTTAAGAGCTACTTCTTAAAAAACCTTTCTAATATATTAGCGATTGAGATTAGTGCCGTTTACAATTTTTCGATAAGCAGGCTTTGGACTTGGAAAGATGCACCCAGAAAACAGGGCAAAAGCCTGGTCGCCCAGTTTATATCTTTCAATCTGGCACTTCTGGCAGGGATAGTTATTCGGGTTATTTCCTTTGCAGTTTTTGAAAAATTGGGAATCTTTTATCTCTTAAATGTGGCAATTGGCATAGGGATGGCTGCTATCATAGATTTTATACTTTATGACAGGCTGGTGTTTAGAAGGGAAGGACACCCCAAAGAGCTTGGGAATGAATTTCGCAGCTTTGGCTCCTGATGATTATTTTTAATTAATTCTTCGTATGATTATTTAAAATTTAATAGATTCTATTCAATTTTTTTCGTTCATATCTTTCTCCCAGCTATTTGCCTCTCCCCTTTCTATCGAATGAGATTTTGGTTTCATAAGAGGTACCCGTCCTCTTTTCCGAGAGAGAGTCAGGTGCTTCCAAATTTTCCAGGGCCATTGCATGGGAGGCCTTCTGGACGGTCCTCAGGCTTCGCTCGCCAATACTAGAAATCATCAAACATCTTAAATTTCTTTCCAAAGATTACAGTGAGTTCGTAGATGATAGCCAAGGAGGTTCTTAACTTGATAGTCTATGAACCTCGGTTTTGCTTCCGCTTATCCAATCTTTGCTGAAGATTAACATCCTCTCCATTTCTTCGGGAATGGAGCAGATAAGGGGTACATTTAGAAGCTTAGGACCCAACGGCGCCAACCCCTGAATCCCATGCGTTATTCGGCTTTGCCCGAGAAAAGAAAATTGTGAGGTTCAATAGCCTAACTAGGGGAGGAAGAAGTGTATTTGCCCTATTGTTTATTGCAGGGCTTGTCTTTATAGTAGTCGACCTCTTTTATCAAGCGCAAAAAGAACATCTAAGTCCTCAGTCGCTCGCTAATTTGAAATTCGCCGAGGATTCTTCCTTTCTTCCGGCGCTAAAAACCTATCCTACGTACTGGCCACCTTTTTATCCAACTGTTCTGAGGCTTTTCGGACAATTAGGAATTCCAATAAGAAAATTTAATCAGCTGTGTTTTTACTTTATTCTATTACTAACAGGATATTATACGAAACGTTATATAAAGAATATTCATTGGATTTACATCATTGCATTCCTTGTACTTCTGAATACAAATTACGTCAATATCTACCAGCAGGTGTCTGAGCCATTATTTGTGCTTATTGCATTAGTCATGATGCTCATCATGGTGCAGTATCGACACTCACCTACAATATCCAAATTAGTTTGGCTTGCTGTTCTTACATCCATGTCCTGTCTTACCCGGTTTTTCTCCTTTTTCTGGATGTTACCACTATGTTTAATCTATATTTGGTGGAATCATAGCCGCAACACAATTCAAGACAAGGTGTTGCGTACCGGAGTGTTTCTCGGAATAGTTGGAATATTGGTTTCTCCTTGGCTAATTCGTCTTCAATTATTGACAGGCTCTTTTTCCGGTATGGAAAGGTTCGGGTCAAGAGGGTTCGGAGCCTATGGGCAGTTGTTGACGATTCAAGATACTGTTTACACCAACCTTAAAGCCGCTTTTAAAACAATCGTTATAGATTTTCTTTCCCCATATCGTTATGCCAGTCACCGCGTCATAAACAATTCCTCTCTGTCTATGTTTGAGACTTGTATGGCTATTATTGTCTTGCTTTTATTAGTTCTAATGTTTTTTATCATTTGTCCTGTACTTTACCGTTCGTTTCGGTCCCACATTGAGGATAGGTTTGTGGATTCCGAATTTGCCGACAAAATAATTCCGTTCCATTTTGCATTGCTTTATTTTGTCTCTATTATTGTAATGTGGACCCTAACTAACAACGACCCCTTATATACTCGTTTTATATACCCTATGTATCTTTTTGCTGTTCTGTCTATGTTTTCCCTCTATTCTTCTATAAAGGAAAGCACCATTTATAAAAAGCTGCCTTTCATCCTGCTTTATTGGCTACTGCTGGGAGTCAATTGTTACAAGGATTTGAAGGATTTGTTTATATAAGTTTGAATTGGTTAACGTTGGGAGAAGGGTAAAGCATACAGGGATGCAAAGGTTGGTTCGCCTCCTGTCTGGTGAAGAAACACTGATTTGCACTGAAGCGGTGGTCGGGTTGCGAGCGCCCAGGTAGCAATACAACAGCTCATTTGATTGAAGTGAGGCATGATGGATAGCTCAGAAAGAAATACGTATTTCTTCCAACGATATCCTAAAACAACATTGATTTTGGCTACCCTTTTTGGATGTCTGTTGGTTGCTGTATTGACGGAATTGCTTGTTCGGTCTATGAGTAGGGAGTGGGCTCCAACACGAGAAGAACGAGCGAAGTTCTGGAGATACGATCCGTTGCTTGGTTGGAGTCATCGGCCTGGCCAAAAAGGCCGCTTGAACCATAAGGATTTTACCATTAACGTTGCAATTAATTCCCAAGGGTTGCGCGATATTGAATACCCGATCGAAAGGACCTGGAAAAAACGCATGCTTATACTCGGGGACTCTTTTAGCTGGGGTTACGGCGTAGAACATCAGGAATGTTTTACTGAAATTATCGAGAGAGAACATCCGGAGTGGGAGGTTATTAATGCCTCTGTAAGCGGATACAGTACAGATCAGGAATATCTGTATTTGAAAGAACGAGGAATTTGGTTTAAGCCAGATGTAGTTATGCTTCTGTTTTGTTGGAATGATTTCACGGATAACAATATAGGATCCGCATCCTGGTACTTCAAACCCTACTTTGTTGAGCACAATGGAATTTGGGAGCTCCGGAATAACCCTGTACCGATGGCGACCATGAAGCAAAGGGCCCATAGGTTTTTTTTCGGCAGGACCTACGTTATTAAACACCTCTATGCTGCCGTGATTCATGGCTTTTACTATCTGAGGTCGTTGGTAAAGCATAATCCCCCAAGGGATATCCCTGTACGTGAGCAGGAACCGGAGAAAACCTATGCTGTTACGGCCTACTTGCTGCAATCCATTAACAGACTTTGTATTGGGAACAATGCTAAGTTCATTCTTGTCAGCGTTCCAATGGAGCGAGAAAAGCAAGCCTGGTTGGAAGATCTTGCTCAAAGGGAGAAAATCCCGTATCTGGCGCTTGATCCTTATTTTGAATTAAAGGAAGGGCAGTTAACTTTCTCGCATGACAAGCATTGGAATTCAATCGGGCATAAAATCGCCGCAAACGCCATCAGCACTTTCCTTCGCGAGTCGGAAGTCTTTTGATTAAACTCTCAAGATCTCAAATATTCTGATTTCATTTATGATTACTAAATCACTGATCCGAAACCATCTAGCCATTCTCATTTTAATAGTCTTTTGCCTAGGTCTATTCCTATTACGGCTAAAATTCTTTTCTAATCAGGATTTTCTTCTTGGTTACGATTCCGCAAATTATGCCGCCGTTGCCGACAATATCACTAAAGGTCATGGATTTTGTGTTGATTTTGTCCTTAATTTCTATAAAAAGTATCCAGAAGTCTCTCATCCCGAAGATCGACGCCTATCAATAAATTCGCTTTTAATTGCCCTTGTTTTTCTATTCACAGGTAAAACCATCTTTTCGGCAAAGTTGTTAAATATCTTTTTAGGTTCTTTATCTCTACCACTTACAACGTACTTTCTTGCCAGGTCCTTGCAGGTTCCCAAAATAGTAGGACTGTTTGCTGGCTTTTCAATAATTGTTGTTCATAATCTTTCCGAGCAAACGCACACCGCTTTAGCGGACCTACTTTTCGCTCAGTTTTTCCTGCTTTTTTCCATCTCTCTCATAAAGAGTGGAGTTAATCCTCGCTGGCACTACGCTACGGGCATTTTTATCAGCCTTTCCTTCCTTTCTAAAACACAGGGTATATTTCTATTGCCCATTTGGTTTTTTCATCTTCTATTTATTGAAAAGAATTATGCCTTCTTAAAGACAAAGTATTTCATCGGTGGTTTTGTTATCTGCATACTCTTAATGATGCCTTTCCTTTCCCGAAATTATTATTTATTTAAGGACCCATTTTATTCTACCATTAAATATAACGCCGGCTTTGATGAATTATTCGACACTAAGCCTCTGGTATTTTTAGAAAGGTACCTAAAAGTATATTGGGATGATAAGCCGCCAGACTATTTAACTGAAATTAGAAATAAAGGTCTTTCCGACAACTTAAAAAAAGTGGCGCAACAGATTATCAACGCTATCCATATGATTGGGTATCCTTTACTAATCCTTTCGGTGGCATCTCTATTTTTTTTAAACAGGAAAAAAGCTGGTGGTCTATTATGTGTGATAGCTATCTATGTGCTTACCATATCTGTTTTTTTCGCATTTCATCAGCGTTATGAAATTCCAACAATTCCGTTGTTATTAGTTCTCAGTTGGAGTGTCATTTATTACGTAATTACAACAATTTTTAACTATAACTATTTCCAAGGTTATAATACATCTCGAAAACTGCTTATCGTTTGCGTATTATGCTCTATTGTATTTTGTGCCGTCCATAAGCATGACCTGAAACTCTTTGTAAAAGGTTTGGATAGAACGCCGTTAGAATTCGGAGAATCGTTGAAAGATCTGGCAATGTGGGCAAAGATAAATCTGCCGCCTTCTGCAGTGGTTATGACGCATGATCCGGCTCTTTTCAATTTTTATTCTGGTTTAAAGGCAGTTGAAATTCCCTTCGATAGTGTCGAGGCCATGGAAAAAGTGATATCTCATTATCGTATTTCCCACGCGATTCCGTGGACTGTGGACAGGGAGCGATATTTAAAACTGTCAAGAAGCGGTCTGGGAGGCAATATAAATATTCTTGAGCTGAATCCCTCTATCCTATACGGAAATCTGCAAAAACTGGTGAAACAAAGAGAGGCTACCCCCTTGTATGGTAACAGGAATTTGAAAATTTACGCCCTTGAATTGCTATCCAAGCCCAAATGATACAAATGCCCCTGAAACTGTACTGTTTTAAAAATCTATTAGGGCTGAAGAGCACATCAGCGAGAATGCAGCTCTTTAGCCTCAAGTAAAGTATTGCCATATGAACTCTAACCTGGACTCTTTATTTAGGAAGCTGATCTCTTCGTTTTTGATTATTCTCAGCATTGTTTTATTTGTCACCATCCTATTCTCTCTGAAATGGCGTTATATGCATGATTCGCCAATTATGTTTTATTTAGCCTCGCTGATGGGTTCTTATGGGTGGGTTCCTTACCGCGATTTTTTCGACATGAACATGCCAGGAACTTATTTCGCTTACTACTTGCTTGGGAGATTGTTTGGATTCGGTGACATTGGGGTTCGAGTGGCTGACTTATGCTTGCTTGTTATCATATTTTTTCCGACTTGGATATGGATCAAGGAGTTCGGTAAGAGAGCGGCATGGGCTGGTTGCGTTCTATGGGGTTTGGCCTACTTGCGGTTTGGGCCTGCCATGAGCTTGCAGCGAGAATACTTAGTCTTGGTGCTGATCGTTTTAGCAATCGTTGTTTCAATTAGGGTACGCTCTATAGGGCATTGGCCGAAATATCTGATTGTTGGTCTCCTTTTTGGCCTAGCGTTTACAATTAAACCCCACTCTGCAATCGGGCTTCCCCTGCTTTTAATTTATGAATCTTTAAATTGGGACAAGGGAGAGGGAGAAAGGAGGTTCAAACTCCGTAATGCATCCGTAGGTGTATTAGTTCCTACTATACTCGGTTTTGGATTGCCTGTGCTGGTGGCTATATTATATTTATGGATTAATGGGGCACTTGCTTCATTTTACGATATTATAAAAAATTACTTGCCGCTCTACCTTCATTTGACAAAAACGCATGAAACCATTAGCGGCATGAAACGATATTTATATTTACTTGGTGAATACAGGCAATTGGGCGGTTTCAGTCCTTGGCTTGCTGGGGCTGCAATGGGTTCCTTTGTATCGCTTTACCACTCCAGGCTGAATAGCAAACAAAAAAGGGAAGTAGTTCTTTTGATGGGATTTGTGGTTTGTTATAGTTTGTACCCGCTTATAGCAGGGCAATTTTGGGCATATCATTGGATTCTGTTTTTATACTTTATTATACAGTTAAGCGTTCTTTGTTTCGGTGATCAAATTGTCCCGAGTCGAGGCGGTCAGAATATTTTCATAGCTTTCGTTTTGGTGGTAACTTTAATATTTGGGGGATTAACCATTTCTCCCATTGTTCTTGATCAGATGAAAGGAGGGAAGTGGCTCGTTCCTAAAGGAGGGAGGGTGGATGAAATTGCGGGATTTTTACGGAAAAATGTGCGATCGGAAGATACAGTACAACCCTTGGATTGGACGGGTGGCGCCGTCCATGCAATGTTGATTTCAGGTTCCAGGTTAGCCACTCACTTCGTTTATGACTTTCATTTCTACCACCATATATCAAATCCCTACATTCGGAAGTTACGGGCTAAATTCATTAAGCAGCTTGAACAAGCGAAGCCGAGGTTTATCATTCAAATCACTGGCGAAAATAAGCCATGGGTATCTGGTGAGGATACAACCAGAGAGTTTGTGGAACTTCAATCTCTTTTAGAGCGTAATTATGAAATTGTATTGAAAGGTGATGGATATATTATTTATGAACGAAGCGAAGACATAAAGGCCATCAGGCTTCGTTAGCCGATATCAAATATTATGAAAGTCATAATTTAAGTATACGGACATTGTCAAGTGTGGTGGTGATTTCATCCGCCTGAAGTCAATGGTCGACGGGTTTTGACAATAATGTAAGATTTTTGTAATCGTTATCTTCAAAGCTTGACCAAAGCCTTCCCTCATATCTTCTGGTCTTTTTCCTCGGCATAAAACTCCATTTTTCTTACATTCAGCTCACTCTAAAGCAAGTTCTTATCCTTTAAACATAAGGGCAAGATTAAAGAGTAAGTTAAATGGAATTAATTATTAAATAGATTATAATTTTTTATGGGTGAATTAGGGAATGCTCATAGTGAAAAGAATTCAAGTAATGGGATAAGGTATTTTTATAAGAATTAATTTAAAAATGATGGGAGGAAAAATGAAACAGACAAATAAAATATTAATCCTAATAATGTTAATGACCTTTATGCCAATGCTTGTAAATAGTGTGGCAAAGATAGAGAAAGTTGCTCCTAAATCTATGGTATTTTTAAAAGCATTAGGCGGGTCGAATTACGAGGAGAGCTGGGGACTTATTAAAACGAAAGAGGGTGGATATGTGATGACAGGTTATACGACGAGTTTTGGAACAATGACTATGCATGATGTAATTCTTACTAAGATTGATTCCTCGGGAAATCTTCTTTGGACAAAGACACTCGGAGGAGATGGCACCTTTGATATCGCGAACCGTGTCATCCAGGCTACAGACGGAGGATTTGTAATAGTAGGCGCAACTAACTCTTTCAGTCTAGGCTCTGTTGATGTGCTTATAGCAAAGTTTGACTCATCGGGGAATTATCTCTGGACAAGGACTTTTGGAGGAAGTGGGACTGATCAGGGTAGTTCTATTCTTCAGACAGAAGACGGGGGATACATGGTAACTGGATTTACCAAAAGTTATAGCGCGGGTGGTGATTCTGATATGTTTCTAGCAAAGTGCGATGATTACGGTAACCTCATTTGGATGAAAACTCTTGGAGGGACCAAAGAGGATTCTGGTAGGCAAATTATTCGGACAAAAGACGGGGCATACATGATATTAGGAGTTACCAAAAGTTTTAGTGCAGGCGGTGATAATGATGTATTTCTTGCGAAGTGTGATGCTTCAGGAAACCTTCTTTGGATGAAAATTTTTGGAGGAACGAATGAAGATCTATCTGGTACTATTCTCCAGGCACAAGATGAAGGATATGTAGTAGCAGGATGGACCAATAGTTTTAATTTGATGAATAGAGAGATATTCATTACAAAATTTGATTCTTCGGGGAATTTCCTTTGGATGAGGGCAATCGGAATGGGCAGTGATGATTGGGGTGGTTTTGTCGTTGAGACAAATGATAGAGGATATGCAATAGCAGGACAAACAAATAACCCATGGGGTAAACCACACACCTATTTTCTCCTTTCAAGGTTTGATTCATCAGGGAATCATCTGTGGACCAGTACACTTGGGAAAGCAAAATGGGCTTGTTGGGTTAAATCTTTCACTTATTGTCCGGATGGCGGGTTTTTAATGGGAGGAGAAACTATGGGCTGGGGCCCAGGAAAGGCTGATATACCCCTTGCAAAGTTTAATGCACAAGGAAATAATTGTTTGGCTTCTTTTGTGACTCCTTCTATCACAAACCTGAAACCATCCGTTACACCTCAAACACCTGTGACAACAGGTGTTAGTCCGACGACAAAAAGTCCAAAACCTACCATAACCTCACCAACTCTAAAAGTAACCACTGCATGTAAAAGTGAAGATCTGTTTCCAACTGTAACAGAGGTTACTCCAAACAGTGTTTTAAACACAGGATCTTCAACATTAACTATAAAGGGGAGTAATTTTAAGGCTGGAGCAGGCGTATCAAGTATAAAGATTAAAGGACCTGCTGAAATCAGCTTGACCGGCTGGACGGTTGTGTCAGATACAGAAATACAGAAAGCTGTGTTACCTTCACAAGCAAAAGTCGGCGTATATAATGTAATAGTCGCGACATCAGTGGGAGAAAATCCAATATCCACTACTAAATTAACAATATCAACAGGAAAATAATAATCCTAATAATTTTAATGACCTTTATGCCAATGCTTGTATGTATTACTGATGCGGTATTTTTAAAAGCATTAGGCGAACTAAAGTGAGGTTAATGAGCTCGGACCAAACCCTTCTTCATTTAGTTTTTAAAAAAGAGGATAACTCCCTCAAGTGATAATCTTTAAATCTTCCTTGAACTTCTCATTCTAAAGTAGTAGCCTGCTATCAAAATACAGAACCTCAATCAACATATCAACCTAACGTCCCAACTTTTTGAGGAGGTTATGAAACAGGGTTTCTTAAATTATCCAAGTACGAAACCTCCGAGGGAAGATTCTTTCACTCCCTTTGGAGGCCACACCCATCTCTTCATCTTAAAATAGAAGTTACTAATCAAAAAATGAGGTAATCATTATGTTATCAATAAGAAATATTACTATTTGCGGAATCTATGTTTTTCTATGCATTTTCCTTACAACCCCAATTCCAATAAAGGCAGCAGATACAACAGAGCAGATCATTAAACAAATCGATGAAATTCTAAAAGAGAATCCCTTAAAACCGGGCGAAAAATTTCAAATGATCAAGATTGCTGAAGGCAATACAATCAGTCTCTCGGTGCTGACTTTAACTGAGAGTTTTGCAGTAAAACGGCATGTTCATAAAACACATGATGAAACGTATTATGTAGTCAAAGGGACAGCACAATTGTTCATCAATGATAAATGGGTTGATATTAAACCGGGAACCCTTCATTTCAACCCTATGGGGAAAGTCCATAGTGTAAGGAATACAGGTAACGAACCAACGGTGGTTATTTCATTTTTTACTCCAGCAATGAAAGAGCCTGATAGGCATTTTGTAGAATGAGTAAGAGATACTTTGTCAGACTGCTGTGAATATTTAAATTGTCAAAATAGCCATCCAAAGGAAAAACTTTTATATAATCATTCAACTAGATTGAGAAGTAGTGGGTGTAGTCGATAACTGAGGCAATTTGACAGTCCCTATCAGATTAAATGTTGCTCAGAACAAATATTTAATGAAGATGATAAGTTTCCTAACCGATGGTCTATCACGACCCTATCTTTTTTATATGTCCTAACCAGTATTTAGGGTGACGGAAGGTTTCAAGATAAACATTCTGCAACTTGCACCTCAAGCCCAAACTCCAACATGCTCATCGGAGTTGATGATTACCAATTGGTAATTATCAACTTTATCTTGACCCAGACTATCCCTAGGGCGCCTATCTACAGTCGTAAAGATTAGGGAAACAGGGGGAAAGGAACCTGTGTACCTCGGTGAGCCTCTAAAATGCCTGCTGGACCTCGGTAAATCGTTGAAATCGCCCCTTCCACCCTGAAATCCCTTGAATCCCCCGTTAAAACAGCCCCCAAACAAAAACAATATCTTGCGAGCAATTTCCCTTGATACACAATTGCCTTTTTTGTATATTCAACCCAATCCAAAACGAGTTCTTATCAGTTCGGCTGGTTAACGAAGATGAAACTAGGTGGTGGAGCAAACAATAGGGGCCCCTTCTGCTAGGGTTACATGGCCAGCAAGCATGCAAGACCATACCGCGATCAAAAAAACGGAAAGGTTTTGTTGTGGACCCATGTTGGGAAAATCTCCTACATTCCGAGGTTTTTGGGGGTATATCAGGAGATCTGAAATTAACGCCTCGTAAATAAAGTCCAATACTTTGAATTCTCTTTCATGACAAAATACTTGTCCAAATAATTCCTATATAGATATTTCATCGCATTTACTGTCGGATCGGGGGATTCAGGAATCATAACTATATTAACTCCTTGGAAAACAGTCTCAGCATTAGGAAAATGCTTATAATCAAATGTGTAATTGAAACCCCACATTAACACATCTCCCTTGCGAGTTGGAGATAATTCGAGGGCAAAAAAGAAAATATTTGAAAAATCAAAAACAAAGATTCGATGATCACTCGAAACATATTTACGTAGCAAAAATAGCCCATCGTTGATTTTCTGCGGAAACACCTGAACTAGTTTAGCGACTGGTTCCGGAATTGCAAAATCCGATAAGGTTTTTGACTGGAATCTTTGAGATTCTGCCATGTGGGGAAGTTTAACTTGGTGCCAAAAAGCTGAATAAGCAATGCTACCAAGATCTTTAATAAGAATAGGCCCCGCTAGAAATGGGATTATTATCAATATACTGTATAGGTAGATTGCTCTTATCTGACTATTGATTGGATGCCCGGAAGATTGAAATTCTCGACGGAGATATTCAAGACAAATTAATCCTGCTATGAAAAATCCGGGGATATCGGTGAGTTGAGTTGAAGTTGCGCAAAGGAAGACACTCATAACTAGTATACAGGGTACTGTGAATAAAAGCCAAACTCGCCGTTTTGTTTGGCTAGATTCATTGATTAGCATAAGCAAAGGTACCATAGTTATGTATAGATATATAAAATTATCAAGTATGATGCGAGAAAATCTGTTGGCTGCTCTTGATCGAATGTAAATAGGCGCTATGGACATTACTTCGGAAATATATGAGAAAAAACTTAGTCGAAAGAACACATGCATACATAAATACATAAAGAGGAGCGTGATCAGAAAAGAAATAAGCCATGCTCTTGGTGGTCGAAAAAAGAAGCAGCGGATTAAAATGGCACTTACCCCGATGACTAAGAAGCTAGGTTTGCAGAAAAGAAGCAACGCCAGTAAAATGCCGCTTGATACTCCTCGTAGCACTTCTCTTGGTTGTATAGCTTTACGATGGAAGACCAATATTTCGATAAAAAGCATTGAGAGCAAGGCCCATCCCTGTCTGTTGTAAAGCATGGCATAGGTTGTCGCGTTTTGTGCCCATCCCAAAGGCCGAGGCGCTACTAGAAGAACTCCTATAAATGTGGCGAAGAGAAAGGCATTGGTGGCAGATAAGCGGCTACGAGCTATAAAATATGCCCAAGGAGTTAAGATAACAAACTGCAACACATTGCCATAGGCAATTGAGGAGGCTGATGGTGAAATTATTTTCATCCAGAATGCGGTCGGTAGTATTGTCAGTGGGGGGATTAATGGGTGAAAATCAACATTAGGTACTTGACCATTAGCAACTCTCCAGGCAGCATCAAGTTGCACCATAACATCCCAAGGCATGCTATTAATGGGAGGGAGGCCGATGTTAATGAGTATCAGGGAGAGGCTAACCATAAATCCAATTAGGAGTATAAAGGCTAATTTATAACTCTGGTTGGAATCTGCTGTAAAAAAATTAGTAATTGAACATACGTTACTAAGATTTTTTAGAAACATTTTTGTGATACCCTCTCGGTTATTTTAAATCCTAAATTTAGTGCTCGGGTTTGTCAATACCAATTCTTCAGTCCAGTTAAGATAGATATCTTCTGTTGTTGACGGTTAGCCTTAGTTGCTGTCAACAAGTTCCTGACAGTAAACCTGCCAGGACGTTTTGCTGTCAAGCGAATGATTGAGTCGCTATTTGATGTAAAACGAAAAGTATTTGGCTAATCCCGCCCACGCTTGGGGTATTGTCTGATACCCCTTCAAATACACGTTCTGGTACTTGGCGCTGCGCCATAGCTTCGCAATGAATATATTTCCAAGGCACCTGCCTATGCCAGTTTTGACTGGGAAAGCATATTTCCTTTTAACATGGATACATGCTTCCTTGTAATCCTTGATTGCCCTGGCGCCGAATGGATGAAGACTTGTAAGTGGGAAGTTGTAAGGATGATTATCTTAAAACTGTCCCTCAACTCAAATGTTGGTTAGGACACTTATCCCTTCACCTCTTGATCAAACAGTTTAGCTAAGCCGAGTAAGTCCTCCTTTGTGAATATCCCTTTCTCTATAATCCATTGGGTATTGATTCCCAACTTCAATTCATTGGGAACGACGAAGATCGTTTTATCATCTTTCACCATGCGACCGAAT